>Ga0157365_10000038_pt1 | contig 67478 bp, 60 predicted proteins | sample AttsexASBM3_FD_111478 | JGI IMG/M metagenome (GOLD analysis project Ga0157365, IMG submission 111478) | Fungus gardens microbial communities from leaf cutter ant in Ribeirão Preto, State of São Paulo, Brazil - Atta sexdens ASBM3 | ecosystem: Host-associated > Fungi > Mycelium > Unclassified ...
CAGGCCATTCAAGGCGGGTACAAAAAAGAGTCCGCGATCCGCACAGCGGTCCTCTGCGCCCCAAGTAGGAGAAAGTGTCTCGACCACACCGACGCTGCGGCCCCATTCCAATGCAGCGCCCGCACACAATACGCCCCCGTCCAGCGCGTATGTGGTTTGATTGCCGATCCGCCATGCGACTGTCGTCAGCATTCCGGAGGCCGGCGCAATAACCGGGACCGGACCCGTTACGCCCAGTACGAAGGCACCGGTTCCGAATGTTATCTTGATGTCAGAGCTGTCGCTGCATCCGTGCCCGAACAGAGAAGCCTGCTGATCCACAATGTTCGCAACGATCCTCGGGCCATCGGCAATCCGGCCGTAGTCGGCCGCGTTTGATCGGATCTCCGGCAGGCAGGCGATCGGCACGTCGAACTGTGCGCATAGATCCACATCCCATGCGCCACGCTTCAGATTCATCAGGGACGTGCGTGATGCCGTTGCGATATCGGTGGCGTGGTGGCCCGTTAGACAATCCAGAAAGAAAGCGTCGCTAGTGCCGATTTTCAGCAGCCCGGCGTCCGCCAGATCGCGCGCGCCGGACACGTTGTCCAGCAACCATCGCATTTTTGTGGCCGAAAAATAAGCATCCAGCGGCAGTCCGGCGCGCTCGAGCGTCAGACGTTCGGCACCTTTTGCCCGATAGTCCTCGACCATGTCTGCCGTTCGCAAATCCTGCCATACAACGGCGTTCACCAGAGGCTCGCGCGTCACGGCGTGCCACATGACGACGGTTTCCCCCTGATTGGCGAGCGCAACTGCGGTTGCCTCAGGCACTTCCGAAAGAAGCGTCCGGATGTTCGCAAGCAGTTCCCTGGGATCGTGCTCCACCCATCCGGCATGCGGATGAATCTGCCGGTGTGACAGGCTGCCAACAGGTTCAACGACCCCCCCGGGTGACCAGCGATAGGCCTTGGTCCCGGTCGTACCCTGATCTATGGCCACGTATACGCTCATGGATGAGGCGCTTTCCGCTCGACGATAATGCGGGATACAGCCTCGTCCTTCGGCACTGAAAATTCAAGTTTATGACGTGGCCAGGGCAGACGGTTCAGCCTGCGGCGGGACAGTATCCGTCCGCCCTGCGTGCTGGCGGTCACTTCACCATCGCTTGCGCGGGGTGTTGTGGCATAAATCCGGACCGGTGCGCCAGTGTCCACAATCCTTTGCGGATAAGCATAACGCATGCCCCGGGTTTCGACGATCAGAGCGTGCTCGGCTGTCGGGAGTGCCCCGCGCAATGCCTGCACGATCGCACGGGCGGCGTCTCGTCCCTCCCGTGCGACAAATCCCGAATGTTCAACGCCACGCAGAATGTTCCCGGCCGCAAACACCTGCGGGTCAGAGCAGCGGAAGAAATTGTCGATTGACGGACCACCAGTTCCTGTCACGTCCCGCGCAATCAGGGTGCCGTCGGCCAGCGTCGCCTCCGGCCTGAACATACCGGAAAAGACGATGCTGTCGCAGGGGAGTTTCCGCTCAACGCCGTTGATCGATACGACAGCCCCCTCGACCGCGTTGCGGCCCAGAATTTCCACAAGGCGTGCACGTGTGTGGATCGGGACGCGATATCGCAGCTTGGCGGCCAGCCCCAGAATCCTGGGAACAGACAGGCTTGGTCTTTCCTCGATCAGCCCGACGGGGCGCACGCCGGCATGGCGCGCAGTTTCGAGTGCCGAAAAAGCGACCAACTCACTGCCAACAATCAGGGGGGCCTTGAACGGTAGCGTGCCGTAGCGAGCCATCTCCTGAAATGCGCCGGTCGTCGTCACGCCCCACGGGCGTAAGCCGCTGACAAGGCGTGCTGCACGCGGAGTTTCCCGAATGCCCGTCGCCAACAACACGCAACGTGCGGTTAGAGTCCGCTGACCCTCTGGCGTGTTGACGTTGACCCGGCCGCCAGCTTCTACCGAGGTAACGGCACAGTTGGTCATGACCTTCGCGCCGGAAGCATTTTTCACAAGGGCCTCCGCATACTCCGGCCCGCGCAGAACGCGGCGCAAATCCAGCATCCCCCACCCGAGATGCGTGCAAAAGCGCGGCAGTCCCCCGCACTCCGGATTGCGCTCGATGATGGTCACATCCCGCACACCAGCGCGCAGGAGGTAATGGGCAGCGTTGAGGCCCGCAGGTCCACCACCGATAATGATTACGTCGTGGCTCATGCTGCGGGTCCTGCAGCATGAGCCAGTTCCGGCAGGTATGGTGCCGCGAGTTCTACGACCCGACGCGTGCAATAGAACCCCTGGCAACGCCCCATCATGCAGCGGGTGCGGCGTTTGAGACCGCCGATCGATCCGGCCGCAAGAACAGGATCGGTCAGCGCCGCCTGTATTTCCTTTTGCGTGACGGCTTCGCAGTGGCAGACGATAACGTCCCCGTGCCGATCTGCCTCGGGACGAGGCAGGGACTGGGTCAGGTTGGGTACTGTTGGCCAGATCGGATCGACAATGGGCTTCACTTCTCCAAAATGTGCCGCGTAGAGTTGAATGACGTATTCAGCAATTCCCAACGCTGACGTGAGACCCGTCGAGCGGATACCGCCAACGGTAATCCAATTTTCCTCGGGAACAGCTTCGATCTGGTAATCCGAGATATCCGTCGCGGGACGGAGGCCGGCATAGACCGCTGTGATCTCCTGCTCCGCCAGTTTCGGTATCATGCGCTCCCCCGCAATCTGGAGCGCCCTCAGATTATCCTGTGCGACCGTCGCGCGTTCGCGGTCTGCCTGAGGTTCTGCCGTGGGGCCAACCAGAAGATTTCCGAACGCCGTGCGCGTGATCACGACGCCCTTGGTCAGCGGTGTCGGCACGGGCAGGATAATCGACTGGACGAGATCGTGCGCGCGCTTGTCGTAGACGATAAACTCGCCCTTCCGGGGCCGAATTGTAAAAGGTGACGGGCGCGCAATCGCTTCGACGATATCACCCTGTAAACCCGCACAATTGATGACTGTTCGGGCGTGAATCGCTCGCTGGCCGGCGCTTAGCCTCCACATTCCATCGCGGTAAATGCCGCTTGTAATGTTTGTTGAGCGAAGAACCGTTCCACCATTCAGACAACCTTGCGTGGCGTAGGCAAGCGGGGCCGACCAGGGATCGATAAGGCTTTCGTCCCGGACGAACAGGCCACCAAATGTTCTATCCGCCAAAGCGGGCTCACGCTTTCGAAGATCATCAGGCGATAGACGATCAAGCGGGACACCGTTGGCAACCGCTGTTGCCGCAATGGCATCCAGTTGTGAACGATCAGCCTCGGTCCAGGCAACCAGCGTTGCTCCGGTTTCAAGCAGGCTAAGCCCCAGCTTATGGTGGATACGACGATAATAGTGATGGCCGGCCTGGATCAGTTTACGTTCGAGACTGCCTGGTTTGCTGTCGAAGCCTGTGTGCAGGATTGCGCTGTTAGCCTTGCTCGCGCCGTCCAGAATGTCTGCAGCCCGCTCAATCAGAACGCTTGAAAGTCCGGCAAGGACGCACTCACGGAATACCGCGCAGCCGACAATGCCCGCTCCGACAATGGCAACATCATACACTCGATCCACACGTCTTCCTGCCATTCATGAGGGGTTCGAAATGACTGAACGGTCAAAACGTATCAGATCAAATGGGCGTTCCCAAGCACTTTTTCAGGCCTTCTCAGATCCCGGCCGACATTGTGGCTCATGTATCTATTTGTCGTCCGGTGGGGGCGTAGAACCCGCGAATATTGCGTAATGGTCGGGCAGATTCATGCAGAACTTTTCCGTCTCCTGCAGAATCAGCGAAATGACCGCGCGAATAGCACGTCGGTCCTGATTTTTTCGTACGTAGATACTATAATGTACATCTGGCAGCGGCGTAGTGATCGGGAGGATCTGCAATGCGTTGGATAGCAGGTCCTCCAAGACTGCCACAGCCGGAATCGGGGCGGCTCCAAGCCCGTTTTTAAGAAAGCTGATCATTGTCGCCAGGGAGTCGGAGTGACTGATGCTTAATTCCACGCCTTCTGGAACCTGCAAATAACTGAGCACTGTCTGGTGCGTTCTGGATGTGGGTGAATACGAAATCAGTCGCATCGTCGCCAGGTCAGCGGGTGTCAGGGGCTCCTCGATGACGGATTCCTGTTCGCATGCTGCGATCCAGAACAGGCTGAACGTACACAGATCAATGGCGTCGCATTGAGGGGGGGCTTGGTCGGCTCTGGCAATGACGAGGTCGAGCCGGCTGTCGCGCAACGCTTCGATCAGTTCAACTGTTTCCGATGTATAAAGACTAAGCCGTAAGCCTGGCACGGTCAGAAGAGCCGCTTTGCTCACGCGCGGGATGATGTCGGTCACGAAGGTTCCGACTGCACCCATGCGAATAACCCCGTTGAACGGAGCATCGCCCGATACATCCCGTTTCAACTGGTCGTAGGCTTTCAGGACTGTATTGGCGTGTGCAATCAGTCGACTACCCGCTGCGGTCAACGGCAGATCACGCTGCGTCCGATCGAACAGTCGACAGCCAAGTTCTTCCTCCAGTGCTGCGACGCGGTTCGATACTGCCGCCTGTGAAATATTGTGGGCATCCGCCGCCAGTCGAAAACTGCGGAAGCGTACAACCGACAGAAAGGTTTCGAGGAATTTTATATTCATGGCCTGTCCTGTCGTAGGGGGGCGGGATATAGCACCCGGCAATGTCGGTGCGTGTCCGTGGATTGATTCACTTTTTGATCGAATAAACTTATCGCAGCAACAAAAAAACTCGTTTGCTGTCTCTCAAAAAATAATAATACGATATTGAAACGGTATAAACGGATCGTATACAGTGACCGGACGGTCAGTTTTCATATACGAGCGGGCGTGCCAGCCGAAGCGTTTCCGCTTCACCAGGGTAGTCAGACGCTACCCGTCCGATTTGACGTGCGTGATGTCGAGAAGCTTTCCCTGTGCGGGAGCAGTCTCCGTTATTAATTTTGGCAGCCTCGTGTGTCTGCCGACAGAGAGGGATGAAAATGCTTAACTCGAAACGCCTTCGATACGTTCTGGTTCATGGTTCGTCGGCGACTGCACTGAGCACGGCTATGTTGCTTGGCGGGTTAGCGCACGCTGCTGTCACGCACTCGAAAAAGGCGGTCCATAGTGCGACCAAGGCACCCGTTGCTGCCACTATACACGCCCCCGTTGCGGCCAGCCCGGCCGTAGCCAAAGCCGCACCGGCGCGTGTGGCAGTCGAGAACCCGGAGGAAATTACCGTCAGTCGGGGACGCGCGATTGGTAATGGTCTGATGAAACGACAGCACGCGCCGGAAAATATTTCGTCCATTACCTCTGCGGCGATTGCCCAGAAGATGTCGGTGGCGTCTCCGCTGCAATTGATCTCCACTATGCCAGGGGCGAATTTCGGTAGCACCGATGCCTACGGTCTCTCCATTCGTAACTTCATGTCTGTGCGCGGCCTGGACCAGACGGAGATGGGCTTTTCCGTCGAGGGCGTTCCCGGAACCGACATGACGTCTTACTTCCCTTATACAGAAACCTATGCCGACAACGAGAATATCTCGGACATCACCATGACAGCGGGAAATTCTCGTCTGCAGGATCCGATCATCAGTGCGTCCGGTGGTGAGTTCATCGAAAGCGTCCGAGACCCGAGTGATCGCATGGGTGGCCATCTGTCTTACTCTGCCGGTTCTTACCGGGGACAGCGCGGTTTTGGACGTTTCGATACCGGCTATATTGGCAACACCGGCGTGAAGGGATTCGTGTCGTATTCCTACACTGGGGCTGACAATTATATTGGCAGCGGACGCAACCAGCGTCAGCACGTCGATCTGAAACTGACGAAAGATTGGGCGACGCAATCCACGTCCTCTCTGTTCATGTCATATACAGGATGGACCAATTCTCGAATTGCGCCGATTTCTCTCGCAAACTGGGAAAAAGCCAATCGTGCAGGGGACGGTTTCAGCGCCTATACGTATGCCGGGACGTATGTGCCTGGTCAGACAACGAACTACTGGCCCGCCAACGTTTATAACCGCAATGCGGTCTTGCTGTCGCTTCAGAACAAGTTCCAGCTCGCGGATAATCTGACATTTCATATCACGCCTTATTTCCGCTATACCGTTTTCAACGGGCCCGGTGAGACGTCGTTTACACCGGGTTCGCTTTATAACGGCACGCAAAAAGTTACGCCCGCTTATGACAGCAGCTATCTGCAAGGTGGAAAACTCTATGCGGCGTCTACCAATCCGACCACCCAGTATCAAGCGGGCGTGAACGCATATCTTGAGTATGACATCACCAAGACGAACCACTTCATGTTCGGCTACTGGCACGATAGCTGGAACGTCAAGGCACAGTCGAAGCTGCAGTTGCTGGATAGAACGGGATCGTTCTCAAGCATTCAGGGGCAATACCCGTTGTTGGATACCAACGGTACTATCATTTCCGGAACGCATTATCAGATTGCCAGCGACACCAATCAGTTCTTCATGGGCGACACGCAGTCGTTCCTGAATAATCGCTTACAGATAAGCGCAGGATTTAAGGAGTTGATGTACTACGCCTCGGGCACCAATCAGGCACCGGGTCCGCAGTATCATTTCTCGGCTGCGATCAGCGAGCCAATGCCGCGCGTCAGCATCTCCTATGAAATCAATCACCAAATGCAGATTTACGCGAATGCGACGACCAATTCGCGTATGCCTGTGACGACGTCAACTTACGTGAATACCTACAACATCTCCACCGGTGGGTATGCGCAGTATGGCAACACCCAGACGAAGCCGGAATACAGCATCGGCGAACAGATCGGCTACCGCTACTACGGTTTGTTCAACGCGGACGTCAATCTGTTCAACATGAACCTCACCAATCATCAGGTCTCGTCATTGCAGATTATCAATGGCTCCCTGGTTGGCGCGTCAATCTCAGCCGGTGGCGAAACAATCAGGGGCGCGTCGGCTGAAATCTCCACCCATGCCTACCATGGCTTCGCCTTGTATCTGAATGGTCAGTATATTCACACGACGCTCGACAACAACATCGCGGTTGGAAGCGATCTGTTGCCCACCAAGGGCAAGACGATGGTTGAAAGCCCGAAATTCATGGCCAATGTCGGAGTCAGCTATACGCACGGTCCGTTCTTCGCCAATCTGCAATTCAAATGGGTCGATTCCCAGTTCACGACCTTCATGAACGACGAAAGCATGCCGGCCTATACGACTGTCGACGTCGCGATGGGCTATCATCTTCCGTCCTACAAATTCTTGAAAAACCCGGTCATTCGTCTGAATTTCAACAATCTGTCCAACGTCAAATACCTCGCAAGCGTGGCCAGTGTTACGACAAATGCCCGCGCCACCCGGGGTATTTACGGAACAAGCATCGCAGGAAGCGCGCCGAGCTATTACATGGCAGCTCCATTCGCCGCTATGATGACGATTTCGACCGATCTTTGATAACACGGACAGGGTGTCGCGCCGCCGGGCGCGCCACCCACTGGAATCTGCCGGTATGAAGAAATGCACCTGATGCCAGATGATCTGAATCTTTCCCGTGCGGGACGGGTCGGGGCGTCGTGGGGCGTGCTGGTGGGAGGCGTCATCCCGACCGCCGTACTTATGGCAATCGACGTGCAGGCCATGGCAGTATTGGCGCCATCCATCCGCGCGGAATTTCATTTTACCATTTCACAAACAACCCAGCTTTTGTCGTTTGCGATCGCGATGTATGCGTTGTGCCAGATCCCGGCCGGCTGGCTCGCTGAACGCGTCGGCCCTTACCGGATGCTGGTCGGCGCATGCGCCACGTGGTCGCTGGCTGTTTTCTGTCTGCCTTTTGGGAAAAGCTTTGCTGCCTTCGCGTTTGCGCGCATCATGATGGGCCTCTGCCAGTCCCCTGACTGGGCTTCGAGCATTCTGATCATACGGGAACGGTTCCCGATCGCCATGCGCGCACGTGCCAGTTCAGGACTTCTTTCCGGTCTATATCTGGGAATGGTTATCGGTGGACCTACCTGCGTCTTTCTGATGGCACATGGCGGATGGAAAACGAGTTTTCATGTTCTGGGCCTGGCAGGTTTCGGCCTGGCCGTGTGTCTGTTTGTTGTATTCAGGCGCAACATCATGGGCAAACGTGAACTCAGCTTCGAGCCTCAGCGATCGACAGATTTCGATTTCACATTGTTTCGCCGCCCCCAGTTTCTGGCTATCGGGCTATCCTATATGTTCTTGGTCGGCGTGCAGAGCTTCTTTACCGTATTGATGCCGCTGTATCTGGTGGAAGTCAGGCATCTTGCAGTTGCGTCAATGGGAAAAGTCATTTCTATCCCGTTCATGTGTCTGTATGGATCGGTTATCCTGTTCGGGTTCATCAGTGATCTGATTGCAAAGCGCGCCCGAAATGTCTGGTACGCGCGGGTTCCGTTGGGAATATGCGGTGTGCTGGGTGCGGGGGGCTGTCTTCTGATGGCATTGAATGCCACCAGCGTGACCGCAACGGTCATTTTCCTGAGTATCGCACTGTTCATGATCGGGATGGCGCAAGTGGCAATCTGGTGTTCCGTGCAGGATCTGGGTCGTCAAAATCCGGGAGTCGTTGTCGGCTGGACCCAGCTTCTGGGCAACGGTGCCAGCGCGCTGGTGCCCGTTATCTGTGCCGCATTGATCCAGCGATATGGCGGCTGGGACGTGGTCCGCTACGTCGTTGCATTCAGCGCCATGGGCGGGGTCCTGAGTTTTCTGGTTGTCAATCCGCAGCGTCCGCTGTCCAGGATTGCGGCAAAAAGTATCTGAGTTTCTGAAGGAGTAAAAGTTATGGTGCCGAAATACAAAATCAAGGACATGCCAGCCTCAGGCAGCAAGGAAGTGCTGGATCTGCTGGCAGGTGTAGAGACCGCCACCATTGGTCACTGGCGTCATATGGGCTTCTGCAACCGTCGCATCCAGCCGCTGCTGCGGGGTCGACGTGTCGTCGGAACGGCGGTGACGCTCGCCATTCCCGGTCCGGATTCGACGTTGCTGCATCATGTGTCGGGCATGCTGCGGCCGGGCGACATCCTGCTGATCGATCGTCTGGGCGATGATCGGCACGCATGTTGGGGCGGCGGTGTGACCGCGGCGGTGAAGGCATCCGGGGCAGTTGCGGGCGTAGTCGATGGACCGGTCACCGATCTGGCGGAAATCGAGGAATCGGACCTTCCCATGTGGGCAGCGGGGATCGCGCCAATCACAACACGTATTTACGACCTGGGGGGCTGCATCAACGTGCCCGTTTCGATCGGTGGTGCGGTCGTGAGCCCCGGTGATTACATTCTGGCTGACGAAAGCGGTGTGCTGGTCCTTCCACCCGAGGATGCCGAGGCCGAAGCGCGGCGCGCTCTCGAAGTGCAGGCACGTGGCAAGGTGAACGAAGCCCGCATTCGCGGCGGCGAAGTGAAACTGGGCGAGTTGAGCGGCGCAAGCGCCAAGGCGCTGGCTGGGTTGTAAAAACGAGCGCCTCACACCCGCGTTTATGGTGTGTGAGGCATCTTGGGCCGCTACAGCGCCACTCGGCGCCCGATTTCCACGACCCGCTCCGCCGGAATGTGAAACCGGTCCAGCGGGCGCCGGGCATTCCGATACAGAAAGGCAAAGAACGGACGCTCCCAACGTCGCAGGCCGCTAAAGGGCGATGCCTCAGCACTGGCGACTACTTCGTCATGCTCTGCGATGAATAATGCCTCGTCGGGGGAAATGTTGACCCCGTGTTCTGCGGCGGCGGCAAGAGCATCGAGCAGTGCAGGGGTTTCCATAAAGCCATAGCGCACCGTGACATGCTCCACGACGCCCTCGAACACCCGATGAGTAAGGCGCTTGCCCGGCGGCACCCGCGGTGCCTCATGGACGAACAAAACGCTCAGCGAGATGGCATGGCGTGGCAGTCCACCGAACTGCCGTACATGCATACCGATCACTGGCGGGATCGGTTCGTCGGTGTGCGAAAGAAACACGACATGCCCGGGCGTGCGCGGGATGTCGTTCTTCTGCAGATCGTCGGTTAGGACCTCCGGATCGACGGCGTCGCGCAAGCTGGTTTCCCGTAGTGCGAGAACACCGCGCCGCCAGGAACTCATGACGATATAAAGCCCGATCGCGATGATAAGGGGAATGTAGCCACCATCGGAAATTTTGATGATATTGGCGCAAAAGAACGAAATATCGATCGTCAGGAGCACAAACAACAATGCGCCGGTCGCAGCCCATGACCAACGCATGCGGCGTCTGAGGTATGCCCCGTACAGCACGGTCGTCAGCAGCATGGTCGCCGAGACCGCCATACCATATGCACCAGCGAGACGGGCAGAGCTGCCGAAAACCGCGGTTAACGTGATTGTCGCGATCATAATGCTCCAGTTGAGTAGCGGCACATAGATCTGCGTGTGCTCCTTAGCCGAAGTGTGTTCGATCCGGATGCCCGGAAACCACCCCAGTTGCATGGCCTGCTGGGCGATCGAAAAAACGCCAGTGATGACGGCCTGACTTGCTATGATCGTCGCGCAGGTGGCCAAACCGACCATGATCCAGATCGGCACGGTCCCCCAGGACGATGGCACGATCGCATAGAACGGGTTTGACGGCAGGCTCGTCTGGCCAATCAGGGCGGCAGCTTGCCCGGCGTAACAGAGCAATAGAGACGGCAGCACGATGGCAAACCACGCGACACGAACAGGCATGCGCCCGACGCTGCCCATGTCCGCGTACAGCGCCTCGGCCCCTGTGACGGTCAGAAAGACGCCACCCAGCAGGATCAGGCTGCCACGTCCATGCTCGATCAGAAATCCGGCGGCATAAGCGGGGTTTATTGCGCGCAGAACCTCGGGATGGTGCAGGCAAGACAGGAAACCAAGCCCCCCGATCGCCATGAACCAGACCAGCATGAACGGGCCGAACAGACCGCCCAGCCGCGCGGTGCCCATGCGCTGCGACACGAACAGCAGAACGAGAATCAGCAAAGCACCCGGCAAAACCAGCACCTGCGATGAAGGTGCCGCAACTTTCAGTCCCTCCATGGCACTCAGCACAGAAATGGACGGCGTCAGGACACTGTCCCCGAACAGCAGAGCGCCCCCGAAAAGGCCTGCCGAAAGCAGGATTTTCTGCGCGGATGACCGCCACAATCTGCGATACGCCGAGGTCTTGGCTTTCTCGTCGTCCTTCTTGGCACCAACGACCAGCGCGGTCAGGGCAAGCACCCCGCCCTCGCTATCGTTATCGGCGCGCATGACCAGCAGGCAGTATTTCACACCCACGATCAGGATGACTGTCCATGCAATCAACGACAGGACGCCAAGCAGTTCTTCGGGCCTTACCGACTTTCCCGAATCCTCCAGCACTGTCTGCATCGCGTAAAGCGGGCTTGTCCCGATGTCGCCAAATACGATGCCGAGTGCCGTCAGCGCCGCCAACGGTAGAGGCGCTTTGCCTGATCCCTGAGCCGTATCGTTCAATTGGTGGTCCTCCCGCCCTTGTTAACGCCGATGTGCTGCGCGCGATGCCTGCGCGACGGAACGAAACACACGGCAGTGCGTAGGAATCTCCGAGAAACTGAGCATTTTCCTTGGACGGCTGCCCGAATTTCAAAAAGTGCGGCGCGAAAAAAGGCACGCGTGCACCGCAGCCAAGGGATACCGAGAGCTTCGGAAGGACGTTCTGATGAACAAGACCATAGACGCCGCAACCGGCAAAAGCTGGCACGAAACCGTCGCCTACGCTGACCTGAAGCCCGAGAGCATGACACGGCACGAAATCGGCAAGACCGCACTCCTGCTGGTGCGGACGGGTGACGATTTGCGCGTATTTTCGGCTGACTGTCCGCACAAGGGCGGCCCTCTGGAAAAGGGCTCTCTCTGCGACGGCAACATCGTGTGCCCCTGGCACAAGGCAATGTTCTCGGCTCAGGACGGCACCCTTGTGGAGCCCCTGGCCTTCGACTCCCTGAACGTCTACCCCGTGGAAATCCGTGACGGGACGGTGTTCGTGCGTCTTGACCCCATCGAACGCGGGCAGGCAACGACACGCGCAGGTTCAGAAACCGTTCTGATCGTGGGCGGCGGCGCGGCAGGCACAGCGGCTGCCGTATCGTTGCGCGAATTCGGCTTTGCCGGGTCCGTCACGATTATCGACAGCCAGGACGACGCATCCTACGACAGAACGGCGCTGAGCAAGACCGTGCTAGCGGGCAAGGCTGATGGCGACGCGCCACCGCCGCTGCGGTCGGACGATTTCTGGGTGCAGCACGATATCACACGGGTGAAGGGCATCGTCACGTCGATGGACGCTGCGCAACGCAGCCTCCGTCTGCAGGACGGACGGACGCTTCAGGCGGACCATCTTGTTCTGGCGCCCGGTTCGACCCCCAAGGTCCTGAAGATCCCCGGGGGCGATCTGCCTTTCGTGCACACCCTTCGCAGTGCTGAAGACGCACGTGCCATTCTGGACGCCGCACCCGGACACGGCACGGCGGTCGTGGTCGGTGGCAATTTCATCGGCATGGAAGTTGCCGCCTCGCTCCGTGAACGCGGTATGGAGGTCAGCGTCGTCTCACCTTCTGACATACCGTTCGAAAAACTGTTCGGTGCGAAGATCGGAGACCGGATGCTGCGTCTGCATCAGGATAATGGCGTGGACTATCGCGGCGGCCGGCAGGTCGAGGCGATCGCGTCGGGCCCGGTGGGCAATCGCGTCGTTCTGGATAACGGGGAGGCCCTGTCGGCAGACGTGGTGGTTGTCGGTGTGGGCGTGGAGCCTGCATTGGGATTTGCCGGCCCCCTGGTCGACGAGGACGGCGGGATTGCCGTGGACGACACGATGGCGGCGGCACCGGGCATCTATGTCGCGGGGGATTGCGCGCGTGTCCGCTCGAAAGGGCGCACCATTCGCATTGAACACTGGCGCAGTGCCGAGGTGCAGGGTCGTCGCGCAGCGCGTGCGATTGCGGGGGTGGAGGAACCGGAAGCAGGACTGCCGTGGTTCTGGACACAGCAGTTCGGCAAGAAGCTGGAATATGTCGGTGCTTACGAACCGTTCGATGACGTGACCATCACGGGCGATCTGGAATCATTTGATTTCGTCGCGCACCTGAACAGGGACGGTCGACACGTCGGCACCGTCTCCGCCGGTCAGCCCAAGGCAACGATCGAAGCCGTCGTCCACGGACAGCTCTGACCGCTTCACCGGTCAGATCAAGGCGTCATAAAGCAGTTTGGCATTCAGTGTCAGCAGCACCAGCGCCACGCCCCACGAGATCAGCATCGTGGGGCGGCTGATCGCAAACGACCCCATCGCGGCCTTGTCCGACACGATCAGGACAAGGGGAATGACGGCCAGCGGCAGTTGCATCGATAAAACAACCTGACTGAAGAGCAGCAGCGCATTGACGCTATGCTCCCCGTCGAGCGCGATAACACCAACGACCGGGGCGATTGCCAGCCCGCGCGTCAGCAGGCGACGCGCCCAAGGCGGCATCGAGAGTTTCAGAAATCCCGCCATCACGATCTGCCCGGCCAGTGTCCCGGTGACGGTGGAATTTGTGCCCGCCGCCAGCAGCGCCACAGCAAACAGGGTGGAGGCCAGTCCAAAGCCCAGAACCGGCGACAACAGTCGGTACGCATCCTCCAGCGCCGCGACATCGTGGTGCTGCGTCGTGTGAAAGGCAGAGGCCGCAACGATCAGGATCGCCGCATTGACGAACAACGCAAGTCCCAATGCAATCGAACTGTCCAGAACGGACCAGCGCAACGCATCCCGACGGCCCTCCACGGTGCGGTCGTAAGCGCGGGTTTGCACAATGGACGAGTGAAGATAAAGATTATGCGGCATGACCGTCGCGCCGATAATGCCGATCGCGATATACAGCATGGCAGGGTTGGTCACGACGCTGGCATGCGGTACGAAGCCGGCGAACAAATCCGCCACAGGCGGGTGCGCTGCGACAATCTGCACGGCAAAGCACCCTGCGATGATCGCCAGCAACCCGATCACAAACGCTTCGAGCGGGCGAAAACCCCGGTTCATCAAAGCCAGCACCAGCGTTACATCCAGCACCGAGATCAACGTGCCGCCGATCAGTGGAATGCCGAACAACATCTGAAGCGCAATCGCGGTGCCGATCACCTCCGCCAGATCGCATGCGATGATGGCAAGTTCGCACGCCAGCCACAGCACGATCGTCACCGGGCGCGAATATCGCGCACGACAGGCCTGCGCCAGATCAAGCCCCGTCACAATCCCGAGGCGCGCTGACAAGCCCTGCAGCAGCATGGCCATCAGGCTGGACACCAGAATGACGGACAGCAGCGTGTATCCGAACTGTGCGCCGCCCTGCAGATCGGTTTCCCAGTTGCCGGGGTCCATATACCCGACCGACACCATGTAACCCGGTCCGACGAACGCCAGAAAACGCCGGAACCAGTGGGCGCTGGACAGCGGTACTCGAATAGAGGCTGCCACTTCAGGCAGGCTCTGGGTGTCCGGGCTATGTGACGCAGGGGCGGTAGGATGCATGACGCCCACTCAAACGTAACATCCTGCAATATGCAATGTACTATATCACGAGGGGCCCCGGATCGGCCAAATCGTGATCGCTCCTTCCCACATTATCAGCAACAGAATACATCTTCACGCAGCGGCATAATGTCGCCCGCGCGCAATGCAGGGACGGGGGATCAGCATGGACACGAAACGTCGCCCTTCAGCCCATATCGTCATGCCCGACGCCACGACGCAGTCCGAAGGCTTTCGCCTGAACCGTGAGGCGCGTCGCACCGCGCTGATCGAGGATTACGTTGAACTGATCGCTGATCTTCTGGCCGAAGGGCAGGAGGCACGGCAGGTCGACATTGCCGCCCGTCTGGGCGTCTCTCAGCCGACAGTCGCAAAAATGCTGGGTCGCCTCGCGGACGAGGGGCTGGTCAGCCGGAAAATCTATCGCGGCGTGTTCCTGACCGAGGCAGGACGGCAAATGGCCGATGCGTCCAGAACGCGCCACCATCTGGTCGAGGCGTTCCTGCGTGCCCTCGGCATAACCCCCGAACAGGCGCGCATCGATGCCGAGGGGATTGAACACTATGTCAGTCCGGACACACTGGCGGCGTTCGAACGCGCAATTGGCGCCGGGCTCGAAGGCTTTCTCGCGAGCCGTAACACCCTGTGAGCGGGTCTGCGTTCCCCGTCCTGCTTGCGCGGCACCCGCAGATCGAGGGCGCGGCCGGGATCTGCTACGGACGGCGCGATCTGTCCTTGGCACCGGGATGGCAGCAGACGGCCTCGGGATGGAGCACACTGGTCACGGGTCTGCAGATCGGGTTGGTCCTGACGTCGCCCAGCCGTCGATGCAGACTTCCGGCGCAGTGGCTGGCATCACGGATCGACGCGCGGATGATCGTCGACGAGCGTCTCATGGAACTGGACTTCGGCGCCTGGGAAGGCATGCCGTGGGACAAGATCGACCGCACGGCGCTGGATCGGTGGGCCGCAGACCCGGAGGCCTTCGTCCCCCCCGGCGGAGAAGCGGTTGCAGCATTGCAAAGCCGGATCGCGGCCCTATGGCGCGACATCAAGTCGGCAAGGCAGCCCGTGTGCGTTGTTACCCACGGCGGTCCTTTGCGGTTCCTGACGGCCTTGGCAGAGGGGCGAGCGGAGAATTCGCTCGACCAGTCGCCAGAGATGGGTGCGGCGAGACTTTTCAGGGTCACGACGCCATAAGCGTCAGCGCCGCGCACTCCGCCAGCACTGCCGTCGAGCCGAAAATATCCCCCGTGTAGCCGCCAATCAGTCGCCCCGCCGCCCATGTCGTGCCAATGGCGGCGACCAGTGTGGTCAGAACAATTATCGGCAGCATCTCCCGCCCCACGCACATCACCGAAACCAACGCGCCCAGCAGCACCGCGACGCCCCACAGACGGGATGAAATGTGCCCCAGGCCCGCAGCCATGCCGTCCTGCCGTGCCGGGCGCAGCCGCACCATCGGCAACAGCATGGCCGTTCGGGAGAGCGCGCCCGCTGCCGTCATTGCGCCCAGCACGACGGTGTGCGGGATTGCCCCGATTGCCGCTGCCCTGATCCCGAACGTCAGACACAGCGCGATGACGCCATAGCTGCCGACGCGGCTGTCCCGCATGATGTCCAGCCGCCTTTCGATCGTCCGGCCGCCGAACAGCCCGTCGACGCTGTCTGCCAGACCATCTTCATGCAATGCCCCAGTCAGCACGCATTGCACCGCCAGCGCCCAGATCGCCGACAGCAATGGAGAAAGGCCCAGCCGCTCGCCGCCCAGTGCCACCGCTCCCCCGACCGCCCCGATCAGCGCCCCGACCAATGGCCACACGGGGATGCTGCGTCCCAGCGCACCGGGCGCGTAATCGACAACACCCAGCCAGCCCGTCGGCAGACGTGTCAGAAGTTGCAAAGCGCGGATCAGGTCGGCGCGGAGGAACATCTCAGGTCGATTTCTCGCTGACGCCCGCTTCGCCGAACGTGGCCATCCCGACATGGCAGGCCAGTGCCGCACGCACCATCGGCACAGCCAGCCCGGCGCCGGACGCCTCTCCCAGACGCAGGCCCAGATCGAACAGCGGTGTCTGCCCCAGTAATGAGGCCAATGCGCGGTGCCCTGCCTCGGCCGAGACATGTGCGATCAGGCAATGGGCCAGTGCGTCCTGCCGGACATGAGCCAACGGGGCCGCCGCCGCCGTGCAGATGAACCCGTCCAGCAGCACCGGGACGCGATGGCGGCGCGCGGCCAGCACGGCTCCCAGAATCGACGCAGTCTCATAACCGCCGAGGCATCGTGCCGCTTCAAGGGAATCGACCAGCACATCGCGATGAAGGGCCAATCCGCGATCGACAACCCGGGCCTTGTTGGCCACACCCGCCTCGTCCAGCCCGGTGCCCCGGCCGACCCACGCCGCACCGCCCCCGCCAAACAAGGCGGCGGCGAGTGCTGCTGCAACCGTCGTGTTGCCGATTCCCATCTCGCCCAGGCACAGCAGGTCCAGATCCGGCGAAACGGCGTCATACCCGCTCGCCACGGCATCGAGGAAGTCCGCAGTCTGCATTGATGCACCGGCGGTGAAATCCTGCGTCGCCTGAAGGTGCGCCACTTCCACGACGTCAAGCATGGCCCCGGCGACGGCGGCGATCTGGTTGATCGCAGCACCCCCCGCGCGGAAATTGGCGACCATCTGTGTCGTCACTTCCGCCGGCCACGGCGAGACGCCTTGCGCGAGAACCCCATGATTGCCTGCAAAGATCAGGATCTGCACGCGGTCCAGCCGTGGCGTCGCGCGTCCCTGCCACCGGCCGAGCCACATCGCGATCTCTTCCAGCCGGCCAAGGCTTCCGGCGGGCTTGGTCAGCCGCGCATCGCGTTCGCGAATGGCCCGCACGGCGGCGTCATCGCCATCGGGCAGATCGTTGATGAACGCGTGCAACGCGTCGGTCGTGGGAAAATGTGTGTTCGACATGATAGAGCGGTTGTGTTGTCTGACCGTCCGGGGCGCAAGTCATTTCCTGCTGCGTTCGATGTTGCGTGGGGCTGGATATGAAAGAGACAGAATCGCCAACAGTGTTGGTGCTGGGCGGTGCACGCTCTGGCAAAAGCACCTTTGCCGAGGCGCGCGTGCAAAGCGCGCCCGGGCCGTGGGTCTATATCGCGACCGCACAGATCTGGGATGAGGAAATGCAATCACGGGTTGCAACCCACCGCGCGCGCCGCGTGGCAGGTTGGCAGACGATCGAGGAACCGATGGATTTGCCCGCTGTTCTGGCGCAGGCATCCGGGCGTCCGGTGCTGGTCGATTGCCTGACGCTCTGGCTGACGAACCTGCTGCTGGCCGAACGCAATATTGCCGATGCAACCGCCGACCTTCTGGCTGCTACCCTGAAACGCGATGCGCTGACGGTGTTTGTCAGCAATGAGGTCGGGCTGGGAATCGTGCCGGAAAACGCCCTGGCGCGACGCTTTCGGGATGAGGCCGGTCTGCTGCACCAGTCGGTCGGCCGGATTGCGCGTGACGTGGTGCTGTGCGTTGCGGGATATCCGCTTGCAGTAAAGGGGACGCTGGTTGGTGGCACCTGACGCGCGGCGTATTTGATTTTGCATCGGCGCTTGGATAAACCGGGCACTGATGGTGCCCCGAGAGGGGCTGAAAAGGGAAGACGGTGCGGCGCGTGCGCTCAATCCGGCACTGCCCCCGCAACTGTGAACGGTCAGACGTTCCATCGCGCCGCGTGCGGCACGGTCACTGGGCACCCGCCCGGGAAGGCTGATGGAACGGAGATGTGCGCTGCATCTCACCCGTGAGTCAGGAGACCTGCCGTCAGCGTCCCCGTAAGCGGGGGCCATAATCAGGTGTCATACTCTGGCGGGGTGCCCGGGGCGTGAGTGCGCTTTGCGCGTCCTCCCTTGGCGGGAGCCCTTGTCCGCACCCTGTGTTCGCCGGAAGGCGATGGTGATGGCGGTATTGCTGATGGGCGAAACTCTCTCTGGCGCGGGCCCGGTTCTTTACGTCTGCACGACCTGCCGTCGTGGCGAGGCCGCCAGCGATTATCCCGCCGGCGAACAACTGCATGACGCACTGGCAGCGCAGGCGGAGCGCGTGACCGTGCATCCGGTGTCCTGCCTTGCCGCGTGCGATCGTGGCTGCACCGCCGTTCTGGCGGCCGAAGGTCGCTGGGCATGGCTGCTTGGGCGGCTGGGCACCGAAAAGACCGCCGATATCCTGGCTTACGTCGATCTCTATATGCAGTCGCGTACCGGCACCGTGATGCCGTCCAAGCGCCCTGCAAGCCTTGGGGACATGGTGCTTGGCCGTGTTCCGTCTTCCCTGATTTCAATACAGGATGCGTCATGATCCAGCAGACAGCGGGCGGGAAAATTCCCGTCACCATCATCACCGGCTTTCTCGGGGCGGGAAAGACGACCTTGCTGCGCCATCTTCTGGGTGCCGCGCAAGGACGCCGGATCGCGATTGTCGTCAACGAATTCGGATCGCTCGGGATCGATGGGGAAACGCTGCGGTCCTGCGGGATCGAAGGCTGCACTGATGACGATATCGTTGAACTCACGAATGGCTGTCTGTGCTGCACCGTGGCGGACGACTTCCTGCCGACCATGCGCGCGCTGATCGACCGGCCCAATCCGCCCGAGCATATCGTGATCGAGACGTCGGGCCTTGCACTGCCCAAGCCACTGCTGAAGGCTTTCGGCTGGCCGGATATTTGCACGCGCATGACCGTCGATGGCGTCGTCACGCTGGTCGACGCTCCGGCCGTCGCGACCGGACGCTTTGCCGACGATGTGGCCGCGGTCGAGGCGCAGCGTGCCGCCGATCCGTCACTGGATCACGACAATCCGCTAGCCGAAGTGTTCGAGGACCAGTTGCTGTGCGCCGATCTGGTGGTGGTCAATAAATGCGACCTGATCGACGCCGGGGCGCTCGCGAAGATCGAGAACGACATCCGGCGCGCAGTGCCGCGTCCGGTGCGGTTGTTGCGGTCGATCGAGGGGCGCGTCGATCCGCTGGTGCTGCTGGGGATCGAAGCCCACGCTGAAGATGACCTGACCGGTCGCCCGTCGCATCACGACGGCGCAGACGACCATGAACACGACGATTTCGACAGCTTCGTGGTGTCACTGCCGGAGCAGAAAACGATCGAGGGCCTGATCAGCCGCCTGACAGAGGTTGCCGATAAACACGACCTTCTTCGCATGAAGGGCTTCGCGCTGGTGGAGGGCAAGTCCATGCGCCTCGCGGTGCAGGGGGTGGGTGCGCGTTTCCGGCACGCTTTCGATCTGCCGCGCGGCACGTTTGTCGATGGGCGACTGGTCGTGATCGGGCAGACGGGCATGGATCGTGCCGCGATCGAGGCCGACCTGACAAGGGACTGAGCAGGCCATGCATCTTCTGGTTCGCGAACAGCAGGGCGTCGATCTGCAGGACATGGCCGAAGATCTCGGTCATGCGCCTGCGGACGTTGTGTTCCTGTCGTTTTCGGACAGCGACCTGCTTGCGATGGAACGCGCCTACGCCCGTTTGGGGGAGGCCGGATTTTCGCTGCAACTGGTTAATCTGGCGCGTCTGCGTCACCCGATGTCGGTCGATCTGTATGTGGAGCAGACCATCGCGGGGGCAAAATGCGTCGTCGTGCGGTTGCTCGGCGGGCTGGAATATTGGCGATACGGGGTTGAGGAGGTCGCGGCGTGTTGCGCCCGGGGCGGGATTGCGCTCGCGCTGCTGCCGTCCGATGGCCGCGACGACGCACGGCTTGCAGGATTATCCCGCGTTCAGGGGAATTTTTACGAACGTCTGGATGGTTTTTTTCGCGAAGGCGGCCCGGAAAACAGTATCGGTGCGCTGAGGTTGATGGCCTATCTCGGTGGTCACGGAACAGAGCCGGTCGCGATGCCGGAGCCGATGCCGGGGTTCGGGTCGTATCGCACGCTCCGTCCGGCGGAGGTTACTGCCGTCACCCTGCGCGCGGTTGTCGTGTTTTACCGCGCGCAGGTTCTGGCCGGCGATACCGACCCGATCGATGCTCTGGCTGAGGCCCTGTGCGCAGATGGCGCAGCCGTGGATGTTTTGTATGTCGGGTCCCTGAAAGCGGCCGAACATCGCGCCTGGGTCCGGGCGCAGATCACATCGCTGCGGCCGCACGTCATTCTGAACGCGACCTTCTTTGCTGCCCGTGGGGAAAGTAGCGATCCGTCGCCACTGGAGGCAGCCGGGTGTCCGATCCTGCAGATCCTTCAGCCCACCTCGACGCATGCGGCGTGGCGGGACAGCACGCGCGGTCTGTCGCAGTCGGATCTGGCGATGCAGGTCGTGTTGCCCGAACTCGACGGGCGGCTGATCGGCAGTGCGATTTCGTTCAAGAGCGAGGGCGCGCCGGGATTACCTGCACGCCATGTGCCGCATGCGGCCGGGATCGCGCATCTGGTCGCACAGGCGCGGGGATGGGCAAAACTGTCGTCCCGGTCGGTAAACATGCGGTCTGTGGGGGTCGTGCTGTCGGACTATCCCGGCGCGACAGAGGATGCGTCGGGTCAGGTTGCGCACGCGGTCGGGCTCGACGGATTTGCCAGCCTGGGCGCGATTGTTTCGATCCTTGCAGCGGAGGGGTATGAGGTGGGCGACGCGCTCGCCCTGTCATCCGCACATTTTGCCGGGATCCTGGGTGGTGGCGCTTCGTGCGCAACGCTGTCGCTGTCGCATTATCGCGATCTGTTCAGGACATTGCCTGAGGAATTTCGCACGACTGTTCTCGCCCGCTGGTGTGCCCCGGAGAACGATCCGGCAGTGCAGGACGGGTATTTCCGGCACCGCGCAGTGTGTGCCGGACGCCTGACGATCGCGGTTCAGCCAGATCGCGGATCTCGCGCGGATCGGAAAGCGACTTACCACGACGCGGAACTTCCACCCTGTCACGCCTACATCGCGTTCTATCTCTGGCTGCGTTTCGTGCGGGGGCTGGATGCGATGGTGCATCTTGGCGCGCACGGCACGCTGGAATGGTTGCCGGGAAAGGCCGTGGCGCTGTCTGAGTCCTGCGCACCGCGGGTTCTGCTCGGCGGGTTGCCCGTGATCTATCCGTTTATCGTGAACAACCCCGGCGAGGCGGCAGCGGCGAAGCGTCGTTTGGGTGCGGTCATGATCGGTCACCTCACGCCGCCCCTCAAAGAGGCCGGTCTGCACGGCGATCTTGCGGAACTCGAACACCTGATCGACGAATTCGCGTCCGCTGACGGTATGGATCGCAGGCGCGGTGCGCGCTTGCGGCGCGATATTCTGCTGCGCGCTGCCGATCTGGGTGTGCTGGAAGAAAGCAGTGGCACATTCGGGGACGAAGATCAGGCGCTCGCGCAGCTCGAGGCTTATCTGTGCGACATTAAGGACATGCAAATCCGTGACGGGCTGCACGTGTTCGGTCAGCATCCCGCGGGGATCGAGACCCTTGCCAAGGCCATCGCACAGGGTGGCAGTCTGCCGGTGGACGCGATTCTGGAGAATCTCCGACACTGCGCGGATGCCGAGGCGCAGGCCCTGCTCGATGCGCTGGATGGCCGATTTGTGGAGCCGGGTCCTGCTGGTGCGCCCAGCCGTGGTCGCGCCGACGTCCTGCCGACCGGGCGAAACCTGTTTACCATCGACCCGCGCACCGTGCCGACACGCGCGGCACGGGATCTGGCGCGGGAGCAGACGCGGATCGTGCTGGAGCGCCATCTGCAGGACGAGGGCGAACCGCTGCGGCGGATCGTCATTGATCTGTGGGGATCGGCGAGCCTTCGAACCGGCGGTGAAGACCTGGCGCTTGCGCTGCTGCTGATGGGGGTCGAGCCGTTGTGGGACGCCAGCAGCGGTCGCGTCTGCGGGATCGAGATCACGCCACTGGCGGCGCTGGATCGTCCGCGCGTTGATGTCACATTGCGGATTTCCGGTCTGTTTCGTGATGCATTCCCGGCCCAGATCGCCCTGTTCGATCAGGCCGTGCAGGCCGTCGCCGCGCGTGAGGAGACGGCGGACTGGAATCCCTTGGCGGCGTCCGTCGCGGGACTGGACGGTGCTGCGCGACATGATGCCACCGCGCGGATTTTCGGTGCCGCGCCGGGTTCATACGGTGCGGGGATCGAGCGGGATCTGGTCACGGGCGCATGGAGTGGATCTGACGATCTAGGTCGCACTTATCTGGATGCGTCTGGATGGGCATATGGTGGTGGTCGCGACGGCCATCACGCGCAGGCAGCCTTTGCGGCATTGTTGCGCGTCGCAGATGCGGTGCTGCACACGCAGGATCATGCGGAAATCGATGTTCTGGAAAGTCCGGATATCGCGGCGCATCTGGGGGGCCTGGCGGTGGCTGCGACCTCGGTCGGGGCGGCGCCCGCTTTGTGGCATGCGGACAGTTCGCAGCCCGGCGCGCCGAAACTGCGCGATCTCAAGACCGAACTTGCGCGTGTGGTGCGTGCACGACTGACCAACCCCGCGTGGATCGCGGGGATGCAGCGGCACGGCTATGCCGGGGCGGCGACGATGGCGCGCGGCGTCGACGCGTTGTGCGGGTTTGCTGCGACCGTGCCGTTCCGGCTGGACCGGCAGTTCGATCAGGTCTTTGCGGCACTGCTGGCGGACGAGGGTTGTGCGCGGTTCCTGCAAGATGCCAACCCGCACGCGCTCGCCGCGATGCGCGCCAGCCTGAGCGCAATGATTCAGCGCGGCCTGTGGCACCCGCGCGGCAATAGCACTGTGCTGGCGCTAAAGGAGCCGGCAGCATGACCTCATCGTCCCTGCGGCGTGGCTGGTGCCCCGATCTGTTTGCGCCGATGGAGGCAAAGGACGGCTGGATCGTGCGGCTGCGGCCCCCGCTTGGCCGTCTGTCCGCCGACCAGATTGCGATGATTGCACAAGCTGCCACCTGTCACGGAAACGGCGTCATCGAACTGACGAACCGCGGGAATGTTCAGTTGCGTGGCTTCGCGCGCACGGCAGTTGACTCTTTTGCGGCGACTGCGATCGGGGCCGGACTGTCGGCCCGGAGTGCGGCGGAGGATCATCGTCGTGCCGTTCTGGTGTCGCCCCTTGCCGGGCTCGATCCGGCGTGCGCGCCCCAGACGTTCCCCATCGCGCGAACACTCAGCGCGCGGTTGGCTGCAGCGGAGGACATCGTCGGGCTGAGTGCGAAGTTCGGTTTTTTCGTCGATGGCGGCGGATATTTTCCGCTCGGCGGGCTGCCGGGTGATCTTGGGCTTCTGGCGGCCGAAGGTGGCTGGGCGCTGCGCGCTGGCGGCTGGCAGTCTGAGGCTCTCTCGAGCGAACAGGCGATTTCGGCGCTGCTCGGGGCGGCGCGGCGGCTTTCTGAGGCTGGCGTCGAAGCGCGACCTTCGCGTGATACGCAGGTTGCACGTGACGTGCTGATCAACTCAGGATTGTCCGCACGGCATTGCCGCGAACCAAATGCCTTCTCGCCCGTCGGGTCGTTGCCGGGCAATGTAAACGGGATCGCCCCGGCGTTCGGTCGCACCGACGCGGCGCACTTTGCCTCGCTTTGTGCATGCGCGGATGCCGCAGACGATGGCTGTGTGCGGGTCACACCGTGGCGCAGCATCGTGATCGCCGGTGCCCCCCCGGATGGGTTCATCACTGACCCGGCCGATCCGTTGCTGTCCGTCCGCGCGTGCATCGGGACAGTGGGTTGTGTACGCGCCGAAGCGGACGTTGATGCAGTGGCGCGCATGTTGGCCACGGAGTGGAGCGGTGGGGTGCTGCATGTGTCGGGCTGCGCGAAGGGCTGCGCACACCCTCGAACCGCCGCCCTGACTCTGGTGGCGCATGGCGGCCAATATGATGTTATCGACGGACCGCCCGGGGGCGCTGCGAGTCTGTCGATGCAGACTTTGGAACAGGTCCGGGCATTATTGGCCACGCGTGGCGCAGGAGAGACGCAAGAATGACTGGCATCGTGCCGCCCTATGATTATGAGCGTGATGGTGCGGCCATCTATGCACGTTCCTTTGCCACGATCCGTGCCGAAGCCGATCTGACGTGTTTTTCCCCCGAACAGGCGCAGATCGCGGTCCGGATCATTCATGCGTGCGGCATGGTAGACGTGGCCCGTATGGTCGCGATGACGGACACGCTCGTTGCCGATGCCCGGGCCGCCCTGCGCGCCGGTGCCCCGATCCTGTGCGATTCGGAGATGGTGGCGCACGGCATTACCCGCGCACGGCTTCCGGCAGGAAACGACGTGATCTGCACCCTGCGCGATCCACGCACGCCGGAGATCGCCCGGCATGTCGGTAATACGCGCTCGGCCGCTGCCCTCGATCTATGGGGGGAAAGACTGGCTGGGGCGGTCGTGGCAATCGGGAACGCGCCGACAGCGTTGTTTCACCTGCTGGAACTGATTGACGCGGGTGCGCCCCGGCCAGCCGCCATTATCGGCATGCCGGTCGGGTTCATCGGTGCGGTCGAGTCCAAGGAAGCGCTGGCCCTGCGGCGTGACCTGGCACATGTGATCGTGCGTGGGCGACAGGGCGGGAGCGCCATGGCCGCGGCTGCCGTCAACGCTTTGGCGAGTGAAACGGAGTGACCACCACGCTGCATATTGTCGGCGTCGGCCCCGGCGATCCGGAACTGATCACGCTGAAGGCCGCGCGGATCATCGCGACTGCCAGTGTGGTGGCCTATTTCTGCCGCCATGACCGGGAAGGGCACGCACGGCGCATCGCGCGGGCACACATTGCTGAGCACGCGCGCGAACTGCGGTTCGCGTACCCGTTCACGGTGGAGCGTTCGGTCGATGACCCGTCCTACGCCCCGGACATGGCAGGGTTTTACGATGAGTGTGCGGAAGCGATAGCCAGCGCGGTTGCGAGTGGCGAACAGGTCGTGCTGCTGTGCGAGGGCGATCCGTTTCTTTACGGCTCAGCCATGTATGTTTTCGATCGGCTGCGTGCACGCTGCGTCACGGAGGTCGTTCCGGGTATTCCCTCGATGGCTGGGTGCTGGGCGCAGGCACACGCCCCGATGACGCATGGTGACGATGTTCTGTGCGTTTTGCCCGCGACGTTGCCGGAAGAAGCGCTGGCTGACTGGCTGGCACGCGCGGATGCTGCCGTGGTGATGAAACTGGGGCGCAATATGCCCAAGCTGCGCGCCGCACTGGAAAAAGCCGGCCGGCTGGACGACGCATTATATGTCGAGCGGGGCACGCAAGCCGATGCGCGGGTTGCGAAAATTGCCGACATAAACAGCCCTGTGCCGTATTTCTCTCTGGCGCTTCTGCCGGGACGGCGGCGCGTGCGATGAGCCACCTTTGGATCGTCGGGCTGGGCCCGGGCAACGCATTGCAGCGCACGCCGCAGGCTGACGCGGCGCTGGCGCAGGCGACGGATCTGGTGGGCTACGCCCCCTATGTTGCGCGCGTGGAGGCGGGGCCGGATGTGGTACGCCACAGTTCGGACAACCGCGAGGAACTCGACCGGGCCAGACATGCGCTGGAGCTTGCCGCATCCGGGCGGAGGGTCGCCGTCGTTTCGGGTGGGGATGCGGGCGTGTTCGGCATGGCGAGTGCCGTGTTCGAGGCCATCGAGACGGGCGTGCCAGCGTGGCGCTCGCTGGAGGTCGAGGTGATCCCGGGGGTGTCCGCCGTGTTGGCAGCTTCGGCGCGGCTCGGGGCGCCACTGGGGGGCGACTTCTGCGTCATTTCGCTGTCCGACAACCTCAAACCCTGGACGGTCGTTTGCGAACGGCTGCGTCTTGCGGCCCAGGCGGGGTTCGTCATCGCCCTGTATAACGTCCGCTCCGCAGCGCGCCCATGGCAGTTGGGGGCGGCGTTGGAGGTGCTGCGCGACGTCCTTGCGGCGGATGTGCCGGTCGCGTTCGCGCGGGCCATCGGGCGGCCGGATGAACGGGTCGTGCTGACGACCGTTGCTGAAGCGGATGCGACGCTTGCTGATATGAGCACGCTTGTTCTGATCGGGTGCGCGTTGACACGCCGGATCGAGCGTGCGGACGGGCGCGCGTGGCTCTATACTGATCGCAAGGTCGCGTCGTGAGACAGATGGCGCAACCATGCCAGCGCACCGGCGACTGTCTGCGTCTCGGGTGCAGCCGCAAGGATCGGCCGGGCGACCATGATGACGGGTATGTCGAGCATCCGTGCAGCTTCCAGTTTCATGAACGTCGCGTCCGATCCTGCATTTTTCGTGACCACGATGTCGATCCGCTGCGCGCGCAGCAACGCGAGTTCGGCCTGCAGCGTGAAGGGCGGCCGGTCCAGAATGACGGTCGCGTCGGGCGGCAGCCTGTCGGGGTCGGGCATGTCGATGCTGCGGATCACATAATGATGGTGTGGTGTTCGGCAGAAAGGGGCAAGATCCTTGCGGCCCGTCGTCAGCAGCACACGCCGCGGATCGCTGCCCAGTGCGGCAGCAGCGCTGTCCAGATCGGGCACGATCTCCCACCGATCTTCCGCCGAAGCGACCCAGCCCGGTCGGACCAGCCGCAGCAGCGGGACATGCAACGTGGCACACGCGCGAACAACAGTGCCGCTCATGCGTGCTGCAAATGGGTGGGTGGCATCGATCACCGCGTCGATCCGCGCAGTCATAAGCCATTCGCACAGGCCATCGACACCGCCGAACCCGCCGATCCGCACGCTGACGTCCGGCAGGATGGGCGTGCGCGTAACGCCCGCAAGGGAGTAAACCGCCGCAACCGACCGATCCTGCGCCAGCGCTTCGGCCAACAGGCGCCCCTCCTGCGTGCCGCCGAGCAGCAGGATGCGAGTCTGCGATGTGCCCGACGGGGTAGGGAATGAGACCATGGCTGCATCTTATCGGGATTGGCGCTGACGGTGTCGAGAGCCTTTCCCCGGCGGCTCGATGCCTGATCGAGCAAGCCGAGTTCGTGTTCGGGGGCGCGCGGCATCTTGAAACGGTCAGCGGACTGGCACGCGGGCAGGTGTCGCCGTGGCCGGTGCCGTTCAGTGACGGGATCGATGCGGTTGTCGCGCTACGTGGGCGGCCTGTCGTCGTTCTGGCCTCTGGCGACCCGTTTTTCTACGGCGTCGGCAGCACGTTGGTGCGGCATGTGCCGGCGCATGAAATCCTGTGCATGCCGGGTGTCTCCTCGATTGCGCTGGCGTGCGCCCGCATGGGGTGGGGGCAGCAGGATGTGCGGGTACATTCGCTATGCGGTCGACCGATCGCGTGCCTGAGCCCGTCGCTGCAGCCCGGTGCGAAACTGGTGGTGCTGTCGGCTGACGGCACGACACCGGCAACGTTGGCCACATGGCTGACTGACGGGGGATTCGGCGGGTCGCGCCTGAATGTCTTGCAATCGCTGGGTGCAACGGATGAGGCACGCATCAGCGCCGTTGCCAGGGAGGGTATCGGAACAGTCGGGGCTCTGAACATCGTTGCCGTGGAGGTCGAGGCGGATATCGGCGCACGACTGATCCCGCTTGCCAGTGGCCTGGACGACGCGTTGTTCGAGCATGACGGCCAACTGACCAAGCGGGAAGTTCGGGCCGTGACCCTGTCGTCTCTGGCCCCGCGCGCGGGGGAATGTCTGTGGGATATCGGTGCCGGAGCGGGCTCCGTCGCGATTGAGTGGATGCTGTCCGATCCGACGAACCGCGCCGTTGCTATCGAGCGAGACGCTGAACGCGCGTCGAGGATTGCCCGTAACGCCCTTGCGCTGGGGGTGCCGTCGCTGCGGGTGGTTCTCGGGGCGGCTCCGGCGGAACTGCCGCAGGACGGCGCACCAGATGCGATCTTCATCGGGGGCGGTGTTTCGGTCCCCGGGATGATCGATGCTGCCTGGGCTGCGTTGCGGGCGGGTGGACGTCTGGTGGCGAATGCCGTGACGCATGAAGGCGAAATGGCTCTGGGGCTGGCACAGGGGCGGCTGGGTGGCGATCTGCTGCGGCTTTCGGTTGAACGATTGGCACCCGTTGGCGGCATGCAGGCGTTTCGACCTGCGATGACCGTCACGCAGTGGGTGGTGCGCAAGCCGGTGTCGGCACGATGAACGGGTTAATAGTGGGTGTCGGGGCGCGACCAGGCGTGCTGGCCGAGGATGTGGTGGATTTGCTGCGTGCCGTGTTCGACGCACACGGTGTGAAGCCGACGCTGATGGCCATCCCGGATTTTCGCACGCAGGAACAGGGTTTGTACGCCGCAGCACAGGAACTGTCGCTGAGTGTGATAGGTGTCGGCGCGTCGGCCCTGCATGCCGTGCAGGCGGTGTGCCCGACGCGCTCGGCAAAGGCGGAAGCGGCGACGGGATTTGCCTCGGTGGCTGAAGGCTGCGCGCTGGCCGCGGCGGGAGAGGGCGCGCGCCTGATGGTGCGGCGACAGGACGGGCGTGGCGTGACCTGCGCCATCGCGGGACAGGATGACGGAGAGCAGGCATGACGGTCCATTTTATCGGCGCAGGCCCCGGAGCGGCCGACCTTCTGACCCTGCGCGGGCGAGACCTGCTGGCATCGTGCCCGGTCTGTCTCTTTGCGGGTTCGATCGTACCGCGTGCGATGCTGGAGCACTGTCCGGCGGATGCGCGGCTGGTGGATACCGCGCCGCTTTCGCTCGATGAGATCGAGGCCGAATATGTCGCAGCTCATGCAGCGGGACACGATGTGGCGCGGCTGCATTCTGGCGATTTGTCGATCTATAGCGCAGTGGCGGAGCAGATACGCAGGCTGGACCGTCTGGAAATCCCCTGGACCATGACGCCCGGCGTGCCCGCTTTTTCTGCCGCAGCCGCCGTGCTGGGGCAGGAGCTGACGAAACCCGAAGTCGCACAGACCGTGGTGCTGACCCGCGTGTCCGGGCGCGCATCGTCCATGCCTTCGGGTGAAACGCTGGCAGCGTATGCGGCAACGGGGGCGACGCTGGCGGTGCATCTGGCGATTCATGCGCTGGAGCGGATCGTGACCGAGACACTGCCTTTCTACGGCCCGGACTGTCCCGCTGCCATCGTCGCGCGCGCCAGTTGGGAGGACGAAATCGTCTTCAAGGCGACGCTCGGCACGTTGCTAGACAAGGCAGCCGCGCACCGGATCGAGCGCACGGCGCTGGTGCTGGTGGGACCAGCCATCGGGGCGACGGATTTTCGGGAAAGCGCGCTCTACAGCCCCGATTATCGCAGGCGGTTCCGGTCCTGATGCGAAGACCCGGCACTCTGTCCCACCAAAAGGCCCGCACGGTCGAAGATAATGACATCCACGGCAACACCAGAGGTGCCGACCACGCCAAGGGCCACGTCCTGCGCGACGTGCGCGACGTGATCGCCAAGCATGCGTGCATAGGGTCCGGCCAGCAGGAATGCCTCTGCCACCGTGGGGGCTGCGGCAATCGCATCGGCCAACTGCACCAGACCGGCATCAACTGCCATCGCGGCAAGGTGGCTCATGTCCGCCATGCCGCGCCGGGAATGAAGATCCATCCGCCCCTGTGCGAGTTTGGCGATCTTGGCCAGACCGCCCGCCACCGTCAGCCGGTTAACGGGATGGTCGCGCAGGTATTTCAGCACGCCCCCGGCGAAATCGCCCATCTCGATCAGCGCTGCATCCGGCACGCCGAGCAGCGCCTGCGCGGCGCGTTCGGATGTGTCCCCGGTGGCCGCGACGAGATGCGTCAGTCCCATGGCGCGCGCGACATCGATCCCGCGCTGGATGCTGTCGATCCATGCACTGCACGAAAACGGAACAACGATGCCCGTCGTGCCGAGAATCGACAGGCCGCCCACGATGCCCAGACGTGCATTCAGTGTGCGCTGCGCCAGGATTTCTCCGCCCGGGATGGACAGGGTCACGGCCACGTCGGCCCCACCGGGCGTGATGTCCGCCAGTGCGGTGCGGATCATCTGGCGTGGAACCGGGTTGATCGCCGGCTCCCCGGGTGGGATCGGCAGGCCGGGTCGCGTGACATGTCCCACGCCTTCGCCCGCGTAAAAGACGGTGCCAGAGCCTTCCGGCAGACAGTGCAGCGTCGCGCGGATTGTCGCGCCATGCGTGACGTCCGGGTCATCTCCGGCGTCCTTGACGATTTCCACCCACGCGCCGTCTGCGGTCATGCCGTGGGCAGCCAGAACGAAGGACGGTGTCTGGCCCCCAGGCAGCGTGATCTGGACCGGATCGGGAAACCCACGCCCCTGCAACGCCGCCCAGGCGGCCTTTGCGGCAGCGGTCGCGCAGGTGCCGGTGGTCCAGCCGCGCCGCAGGGATGGGGAGTGTTGGCTCATTCAAAGCAAAATAGGCGAATTCTCAGCAAAAGCGACGGTCGTTGTGCGGAGGGCATAGCATGACCGCCCGCGCGGTGATGATTGCCGCCCCCCGATCGGGTGGTGGCAAGACGACGGTCACGCTCGGCCTGTTGTCGGCGCTGCGGGCACGGGGGCTGCGCGTGCGGGGTGCGAAAACCGGCCCGGACTATATCGATCCGGCGTTTCACGAGGCCGCAACCGGGCGCCCGAGCCTCAATCTCGATAGCTGGGTCATGCCGGAGGGCGCGCTGGCGGGGATGGTGGCCCAGGCGGCGGCGGGTGCTGATCTGGTCGTGGTGGAATCCGCGATGGGCGTGTTCGATGGGCTTGCGGGGCCGCAGGGTGCGCGGGGGGCGCCGTCGGATCTGGCGGCGCGGTTCGGAATACCGCTGATTCTGGTGCTGGATGTTTCCGGTCAGGGTCAGTCGGCTGGTGCCATCGCGCATGGGTTTGCGACGCTTGATCCCCAGGTGCGCGTTGCGGGTGTGATCCTGAACCGGGTTGCCTCCGAACGGCACCGGAGCATGGCGCAGACTGCGGTCGAGGGGGCGGGGGTTCGCGTGTTCGGCGCGCTGATGCGGGCGGACACGCTGACCTTGCCCGAACGGCATCTGGGCCTGGTGCAGGCGCGGGAGCAATCCGGGCTGGACGATCTGCTTTCACGCCTGGGGGAGATGATCGAGAGCGCGATTGACCTGGACGCGGTGATGGACGCGGCCAGGGCGCTGCCCACGTCGTCCGGCCCGCCGGGTGTCGCGGTCGAACCGCCTGGCCAGCGCGTTGCCGTTGCCGACGATGCGGCGTTTTCGTTCCTGTATGGGCATCTGGCGCTCGGCTGGCGGCAGGCGGGGGCAGAGATCGTGCCGTTTTCGCCGCTTGGCGATCAGGCGCCGGATGTGTCGTGCGATGCGTGCTGGTTGCCGGGGGGGTATCCCGAGCTTCATGCCGGTGTGCTGTCGGCGGCGTCGGCGTTTCGTCGGGGCCTGGCGACCTTTGCAGCAACGCGGCCCGTGCACGGGGAATGTGGGGGCTTCATGGTGTTGGGTCGGACGCTGGAGGACGCGCAGGGGGTTGTGCATCCGATGGCCGGTCTTCTGGATCACACGACCAGCTATGCCAAACGGAAGATGAATCTCGGCTATCGTGAGGCAACGCTGCTTGGGGACTGTGCGCTCGGGCCAGCGGGCGCGGTGTTTCGTGGGCACGAATTTCATTATGCCCGCGTGATCGATCCCGGGTCGGACGCGCCCCTTGCGGCGTTGCGCGACGGCATGGGGCAGGCACTGGGCGACGCGGGTGCGCGACGTGGGCGTGTTTCGGGGTCGTTTTTTCACGTGATGATGCGAACGGATCAGGGGAACAGGACATGAGTGAGAGCGAAGACGCACGCCTGCACCGGGAAAAGATGGCCAAGCGAAAGGACGTTCAGGACAGGGAGGTCGCGTCCAAATCCATCGAAAAGGGCCTGCTGATGGTCCATACCGGTCCGGGGAAAGGCAAGTCGACGGCGGCTTTCGGTCTGGCGCTGCGAATGGTCGGCTATGGCCGGCGGGTGGTGGTCGTGCAGTTCATCAAGGGGGCCTGGCACACGGGTGAGCGGGATTCGTTCGCGAAATTCGGTGATCTGGTCGAATGGCACACGATGGGTGAGGGCTTTACGTGGGAGACGCAGGACCGCGAACGGGATGTGGCGGCGTGCGAGGCCGCGTGGCAGGTCGCATGTGCCGCTTTGTGCAGGGACGATGTATCGCTTGTGATCCTTGATGAGCTGAACATCGCGCTTCGTTATGACTATCTGCCGCTGGAGCGTGTTCTGGCGGATCTGGCATCCCGTCCTGTCGGGCAACATGTCGTGGTGACCGGGCGGAATGCCAAGCCCGATCTGATCGAGCAGGCCGATCTTGTGACCGAGATGACGTTGGTGAAACATCACTTCAAAGCAGGTGTGAAATCGCAGGAGGGGATCGAATTCTGATGGCCCGCGCGCTGATGTTTCAGGGCACGGGCTCAAGTGTTGGTAAATCGACGCTGGTGGCTGGTCTGGCGCGCGCTTTTACCCGCCGGGGGCTGCGGGTCCGGCCGTTCAAGCCGCAGAATATGTCGAACAATGCCGCCGTGACCGTCGATGGCGGTGAAATCGGGCGTGCGCAGGCGCTGCAGGCGGTGGCGTGTGGTGTGGCCCCGACGGTCGACATGAACCCCGTCCTGCTCAAGCCACAGAGCGAGGTTGGCTCGCAGCTTGTGGTGCGGGGGCGGGTGCGTGGGAATGTTCCGGCGCGTGCCTATCAGGGACTGAAGGCCGGGTTGATGCCCGATGTGTTGGCAAGTTTTCATGCCCTGGCAGCGGAGGGCGATCTTGTTCTGGTAGAGGGGGCCGGTTCGGCGTCCGAGGTCAATCTGCGTGAAAACGACATTGCCAATATGGGGTTTGCCGCTGCTGCCGATGTCGATGTGGTGGTGATTGGCGACATAGACCGTGGCGGTGTGATCGCCAGTCTTGTCGGCACGGAGTGCGTCCTGGCCGAGGGCGACCGTCGTCGCATCAAGGGGTTTATCGTCAATAAAATGCGCGGCGATCCTGCACTTTTTTCAAGTGGCATGATGACGATTGCCGCCCATACGGGGTGGATGTCGCTCGGACTGGTGCCGCATTGCGATGCGGTGCGACGATTACCGGCGGAGGACGCGGCGGATCTCAGGTTCGATGGCGCGGGCGGTTCGCTTCGGATCGCGGTGCCCCACATGCCGATGATTGCGAATTTTGACGATCTTGACCCCTTGCGTGCCGGGGCCGACGTCAGCCTGGAGATGGTGCCACCTGGGCAGGCGCTTCCGGTGTGCGATCTGGTGATCTTGCCCGGATCGAAATCGACGATTTCGGATCTGGCCTTTCTGCGTCGTGAAGGATGGGATATCGATCTTGCCGCGCATGTGCGACGCGGGGGTGCCGTGATGGGGATTTGCGGTGGCTACCAGATGCTCGGTATGTCGATTTCGGACCCAGACGGGCTGGAGGGACCGTCATCGGAGGTCGATGGTCTTGGGTTGCTGAATGTGCGGACCGTGCTGGGTCAGCAGAAACGGCTGGCGCTGGTGGAGGCGCAGGTCCTGCCATCGGGCGCGACAGCACGCGCGTACGAAATTCACATGGGCCGGAGTGACGGGCCCGATTGCGAGGTGCCCTTTGCACGGATCGAGGGGCGCCCGGAAGGGGCCACCGCACCGGGGGGACGCATCTGGGGCACGTACCTGCACGGCGTGTTCGAGACGGGGGCCGCGCGTCAAGCCGTGCTGGCGCGGATCGGGCACGGGGCTGGCATGGCTTTGACGGATCACGCAGCAACGGTTGATGCTGCGCTTGATGCCTTGGCCGATCATCTGGAGGCACATCTGGATCTCGATGCGCTCTATGCGTTGGCGCGACCGGTCGCGCCCCTAGAGGCGTAACCAGCGGGCGCGTTCCGGATTGCGGGTTTCCCAGTCCAGCCGCTGCAGTTCGGGCGTGTCGGATGGTGCGGTCGGAAATCCCACGCACAGATAGGCCACGAACGTCCACTCCGGCGGGGCGCCGAGAATGGCGTGGACCCGGTCCGGATCGAGAATGGACACCCACCCGACCCCGATGCCCTCAGCCGTGGCGGCAAGCCATAAGGTGTGGATCGCCATCATCGTCGACCAAAGGGTCGTATCGGGCATCGTCGCGCGGCCCAATCCGCGCCCTTGCGCCGGGTTCTGCTCGGAAAAGACTGCGACATGATGTGGTGCAGCGTCGAGGCCCGCGAGTTTCAGGCGGGCATAATGATCCTGATCCTCCCCGCGCTCGGACAGGGCGATCTGGTTGCAGCGGGTGAATTCGTTGCGGATGGCGGTGCGTCGCTCCGGTGTTTCGACCAGACAGAACCGCCACGGTTCGCTCAACCCGACCGAGGGGGCGAGACACGCGCTTTTCAGCAGTGCATCCAGCGTTTCCGCGGGCACGGGATCGGTGCGAAAGTGCCGCACATCGCGGCGCCAGCGCAAAAGATGCGCCAGCGTGGCTGCGGAATCGGGGGACTGGGTGTTCATCGCATCATCAACATAAGGGCCAGACAGCACAGGGCGACGGCCTGAATGAGGCACGCGCGTCGGTAGAGGGCAAGGGCACGTGTCAGGTCGCTTGCCGTGGCATCCGCGCGCCCGTCGCCCATCCAGAAATCTTCGATCAGGGTGGTGCCGTACACGCGTGGTCCTGCAAGCCGGAGACCCAGCGCGCCCGCCATCGCGGCCTCCGGCCAGCCGGCATTGGGCGAACGGTGATGTCTCGCGTCCCGGCGGATTGCGGATACAGCGCCCCTGACGGAAGTGCCGCGCAAGGTTGTGGCTGCCAGCACGATCCACACTGCCGAGAGCCGTGACGCGGGCAGGTTGATCGCGTCGTCGAAGCGTGCCGCTGCCCAGCCGAACGCGGCATGACGCGGCGTTTTATGGCCGATCATGCTGTCGGCAGTGTTGACAGCCTTGTAGGCGCTGCCCCCCGGAAGTCCGGCGATGGCGGTCCAGAACACAGGTGCCACGATGCCGTCAGAGAAATTTTCAGCCAGGCTTTCAATGGCCGCCCGCACCACGCCGTGCAGATCCAGAGCAGCGGGGTTGCGCCCGACAATCTGGGAAACAGCATCGCGTCCGGCCTGCAGCCCATGTGTTTCGAGTGCGTCCCGCACGGCCTTTACGTGCGTCCAGAGCGATCGCTGAGCCACGAGGCTGCTGGCAAGAATCCCGCAAATCCCGATTGCCAGCCAGTCAGGAAGCACGCAGACCAGGAGGCAGGTGAGGGCAAACGGAACCAGCACGCTGATCGCAAGCAGCAGCATCAGGGTCCCGATACCGCGTATTGTACGGGTGCGCGGGCTGGCGTGGTCATGGTTGAGGCCAGAATCCAGACGCGCGATCAGGCCACCGATCCACGTGACCGGGTGCCCGACCCGGCGGAACAGGGCCGCCGGATAGCCGAACGCGCCCTCGACAACGATGGCGATGCAGGCGATGGAAACACTGGTCGAGAGGAAGGAGAGAAGCATTGGCCCGTAAAACTGACATCGGTGCGCCGTCCTAGCATGACCGGGTTCGACGCGGGAGAGCCGGAGCATGGTGGCCAGCCCGAGATCGTCATGCGCGCCTTTCCCGATGCGCCGCGGCCTGTCGTCGATCTGTCGACAGGTATTGCGCCGCAGGCCTATCCGGTCAGGCTGCCCGATCTTGATGCCCTGACGCGCCTGCCGGAATACGGGGAGGAGCGGGCCCTGCGTGCTGCCGCAGCCATGGCTTACGGTGTTGGCGATCCTGATCTGGTTGTGGCCGGGCCGGGCACGCAGATGCTGATGTCGTTGCTGCCGTATCTGCTGCCCAAGCGGCGTGTGGCCATTCTGGGGCCGACCTATGGGGGGCATGCAGATGCGTGGCGCTTGGCAGGTGCCGTGGTCGATGAATTCCCCGCAATGGAGTTGCTGGAAACTGCCATCACGGGGCCGGATCGGATTTTCGTTGTCTGTTCTCCCAATAATCCGGACGGGCGGCGTGTATCGCCGATTGAACTGGAACGCGTTGCACGTGCCTGTGCCGAACATGGCACATGGTTGATCGTGGACGAGGCGTTCGCGGATTTTTACGACGATACCATGGCGCGGCGGGTGCCGATGCCGGGGCTGATCGTGCTGCGGTCATTTGGCAAGACTTATGGTTTGCCGGGTGTAAGACTTGGATTTTTACTGGGTCCGGCCGGTCTGGCTCTGCGGGCGCGGGCGATGTTGGGGGCATGGGCAGTCGGCACGGTGGCGATAGCCGCCGGGCGTCAGGCTCTGGCTGACCGGGCCTGGCTGGAGCAGATGCGCGACGAGACGCAGGCGCAGTGTCGTCGATTGTGCACTATGCTGGCCGATGCCAGCTTGCCGCATTTCGGGGAGGCCGGGTTATTCGTCATGTTGCGGCGCCCCGATGCGGCAGCACTATGGCGCTTTCTGTGCGAGCGCGGGATTGTGACGCGTGCTTTCTCGGACCGGCCGCACGATCTGCGTCTGGGGTTACCGCGTGACGAGGGGGAGTGGTCGCGTCTGGAATCGGCATTGTCTGATTGGAAATGTCGCGCCGGTTGAGCGGTCTTTTCAGTGGAAGTGGCGCGTTTGTGTCGGAAGGGATTTTTGCGCGTCGATGTCATGGAGCATCGATGAAAGATCAATGATCTCACGCGCAATCAGATGAATCACTTCTCCCTCCCGTTGCAGGCGGCCGCGCACGCCGACCATGCCGGAGGCCAGGACGGTGGGGCGGTATTTCTCGAAAACATCCTTCCAGACAATGATGTTCATGATCCCGCTTTCATCTTCGAGCGTCATGAAAATCACACCTTTCGCCGTCCCGGGCCGCTGGCGCATCAGAACCAGACCAGCCGTGGCGACGCGCCGTCCGTCCCGGGCATTTTGGGCCTCCTCACAGAGTATGAAAGCGCGCGCGGTCAGGGCGGCGCGCAGGAAACTGACCGGATGATCCCCCAGGGTGAGGCCGATGTGGGTGTAATCACGCACCACATCCGCGCCTGCCTGCATCGGTTGCAGCAACGCATCTGGTTCGAGCGTTTCGCGCAGCACCGAGGCCGCAGCGAACAATGGCAGCGGTTCGTCGCGTAAGCCCTTGATCGCCCAGATTGCTTGCCGCCGATCCATGGCGAATGCGGCGCGGAATGCATCGGCCTCCGCCAGTTGGGTGAGGGCAGCCCCCGGCACTTCGGCGCGGTGCCAGAGGTCGTCAAGGCTTTGGAAGGGTGTGTCGGCCCTGTGATTGACGATCCGGGCAGCATCGGCGTTGGACAAGCCTTTGACCATGTTCATGCCCAGACGCACGGCAAAGCGACCGTGCTCGTCCGGTTGTCCTTCAAGCGTGCTGTCCCAGCGGGAGGCATTGACGCAGACCGGCAGCACTGGAACCCCATGCGCGCGTGCGTCACGCACCAACTGTGCGGGTGCGTAGAAGCCCATGGGTTGGGAATTGAGCAGGGACGCAAGAAACACATCGGGATGGTTGCATTTCAGCCAGGATGATGCGTAAGCCAGCTTTGCAAAGCTGGCGGCATGGGATTCCGGAAAGCCGTAACTTGCAAAGCCTTCGAATTGCTTGAAGATACGCTCGGCAAATTCGGGTGAGTAGCCATTGGCGGTCATGCCGTCGATCAGGCGCGTTCGGAAGTAGGCAATATTGCCGTGGTTCTTGAATGTCGCCATTGCACGTCGCAACCGGTCGGCTTCGGCGGCGCTGAAGTCGGCGCACACCATGGCAACCTGCATGGCCTGTTCCTGAAACAGGGGGACGCCGAGGGTTCTTTTCAGCACTTCTTCAAGTGCTGTGGTCGGATATTCCGGCTTTTCTTTTCCCTCGCGTCGCCGCAGATAAGGATGAACCATGTCGCCCTGAATGGGACCGGGACGCACAATGGCAACTTCGATGACCAGGTCGTAGAAGGTCTCGGGCTTCAGGCGCGGCAACATGGACATTTGGGCACGGGATTCGATCTGGAACACGCCGATGGTGTCGGCTTTCTGGATCATTTTGTAAGTCGGCCCGTCTTCCGGCGGGATGGTAGACAATGTCAGATTTTTGCCCCAGTACTCGCGTAGAAGATCCAGTCCACGTTTCATGCAACTCAGCATGCCAAGTGCCAGACAATCGACCTTCATGAATTTCAGGACGTCGATATCGTCCTTGTCCCACTCGATGATTTGGCGTTTGTCCATCGCAGCGGGCTCGATCGGCACCAGTTCGTCCAGGCGGTCATGCGTCAGCACGAAGCCCCCGGGGTGCTGCGACAGATGGCGTGGCGCGTCAGTCAGTGCTTCTGCAAGTTGCAGGGTCAGACGGACGCGCCGGTCGTTCAGATCGACACCCGTTGCCTCGATCTGTGTTTTGTCGAACGTGCGCCACCATCCCCACATATGGCTCGACAGCAGACGGATTACGTCTTCGGGCAGGCCCAGCACCTTTCCCACGTCCCGCAGAGCACCGCGAGCACGATAGCGCGACACGACGGCGGTCAGTGCTGCGCGATCGCGCCCGTAATGGTCATAGACCCATTGCAGAACCCTCTCGCGTTTTTCATGTTCGAAATCGACGTCGATGTCAGGCGGTTCATTGCGCTCTTCGGACACGAAGCGTTCGAACAGAAGATCGCTTTCCAACGGATCGATCGCCGTGATGCCGAGCACGAAACATACGGCAGAATTCGCAGCCGACCCGCGCCCCTGGCACAAAATATCCTGACTGACTGCATATCGAACGATATTATGGACGGTCAGAAAATAAGGCGCGTAACGCAGCCGCCCGATCAGGGTGAGTTCTTTTTCCAATATATCGCGAATTTTAGGTGGGATTCCGTCGCGATAACATTCTCGTGCCCTTTGCCACGTCAGCTGTTCAAGATGCTGTTGCGGAGTCTGGCCGATACAGGCGATCTCGTTCGGATATTGATAGGCCAGATCGTCCAGTGTGAATCGACAGCGCTGCACGATCTCCAGACCGCGCGCCACAGCTTCGGGAAAACGTGCGAATAGGCGGGCCATTTCTTCCGGCGGTTTCAGATACCGATCCGCGTGACGTTCACGAAGGAAGCCGGCTTCATCAATCGTGGTGTTGTGGCGGATGCATGTCACGACATCCTGAAGAATGCGCCGATCGCGCGTGTGGTACAGCACATCGTTGGTCACAAGGGTCGGGATGTTTCTGGCGCTCGCCAGTGTGGCCAGATCGTGCAACCGCATCTGATCGTTGGGACGGCGTCGCAATGTCAGCGCCATATAGGCACGATCGGCGAAGACATTTTTCAGGTGATGCAGATAATCCCCACAGGCATCGTCAGCCGCATCGGGCAGGAAAACGGCAATCAGACCGTCGCTCCAGTTTTTGATATCCTGCCAGTCAATATGACATTTTCCTTTTCCCGCGCGCTCCTTGCCCAGCGACAACAGACGGCAGAGGCGACCGTATGCTGCCCTGTCGATCGGATAGAGCAGCAGGGGCGGAAAATCATGCGGGTCCAGTCTGCAGCCAACGATCAGGCGTACACCGTGCTTTTTCGCGGCCACATGCGCGCGCACGATCCCGGCCAGCGAATGGCGGTCTGCAATCCCCAACGCCTGAATGCCCAGACTGGCCGCCTGTTCAAACAGTTCATCGGGCGAGGAAGCGCCCCGCAGGAATGAAAAATAGGTTGTGACCTGAAGTTCCGCATATTCCGTCATCCGAACAGACCATGCAGGAACCACGACTGCGACCCTGTCTCCCCATGTTCACCATCGCCTGCACGGTAAAGCCAGAAGCGTTCGCCGTTCGTATCTTCGACCCGGAAATAATCCCGTGCAGCGGTCCATTCGGCATCGGCTTTCCACCACTCGCCGAAAATGCGTTCCGGCCCGTCGGCGCGCATGATATTTCTGCGAACGCCGCGCCAGATAAAAAAGGCCGGCGGGTGGTCGGGCAGAACGGCAAGGGTCTGGATCGGTTCAGGGTTGGGCAAAAGCCGCTCCGGTCGCGGCCAGTGGTCGGGCCATCTGCGCTGCTCATCCACAGCCAGAGGCGGTACGCGGTGCACTGCACGCTCTGGCACATCACTTTCGACGGGGGCGAAGCGGTAAAGGGCTGATGCGCCAACCCGGTTTGTCAAGATGTCGATCAGGCCGGAAATGTCGGGCGCACAGTCCTCGATCAGGTCTGATGCGCTTTGCCGTGGCGTCAGGCCTTCGGTCAGCATGGCGCGCAGCACCATGCGTTCAATGCCGAAACCGGGGTCGATCGTCTCGATCCTGTCGCATAACAGGCGTGTCAGACGTGCAATGTCGCGCAAGGGGCGGGCCATACCAACTCTGATGCTCTCGACCCGGTTATCCACGCAGTAACAGACAAGATCGAGCTGCCGGGCGCCCAGTCCCAGAGCTTCGAGGCGTCCGCAAAGGGGGACGACAAGTTTGCCGATATAGCGGGCTATCGTCTCGGGTGCGGCAATCGGTTCGGCGAACAGGCGGCAGGTTTCGATCGGATCGTCGGGACGGATCGGGATGATGGGTTCGGCGGCAAGACCGAACGCATGGTCCAGCCTGCGACCGATCTGCGGCCCAAATCGCAACGACAGGGGCGCGCGGGGGCGCACGGCAAGGTCTTTGACGCGCACCAGTCCCAGCGCCTGAAGGGCTGTGCAGCTTTCAGGCGGCAGGCGCAGGGCGGCAATCGGAAGGTCGGCCAAAGTGTGACGCTGTGCGCCGGGAGAAACAATGGCAATACGCTCTCGGCCATAACGCGCCATGGCGTGCGCGGCGCCCCATGTGTCGGCAATTGCGGCGCGGGCCAGAAAGCCGGATTGTCCCAGCCGCGCCAGCAAATCGGCCAGCATTGCGGCTTCTCCGCCATGCAGGTGGTCGCTGCCGGTTGTGTCGATCACGATGCCATCCGGCGGGTCGGCAGCGGCAATAGGCGCAACGCGTTGCGCGCACCACAATGCCAGACGTTCCAGACCCGCGTGGTCTGCTCTGGCATCGGCATCCATGATGCAGATGTGGGGATAGAGTGCCTGGGCTTTTGCAACGGGGGTGCCCGGGCGCAATCCAAGCCGGCGCGCAGCAAGGTCGAGCGACAGGATCACGCGGCGACGCCCATCGTGACCGGTTAGGGCCAGTGCGGTTTCAGGCGATGGCGCGGCGGAACCCAGTCGCTTCCTGACCCGGTCCGTTGGCCATGTCGGCAGATAGACCGAGACGACCCGTGTCATCGCATGCCTCCACAATGAAATCCGCTCTTGTTCCTGCACGACACCGTAAAAGTTCCAGATACCAGCGTGGCCTTCCCACACCCGCCACAGGCAGGGCGACAGATGGCAGGGCGGACACCCGCCAACGTGTGACTGCTGCGGATGGCTGCCCGAAATCAGCCGTACCGCTCTGCCGGTATTGACGACGCAGGGCGATGCCGGGAACCCCGGAGGCTTCGGCGGCGAGTTGCAGTCTTCGGGAGGCCGTCATCGAAAGGCGCGATATGTCTGCGATGACAGCGCCCAATCCCCCGCCATGCCGCAATCCCTCCTCGAAACACGCCAGGACGTCGTGATTGTCGTGGCCTTGAACATAAATGACGCGATCGCCCGAAAGACCTGCCTGCTGAAGTGCCGGGGCGAACAGGTCCTGACGGGTGACGCACCACAGCACCTGTCCGCGTGTTCTGGCCGCGATGCCGGCGCAGAAGCGGGCGGCAGCGGCGCCGTGCTGAAGATCGGCGCCGCCTCCGGCGACCTCATGCAGACTGCCGAGCGTCAGGCCCCCTTCAGGCAGGGACTGGTCAATCAGGGGCAGACCGAACGGTAAAACCGCGCGCGAACGTCCTTTGGGTCGTTCAAGACGGCGGATTTCTGCCCGTAATGCCTCCAGCATCGGGCGTTGGGAACGGGTGGTGTCGGGCATAAGAAATGGCTCGGATGGAAAGGTTTGTGTTCCTGTTTTGTTCCAAATCCGATGCGTGAGTCAAGGCCAGAGTGCGCGTGCTGTCGTGATATGCCGCCAAACCGCAACGGGGACGATCGGACGAAATGACAGGATGCGACGCAAGGCGATGTTGCGTTTGCGACGGGACCGGCTGTTGTTAAGGGAGTGGCTCGAACCTGCGCCCATTCTGTGTCGGCGAATGGCGTATATGCAAGAATGGGCACGACACTGGTTGGTGCAGACGCGAGCTTCGCAAAAAGCAGAGGCACACGGACTGTCAACAAATTCCTGCGACCGGGTATTTTTCGTCCCTGCGATATGCATGATACCCTTATTGCCTGGCAAACAAGTGCAAATCTTTCTTTCAGGAAAACCTATGTCTCATAATACGGTACCATTACGCGTCGGACTCATAGGGTACGGGTTCGTGGGCAAGGTGTTTCATGCCCCCATGATCACCGCGACGCAGGGGCTGGAACTCGTTGCGGTTTCATCCAGCAGGGCATCTGATGTGCAGGCCGATTATCCGGGAATGGATGTTGAAAAAGACCCCTTCGCCCTTGTGGCCCGCAATGATCTGGATCTGGTTGTCATAGCTTCGCCCAACGACAGTCATCGTCCATTGGCAGAAGCTGCGTTGAAGAACGGTCTTAATGTCGTCGTGGACAAGCCGTTTACCCTGACCCTGGACGACGCGCGTGCCATTGTGCAAACAGCCAAACAGGCCGGGAAAATCATATCGGTTTTTCAAAACCGTCGATGGGATAGTGATTTTCTTGCGGTTCAGAAGGCGATCGCGGATGGGGTCGTAGGAAACGTCAAGCATTTTGAATCACATATCGACCGCTTTCGTCCGGTTCCGCAAAATCGCTGGCGCGAGAATGCCGGACCCGGAGCGGGCCTGTGGTTTGATCTCGGGCCGCATCTGGCCGACCAGGCGCTGCAGCTTTTCGGGTTGCCTGAAAGCGTAACGGCGTCTCTGGCGGTTCTACGGACCGGCGCGCAGACCGAAGACTGGGCACATGTGGTGATGCAATATAAAGGGCTGAGAGTAATCCTGCACGGAAGCATGATTGCCGCTGGTATGCACACGCGCTTTACGGTTCATGGCGATAAGGGAACGGTGGTCAAGCACGGCAGCGATCAGCAGGAAGCACGCCTGAAATCCGGTATGACACCCAATGCAGCAGGGTTTGGGGACGACGCGGACGATCTGATCGTTTTTGATGCCGATGGCGTGCAAAGCACTCTGCCAACACCCTCGGGCAATCAGGTGCAGTATTATGCCGAGATCCGGGATGCAATCCACGGGAATGCCCCCAATCCGGTGCCCCCACATCAGGCGTTGGCGGTTATGGCAGTTCTGGAAGCCGCTGCGGACTCCGCGCGCACCGGCACGACGTGCGCTCTGGCACTCATGGATGAGGAGCGCGCGTTGTGGGGTTGAGTGAAGATATGGCCATAATCGCGTTGCAGGAAGCGGACCTCGTTCTGCCGCGATTTGACGACGAAGAAGCGTGGGCCCTTGGATGTTGGCTACGCGAGCGTGCGTTTGCAGAAAAAATGCCGATCGTGATTGATGTCCGGCGTTTCGACCGGCCTGTGTTCTTTGCTTCCATGACCGGCTCGACGCCTGATAATCCGGAGTGGATTCGACGCAAGTCGAATGTGGTGCAGCGCTTTCACCGCAGCAGCTATGGCATCGGTCGTGATCTGATGTTCCAGAACAAGACCCTGATGGAGCGTTACGCGCTGTCAGAGGTCGAGTATGCACCGCATGGGGGCGCTTTTCCCCTGAATGTTCGCGGAGTAGGGATTATCGGCAGTATAGCAGTTTCCGGCTTGCCTCAGCGCAAGGACCACAGCTTGGTTGTGGAATGTCTTGCTATCAGATGCGGGCTGGACGTTGAGAAATACAGGATGGAAGACGCCTGATTTCCCAAATGCGACGGCCCGGCTGTCTTTGCCGACATCGTTCATTTATGGCCCCGGAAGGCGAACATTCAGCCTTCCGGGGCAACATTTCCGGTTTGGATCAGAGCGGAACACTGCGAGAGAGTTCTGCCGTCAGTTTGGTAAAGTTCGGCACGTCCCCCATTACGGCTGCGGCCTCAGGAGACGCAAGGGCTGCGGCAAGCGCTGCGTCATCGCGGAACTTCAATTCGCAGACGACAATGGTACCAGCCGTAACGTGCGGTGGGAAGAAAGCCTTCGCACTGATAATCCCGTATTGTGTCCACGAAGCCATCACCAGCGGCAGGTGGGTGTCCACGTAATAGTCGCGATCGAAGGGGGTTTCAGACGTACCTTCATAAGTCACGAAGATGACTGCAGTGCCGGGAGCCGTATTCATATGTTGGTGCCTTTATGATGTCTAGGATGAAGGGTTATGCTGGATTGCCCATACAGGATGAAAGGAGATCGAAATCCGCTCGGAAAATGTGAATAGTCTAAAATTCAAGAACGATTTTTCCAAAATGACCACCGGATTCCTGCAGGCGGAACGCATCACCAATCTGCTGAAGTTCAAAGGACTGGTCGATAACCGGTCGGATATTCGTCGCTTCCAACGCCCGTATCATGTCCTGCTGATGCTGTCTGCTGCCGACAATCAGGCCCTGCAGCTTTTGCTGACGCGCCATCAGCATGAAGGTTGGCACTTCACCACCGATACCTGTCAACACGCCGATCAGGGAGATATGCCCACCGATCCTTGCAGCATCGATTGACTGGGCAAGCGTGCCTGGGCCACCGACCTCGACCACGTGATCCACGCCGCGTCCACCGGTCAGAGCGCACACTGTCGCACCCCAGTTTGCATCCTTGCGGTAATTGACTACATGGTCAGCACCCAGCAGCTTTGCACGCCCGAGCTTTTCGTCCGAAGATGATGTCACGATTACGCTGGCACCCATGGCCTTCGCGAATTGCAGGGCAAAGATCGAGACACCGCCGGTGCCCAGCACAAGCACAGCATCCCCGGCTTTGATGCCGCCATTGACGACCAGCGCGCGCCACGCCGTCAGCCCTGCTGTGGTCAGGGTTGCCGCTTCCGCATGGGTATAGCCATTGGGCGCGAGCGTGAAGGCATTTGCGGAGGCAACCACAACCTCCCGCGCGTAGCCGTCCACACCGTCGCCCGGTGTGGTCGAAAAATCGGCAATCGGTGGTTCACCATCGAGCCAGTGCGGAAAGAACGTCGAGACGACATGATCGCCGACTGAAAACTCCGAAACGTGGCTTCCCACGGCCTCCACAACACCAGCCCCGTCGGACATCGGGATGCGACCTGCATCGGCCTTCATACGGCCGGTCACAACTGCGAGATCGTGATAGTTCAGGGAGCTGGCATGGATGCGGACCCGGATTTGGCCGGGGCCGGGCGCGCCCGGGTCAGGCAGATCGATGGATTTCAGGGCATTAAGTCCGACGGCCCCGTCACAGGTAATGGCGCGCATGAGTGAATATCCCGCAAAGTTCAAACAGGTATAAGGATCAAACTGCCTTACGGTTCACCTACACGCTGCCGGAAAGCAAGCCACGCAAGCGGATCCGCGCTCTGCGCGGCATGCAACAATGGGCTGCACAAAACACACTGGTCACCCGCCCGACGAGGCAGAGGCGGAATAGGCAACAATATTAAAAGTTTATATATGGGCGCATCGAAAGCCACTGCGTTACGTTGCGCAACGAGAGTGGTAGCTGCTCTTGCTCGACCCGTCCGATTGCATCCGGCGGGCAAAGCAGCGTGAAATTTCTACGAACATATTTAAAAATGTTAGAAAAATGATGAACGCCAAACATCTTTCCCATGCTCTGTGGACGGTGCCATTTGTGCTCGTCGGGTGTGCGTCGCGGCAGGGTCTGACGCAGACATATGAGTCGCATCTGCAGCAAGCAGGATTTCAAGAGGTTGCACTGTCAGACGCTGACATCGGCGAATTGATGAACATGGTGCCTGAACTCAAGCTCGTGCCCGACATCTACAAAGGCAAAAAGGCGTGGGTTTTCTTTGATCCGGGTCAGTGTCGCTGCTTTTTTGTCGGTAATCACAATCAGGCTTCGACTATGGCCCCGTATTATGCCGAGCAGGTTGACGGCTAAGTGCGATCCGGCATGGATGCCCGACAACCCGAGAGCGGGCATCTTATAACGTTGGTGCAAGCACGTCGCGCAGTTCGCTTAGCACGGTTGTGGTTGCCTGCGAATGGTTTCGCGCCTTCAGGGTCATAATGCCATAAGAACTGATTGCTATATCGACGTCCGAAGGGACGATCTGGATCTGGGCATATTTGGCCTGCTGATTTGCGACTGCTTTTGACAGAATAGTCAGGGCATCAGTCTTTTCCAGATACGCCAGGGTCATCACCAGAGAGTCGCTGCCGATAATGTCCTTCGGCAGTGCGATACCCCGTTTCGCAAAAGCTTCTTCCAGTTTGCCGCGCGATTTTCCGCCTTTACGCTGCAAAATCCATGGATAGGACGCCATCTGCTCCAATCGTATCGTGCTACCCGTCAGCAGTAGTGGATGGCCCGGACGGGTCGAGATCACCATCGGTTCTTCACCGATCGGGATGTAATGATACGCGCCAGCGTTGTCGTCTTCCGGTGGGCGCCCGATCATGATGTCAATCTCGCCATTCATCAGATCGGCGAACAGGGCGATGCTGGAGCCGGTACGGATTCCCAGTTCGATACCCGCATTGTCGCGTTGGATATTGAGAACGGCCTGCGTGATCAGATCCACGACGGGTCCGTCGATCGCACCGATCGAGACGCTGCCCACCCCACCTTTCAGCAGGGTGTTGAATTCTTCGCGCGTGCGTTCAAGTTCTTCCAGCAGGTTCTTGGCGCGACGCGTCAGCAATTCACCATAGCTGTTCAGCACAAGGCGCCGTCCCTCCCGCCGGAACAGCGGCGTGCCGATCACCTCTTCGAGATCTCCCAGCAGACGCGATGCCGCAGGTTGCGCCAATCCAAGACTGTCCGCCGCATCCTGAAGCGTGTTGTGCCGAGACAGGGCTTTCAACAATTGCAAATGCCGGAATTTCAACCGGATATCGACAAACCACGACGGCGAGAGAGGCAACGCTTGTTTCATCAATCACCCATAACACAGGTGATATGAGCCATAACAGTTCGTGCATTAGACGCATGTCGTCATCTGTGAATTACTCGTCCCAAAGCAACAGGCTGCTTACCCGACCGGCGGCGTCGGGGTGACGTGCCTGTGCACAAGAAGAAAGGCGAGGATACACAATGCAGGGAGAACAGCAGGCAGGTGCAGTCGGGGTGATCGGCCTCGGCGCAATGGGTCTCGGTGTTGCGAAGTCGCTGCTGCGTGCAGGCTTTGAGGTCTGCGCCTATGATGTGCGTGCCGAAGTCCTCACGACGTTCGAGACGCTGGGCGGGACAGCCTGCACTTCCCCGGCAAAGCTCGCGGCGCAGTGCGATGTGCTGGTCATTCAGGTGGTGAATGCAGAACAGACCGAACAGGTTCTGTTCGGGACCGACGGCGCGGTGTCTGCGCTCAAGCCGGGAGCACTGGTTATTTCCTGCGCGACGGTTGCCCCAGCGTTCATTGAGGGGCTGGAGGCAAAGCTGCGGGCCGAGGATATCTGGTTGCTTGACGCGCCGATGTCCGGGGGGGCGGCAAAAGCCGCGTTGGGTGAAATGACGCTGATGACGTCCGGTCCCGCCGAAGCTTACGCCCGCGCCGAGGCCATTCTGCCGGCCATGGCAGGGAAGGTCTACCGCCTGGGTGGAGCAGTCGGGATCGGCACGCGCGTCAAGATCGTCAATCAGCATCTGGCTGGCATCCATATTGCAGCAGCTGCCGAAGCCATGGCCCTTGGCCTGCGCGAAGGGGCCGATTCGGCTACGCTCTACGAAGTTATCACGAACAGCGCCGGGAATTCCTGGATGTTTGAGAACCGGGTGCCACATATTCTGGCCGGGGACTACACGCCCCTGTCGGCAGTCGATATCTTCGTCAAGGACCTTGGCCTGGCGCTGGACACGGCACGGCGGACAAAATTCCCGCTGCCACTGGCCGCCACGGCGCACCAGATGTTCCTCAATGCGTCGGCTGCGGGATATGGGCGGGAAGATGATTCCGCCGTGATCAAGACGTTCCCGGGCATCACGTTGCCGGCAGGCAAGACGGAACAAAAAGCATGAGCACCAAGGGCCCGTTCCTCGGCGTCATCGCTGATGATTTCACCGGCGCGACGGACATTGCCAGCACGCTGGTCAGTCAGGGGATGAAGACCATCCAGACGATCGGCATCCCCGATCCGAACGATCCCCTGATCGCGGAAGCCGACGCCATCGTCGTGGCGCTGAAGTCCCGGACCATCGCTGCAGCACAGGCCGTCGAACAATCACTGACGGCCCTGAAAGCCTTGCAGGCCCTTGGATGCCGTCAATTCGTTTTCAAATACTGCTCCACCTTCGATTCGACGGCGGATGGCAATATCGGGCCGGTGGCAGAGGCGCTGGCGGCAACATTGGGGCAGGCGGTGACGATCGCTGCTCCCTCTTTCCCGGTGAACGGACGCACGGTTTATAACGGCCATCTGTTTGTGGGACGTGCATTGCTGAATGAAAGCGGCATGCAAAACCATCCACTGACACCAATGACCGACGCCAATCTGGTGCGCGTTCTTCAGTCGCAATCCAAAGGCACGGTCGGGTTGGTGGATCTGGCCGATGTGCGCGGCGGGGACGAATGCATCCGCGCGCGCATTGCGGCGGCACAGGCGGACGGCATCAGCCTGCTGATTGTGGATGCCGTTTCGGAGGCCGACCTGCGCGCCATCGGGCTTGCCTGCCGTGATCAGGTGCTGGTCACAGGCGGTTCGGGCGTGGCGCTCGGACTGCCGGACAATTTTCGCAAGATCGCGACGCTCGCAGGTTCAGATGCGGCGGAGTTGCCTCGCGTTGAGGGCAAAAGCGTCGTGCTGGCGGGCAGCGGCTCTCTCATGACGAACCGGCAGGTCGCGACGTGGAACGACGCCTCACGCCCTGCCTATCGTATCGACGTCATGAAACTGGCAGCGGGAGAGGCCATCGTTGATGAGGCGGTCGCGTTCTTCGAAGCGCATCTGGATCAGCCGGTATTGATCTACGCCACCAGCCCTGCGGAAGAACTGAAGGTTGTGCAGGCGGCTTTGGGTGCCCAGAAGGCGGGCGAAATGGTCGAGCACGCGCTGGGGCAAATCGCGTGCAGCCTGCACGAACGCGGGGTCACGCATTTCGTCGTGGCGGGCGGTGAAACGTCGGGTTCGGTGGTTCAGGCGCTGGACGTCAAGGGCCTGCATATCGGAAGATCGATCGCGCCGGGTGTACCGGCCACCGTTTCGACCGGCGCCAAGCCTGTCGCTCTGGCCCTGAAGTCGGGAAATTTCGGGGATGCGGACTTTTTTGCCAAGGCCGTGAAGGCCCTCGATGGAGGCGACCGTGACTGACGAAAATGCATGCCGGAACGAAATCTGTGAAATCGGCCGCGATCTTTACGGGCGGGGCCACACTGCCGGCAGCGCGGGCAATATCAGTGCCCGCCTGCCCGATGGCTGGCTGATTACCCCGACCGACGTATGCCTTGGTCGCCTGACGCCAGATGGGATTGCCAAGGTCGATCTGGACGGCAAATGGGTTTCCGGTCCTAAACCTTCGAAAACCGTCGTGCTGCATCGCAGTATTTACGAACGGCGTCCGGACTGCAACGGGATCATTCACACGCATTCCACGCATCTTGTGGCACTGACGTTGGCAGGTGTTTTTTCCGCCGATGCGATCATGCCGCCAATCACGCCGTATCAGGTCATGAAGATCGGACGGGTGCCGCTGATTGCGTACGAACGTCCCGGCTCACCCAAAGCGGCGGCACGTGTGGCCGGACTGGCGACGAGTGTGCAGGGTGTGATGCTGGAACGCCTCGGGCCAGTGGTCTGGGGTGCGACCGTCACGAAAGCCAGCGATGCGCTGGCGGAACTTGAGGAAACGGCGCGGCTCTGGCTGCTCACCAATCCACGACCCGCGGCGCTCAGCGAAGCGGCTTTGCTGGAAATTGCGGAAGTCTTCGGCGTTCGCTGGACCTGATTAAAACTATAAAAACAAGAAGGGCTCATAATGACCCCCGTGCTTCTGATGGCCAGCGCAGTTTCTGGCATCGTGTTGATGCTTGTGCTGATCATACGTTTCAAGTTGCAGCCTATTTTGACGTTGTTGATCGTAAGCATTTTCGTGGCCGTGCTGGCCGATATGCCCGCGGCCAAAATCGTTCCCGCGATCGAGGCCGGGATGGGCAAGACGATGGGGCATATCGCCATCATCATCGCCCTCGGTGCCATGATCGGCAAGATTGTCGAGATTTCCGGCGGCGCGCAGGTGCTGGCTCGTGATCTGATCGCGCGATTTGGCGATCGTCGTATTCCACTGGCACTGACACTTGCCGGATTTCTGATCGGCGTGCCGGTATTTTTCGAAGTGGGCGTCATCATGGTGATGCCGTTGCTTTATGGTGTTTCGAACGTCACCAAACGATCACTGATGGTCTTCGCGCTGCCCATGTGCGTGGCCATGCTGACGGTCCATTCCTTTCTGCCACCGCATCCGGGGCCGGCCGCCGCGGCCGCCCAGATCGGTGCGGACATGGGTCGAATTCTGGCATTTGGCGTGCCGATCACGCTGCTTGTCTGTCTGGCCGGGTATTTCATCTCGCAGCGCATGACACGCCGTGAATTTACTTATGCGGCAGATATTCGCGCCGCGATCAACGGGTGCGAGGACGGGGAAGTCCCTACCTCGTCCGAGGCGTCCGGACACGCTCTGCCCGACGCTCCGGCGCCTGCTTTCTGGCTGATCGTTGGTCTGATCCTGTTTCCAATCGCGTTGATCATGTGCGGCACGACGCTATCCATTTTCATGCCAAACGGCTCGCCCTATCACGGCCTGACACAATTTCTCGGCTCGCCGGTGACGGCGCTGCTGACGGATACGCTGCTTGCTGGATACACTCTGGGGCTCAGGCGAGGCTGGAGTTTCGATCAGGTTTCGAGTGTCATCGGTTCGGCGGTGCCAGGGGTGGCCATGGTCATCCTGATCGCCGGTTGCGGTGGTGTTTTTGGTAATATCCTTGTCGAAAGCGGTATCGGTCACGCCATTTCCGACGCGCTGCGCACGACCGGGCTGCCTGTTCTGGCACTCGCGTTCATCCTCAGCCTGATCCTGCGCGCCGTTCAGGGATCGACCACTGTCGCGCTGGTCACGACTGCGGGCATTCTCGGGCCATTGGTTGCCACGCTTCACCCTGGCCCCAATCGCCTCGCACTTCTGGCCCTTGCGATGGGCGGAGGTGGTCTCTCGGCGTCACACGTCAATGATGCGGGTTTCTGGATCTTTACGAAGCTGACGGGGATCGAGGTCGCCGATGGTCTCAAGACATGGACCGTTCTGACCACCACGCTGGGGTTTCTGGGTTTTCTCGCCACATCAGTGCTGTGGCTGTTCTTTACGTGATTCGAGTTTGCGGAGTACCGTTCAATGCCTGCCTTTGCAGCCAATCTGACAATGAATTATCCCGAATTCGGGTTTCTGGATCGCTTTGACGCCGCCGCGCGCGACGGTTTCAAGGGGGTGGAGTTCCTGTTTCCGTACGCCTTTCCCAAAGCGGATGTGGGCGCGCGTGTTTCTGGCAACGACCTGCGTGTGGCGCTGTTCAACGCACCGCCTGGTGACTGGGAAGGCGGGGAACGCGGTCTGGCATCGCTGCCCGGGCGCGAGGATGAGTTTCGTCGTGCGATCGATACGGCCCTCGAATACAGCGCCGTGCTGCAAAACCGCCTTCTGCATGTCATGGCGGGTCTGCGGGCACCGGAGATCACGCACGAGCGGCAGATGGAAATCTATCTCGGGAATATAGAGTACGCAGCCCGACAGGCCGGTTCCGCCGGGCTTACGATCGTGCTGGAGGCCATCAACACCCGCGACATGCCCGGATATTTCCTGAATTATCAGGAGGACGCAAAAAAAGTATGCGATCTGGTTAATGCTGATAATGTCCGGTTGCAGTTCGATCTTTATCACGCCCAGATCATGCAGGGTGATCTTGCCACCCGTCTTAGGACGCTGTTTGACTCGATAGCGCACATTCAGGCCGCAAGCGTCCCACTGCGCAACGAGCCCGACAGTGGGGAGGTCAATTACCCCTATCTTTTCGGGTTGCTCGACGAACTCGGGTATCGCGGCTGGGTCGGGTGCGAGTATCGGCCCCGTGCCTCGACCTCCGAAGGGTTGGAATGGCTGGCCCCCTGGCGGGGACGTATCGCGCCGGGGGAATAAGCAGATCAACCTTTATGGTCGTGATGTCGCCTTGGCCATCCGGTCTTTCAGGGCGCCCACGGCCAGCGCTGCGCGAGCAGACAGAGGCCATTCGGATCGATGGGATCAACTAGGGCGAGATGGCGGCCTGTGCTGCCAACACAAAGGCCATCTCGCCCGATTGGATTAGACCCACTCTATGGCCCAGTGCGCGGACCAGCTTTCTTCGGGGGCGATCTGCAATAAGCCGGGCTTTTCACGAAAATCGCCCTTGAAGCCAACCGGGCTAGCATAGCCGTGCCACGGTTCGATGCACAGAAATTCCGCACCGGGCTTCATCCAAAGGCCAAGCTGCGGAAAGCTGTCCCATGAAAACCGCATGGCCGCGCCTTGATTGTTCTCATACATCAAGGATTTTCCTGCAACATTTTCAAAAATCATGGCGTCGTCGGCAAACAGGTCGTCTTGCAGTGCAAGGGTCGTACCCTGCACTGGTGACGCGAATTTTTCGTCCAGCAACAGACCATCCTTGACGTGGCGTATGGTCGGCGCCTGCGTCTGCGAGAAGACGATCCGATGCCCGCTCTTGCTATCGCCGCTCAGTGGCCAGACGAAGGCCGGATGTACACCTACGGACGCGAACAGGGTCGCATCGGCCGAGGGATTTTCGAGGCGGTATCGAACCGTCAGTGCTGCGCCGGTCACCTGATATTCCAGGATCAGGCGAAATGCGAAGGGAAACAGGGCGTGCGTCTGCGGTGTATCGGACAGCACCAGCGCACAACGATCTTCGGCGCGCTCCAACCACTGGAATTCGAGATCGCGCGCAAATCCATGCTGGGTGATGCGATAGGACTTTCCATCGATTACAGCGGTATCGTCCGCCAAACGTCCAACAATGGGGAACAGCACGGGAGAATGGCGTTTCCAGGCCGCGCCGGCCTGCCACATAAGTTCGTGTCCCGTATCCGTTTTGACCGATACCAGTTCCGCGCCTTTGCTGGCGACGCGGACCTGAAGTTTCGGTGAACCGAACGTGTGAAAATCCTGCTCACTTTGCTGTGACATGCCGCTATGAGTGCCGAGGGACACGATGCGCGCTCCTTTTTTTGGACCGGACATCCGCTTTGAATCTCAAAAGTGGCGGTCGGACCGGGGTTGTTTTGTCAGTGCATCACCTCACTCGAAATCACCCCCCTGGGTCAACCCGCCCGCAGCGGGAGCAATTTCCTCTGGAGCCGAAAACGCCGTCAGGACGCATGATTGCGGCGACCGCCGGGAAATCCGTGCCGGTGGGCAATCGCTGCAATACCAAACGCCATACCGATCAGAACAACCATCGTCACCGGAAAGGCCGCAGCACCGCATGTTTTCAAAACCACCCCGCCGAGGATACCGCCACCGGCGATAGCGCTGTTCCAGGCGACGACATTCATTGAAAGGGCTACATCAGCACCTTCACCTGCTGCATCAGCCAGGGCAGTCTGAAGCAGGGTTGCGGCTCCCCCGAAACTCAGACCCCACAGGGCGACTGCAACGATAACGGCAGTCGGGTTCGCATACAAAAAAGCCAAACTCACAGACAGGGCCGCAAACAACAGCAGATTTGCCAGAATGCTCTGGCGCAGGTGTGTGTCGACCAGTCGTCCCGAAACTGCGATTCCGACCAGCGACGACAGGCCAAATACCAGCAGCAGGGCATCAACGTGAAGTTGCAGGTGTGACAGCACAAGAAACGGTGCGACGTAAGTGTAGAGCACATTGTGGGCTAGCATCCAGAAGATCACCACCAGCAGCACCGGTCGCACGCCCGGTGTTGTCAGCACGTCTGTGGCCGGCAGATGGCTCGACCGCGTCTGGCCGGGGTAATCCGGAACTGCGGCCAGTATCCAGCCCACCAGTCCGACCGCCAGCAATGACATCAGGCCAAAAGTATAGCGCCAGGTCAGCGCAGCACCAAGCCATGTGCCGAACGGCACCCCGAGGGACAGGGCAATCGGCGTCCCCACCATCGCAATGGCAAGGGCCTGTCCCTGCTGCGCGGGCGCGACCATGCGCCGCGCATACGCAGCAAGCAGGCTCCATGCCAGCCCGGCAGCGGCGCCCGCCATAAAACGGGCCAGGAGGGTGAGCCAATAGAGCGACGACACGGCCGTCAGTGCGTTGAAAAGCAGGAACCCTGCGACTGTCAGCAGTAATGCGCGACGTCGCGACCAGTGGCTGGTCAGCAATGTCAGTGGAATGGCGGCCAAAAGCGAACCTGCGGCGTAAGCCGTGACAAGTTGTCCTGCCATGGAGGGGGAGATCGAGAGGCTCCGGGCGATTTCGGGCAGTAATCCGGCGGGCAGCGTTTCGGTGGCAATACACAGGAACCCTGTCATGGCGAGCGCCAGCAGGCCCGCAATTGGAAGGGTGACGCGTGTGATTGGTGTCGACGAACTTGGCGATAAGGGGGACATGGGTGGGTCCATTTATGGATAGGTCGATCCAGAAATGACAGGGTCGGTCATCTTGTCAAGAACTTCTGGACTGATTAATCTGGAAGTCCTGACGCAGGAGAGACCCAATGGCCCGAACTGGCCGCCCCCGCAATTTCGACAGGGATGCCGCGCTTGAACAGGCCATGTGTCTGTTCTGGAAACATGGTTATGAGGGTGTGTCGCTGGATCTCCTGCGGCAGGAGATGGGCAAAATCTCCTCGGCCAGTTTCTATGCGGCGTTCGGATCGAAAGAGGCACTTTATCGCGAAACGCTCGCGCTTTATCTACAGACATTCGGACAGGTGACGGCGGCGCTGCGCGACACGGAACGCAGCCCCCGCGACAGGCTGGAGACAGCGTTGCGGCAGTCGGCACGCATGCAGACCGGGAGCGGACACCCGCCGGGATGTATGGTGACGCTGTCGGCCACCGTCTGCTCGATCCATGGCACGGCCATGCAGGATCTGACATCCCTGGAAAGACAGGAAAATCGCGCGGCCATTTTGGACTGCGTTCAGCAGGCCACGCAAAAGCAGCCGTCCGGGATGATTACCGATGCTGCCGGACTGGCGGCCCTGTTCGACGGGCTGCTGGGAGGGTTCTCGATACAGGCCCGCGATGGGGTGGAGGGCAGGGATCTGGATGGTGCCATTTCCGCCGTGCTGGCGGTCTGGGATCACTGGTTCGGCGACACGGCGGCGTCCTGATAAAGGTCGCTGCGGATCTGTGGTTGCCCTGCGATCGAAAACCTCGCCTCAGTGTCGTCAGACCAAGACAATCGGATCAGACGCGCGCCTGTCTGTCGTGCGTTGAGGCACGGGCACGCGTCGGTCACCCGGAGTCACTTCGGAAGATGATCCAGCCACGTCACCAGAAGGGTCGCAAGCGCAATTCTCATATCTGAAAAGCTGTGATCTGTCGGTAGTGTTTCGGCCACGAGGTGCTTTGCACCCGCAGCGCGTGCGGCCTCTGCCGCAGAGTGCGCCATGAAGCCGATACCCCGCTTCGCACCGATCAGTGCCAGTGGCCGATCAACCAGCGCGGGCATCGTTGCCACCAGATCCAGATCACGACCCGCGTGGGCTGTTTCCGTCATGATTGCGTCCTCGCTGGTCCCGGCCAAAGGAGGCAGATCGCCGCGCACCTCGTCCAGCAGAAAAGATTCGCGTTGTTTGGGATCGCTGAAACTGCGCCCGATCGCGGCCCAGTCGGCCGGGTCGATCAGAAATGTGCCGATCACCCAGGGATGATCCGCAGACGCGCGCGCCGCCACGATACCGCCCATGCTGTGTCCGGCAACTGCAATGCGACGCGTGTCAATTCCGTAGCGGCTTGCGATATCCGGCGTATGTAAAAACGTCAGAACGCTGGCCGCATCTTCCACGCAATGCGCGACGGAAAACGATCCCGGACTGCCCCACGAACCACGATAATGGAAGGTCAGGACGTTCCATCCGTCGCGTCGGGCGGCCTGTGCCAGATCGAGATTCTGTTCGTTCCCGGGAAAGCCATGTAACAGCAGCAGTGTCGGATGCACACCCGCACCGGCGGCCTTGTAGAACACCGCATTTACCGCGGCAGTGCCGGATGGGATGACGATCGGTATCATCGCGGCCGGGTGGGCGGCATCGATCGGGGGATCGCGGGTCACGGCGGACGGGATACCGGCAAAAGCCGGAGCACACAGCATGAACGCGAATAGCGGAACCAGAATTTTCAACGCGACCTCCCCAAACCCGAGATGTCCATTCTTTAGGTGAACACCCCGGTTCCGTCCACGTGTGCGGGCAATACTGGCGGCAGTCGCCAGTGTCTGCTTAACGCGCGGTCTGGCGTTCCGTGAATTCCCATCCGCCGCCGAGGGATTTATAGAGACGGACCAATCCGGTTTCAGTCTCGGCGGTGCTGCTGACAAGGTCGGATTCAGTCTCGAGATAGGCGCGCTGGGCGGCTATGACGTTCAGAAAGTCTTCCGTGCCGTCCGCATAACGCTGGCGCGCCACGTCCAGCGCTTTCTGCGCGTGCGCCAGGGTCTGTGTCACGTCCTCATGCGCCTGTTGCGCGTTCAGATAGGCAACCATCGCGTCGTCGACGTCGTGCCATGCCCTGAGAACCGTCTTCTGGTAGGCGATCGCCGCTTCCTTCTGCTGCGATTTCCGCAGGTGCAGTTGAGCCCGCAACCGTCCGCCCTGAAAGATCGGAATGTCCAGCGCCGGGCCAACCGCCGCCGCGCGGGAGCCCATGTTGAACATGTCCGTAAATTGCAGTGCCTGCATGCCGAAACGCCCGCTGAGCGACAGGTCGGGGTAGAAGGACGCAACAGCAACCCCGGTTTCAGCCGTCGCCGCATGTAGCCTCGCTTCGGCCTCCCGGATATCGGGCCTGCGGCGGGCGAGTTCGGACGGCAGACCGGTCGGCACACGCGGCGGCACGCCCGGCTGGACTGCCGGGGCCATCAGTTCCTGCTCCAGCGCGCGGGGCGGGGCTGCCAACAGGAAGCTGATCGCGTTGATCAAGTGCGATTGCAGCGTCTCAAGCCCCGGCAGCATGGCACGGATGGAGGTTTCAAGTTCCTGCGACTCTGCCAGATCGAGTTGATTGCCTGTGCCATAGGTAATCTGGTTCTTCACCAGCGCTGTGTTGCGGGCCGCAAGAGCGATGTTGCGCTGCACGATGCCGATTTTCGCCTGCACACTGCGAAGCTGCATGTAATTCAGCGCAAGGTCCGACACGGCGGCAAGCGCAATGCCGTGCCGTGCTTCCTCGATGGCGACCGTGTTGGCACGTTCCATTTCGACCGTGCGACGGACCCGCCCGAACAGATCGACTTCCCATGATGCCATTGCGGCATCTTCGAAGAAATCATACTCCACAGGCGCGCCGGGACGAGGCTCCACCAGTTTGAGAAAACCCTGCGGGCTTTGATGGGTGCGGGTGTATCCGGCCATCGCGCCCAGATGCGGCAAACCCTCGGCGGCGGCGGCGTTGCGTTCTTCCCGTCCTTGGGTCACGCGCTGTGTTGCCATCTGCAGATCGAGATTCTGCGCGCCCAGTCGCTCTATCAGAGATGACAGTTCGGGGTCGTGGAAACTACGCCACCAGTCGACATCGATCTGACCGGCATAAGTCTGGCTGGGCACCCCTGCAGATGGTCGGGTCCAGCCCTGTGGCAGGTCGGCGCGGGGTGCGTGAAAGTCCGGCCCGACCGTGCAGGCTGCCAGAAGTGTGGCAAGGGCGAGTGTCGCGCACGGGCGGGTCATTCTGACCGCTCTTGAAATCTCAGTCATGGGCAGGGGTGACCGGAACATTGGTCTTTGCCTGCTCGCCAACCACATCGGCGAAATCCGTGTGGATCGTCGTCTCGACAGAGAAGCCGACCCGCAGCAGATTAGCGAGCGGCTGCCCCGCCGTGACGACGATCTTGACCGGCAGGCGCTGCACGATCTTGGTAAAGTTTCCGGTCGCGTTTTCGGGGGCAATCGGTGCAAATGCCGCGCCGGAAGCAGGGGGGATGCTGTCCACCACGCCATCAAGCGTGATGTTGTAGGCGTCGACATGGATGCTCACATGCTGGCCGGGGCGCACATGCTTCAGGGCCAGTTCGCGGTAATTGGCTTCGATATACACAGCACTCATCGGAACGACCGCCATCAGGGTAGAGCCCGGACTGACATAATTGCCGACCTGCACCGAGCGCGCGCCCACCAGACCGTCCACGGGGGCCAGAATACGGGTGTAAGACAGGTTCAGACGTGCCTGTTCCACGCGGGCCTCGTCAGCGTGGACGATTTCGCGTGCCGCAGCGTGCCTGGCCTTGAGGATATCAAGTTGATGCTGCGTGGCGGAGAGGGCAGCGCTCGCGCCCATCAACTCAGCCTCATCCTGATGCCATTTCGTGTTCGATAATTGCTGTTGCTGCGACGTGCCCGCACCCGTGGCAGCAAGGTGATCGTAACGCAGGGCATCGGTTTTCGAGAACGCCGTCTGCACTTCAAGGGCCTGCACACGGGCCTGCGCTTCCGAAATCAAGGCTGGTTGGCGATCGACCGAGGCCAGCGCATCGGCCACTTGCGCACGATCGCGCGCCAGGGCGGCGGTGGCGTCGTTCAGGGCCGTGCGATAATCGCGGTCGTCCAGTGTTGCCAGAACCTGGCCGCGTCGGACCATCTGGTTATCGTCGATCTCGACGGTGGCAACCTGTCCGGCAATACGGGGGGCGATGACCGCGGAATGTGCCTGAACGTAAGCATCGTCCGTCCAGACATTTTTGGTCGGGATAAAGATAATGCCGAGCACGACGGCAACGAAGCACAGGACAACGACGCCACCCAAGACCCACGGCCAACGGGCGGGTCTCTGTGTAGACGCATCGGATGAGGAGGCTGTGTCCGCCATGAGATCGTTCCGTTTATTTCTTGAGAAGGGCGATGCGCGGGGCGTAGGTGCGGATCGGAAGCGTCAGCAGAAGGCCCATCAGGGCCAGAGTGATAACAGCAAATATCAGATAGGCATCGCTGATGGTCAGCGCCGTTACCTCGGCGCGCACCCTGCCTGCCAGCCACGACAGACTGCCGGGAAAGCGCGGTGCACCGTTCGGCAGCAGCGGCGTCGGATGTTGCGGCAGATACCCGTTGGACTGGATCACATCGAACCGGCGCCGGCCAAGTTGATCGGTCAGGCGTGCGGAATGCAGATCACCACGCCAGCGATTGACGAGGTCCAGAACCCACGTTCCGACGGCCTCGGAAATTGCGCGGGGAGTGTTGACCAGAGCGGATGCGAACGGGCCTTCCTGCGGGACAACGCTGTTGGTTGCCATCTGCAGCAATGGCACCACAATCATCGCGAGCCCAAGGCTGAAGAACATCTGCCATAGATAGAACTCGTCCCGGTTCCAGGCACTTGTGACGAATGAATCCCCGATACATCCGACGAAAAACAGGCACATGCCGATGAACGAGACGACCCTTGGATCCGTGCGCTCGAAGTTCAGAACGACCGCCATCAGGGGCAGGAAAACCAACTGCGACATCGCGATCACCAATGTCACGTAGTGCGCCTGCAAAGGGCGATAGCCCTGCACCTGCGTCAGAAACGTGATCGGAAGGGATGTCGCCGCAAGATTTATAAGCAGAAGGGTAAACAGCGCGACCACACCGTACAGCAGGTTGGGGCGCCTCAGTAGTGACAGCTTGATCAGCGGCAGCGGATGGCGCGCTTCGTTGAGGAAAAATAACGGCAGCGCCACTACCGAAATCAGTATCAGCACGCAGATCAGCGGCGAATTGAACCAGTCCAGCCTGTCACCCTGCATCAGAAAGGTGACAAGCGAACTCAGCCCGATGATGGCCAGCAGGGAACCCCGCCAGTCGAACTGCGCCAGACGCTCCGGGTGGGGCGGATCACGCCACAGACAGGTGCCGCACAGTACGGCAGCGATCGTGCATAGCAGGATGGATTCGTAAAAAGCGAACTGCCAGCCGACAACATCTGCCCATAACGCCGCCAGTGTGGTCGCAAGATTGGGTGTGAATGTGGCCGTCAGTGCATAGACAGCCAGCCCCCACAGCCGGATCTGCGGCGGCAATGCGCGCAGGGCGGTGGCCATGAGAAGCGGGATTGTCAGGCCACCGGAAAACCCCTGAAGCCAGCGCAGGGAAAATAGAAGTGTCAGATTGGAACATTCGGGGATCAGCACCGACGTGGTGCAATTCAGCATCAGAACCCCAAGGATCATCCGCCGCAATGACAGCGTATACATCCACCATGGCGCGAAACACATGCCCAGCGTCTCGCCCGCTACGTACAGGCTTTCGAGCCACGTGCCGGGATCATGACTGATGCCGAGCGCGCCGCGCACATCGACCAGAACACCGCCCACCACCTGATCGTTGAATTCTGCTGCCAGCGCGGCAATCAGAACGCCCAGAAGCCCGAAAAGCGGCTTCAGATCGAGATTTTTCAAACCGGATACCTCACAGCGTTTCGGCAATGCCATAGGCTGCGAGAAGTCCGCTGAATGTCAGCCGAATAAGTGCACCGACCGTGGGCGACGTTGTCAGCCCCGAGAGCGGGGCGTGCGCCAGCTCGAAGACAAGCGTCCCGAGCATTTCGGCGTCGGCTGGAAAGTCGTCGCGAAACATCGGGCGCAACTGTTCTCCGACCAACAGCCAATTCTCACGCAGGAGGGCGGTCTGAGCTTCCTTCTGCTTGGAATCGGCACCCGCATGACGGGCATATTCCAGCGTCAGGAAAGTCCATTTACCGCCGTTGGCCAGTCGATCCGCCCATTTGGCAAGTCTGTCGACCGTTTCGGCATGTGTGGGCTTGCCTTTGAACAGCGGCATGACAGACGCCAGAAGATCATCGCGGTAGGATTTGACGACTTCGATAAAAAGCTGTTCCTTGTTCTCGAAATTCGAATAGACCGCACCTTTGCTGAAGCCGGCCTCGGCAGCGATCGCATCAATGCTGGTGCCGCCAAAACCATCCAGTGCAAATCTGTGTCGTGCTGTTTTAAGGATCGCCTGACGCGTTGCGGCGCGACTTTCCACACGGCTCAATCGAGGCTGGGGGTTCTGGGCATGCCGATCTGTCATACGCGTTCAGTATACCAACCGGTCTTTATATACCAGTCGGTATCCATATGATTTGCCCCGGCAAACGGACCCCGGTGGCATCGATCAAGTGGCAAGCATCGCCTGGATCAAGTCAGGAACACGCTCGAAAAGTGCGTGTCCGTCTTCAGCTATTGGCTGCACGCAAGACAGTCCAGCGCCGCAGGCTGTCATCCAGAACGGCGCTTCGACTGAGGTTCACAGCGTGCTCTGAGCGGCCTTTCGAGACGGCTTCACAACATAATCCATCCAGAAACACGTCCAGTTCCATAAGAAACTCCGGGTCCGTGGCACCTTGATGAAACAGCTCGTCCGCTATCCCGGTGACACCCCCCCAGTAATGGGGGTCTGTTGCGACCGTGACATCCGCATCGGTGGTTTGCAGTAGCCTGGCCGTATTTTCCCGCAGCAGACCTGACGCAACAGGGCGTGTGCAGTCGTTGACCGGTTTGTCGTTGCGGATGGACAATGCCGTGACGACCTGGCGGGCATGCGTGATGTCGTATGTCAGTGACAGTCTGGACCAGGTCTTGTCCTGCCACTCCACGACGGGCCAGAACCATACGACCGGCGGCGCATGATGTGGCCAGACCGTTCGCACGCCCAATGCGACGACGCAGTGCCAGTCGATATCGGCGATTTCGAGGATTTCAGTCTGTATATCGAAGTTGGAAGTGACCAGATTCATCGTCGTCGTCGCGCTCTGGTATGTATGGGAGGTTGCCGGAATGTTTGGAATACTGAACTTCGGGGAATCTTTATCATGCAGGAAGAGCATGTGCTAGCCCTCGGCACCGGAGATAACCCTGGAACACAGGGCAATACGGGCGCTGATGCGGCAGAATTTTGTACGATACTTGATCAAGTCCGTCGGTTTGCGCAGTGTGGACATCACAATTAGTCAATAAAGGTGAACAAGATGCAATTTAAGCGCCAACTGGCACCGTGAATGCGTGCCTTTCCTTTGTGGTTCAGGCACATCTCTGTGTCTTTTGAGGCCAATAAATTCAAATAAGATATTGATTTATATTATATAAAATATTCTGATGACGTTTCAAAGATTGCTTTTCCTATGGTGTCAGATGCGCTATCCCCGATCAGTATTGTTGGTTCGAATTAAAGCCGATACGGCTGACGTTCGCCAAGAATTGTACCCGTTGTGAGTGATTACCTTACGAAAAGCGTAAGTAGACTGGATTGACGAGGTAAGTACGGTGCTGTCTATCGGAGCACTACAAAGCGTTATGTATAGTAGTGTACATTGAAAGATGGTGCCAGTATGAAGAAAATAGGGTTTTTGTCATTCGGTCACTGGGCACCGTCACCTCAGTCGCAAACACGATCGGCCTCCGACGCCCTGTTGCAATCGATCGAACTGTCTGTTGCGGCGGAGGAGCTTGGTGCTGACGGGGCTTATTTCCGCGTGCATCATTTTGCCCGCCAGCTCGGATCTCCATTTCCCCTTTTGGCGGCGGTGGGTGCCAGGACCAGCCGGATCGAAATCGGGACAGCCGTGATCGATATGCGGTATGAGAACCCGTTCTATATGGTCGAGGATGCAGGTGCGGCGGACATTGTCAGTGCGGGACGCCTCCAACTGGGCATCAGCCGTGGTTCGCCTGAACAGGTGATCGATGGCTGGCGGTATTTCGGATTTCAGCCGCAGAGCGGTCAGACCGACGCAGACATGGGGCGTCAACACGCCGAAGTCTTTCTGAAGTTGCTGGAGGGGGATGGGTTCGCTCGGCCCAATCCACGCCCGATGTTCCCCAATCCGCCGGGATTGCTGCGTCTTGAACCCCATGTGGAGGGGCTGCGGGACCGCGTCTGGTGGGGTGCCAGTTCCGATGCCACGGCCATATGGTCGGCCAAGCTGGGCATGAACCTCCAGAGTTCCACCCTCAAGGTCGATGAAGGAGGGGAGCCGCTTCATGTCCAGCAAGCCCGGCAGATCCGTGCCTATCGTCAGGCGTGGCAGGCTGCGGGTCATCAACACCAGCCGCGGGTGTCCATTACCCGCAGTATTTTCGCCCTGGTCAACGATCAGGATCGCGCCTATTTCGGTGGCGCGCAGAGTGCCGATCATTTCGGCATGCTGGACGAGGACACACGCGCGATTTTTGGCCGCAGCTACGCCGCCGAGCCGGACGCCCTGATCGAGCAACTGCGCGCTGACGAAGCGATTGCCGAGGCAGACACGATCCTTCTGACCGTGCCCAACCAACTCGGGGTGGCGTATAACGCGCACATCATCGAATCAATCCTCACGCACGTCGCCCCCGCGTTGGGTTGGCGGTAAACGCGCGTCCGGGAAGGGTGATCGCGTCTGACGGGCGCGTGCGACCTATTCCTGCGTTTTGGACGAGCCGAAATAGAACCCGAGAACCGTTCCAGCCAGCGTGACGGTCGGGGTGAAGAACATATTGATGAAAGTGCTGATTTTCTCGACGTGGTCGGGGCCATAGAGAAACATCGCCCCATAGCCGACGACGATCTGCAGGGTCAAAACCGTGACTACAAAGATGGACAGCCCGGTTCGGGTGCCCTCGCGGCGCACCTGTATCGAGACGCCGCTTTCATCGCCGATCGTATCGAGTGAAATTCTGGTGTTCGCGGCGGTGGCTCGGCTGGTTTGCTGCGTGTCCGTCATGCTCTGTCTTTCAGGGGCTAGCCGGCGAGCAGAACCTGCTTTTCTTCTCCGGCCGGGCTTTTGATCGTCAGGGTGCGGTTGCTTGGGTCAGCATTGTCGGACGCAACACGCGCCAGGCTGAGTGCCTTGCGGATGACCTGGGCGTTCGTCTTGACCCCGAATGTGGTTTTCAACTCCGCCAGAAGGGCTGCGGTGTGTTCGTCCACGGAGAATGTTGTCTGTGCCATGATATGGAACCTCTGACATGCTTGCGCTGGGCGCGCTGGGTAGATGCTGTCGGCCTGTTGCGCCCGCAGGATCCAGATATAGATCTTTTGGGTGGTCGTTCAATGTAATTCTGGTGTGTAAATGGTACCGTTCTCATACCATATAAGAACGCGCTGCGGACTTCCTCCCTGCTGCGGGGGTAACTGCCAGAGACCATGCAAATCCGGATCGATCAAACACGGGAAATCTGTTTCGCTAACGCCTTGCAACTACCGACGTTCCTACGCTCGCGCCATGGATGCATGTTCCGGAGGGCACGCATCCTTATTGGCCCGATACCTCTTCGGGCGCGCCATAACGCCTGCTGAACCTGACAAGAAAGTGTCCAATGTCCGAACAGCCTGACCCGTCGATGACCATGCCATCGCCAGACCTGCGTCCTGCGGTAACAGCCGACGGGCCAAGCGGCCGACGGCCGTTTCAGTTCTGGGCGCAGGGGGTGCTTGCCGCATCTATCGTCGTATTGACGTTCTACACGCTTGGGCGTTTTCGCCTGTCACTGGTCGGCGCGGCTGTTCTGGCCATCGTCTTCTGGCCGTTACAGGAATGGCTGGCACGCCGATGGACATCCCGGCACGCCCCGACACTGATCCCGTTTGCCATAGTGACCGCCATCCTGCTGGTTGTGGTCCTGCCCGTATCCGCGCTGATCGCGGCGTGCAGTCACGAAGCGCATAACGGCATCGAGTGGTTCCGGCAGGCCCGCGAGAACGGCATCCCCAAGCCACCGCAAATCAACCACCTGCCGTGGGGGAGTGCCCAGATTGGCACATGGTGGGATAATAACCTGCAATCTCCGGAGAACGTTCAGCGTCTGCTTGCTCATATCCGTCCTGAACGGGCGCTCGGACCGATCGAGCATGTTGGACACAGCGTCGTCAGTGGCACGGTCATTTTCGGTTTTGCCCTGCTCATCCTGTTTTTCCTGCTGCGTGCGGGTCACCCCCTGATCGGTAAGATCGATCTGCTTTCCTGGCGCGCGCTGGGGCCGCGCGGTCACATGGCGCAGCGGCAACTTGTCGGTGCAGTGCGCGGTGCGATGACCGGTCTTGTCCTGGTCGGGTTGGGTGAGGGGGTCATCATCGGGATTGCATATCTGCTGGCCGGGGCACCCCAACCGCTTTTGCTCGCACTGTTTACGGGACTTGCATCCATGATCCCGATGCTCGGGGGTGTTGCGGTTGCTGTGTCTGTAGTGGTCATCATCGTGACAGGCAGCCTCGGTGCGGCGATTGCGGTCGGGATTTTCGGGGCGATCGTCCTTTTCGCAGCCGATCATTTCGTCCGGCCGGTCCTGATCGGAGGATCGATCCGTCTGCCGTTCGTCTGGGTGTTGCTGGGCATTCTGGGCGGGCTTGAGACGTGGGGAATACTGGGCCTGTTCATTGGTCCGGTTCTGCTGGCACTGGCCCACCTGCTCTGGCGCTTCGGCTCGGGCCGCGCAGCGGGCGTGCACGGGGGCAAGCCCATTCCCTGACAAGGCCGCCCGGTTGGAGGCGCGTTTTGCAGCGCACCTCCCTTGCGCGTCTGGACTTACGCGACGCTCAGCCGGACGGCGGCACCGTTGTGGGCAAGGTGGGAATAAGGGCAGACAATGTCGGCCTGTGCCACCAGATCCTGCGCGATGCCGGGATCGACATCCGGCACCGTAACCGCCAGTGCGATATCCAGGCCAAAGCCCTTGCCATCATCGCGCGGACCGATCCCGACGGTCGCGAGGACGGTGGTCGCATCGGACAGTTTCACTTTGCTCTGGGCGGCGACATATTTCAGCGCGCCCAAAAAGCAGGCTGCGTAACCTGCTGCAAACAGCTGTTCGGGGTTCGTGCCGTCACCGCCCGCACCGCCAAGTTCCTTGACCGTGTCGAGCGTCACTGCCAGACGACCGTCGCTGGAGGATGCGGTGCCTGTGCGGCCACCGGTTGCAGTTGCCTGAGCCTGATACAGTGTCTTCATAAGTGCCTCCTGAATTTGCATTCGCGATATTTATTGTCGCGATAAACATCACATACAACCTGTTTGAACCTGAGTAAAGCATTTTATTTATCGCGATATGAAGTTTCGTGATAAAAGAGGAAAATCAAAGTCAGGAGACACACCATGCCTACGATAACCACGCCGCTGCCGCTCGACGCACATCTGTGTTTTGCCATGTATTCCGCGAATATCGCCATCAACCGGGTCTACAAGCCGGTTCTGGAGCAGTTGGGCATTACCTACCCGCAGTACCTCGTCATGAGCGTGCTGTGGGAGCAGGACGGCCAGCCCGTCGGTGCAATCGCAGATCGCCTGGCACTGGAATCAAGCACCATCACGCCACTGGTCAAGCGGCTGGAAGTCGCGGGATTCGTGCAGCGTCAGCGTAATCCCAGCGACGAACGGCAGGTGATCGTCACGCTCTCGGCAAAGGGAAAGGCCTTGCAGGAAGACTCGATGTGTTTGACGGAAACCCTGCTTGTGCGGTCCGGCCTCCCTGTCGAAACACTTGTTCGACTGAACAGTGAAATCAGTGCGCTCAGGGATACGCTGGCTGCGGTGACGTCCGAGCCAGCGTGACACGGCCGCCGATTTGCATCATCGTCGCCGGACCCGATCCCTTTGACGATTGCGAAAGGTTTTTTCATGACCGGTCCGGCTCTTTTCACACCGATCTCCGTCGGGAAACTGACGCTGCCCAACCGCATCGTCGTGGCACCGATGTGCCAGTATTCAGCTGCCGATGGCATGATGACAGACTGGCACATCATGCATCTCGGATCGCTGGCGGTGTCCGGTGCAGGGCTTCTGACGATCGAGGCATCGGCCGTCCTGCCGGAGGGGCGCATTACCTATGGCGATGTCGG
>Ga0157365_10000039_pt1 | contig 66349 bp, 55 predicted proteins | sample AttsexASBM3_FD_111478 | JGI IMG/M metagenome (GOLD analysis project Ga0157365, IMG submission 111478) | Fungus gardens microbial communities from leaf cutter ant in Ribeirão Preto, State of São Paulo, Brazil - Atta sexdens ASBM3 | ecosystem: Host-associated > Fungi > Mycelium > Unclassified ...
CTTGGCGATACCCCATCCGTGCAACGCTAACCCGGGAATGGTGCGGGAGGCGAGACTTGAACTCGCACACCTTGCGGCGCCAGAACCTAAATCTGGTGCGTCTACCAATTTCGCCACTCCCGCAAAAAAGATGGTGGCTACGACGGGAATCGAACCTGTGACCCCATCATTATGAGTGATGTGCTCTAACCAGCTGAGCTACGTAGCCATCTTTTTTCGCGTTACCTTATCGGCGTTGCGGGGCGCATTATGCGTATTGGGCCTGGAAGCGTCAACACCTTTTTTGGCGAAAATCGACGGATTGTGACTGTTTGACTAGCTTGCGAACAGCTTGATGCAATATTCGTCGATTCCGGGCGAATTATCCACTAAGTCAATGGAAAACGAGCCACTGCCTGAACATCTTTGCGCCCATAAAAAAACGGGCCGTGAAGGCCCGTTGTTCATTTAAAGCTCGCTTATTTGTAGGCGGACTGATGTACGCCTACTGCGCGGCCTGACGGATCGTTCATGGTTTTAAACGCTTCGTCCCATTCGATAGCTTTCGCGGAAGAGCAGGCGACAGACGGCCCGCCCGGCACGCACTCCGCTGCGCTCGGCACCGGGAACAGCTCTTCAAAAATCTCACGGTACAGGTACGCTTCTTTAGACGACGGCGTGTTGTACGGGAAACGGAAGCTGGCCGTGGCTAACTGCTGATCGGTGACCTGCTCTGCGGCCACTTCTTTCAGCGTATCGATCCAGCTGTAGCCGACGCCGTCAGAGAACTGCTCTTTCTGGCGCCACGCCACGCTCGCCGGCAGGTAAGATTCAAAACATTCACGCAGAATATGTTTTTCCATCTTACCGTTGCCGCACATTTTATCCTGCGGGTTGATGCGCATCGCCACATCGAGGAATTTCTTATCGAGGAACGGCACGCGCGCTTCAACGCCCCAGGCCGACATCGCTTTGTTGGCACGCGCGCAGTCAAACATATGCAGCGCCTGCAGTTTACGCACGGTCTCTTCATGCAGCTCTTTCGCATTCGGCGCTTTATGGAAGTAAAGGTAGCCGCCGAACACTTCGTCTGAACCCTCGCCGGAGAGCACCATTTTAATGCCCATCGCTTTGATTTTACGGGACATTAAATACATCGGAGTCGATGCGCGAATGGTTGTCACATCGTAGGTTTCGATGTGGTAAATCACGTCACGGATAGCATCCAGCCCTTCCTGAACGGTAAAGTGGATTTCATGGTGTACCGTACCGAGATGGTTCGCCACTTCCTGTGCCGCTTTCAGATCCGGCGAGCCTTCAAGGCCAACCGCAAAGGAGTGCAGCTGCGGCCACCAGGCTTCGGAGCGCTCCTGATCTTCCACGCGGCGCGCGGCGAATTTCTTGGTAATAGCCGAGATAACAGACGAGTCCAGACCACCCGAGAGCAGCACGCCATACGGCACGTCAGACATTAAGTGGCTCTTCACGGCGTCTTCCAGCGCCTGACGCAGCTCGGCTTTATCCGTCACGTTGTCTTTTACCGCGTCATAGTCAAACCAGTCGCGCTGGTAGTACTGGCGGATTTCGCCGTCCTGGCTCCACAGATAGCTGCCCGCCGGGAATTCTTTAATGGTGCGGCATACCGGCACCAGGGATTTCATCTCGGAAGCGACATAAAAGTTGCCGTGCTCATCGTGGCCCATATAAAGCGGGATGATGCCGATATGGTCGCGGCCAATCAGGTACGCGTCTTTTTCGCTGTCATACAGCACGAAAGCGAACATGCCCTGTAACTCGTCGAGAAATTCCGGGCCCTTCTCCTGATACAGCGCCAGGATAACTTCGCAGTCAGAGCCGGTCTGGAACTGGAAACGATCGCCATACTCCGCGCGCAGCGCCTGATGGTTGTAGATCTCGCCGTTAACGGCTAGCACGTGCGTTTTTTCGGTGTTGTAGAGCGGCTGCGCGCCTGCGTTGACGTCGACGATGGAAAGACGTTCATGCGCGAGAATGGCTTTATCGCTGGCGAAAACGCCGGACCAGTCCGGGCCGCGGTGGCGCATCAGGCGCGACAGCTCAAGCGCTTTTTTACGCAGTTCAACCGCATCAGTTTTAATATCCAGCACACCAAAAATAGAACACATAGAAAACTCCGTTAACCCTGGCGGTGATGTTGTGTTGTCTGTCTGCGAGGCGTTGCGGTTTATGCAATGTTTTCGCGTCGGCCTCCGTTATTGATTAAGAAAATGCCGTAAATGATGCGGTCTGTGCAAGTCTTTTAGCGTCGGAGTAATAAATAGTTCAACAGGCGTTAGCGGAAATTTAAAAATGGTTATCAAAATCGCGGTGTTTTTGATGATTCGGCAAAAATATAGCGATTTTATTGAATGCGGTCTTTGCGCAAAGGGCAAAAAAAACGGCCATCGTTAATGGCCGTTGGGATTAGATAACGTCGATTTCGGCGACGGAAGGGTAGATCCAGCTTGGCCTGAACGGCATGGCGTCGATATCGTTAATGGTAGAGACGCCTGACAGCACCAGGATGGTTTCGAGCCCGGCCTGGAATCCCGCCAGAATATCGGTACGCAGGTTGTCGCCGACAATCACGGTATGCTCGGAGTGCGCCTGCATTTTGTTCAGCGCCGCGCGAATGATCCACGGGCTCGGCTTGCCGACGTAAAACGGCTTGCGGCCAGAGATTTTCTCAATGCCCGCGCATAGCGCGCCGCAGGCCGGGTAAAAGCCGCGCCCGTGCGTGTCCGGATTGGTGGCGATAAATCGCGCGCCATTGGCGACGAAAAAGGCGGCTTTATGCATCATTTCCCAGTTATAGGAGCGGGTTTCGCCGACAATCACAAAATCAGGGTTGATATCGGTGATGGTAAAGCCGGCTTTATATAACTCGTGAATTAATGCCCCTTCGCCGACCACATAGGCCTTTTTACCTTCCTGACGACGCAGGAAATCCGCCGTCGCCATGGCGGAGGTGTAGAACACGCTGTCCGGGACGTCGATCCCGGCGGAGGCGAAACGGTTAGCCAGATCCTGGCCGGTCTGGGAAGGGTAGTTGGTCAGCAGAACCAGCGGAAACCCTTTTTCGAGGATGCGGGTCAGAAACTCGCTGGCACCGGGCACCGCAACGTTATCGTGCATCAGCACGCCATCGATATCGCAAATTACGTTCTGAATGGTCATGGACTACTCTGGCTCAGGGAACAGAAAGGCGTAACTATAGCGCAAACGCCAAAGTCACTCGTTAACTTTCCAGCAAACGCTGTAATAACAATCCGTTAAGCATGGCGCGTTTCACCAGCGCAAACGCGCCGATCGCCGAGCGGTGATCGAGCTGCGACGGCACCACCGGCAGGTTTTTACGAAACGCTTTCAGGGACTGGGTGTTGATGCAGCTTTCGATAGCGGGCAGCAGCACTTTCTGCGCCTCCACGATTTCTCCGGCGATCACCACTTTTTGCGGGTTAAACAGGTTAATGGCGATAGCGATAGTTTTGCCCAGCTGACGCCCGACGCGCTCCACCACTTCACAGGCCAGCGCATCACCGCGGTTGGCGGCTTTGCAAATCGCTTTGATGTTGCACTCGTCCGCCGTCAGGCGGCTCTGGTAGCCCTGTTCAAGCAGTTGACGCACGCGCTGCTCTATCGCAGCGTTAGCGGCGACGGTTTCCAGACACCCAAAGTTGCCGCAGTGACAGCGCTCGCCTAAAGGATCGACCTGGATATGGCCAATCTCGCCGACGTTGCCGTTGCGGCCGATGAAAATGCGCCCGTTGGAGATAATCCCTGCGCCCGTGCCGCGGTGAACGCGCACCAGAATGGAGTCTTCGCAGTCGCGTGTTGCACCGAAGTAGTGCTCTGCCAGCGCCAGGCTGCGGATGTCGTGCCCGACAAAACAGGCGACGTTGAAGCGCTTTTGCAGCGCGTCGACCAGCGGCCAGTTCTCCACGTTAATGTGCGGCATATAGCGGATAACACCGCTTTCAGGGTCAACAAGGCCCGGCAGAATAACGGAGACGGCGATAAGCTCGCGGATTTTGCGCTGCCAGGTCTCGATAAACTGCGCGATGGTGTTCAAAAGCGCGTGCTCCAGCGTTTCCTGGGTGCGCTCGGGCAGGGGGAAATGTTCTTCCGCCAGCACTTTGCTGCTCAGATCAAACAGCGTCAGCGTGGCGTCGTGTCGGCCAAGCCGCACGCCGACCGCCTGAAAATGCCGGGTTTCCGTAATGATGGAGATAGCGCGGCGGCCCCCGGTAGAGGCCTGCTGATCGACTTCTTTAATCAGGCCGCGCTCAATCAGCTGGCGAGTAATTTTGGTGACGCTGGCGGGCGCGAGCTGGCTCTGTTCGGCTATCTGTATGCGCGATATCGGTCCATGCTGGTCGATAAGGCGATACACCGCCGCGCTGTTAAGCTGTTTTACGAGATCAACGTTGCCAATTTGAGCCTGTCCGCCAGTCGTCATGCCTTTATTTACTCAGTAACGACCTCGTTACCATTAACGATGGTCTTGATGATTTTATAATCGCGGGTAAAGGCGGTGAGATTCGCCACTTTGCCCGCTTCAATGCTGCCAAGCCGGTGCGCCACGCCCATGGCGCGAGCCGGATAAAGCGTCGCCATACGCAGCGCTTCGTCCAGTGCGATATTGACATGCTCCACCAGGTTGCGCACGCCTTCGATCATGGTCAACGCCGAACCACTGAGGGTGCCGTTCTCGTCCACGCACAGGCCATTGCGGTAGTATATTGTTTTACCAGCAAAAATGAACTCATCAATATTGGCACCCGCGGGCGCCGTTGCATCGGTCACCAGACAAAGTTTGTCGCCTTTTACCTTTTTCGCGAGACGCACGTTCGCGAAATCCACGTGCAGGCCGTCGGCGATAATGCCGCAAAAGACATCCGGCTCGTCAAAGATTGCGCCGGTAAGACCAGGCTCGCGGCCGGTGATATACGGCATCGCGTTAAAAAGGTGCGTGGCAAAGCGGATCCCGGCGCGGAAGCCTTTTTTCGCTTCTTTCAGCGTCGCGTTGGAGTGCCCGGCGGAGACGACAATGCCAGCGGCCGTCAGTTTTGCGATAACCTCTGGCGTGACACGTTCCGGCGCGAGCGTGATTTTGGTGATGACATCGGCGTTCTCACACAGATAATCGACCAGTTCCGCGTCCGGCTCACGCACATAATCCGGGTTATGCGTGCCTTTTTTGACGATATTCAGCCACGGGCCTTCAAGGTGCAGACCGAGCGCCTGGTTTTTGTGGTGCGCCAGGTAGTCGCGCATCACGCGCACGCCCTGTTTCATCAGCGCGTCGCTACAGGTGATCAGCGTCGGCAGATAGCTGGTGCAGCCCGATTTCTCGTTGGCCTTTTGCATGATTTCCAGCGTGTCGACCGAGACGGCGTCTGCCGTGTCGTTAAACTGCACGCCACCGCAGCCGTTCAGCTGCACGTCGATAAAACCGGGGGCGATGATGGCGCCGCCCATATCGCGCTGCTCGATCCCTGCTGGCAGGTCAGCCAGCGGGCAGAGGCGCTCAATCAGGCCATCGGCGATAACAATCGCGTGGTCATCCAGAATGTCGTGACCGGTATATATCCGGCCGTGGGTTAAAGCGTACATAATGCCCCCAGTAAACAGTCCTTAAAGATCTTTAATATTCTCAGCTTCGAGCTCGGTGAAGTATTTTAACGTCTTCACTTTCAGTTCCATGGTGGAAGGCTCATCGCAGACGATAACCGCTTTCGGATGCAGCTGCAGACAGCTGATGGTCCACATATGGTTCACATTGCCTTCAACGGCCGCCTGCAGCGCCTGCGCCTTAACGTGGCCCAGAACCAGAATCATGACTTCCTGCGCGTCCAGCAGCGTGCCGACACCCACCGTAAGGGCGTATTTTGGCACCTGATTCACATCGCCGCCAAAGAAACGCGAATTCGCCACGCGGGTGTCGTGCGTCAGCGTTTTGATACGGGTACGTGAGGCCAGCGAAGACGCAGGCTCGTTGAACGCGATATGACCGTCGTTGCCCACGCCGCCCATAAACAGGTGAATTTTGCCGTAAGCGCGAATTTTTTCTTCATAGCGGCGGCATTCTGCGTCAATATCCGGCGCGTTGCCATCCAGCAGGTTGATATTTTCTTCGGGGATATCAACGTGGTCGAAGAAATTGCGGTACATAAAGCTGTGGTAGCTTTCCGGATGATCTTTCGGCAGCCCGACATATTCATCCATGTTAAAGGTCACCACATGTTTGAAGCTCACCTGGCCCGCTTTGTGCATCTCAATCAGCGCTTTGTAGGCTTCAAGCGGCGTGCCGCCTGTCGGCAGGCCGAGAACGAAAGGACGGTCAGCGGTGGGGTTGAAATCGTTAATGCGCTTAACAATATGGCGGGCGGCCCATTTGCCTACCTGCTGCGGCGTAGCCAGCGGAATCAGTCTCATTGTTCACCTCGAAAGTTAGAAAACAGGCGCAGATTGAACGACGCACAGTGTAAGGGTATACCCGTTCGCTGAAAGCGGGAGCAATCCGTCTTGATTTTTTGAATGATAAAATAAGTTTTCGAGGTAAGCCATAGGTCAGGGTGTGTAACTACGATATTTGGTGATAAAAATCACAGAAAAGATGCGTTTAATTTGCGAGGCGAATTAATTTTGCAGACACTCAGCACTGTTGCAAAGTGTCGCCGCGTTTCGGGGTTGGTAGCACAATAAAAAACGGCTTAGCTGGAGCCTCATCGGGGTCTCATAGGGGGAAAAAGTGAGTATTTTAGGTTATTTACAACGAGTGGGCCGGGCGCTAATGGTGCCTGTGGCTACGCTGCCTGCGGCAGCTATTCTGATGGGGGTCGGCTACTGGCTCGATCCGACCGGCTGGGGCGGCGGCAACGCACTGGCGGCATTTTTCATTCAGTCTGGCTCTGCCATTATCGACAACATGGGTGTGCTGTTTGCCGTGGGCGTCGCTTATGGTATGTCAAAAGATAAAGACGGTGCTGCGGCGCTGGCGGGGTTTGTCGGTTTTCTGGTGCTGACGACGCTTTGTTCGCCTGCCGCAGTCGCTATGATCATGAAGATCCCGGCCGATCAAGTACCGGCTGCTTTCGGTAAGATTAAAAACCAGTTTGTCGGCATTATGGTGGGGATTATCGCCGCAGAACTCTACAATCGCTTTAGCGCCGTCGAGTTGCCGAAAGCGCTGTCGTTCTTCAGTGGTCGTCGTCTGGTGCCAATTCTGACCTCGTTCGTGATGATTGTTGTCGCTTTCATCATGATGTACATCTGGCCGGTCGTTTTTGGCGGTCTGGTGGAGTTTGGCGAGCAGATCCAGAAACTCGGCTCCGTTGGCGCAGGCGTCTATGCCTTCTTTAACCGTCTGCTAATTCCGGTAGGCCTGCACCACGCTCTGAACTCAGTGTTCTGGTTTGACGTCGCCGGCATTAACGATATCCCGAATTTCCTCGGCGGCGCGCAGTCTATCGAATCCGGTAAAGCCGTGGTGGGTATTACGGGTCGTTACCAGGCGGGTTTCTTCCCGATTATGATGTTCGGCCTGCCGGGCGCAGCGCTTGCGATTTACCACTGCGCGCGTCCTGAGAACAAAGCCAAAGTGCTGGGCATCATGATGGCAGGTGCTTTCGCCGCGTTCTTTACTGGCATTACAGAGCCGCTGGAGTTCTCCTTTATGTTCGTGGCGCCGGTGCTGTATGTCATCCATGCGGCACTGACCGGTATTTCGGTGTTTATCGCGGCGACCATGCACTGGATTGCTGGTTTCGGCTTCAGCGCCGGTCTGGTGGATATGGTGCTCTCCTCGCGTAACCCGCTGGCGACCCACTGGTACATGCTGATCCCGCAGGGCCTGATGTTCTTCGTCATTTATTACGTGGTGTTCCGCTTCACTATCACCAAATTCAACCTAATGACGCCTGGCCGTGAGCTGGCTGTCGCAGGCAGCGAGGCGGATGGTGAAGACGTTAACGTGAGTGGCGATAAAGACCTGGATGCGACCGGACTGGCACGTCAGTACATTGCGTCGATTGGCGGCTCCGATAACCTGACTGGCATTGACGCCTGCATCACCCGTCTGCGTCTTTCTGTGAAAGATTCGGCCCTGGTGGATGAAGCGCTGGCTAAACGCCTCGGTGCGACGGGCGTTATCCGTCTTAACAAAACCAGCGTGCAGATTATCGTCGGTTTTGTGGCGGAAAAAATCGCTAATGCGATGAAAACGACCGGCCACGTTGCGGCCTCTGCGTCGACAGCCCCTGCGGGCGCGCCTGTCGCACCCGCGGTAAAACCACAGGCGGTCGCCAATGCGCAGACGATAGCCGCGCTGGTCTCGCCGGTGACCGGTGAGGTTGTAGCGCTGGATGCGGTGCCGGACGAAGCGTTCGCCAGCAAAGCTGTCGGTGATGGCGTCGCTATCAAACCGACCGACAAAACGGTGGTGTCACCGGCGGCGGGCACGATTGTCAAAATCTTCAACACCAACCACGCGTTCTGCCTGGAAACTGAAAACGGCGCGGAAATCGTGGTTCACATGGGGATTGATACGGTCGCGCTGAACGGCCAGGGCTTTAAACGTCTGGTGGAAGAGGGCGCACAGGTGACCGCAGGCCAGCCAGTGCTGGAGCTTGACCTCGATTACCTGAACGCGAACGCGCGCTCAATGATTAGCCCGGTGGTGTGCAGCAACATCGACGACTTCGGCGGTCTGATTGTTAAGGCGCAGGGCGCGGTGGTGGCAGGGCAGAGCCCGCTGTATGAGATTAAAGGCAAATAATCGCTTCTGAGTAGTTATGCCTTAAACGGCGGGAGATGCTCCCGCCGTTTTTTTTGCTTTTTTTTGGGGGCTGGCGCAGCGGCCAGAATGCCGTGTAGGGTATCGCCACCAGGATTAAGGAGAATCGTATGCGTCATTTTATTATCGCTGTTTTCGCCGCCGTGCTGCTGAGCGGCTGTGTGCCCCGCTACGCTACGCACCGGCCTGCGCTGGAGATGGATATTCAAAACGAGCAGGGTGAACCGGTTCCCCACGCCACGCTCTGGCTGCAAACGCACCGCTCGCCGCCGGGCTATTACCCGCCGCCGGAAAAATTCACGGCGGATGAAAACGGTCATATTTCCGTTTCGCGGGTTTCAGAATGGGAAAACATGATTTTCTTCCTGCACGGCACGATGATCTATTCCTGGAGCTGGTGTGTTGAAGCGCCGGGTTACCTTCCGCGCGAAGGCGGGGTTGAGTCGTTAAGGCCGCCCGTAAAATTATTCAAAGCCAGAACGCCCGAGCGTTGTTACCTCGCGCAGTATGCTGAAGCCCGTCAGTAACAGGCGGTACTTCGCGGCGGGATTTCTGTAACTAAAGGTTGTTTCCCGTCTCTGCTTATAAGATCATACGTCGTTAAACGATGTTGACGCTTTGAGGAATATGCGATGAGTGAGGCAGAAGCCCGCCCGACTAACTTTATTCGCCAGATTATTGATGAAGATTTGGCGTCTGGAAAACACACCACGATTTGCACCCGCTTTCCGCCGGAGCCGAACGGCTATCTGCATATCGGCCACGCGAAATCTATCTGCCTGAACTTCGGCATCGCGCAGGATTACAACGGCCAGTGCAACCTTCGCTTTGACGATACCAACCCGGTGAAAGAAGACCTGGAATTTGTCGAGTCGATTAAAAACGACGTGCAATGGCTGGGTTTCCACTGGTCTGGCGACGTACGTTACTCCTCTGACTATTTCGATAAGCTCTACAGCTACGCCGTTGAGCTTATCAACAAAGGGCTGGCTTACGTCGACGAGCTGTCGCCGGAGCAGATCCGCGAATACCGCGGCACCCTGACCGCGCCTGGCAAAAACAGCCCGTTCCGCGATCGTAGCGTGGAAGAAAACCTGGCGCTGTTTGAAAAAATGCGCGCGGGCGGGTTTGAAGAAGGTAAAGCGTGCCTGCGTGCGAAAATCGATATGGCGTCGCCGTTTATCGTAATGCGCGACCCGGTTATCTACCGCATTAAGTTCGCTGAACATCACCAGACCGGCAACAAGTGGTGCATCTACCCGATGTACGATTTCACCCACTGCATTTCCGATGCGCTGGAAGGGATCACCCATTCACTCTGTACGCTGGAATTCCAGGACAACCGTCGTCTGTACGACTGGGTGCTGGATAACATCACCATTCCGGTGCATCCGCGTCAGTACGAGTTCTCTCGTCTGAATCTGGAATATACCGTGATGTCCAAGCGCAAGCTGAACCTGCTGGTGACCGACAAGCACGTTGAAGGCTGGGACGACCCGCGTATGCCGACCATTTCCGGTCTGCGTCGTCGCGGTTACACCGCTGCTTCCATCCGTGAATTCTGCAAACGCATCGGCGTAACCAAGCAGGATAACACCATTGAAATGGCGTCTCTTGAGTCCTGCATTCGCGAAGACCTCAACGAGAACGCGCCGCGCGCGATGGCCGTTATCGATCCGGTGAAACTGGTTATCGAAAACTACCCGCAGGGTCAGAGCGAAGTGGTTTCAATGCCTAACCATCCGAACAAACCGGAAATGGGCAACCGCGACGTGCCGTTCAGCGGCGAGATCTGGATCGATCGCGCAGATTTCCGCGAAGAAGCGAACAAGCAGTACAAACGTCTGGTGCTTGGCAAAGAAGTCCGTCTGCGTAATGCCTATGTCATTAAAGCGGAACGCGTTGAGAAAGACGATGCGGGCGAAATCACTACCATCTACTGCACTTACGATGCCGAAACGCTGAGCAAAGATCCTGCCGATGGCCGCAAGGTGAAAGGCGTTATCCACTGGGTCAGCGCCGCGCATGCGCTGCCGGTTGAGATCCGTCTTTATGACCGTCTTTTCAGCGTGCCGAACCCGGGTGCTGCGGAAGATTTCCTCGCGACGATCAACAGCGAATCGCTGGTTATCAAGCAGGGTTATGCTGAACCGAGCCTGAAAAACGCCGAGGCGGGCAAAGCCCTGCAGTTTGAGCGCGAAGGCTATTTCTGCCTCGACAGCCGCCATGCAAACGGTGACAAACTGGTCTTCAACCGTACCGTCGGCCTGCGCGATACCTGGGCTAAAATCGGCGAGTAAAAGCCAGCCTGTAACAGGACGCCGCCATCGTGCGGCGTTTTTTTTATTCATCGAATCAAGCCGTTAACCTCTCTGAAATATTCGCGTTGCGAATTAATATGCTTTTTATCTCTCCCTATATTTTCTCTCATGGATCAGCATCTCCATACATTCCCCTTTTTTAAAAAATGAAATCGCTTTCATTTTATTGTTTTGCCTTATTTTTTAAACTTTAGCGGCATAAAAATTCACCCTTATGAAAATGTTACAAAATGAAGGATTTTTTGTGCTCCTCGTCATAAAGCCACAAAGATTTCGGGTTTTAAGATTGATAATTCGCGTCGCGAAAAATAGTCTTTAGGTGCTGTCTCGCGGGGAATGTTTTCGTCACCGCTTTTATTTTTTTACTTTTTCATTCGCTTTACGCGCCTTGCGCCACGCGAATTTTTTTTACGTCAAAGAGGAATTTCACATGCGTTCGTTGAGATACAAACGTAGCGGCGTCGCTTTGGCTGTCGCCAGCGTTACCGCGCTGGGCGGCCTGTGCAGCTCGCCCGGCGTGCAGGCTGCGGGGTTTATTGATGACTCCACGTTAACCGGCGGCATCTATTACTGGCAGCGCGAGCGCGACCGTAAAGATGTCGTGGAAGACAAATATAAAACCAACCTTTCCCACTCCACCTGGAACGCGAATCTCGACTTTCAGTCCGGATTCGCCGCCGATATGTTCGGGCTCGACATCGCCGCGTTTACCGCGCTTGAAATGGCGGAAAACGGCGACAGTGGTCATCCGAATGAAATCGCGTTCTCCTCCAGCAATAAAGCCTACGATGAAGACTGGTCCGGCGATAAAAGCGGCATCAGCCTCTATAAAGCGGCGGGTAAATTTAAATATGGTCCGGTCTGGGCGCGCGCCGGCTGGCTGCAACCCACCGGCCAGACGCTGCTTGCGCCGCACTGGAGCTTTATGCCCGGCACGTATCAGGGCGCGGAAGCGGGCGCGAATATTGACTACGGCGATGCGGGCGCGCTGAGTTTTTCTTACATGTGGACCAACGAATACAAATCGCCGTGGCATCTGGAGATGGACAAGTTCCGGCAGAACGACAGAACCACCCGCGTGGATTATCTCCACTCCATCGGCGCGAAATATGATTTTAAAAATTCGCTGGTGCTGGAAGCGGCGTTCGGCCAGGCGCAGGGCTATGTCGATCAGTACTTCGCCAAAGCGAGTTACAGCTTCCCGCTTGCCGGAAACCCGCTCGCCACCAGCTATCAGTTCTACGGCGCGCGCGATAAAGCCAGCCGCGGCACCATTAATGATATTTACGACGGCACCGCGTGGCTCCAGGCGCTGACGTTTGGCTATAAGGTCGGTCCGGTCGATCTGCGTCTTGAAGGCACCTGGGTGCGCGCCGAAGGGCAACAGGGCTATTTCCTGCAACGCATGACGCCGACGTATGCCTCTTCCAACGGACGGCTCGATATCTGGTGGGATAACCGCTCGGATTTCAACGCTGACGATGAAAAAGCCGTGTTCTTCGGCGCAATGTATGACCTGAAAAACTGGAATCTGCCGGGCTTCGCGCTGGGCGCCTCTTACGTTTACGCGTGGGACGCGAAGCCCTCAACGCTCCCCTCGACCGACGGCTACTACGACGCTGACTACCGCCTGAAAGAGTCCGCGTACAGTCTGGACGCGGTTTACACCCTGCAGGACGGTCGCGCCAAAGGCACGATGTTCAAACTGCATTTCACGCAATACGACAATCATTCCGACATCCCGAGCTACGGCGGCGGTTACGGCAACATCTTCCAGGACGAGCGCGACGTGAAATTTATTGTCACGGCGCCGTTTACGATTTTCTGATTGCGCAGGCGCGCGCAGCGCCTTACATCAAGGGCAGTGAAAGGACGAAATGATGAAAAATTTACAGATCAGTATGTTAGCGGGCGCGCTGATGGGCGTCTTTACGGGCGCCAGCGCGCAGGCGTCAACGGCCGATCACATCAGCCAGTTTGGGCTCAACTACGCCATCACCGACAATCACGCGGCGCAGCACGGTATCGACTGTGCGGCGCTCGGCGCCGACTGGGCTTCCTGCAATAAAGCGGTTATCACGCTCACCAATCCGGGCGAGGCGGTAACCGATAAAAACTGGACTATCTGGTTTCACAGCATTCGCCAGATCCTTAAAGTCGATAACGATCAGTTTAAGGTGACCCATGTGATGGGCGATCTCCATAAGCTTGAGCCGACGGACAAATTCACCGGCTTCCCGGCCAACGCCTCGGTGGAGATCCCCATCGTCAATGAATACTGGCAGCTGTTTATCACCGATGTGCTGCCGCGCTGGTACGTCACCGCAGACGACGGCGCGCCGAAGGTCATCGCCAGCACCGATACCGAAACCCTGACGGATTTCGTCAGCCCGTTGAAGGATCAGTGGAAACGCACCCCGGAGGATAACAATATTTTAATGACCGCCGGGGCGCGCTTTGACAAAAACAGCGACGTCAAAATACTCAACGCCGGGAGCCTGCGCGGGCAGATTATCCCCACGCCGCGCCAGGTGAAGCTGCACGGGCAGGACGTCTCTCTCGAGAAGGGCGTACAGCTCGACCTCTCCGCGCTTGATAACGCGTCACAGGAGGCTATCCACGCGCGCTTCGCGCTGTTGGGGGTGAAAACGGGCGCAGGTTATCCGGTACGCACGGCCATCGCGACGCGCGCGTTTAGCGGCAAAGAGGCGGTATCCGGGGCGTATCAACTGCATATCGGCCCGAAAGAGGCGGTGATTACCGGTTACGATCGGGCGGGCGTGTTTTATGGTTTGCAATCGCTGCTGTCGCTTATCCCGGCGGAGGGCGCGCAGCGTATCGCGACGCTCGACGCGCAGGACGCGCCGCGGTTTGACTATCGCGGCATCCACCTTGATGTGGGACGTAACTTTCACACCAAAGCCGCCGTGCTGCGCCTGCTTGATCAGATGGCGGCCTATAAGCTGAATAAATTCCACTTTCATTTAAGTGATGACGAAGGCTGGCGTATCGAGATCCCGGGGCTGCCGGAGCTTACTGAGATCGGCGGAAAACGCTGCCACGATCTGAGCGAAAAAACCTGTCTGCTGCCGCAGCTCGGCTCCGGGCCGGACACGAACAATAACGGCAGCGGCTATTTCACCCGCGCCGATTATATCGACATCGTGAAATACGCCGCGGCGCGCCAGATTGAGGTCATCCCGGAAATAGACATGCCAGCCCACGCCCGTGCGGCGGTCATCGCGATGGAGGCACGCTACGATCGGCTGGCGAAAGCGGGTAAACCCGACGAGGCGAACGCGTACCGCCTGCTCGACCCGCAGGATACGTCGGTCACCACCGGCGTGCAGTATTACAACCGCACCGGCTACCTCAACCCGTGCCTCGATTCTTCGCGCCGTTTTGTGGACAAAGTCATCAGCGAAATTCAGCAAATGCACCGGGAGGCGGGGCAGCCGCTCACGACCTGGCATTTCGGCGGCGATGAGGCGAAAAATATCTACCTTGGCACCGGTTACACCGATAAAACGAAACCGGAAGCCGGGAAGGGGATTATCGATAAGGGTCGCCAGGATAAGCCCTGGGCGCGCTCGCCGGTGTGTCAGAAGAGGGTGCAGGACGGCGTGGTCGCCGATGTCGAACATCTCTCCAGCTACTTTGGCGTTGAGGTCAGCAAACTTGTGAAAGCGCACGGCATCGACACCATGCAGGCCTGGCAGGATGGCCTTAAGGACGCGAAAGACGCCAGCGCCTTTGCGACCTCGCACGTTAACGTGAACTTCTGGGACACCCTCTACTGGGGCGGTTTTGACAGCGTCAACGACTGGGCGAATAAAGGTTTCCGTGTGGTGGTTTCTAACCCGGATTATGTCTACCTGGATTTCCCGAACGAAGTGAATCCGGCGGAGAGCGGCTACTACTGGGGCACGCGTTTCAGCGATGAGCGGAAGATTTTCAGCTTCGCGCCGGATAACCTGCCGCAGAACGCCGAGACGTCGGTCGATCGTGACGGCAACGCGTTCAGCGCCAAATCCGACAAGCCCTGGCCGGGCGCGTATGGCCTCTCGGCGCAGCTCTGGAGCGAAGTGGTGCGCACCGATAAACAGATGGAGTACATGATGTACCCACGTCTGCTGGCCGTGGCGGAGCGCGCCTGGCACCGCGCCGCCTGGGAACAGGATTATCAGGCGGGCCGCGAGTATAAAGGCGGTGAAACGCATCAGGTTGACGTGAAAGCGCTGCAACGGGACTGGACGCGCTTTGCGAATCTGCTCGGCAGCCGCGAACTGCCGAAGCTTGAAAAAGCGGGCGTGCAGTTCCGTCTGCCGGTGCCCGGCGCGCGTATTAACGCCGGCGTATTGCAGATGAACACCAGCCTGCCTGGCGTGACGGTAGAGTATTCCACCGATGGCGGCGCGCGCTGGCAGCGCTATGACGCCGCGCAACCGCCGAGCGTCACGGGCGACGTGCAGGTGCGCAGCGTCAGCCACGACGGCAAACGCTACAGCCGGAAGGAGCACCTGCGGCCGTAACGGCATAATAAAAAAGCCAGCCTCCGGGCTGGCTTTTAAGTTTATCAGTGCGGCGTATTACGGCGCGTCAGGCAAGGAATGCACGGCCAGGAGCTTACCTTTGCTGATTTCAATATGTTTCGCGCTACGCAACTGAGAAAGGGTTTTCATTACCATACTGCGGGAAAGATTGGTTTTTTTAACAATATAATCTGCGACGTTAATCCGGTTACGCATAAACTCATCCATCGCGGCCAGACATTCGATATTGGCTTTAATCATACTAAAGCTGTTTCTGCCGAGCATAATTTCTTCGCGATAGCAAAGCATATTAATTATCCATGAGGATAAAACCAGGAGATGTAACTGGCAGTGATTTTTTTCAATTTCCTGCATGAAATAATCAAAAGGAATTAACTGATAATGACATTCTGAATCTGCCTGTAATTTTATGAATTGGAATTTACCTAAATTCCGCGCCAGGCCGAGTACTGAAGGGGCGCTGCTTTTGTCCAGCAGCAGTCGGTCGCTCTGGCGCATCAGCGAGAACTGACCGCCGCGTATGATGCAGATTTCCCCGTCCCGCAGCGGGATCAGCGTATTTTTCTCCGCACGAGACCAGTTACCGTAACTATTGAAAATATCAGCGATGCGGTAAATCTCAGCAAGAGGTTTGGAGGGTAATACCATATTGGTTACCTTGTTTAAAATAAAATTATGTCGTTGCTGTATCTTAATGGATGCTTTTTTATTGCTGCAATAAGGGGCAGGGAAGAGGAAATGAACAATAGTGATAATTCGTTGCCTAACCGATTGACCGGTAAAGACATTTATCTTTTCTGAATTTCAATTTAATAAAATAGATATGGTTTAATTAAGCATTGTGCGCTGTATTAAAATACGCAGCCATGTGTTTTTTATCCAAAATAATACAGATGTATTTTCAGTCTCTGGTTTTCAGACAATAAAAAAGCCGACACAGGTCGGCTTTGGAGCAGGCGGTATGACGAGCGTTATTTCTCGCCGACCTCGTGCGCATGTTCGTTTTCGCGGCAGTCGCCATCGGCACAGTGACCGTACAGATAGAGGCTGTGGTTGGTCAGGCGGATGCCGTGACGCGTCGCGATTTCACGCTGACGAGCTTCAATAGATTCATCGCTGAATTCGATCACTTTGCCGCAATCGAGGCAGATCAGGTGATCGTGATGATGCTGTTGCGTCAGCTCGAAAACGGATTTACCGCCTTCGAAATTGTGACGGGTGACAATGCCGGCATCGTCGAACTGGTTCAGTACGCGATAGACCGTGGCAAGGCCAATCTCTTCACCCATGTCAATCAGACGCTTATAAAGGTCTTCCGCACTGACATGATGATTGACCGGTTCCTGCAGCACTTCGAGGATTTTTAATCGAGGAAGCGTGACTTTCAGGCCGGCCTTCTTTAATGCGGTATTGTTGTCAGTCATGCGGAATCTGTCCTGTTGCTTAACGACTCGTCCCGAAAGGGAGCGATACATCGGATACGCCGAAGATGAATGCGTCTCATTATAGAACTGACATGCCTAAATGAAAACCGCAAGCGCCCGGCAAAAAAGAGCTTAAAAATCGTGGACCCGCCAGCGTTTTTTAACGTGGAGGCCTGATAATTAAGAAAGCCATTGTACAGCGTAGTGAGGGAAAGTTAAAAATTTGTAGCAATTATTTTCATTGCTTTTATCTATCAACCGGCGCGGACGGCCGCCCGCGCCGTTTATCATCAGGCGTTGATGATTTCCTGCAGGTGCAGCTCTTCAGAAACCTGCTTCACCCACTTCTCAACGCGTTCTGCGGTGAGCTCCGGCTGGCGATCTTCATCAATCGCGAGGCCGACGAAGTGATCGTCATCCGCCAGACCTTTGGACGCTTCGAAGTGATAACCTTCGGTCGGCCAGTGGCCAACGATGGTCGCGCCGCGCGGCTCGATAATATCGCGAATGGTGCCCAGCGCGTCGCAGAAGTATTCCGCGTAATCTTCCTGGTCGCCGCAGCCGAACAGCGCAACCAGCTTACCGTTGAAGTCAATTTCTTCCAGCGTCGGGAAAAAGTCGTCCCAGTCGCACTGCGCTTCACCGTAGTACCAGGTCGGGATGCCAAGCAGAAGAATATCGAACGCTTCCAGATCCTCTTTGCTGCTTTTAGCAATGTCATGCACTTCAGCAACGTCTTTCCCGAGCTGTTTCTGGATAATTTTTGCGATATTTTCGGTGTTGCCGGTGTCGCTGCCGAAAAAGATGCCTACGATTGCCATAAGAAGAATAACCTCTTGAATCTAAATGTGATGGTGCTGGCATAACGCCCACAGATAGGGCAATCATAGCAGAACAGGTGAAGGTGCGGAAACGGTATCAGGCGCCGGGTGCACTCTCTGCTACATTACCCCGTCCTTTTGGGTAAAATTCAGACCAGACCTTACTCCTGCAAGGCCTGCAGCTGAGCGAGGAGCATGGCTTCAATCAGCTCGCTGCGGCTGATATTACGCGCCTGCGCCAGATGATTAAGCGCGTCCACGGCGTCGGCGTTCAGCTTCAGCTCCACGCGCTTAAGCCCGCGAACTTTGTCGCGCTTAAGCTGGTTGCGCTTATTGATGCGCAGCTGTTCATCTCGCGACAGCGGATTGGTTTTCGGTCTGCCCGGACGGCGTTCATCCGCGAAGAGATCGAGCGTTGTGCGGTCCGTTTGTTCTTTTGCCATGGTATGAGTATAGACAGGGGAAACAGGCTGTCGGGGCGGGCCCGACGGTATTTCAGCGCGCCATCATACATGAGGCAGCGAAGCGCGCCAACGCATCCGGCGCGCGACGGCGCCGGTCGGTCTGTTTTTAATCAGTTTCCAGAAAACGACGGATAGCGCGCACCACCGCCTGCGGTTTTTCGGCGTGAACCCAGTGGCCGGCCCCCGCGATAACGTGCGCGCGGGCCTGCGGGAATTGCGCCAGCAGCGCCTCGCGGTGCGCTTCTTCCACATAAGGCGACGCGCCGCCGCGAATAAACAGCGCCGGGCCGTGCCAGGCGGGGATCGCCTGCCAGCCGACGATATGCGCATACTGCTCCCACAGCACCGGCACGTTAAAGCGCCACTCGCCGTCGACAAACGACTTCAGCAGAAACTGAATCACGCCTTCTTCCGCGATATGCTGGCGCATAATTTCCGCTGCCTGCTGGCGGGAAGTCGCGCCCGCGTCGCTCACCGCGTTAACGGCCGCGAATATCTCGTCGTGGCGGCGCACCTGATAATCCACTGGCGCGATATCAATCGCCACCAGCTTTTCGATGCGTTCCGGGGCAAGCGCGGTGACGGCCATCGCCGCTTTGCCGCCCATCGAGTGACCGATAAGAATCACCTTATTCAGCCCCAGCGCATCCAGCGTGTCGAGAATATCCTGCGCCATCGCCGGGTAATCCATCGTCTCGCTACGCGCAGAAAGGCCGTGGTTGCGTAAATCGACCTGCACGATGTCATTATCCTGCACCAGGTCGCGGGCCAGCACGCCGAGGTTATCGAGACTCCCGAACAGCCCGTGAATTAACACAATCGGTGTATTTTGAGTCGGTTGTTGCGCAGATTGCGTGCGGGTATTTAATTTCATGGCAAAGTTCTTTTTTGGCGACTGACAGGTTAGGTTATCATGTTGACCATTCTGCCGCCCGGCTGCAAGGTTCCAGTTAATTCCGACTTTTGCGGCCTTCCTGGTTTGACGCTATCCGCTGTTGGGTTTTAACTCTATAATCCCAATGACTTGTATTCAGAAAAGAAATCGCACTGGATTAAGATGAAAACGATTGAAGTTGATGACGAGCTGTATCGCTACATTGCCAGCCACACCCTGCATATTGGCGAAAGCGCGTCCGACATTTTACGGCGCATGTTGAAGTTTTCCGCCGCCTCGCACGTCGCTGCTACACCCGCTAAAGCAGAGCTCCCCGAAACCGTCGCGCCCGCCGCTGAAAAGCCGGCCAACCCGGCGCGCGATCGCGTTCGCGCCATGCGCGAGCTGCTGCTGTCGGATGAATACGCCGAACAAAAACGCGCGGTCAATCGTTTTATGCTGGTGCTGTCTACACTCTATTCACTGGATGCAGACGCGTTTGCCGACGCGACCGAATCGTTACACGGTCGTACCCGCGTCTATTTCGCAGGCGATGAGCAAACGCTGCTGCAAAGTGGCAACCAGACGAAACCCCGTCACGTGCCGGGGACGCCGTACTGGGTTATCACGAACACGAATACAGGCCGCAAATGCAGCATGATTGAACACATCATGCAGACCATGCAGTTCCCGGCGGAATTGATTGAGAAGGTTTGCGGCACCATTTAACTCTTGCGTCAGAAGGACCAGGCCATGGCAGTCGATAACCGTGCGGGACAGCCTGCACAACAGAGTGATTTAATTAACGTCGCCCAGCTCACCGCGCAGTACTATGTGCTGAAGCCGGAGGTGGGTAATGCGGAGCACGCGGTGAAGTTCGGGACTTCCGGCCATCGCGGCAGCGCTGCGCGTCACAGCTTTAACGAACCGCACATTCTGGCCATCGCCCAGGCGATTGCCGAAGAGCGCGCCAAAAACGGCATTACCGGGCCGTGCTACGTCGGTAAAGATACGCACGCGCTCTCCGAGCCCGCGTTTATCTCCGTGCTGGAAGTGCTGGCAGCGAACGGCGTCGATATCATCGTGCAGGACAACAACGGTTATACGCCGACGCCTGCGGTCTCTAACGCCATCCTTGAACACAACAAACGCGGCGGCGCGCAGGCTGACGGCATCGTCATCACGCCGTCGCACAATCCGCCGGACGACGGCGGCATCAAATACAACCCGCCTAACGGCGGCCCGGCGGATACCAACGTCACCAAAGTGGTCGAAAACCGCGCGAACGCGCTGCTGGCGGACGGCCTGAAAGGCGTAAAACGTATTTCGCTGGACGACGCCTGGGCGAGCGGTCGTATTCAGGAAAAAGATCTGGTGCAGCCGTTTATCGAAGGGCTGGCGGAGATCGTCGACATGGCCGCTATCCAGAAAGCGGGTCTGAAGCTTGGCGTTGACCCGCTGGGCGGCTCCGGCATCGAATACTGGAAGCGCATCGCCGGGCACTACAAGCTCGATCTCACCCTCGTGAACGATCAGGTTGATCAGACTTTCCGCTTTATGCACCTCGATAAAGACGGCGCTATCCGTATGGACTGCTCCTCGGAATCCGCGATGGCGGGCCTGCTGGCGCTGCGCGATAAGTTCGATCTGGCGTTCGCCAACGACCCGGACTACGACCGCCACGGCATCGTCACTCCGGCAGGTCTGATGAACCCGAACCACTATCTCGCTGTCGCTATCAACTATCTGTTCCAGCATCGCCCGCAGTGGGGCCAGGACGTTGCCGTCGGCAAAACGCTGGTCTCTTCCGCGATGATCGACCGCGTGGTCGATGCGCTGGGCCGTAAGCTGGTGGAAGTGCCGGTCGGTTTTAAATGGTTCGTTGACGGTCTCTACGACGGCAGCTTCGGCTTCGGCGGCGAAGAGAGCGCGGGCGCGTCCTTCCTGCGCTTTGACGGCACGCCGTGGTCCACCGATAAAGACGGCATCATCATGTGCCTGCTGGCGGCGGAAATCACCGCGGTCACCGGCAAAAACCCGCAGCAGCACTACGACGAACTCGCCGCGCGTTTCGGCGCGCCGAGCTACAACCGTCTGCAGGCTTTCGCGTCCTCCGCGCAGAAAGCGGCGCTCTCTAAACTCTCTCCGGAGATGGTCAGCGCCAGCACGCTGGCAGGCGACCCGATCACCGCGCGTCTGACGGCAGCGCCTGGTAACGGTGCGGCCATCGGCGGCCTGAAAGTGATGACCGAGAACGGCTGGTTCGCGGCGCGTCCTTCCGGCACCGAAGACGCGTACAAGATCTACTGCGAAAGCTTCCTCGGCGAAGAGCACCGCAAGCAGATTGAGAAAGAAGCGGTAGAAATCGTCAGCGAAGTGCTGAAAAACGCGTAAGCGTTGCGGGGCGGGCGTCAGTTCCCTCTGGCACTGACGTAATAACGGCAACCTTCGGGTTGCCGTTTTACATTGATCTCGCAAGCCCGGTAAGCGCCAGCGCCACCGGTTTTTTTTAGCCGTGCTTGTTGTTTAATTCAAAGCGCGGCGAGACCAGCCCGTAGAGCGTCCAGCCCATAAACGTCACCATCGCGCCGTACAGCATCGCCTCCTGGCCGGAAGAGTAGAGCGCGTAAAAACTGTAAATCGCGCCCACCAGGGCCACCGCATTGGCCCGCTTCGCCTTGCGCGGCGGCACGTTCGCCGCCTGCTGAATAATGACCAGCGCCGCCATCGACAGAATATACGGGATGATATTGGTCACCACCGCCAGATTCACGAGCACGTTGAACTGCTTGTTGAGTGACGGGCTGATGGTCATCAGCGACAGCGCGCTCTGGATAATCACAATCGTCAGCATCCCTTTTACCGGCGCTTCGGCGTTGCTCAGCCGTGAGAACACTTTCGGGAAATAGCCCGCGTCGGCGGAGGAGCGGAACACCTGAGCGATAGTAAACTGCCAGCCGAGCAGCGAACCGCAGCAGGACATCACCATCAGCGCCATGATGATTTTCCCGACGCCCGGCGTGAACATCTGCGCGAACGCCAGCCCGAACGGCGCGGTGGAGTGCGCGAGGCTCAGGTTTGGCACAATGCCCGCAATCACGTTGGTGGAAACAATATAAATCACCGCCGCGCCGAGCGTGCCGCCCAGTACCGCAATCGGCACGTTGCGCTCCGGGTTTTCCACTACTTCGGTGTTGGCGCAGGCCGATTCCAGCCCGAGGAACGCCCACAGCGTCATCGCGATAGACGATCCCACCGCGTCGAAAAACGGCACGTGGTGCGGATTCCAGGAATCTGCATACAGCGACGGGCTGAACCAGAACCAGCCGATCACCGACAGCCCGACCACCGGAATAATCACCCCCCAGACGGTAATGCTACTGAGCTTGCCGGTGATGCGCGCGCCGCCGAAGTTGGCGACCGTGCAAATCCACAATACCCCCATCGTGGCGAGGCCGGTCTGCACCGGCGTCAGCGCCGCGCCGAACAGTTCGCTGCCATAGCCGACCGCAGAGATAGCGATGGCGACGTTAGCGATAAGCAGCGACACGCCGTAGGTATAGTTGGCCATAAAGTTGCCCGACTTACCGAACGCGTACTCCGCGTAACCGCCCATGCCGCCCGCTTTGCGGCTGAACATCCCGCACCTCGCGAACGCCCAGGCCAGCGCGGTCGACCCGACGGCGGTCACAAGCCAGGAGATAATCGAAATGGTGCCCACTTCGGCAAGCTTGGTCGGCAGCATAATAATGCCGGAGCCCATCATGTTGACCATCGTCAGGATGGTCAGCGGCACGACGCCCATTTTGTTGGATTTGCTCATCATAACGCTCCTTCTGTGCGGCCCTGCGTGACCGGACGCGTAGTGACGACGTAGCACCACACCTGGCGGCGACCGTCGTTCTCCTGGACATAAACCCCCTGTAATTCCGGCGCGAAGCCCGGCAGCAGGTTGATCCCTTCTTCCAGCGCCTGGAAGTAGCGCAGCGCCGCGCCGCCCCAGATTTCGCCGGGCACCACGCACAGCACGCCGGGCGGGTAGGGGAGCGCGCCTTCAGCCGCGATGCGGCCTTCGGCCTGGTCAAGCCGCACCAGCTCCACCTCGCCGCGGATCAGCGCGTGATTCGCCGCCTGCGGGCTTATAGCGACGCGGGGGAAATACGCCTTACGGAACATCTCTTTTTGCAGTTGCTTCACGTTGCGGCTGGCGTAGAAATCATGCATCTCCTGGCAGAGCTGGCGCAGCGTATACCCGTCATAACGGGCCTGATGCTGTTTCCAGAGCGTCGGGAGCACCTCGCTTAACGGCGCGTCGCTCTCCAGCAGCTTTTCAAAACGCGCCAGCTGCGCCACCAGCTGTTGCAGCTTGCTCATCTCTTCGGCCGGGGTGAGCAGGAACAGGATCGAGTTCAGGTCGCACTTCTCCGGGACGATATGGTTTTCGCGCAGATAGCTTGCGAGCACGGCGGCAGGTACGCCGAACGCTTCATATTCGCCGGTTGCGGTGTCGATGCCCGGCGTGGTGAGCAGCAGCTTGCACGGGTCGACAAAATACTGGTGCGGCGCGTAGCCCTCAAAGGCGTGCCAGCGCTCGCCGGGCACGAAGTGGAAGAATCGCAGGTCGGAGGCAATGTCCTGCGTCTCATAGCTCTGCCACGGGCGGCCATCGACCGTCGCCGGAACGAAGGGGCGAATGGCGCGACAGTTGTCGAAAATCATCTTGCGCGCGTCGATGCCATTCTCTACACAGCGCATCCACATGCGGCGTCCGCCTTCGCCTTCATGCATCCGCGCGTTAATGTCGAGGGCCGCGAAGAGCGGGTAAAAGGGGCTGGTGGAGGCGTGCATCATAAAGGCGTTATTCATGCGCTTGTGGGGCACATAACGCGGCTGTCCTTTGATATGACTGTCTTTTTTATGTATTTGTGACGTCTGAGAAAACCCGGCCTGCTGTTTATGCACCGACTGCGTGACCAGGATGCCCGGATCGTTTTCGTTAAGCGTCAGCAGCAACGGCGAGCAGGGCGCCATCATCGGAATAAACTGCTCATAGCCCACCCAGGCGGAGTCGAAGAGAATGTAATCGCACAGCGGCCCCAGGATATCGACCACCTGGCGGGCGTTGTAGATAGTGCCGTCGTAAGTGCCGAGCTGGATAACGGCGAGGCGGAAGGGCCGCGCCATCGCAGCGCGATCCGGGGCGGTTTCGCGTACCAGGCTGCGCAGATAGCGCTCGTCGAAGCAGTGGGCATCGATGCCGCCGATAAAGCCGTACGGGTTACGCGCGGTCTCCAGATAGACCGGCGTGGCCCCCGCCTGCAACAGCGCGCCGTGGTGGTTCGACTTATGGTTATTGCGGTCAAACAGCACCAGATCGCCAGGCGCAAGCAGCGCGTTAAGCACCACTTTATTGGCGGATGACGTGCCGTTCAGCACAAAGTACGTTTTGTCGGCGTTAAACACCTGCGCGGCGTGCTGCTGCGCGAGGCACGGCGCGCCTTCATGGATCAGTAAATCGCCCATCGCCACGTCGGCGTTGCATAAATCGGCGCGAAACAGCGTGTCGCCGAAGAAATTCACAAACTGGTTTCCGGCGGGGTGACGGCGGAAAAACTCACCGCCCTGGTGGCCGGGGCAGTCAAACGCGCTGTTGCCCTGATTCACGTAATCGACCAGCGCGCGAAAGAAGGGCGGGCGCAGCGCGGTTTCATACTTTTGCGCGGCGGCTTCAAGCTGGCGGCCATAGTAGTCGCGGTGCGTTTCGTTGTAGTCAAACACGCCGGAAATCCGCGCCAGATACTCCGCTGGCACCCGCTCTTCGGGCTGGCACACCACAAATACCGGCACGCCGAAGCCGGTCATCTCTATTTCATCGATAATGCCCTGAAAAATATCGCTGACGGCAATAACCGCGGCGGCAATATCAATATAGTCGGTGTCGTGAATATTAATGACTTCCCGTTCTGTTGAAAAACAGTCCGGGCATAAACGGCTGACGCCAATTTTTAACGCTTGCATGGTGATCCCTTATTTCAGACAAAGCAATCCCGCGCTATTTCCTTGCGGAAATTGCTTTATTATTTTTTCAGGTAAAAGTTTCCCGCCGCATAATAAACGCGGGGAATAACCTTGATTTTATTTTTGCCAGACAAAGCCCTTCCAGCTAACAGGCTGTTTATCCTAGGGTTTATGGCAAAAAAGAGGCGCGCATTCTCAGGCATAACCCCGTTATGACATCACGTGGAATTTTCGCTGAGAAACGGCAGGCGCGCTGCGGCGCTAAAGGCTAGCGGGCGTTGAAAATATGGAAGTCGAAGCAGTTGCGGTGAGCAAACATCATAATATGGGTTGTCCGCCGGATATGCGGCATTAACCGATTGTTATTTTCCATCGTCGTTTCCTTTCATTCATTGAAAGCGGGGTCATTTTATCCGGCCTGCGGGGTTAATCTGTGAAAGAGATCAACAAAAACGGCCTGAATCAGAAATAATACGTCGCTATTTATGCATAATGCAGCGCAGATCTCCTCTGGTTGCATAAATGTAGCTGGTTAGTTATTGATATGGTTTTTACTATATTTCGGGGAATTTAACGCTGACGGGAATGAATTACTGCAGAGGAATAATAAAATAAATGAATAATCATTTTATTGTGGCGAGGATTTATTCAGAATAAAAATGAGGGAGAAACGCCGCCGCGCCAGGCCTGACGCGGCGATGCGCTTAAAGCATAAACCGGTAGCCGATGCCCGTTTCAGTCAACAGGTGGCGCGGGCGCGCCGGGTCAAGCTCCAGCTTCTGGCGCAGGTGACCCATGTAGATACGCAGATAATGGCTGTGCTCCACCGCGTTCGGCCCCCACACCTGGCTTAACAGCTGGCGCTGGGTCAGCACTTTGCCGGCATTGTTCAGCAGCACGGCCAGCAGGCGGAACTCAATGGGCGTCAGGTGGATCTCCTGCGCGCCGCGCGTAATGCGCCGTGCGGCCAGGTCGACCGTGATATCGGAGAACCGCACCACCGGGTCGCTCTGGCTGGCGGCGCCGTGGCGGCGCAGCGCGACGCGCAGCCGCGCCTGCAACTCGCCAATGCCGAACGGTTTGCCAAGAAAATCATCGGCACCCGCATCGAGCGCCGCTATCTTATCCTGCTCGTCGCTGCGCGCCGACAGCACAATCACCGGCGTCTGGCTCCACTGACGATAGTCGCGGATAAAATCGATGCCGTCGCCGTCCGGCAGGCCGAGATCGAGAATCACCAGATCGGGCTTGCGGGTCGCGGCTTCAATCAGCCCGCGTTGCAGGGTTTCGGCGTCATACACGCGCAGCCCTTCGCTCTCAAGCGCGGTGCGCAGAAAGCGGCGGATCTCTTTTTCATCTTCGACTATCAGAACGCTAATCACATGACCTCGTGGATATCCAGTTCCGGGGGCGTTTCTTTGGGCAGCAGCACGTGAAAGCTGGCGCCGCCTTCCGGGCGATTACGGGCGTAAATCTCGCCGCCGTGCACCTCGACAATCGCCTGGCAAATGGCGAGCCCCAGGCCCACGCCGGGGATGGCGGATTCTTTATTACCGCGAGCGAATTTAGCAAAGATAGCCTCCTCCTGACCAGCCGGAATGCCGGGGCCGCTGTCCCAGACTTCGAGATCGAGCCGTTCGTCGCGCCAGCCCGCCCGCACGCCTATCTGCGCCCGCGCGCCCGCATATTTGGCGGCGTTTTCCAGCAGGTTAATCAGCACCCGCTCAAAGAGCGGGCCGTCGACGTGGATAAGCGCCAGCGGGTCGCTCAGGCTCAGCGCGATATGTCGCCCGCCGAGGCCCGGCTCCAGCATCTTGAGCGCGCTGCCCACCACTTCTTCCAGCGTCAGCCACTCTTTGCGCAGGTTAAAACCGCCGGACTGAATCCGCGCCATATCCAGCAGATTATTTACTAGTCGCGCGGTGTTCAGCACATGCTGGCGAATTTCGCTCGCCTGCGGCGCGTGTTTTGAGCCTTCTGAGGCCAGATCGAGCGTCAGGATCTCCGCCTGGCCGAACAGCACCGTCAGCGGCGTGCGCAGGTCGTGGGAGAGCGCCGCCAGCAGCGAGTTGCGCAGCTGTTCGCGCTCGCTCGCAAGCCGCGCCTGCTCTTCGCTTTCGGTCAGGGAGAGCCGTTCGAGAGCGCTTGCCACCAGCAGCGTAAACGTCTCCAGCAGCCGCTGCTGTTCGGGGATCATCAGCTGGCGCAGGTTGCTCGGCTCGACAATCACCAGCCCGAGCGTCCGGCCCGCCGCGCGCAACGGCAGAATTTGATAAGGCACGCCGGGCAGGGTGTCGGTGCCCGCGCCCGCAGGCAGCCCCTTATCAAAGCTCCAGCGGGCGATAGCTTCATCCCACGGCGTGATGTCGGTCAGCGGCTGCGGCGGTTGCAGTTTGCCCTGGTCGTCCGGCAGCAGCAGCAGGCCGCGGGCGTGAAAGGTGGAAGCGATATACTGCTGGCTGGTGGCGGCGATATCGCGCGCGGTGCGGCCCACGGCCAGCGCTTTGGACATTTCATAGAGGTGTCGGGTGCGCTGTTCGCGATAGCGCGCGATGCGCGCCTGGTAACGCACGCCTGCGGTCAGGTTGCCGATAATCAGCCCGACGCTCAGCATCACCGCGAAGGTCAGCAGATACTGCACGTCCGACACCGCCAGCGTGCCGCGCGGCGCGATAAAAAAGAGATCGAAGCTCACCACGTTGATGACGGTGGCGAGCACCGACGGCCAGCGGCCATAAAACAGCGCCACCACCACCACGCCCAGCAGATAGACCATCACCAGGTTGGCGGCGTCGAAGGCGATAAGCCACTGGTGCGCCACCAGCGTAATCAGCGCGCAGAGCGCGAGCGCCACGGCGCAGCCGCGCATCTGCACGCGCCACTTTTCCATAAACGTGCGGCTGTCGGCAGGTTTCGCCGCCGCGGGCGCGGGTTTGTCATCCAGCGCGACAATCAGCAAATCGAGGTCCGGCGCGTGGCGCGCCAGCCGCTCGGCAAACGTATCCTGGCTCCACCAGCGGCGTTTGTTGCGCCGCCCGATGACGATTTTGCCGAGGTTATGCTCGCGGGCGTAGCGCAGCACCGCTTTTTCCTCGACCGGGTCGGCGAGGGTGGCGGTCTCCGCGCCCAGCTCCTGGGCGAGGTGCAGCGCGCTTAAAATAGTGCGGCGGGCGGATTCCGACAGTCGGTGCAGGCGCGGGGTTTCCACATACACGGCGTGCCAGACGCTGCCGAGTCGCGCCGCCAGCCGCGCGGCGGTACGCACCAGCTTTTCGTTGCCCGAGCCCTGGCCGATGCACAGCAGAATGGCGTCGCGGGTATGCCAGACTTTCTCCTGGCCCTGACGGTCGCGCCACGCGCGCATCTGGTCATCCACGCGGTCGGCGGTGCGCCGCAGCGCCAGCTCGCGCAGCGCGATAAGATTGCCTTTACGGAAAAAGTGCTCGATGGCCCGCTCGGCCTGGCCGGTGATATAGACTTTGCCTTCATGCAGGCGCTGGCGCAGGTCGTCCGGCGGCAAATCCACCAGCACAATTTCATCCGCCGCGTCGAAAATCGGGTCCGGCACCGTTTCGCGCACCTGAATACCGGTCACGCCGCCCACGACATCGTTCAGGCTCTCCAGATGCTGCACGTTGACCGTGGTAAATACGTCGATGCCCGCGTCCAGCAGCTCGTCGACATCCTGCCAGCGTTTCGGGTGGCGCGAGCCGGGCGCGTTGCTGTGGGCCAGCTCGTCCATCAGGATCAGCGCCGGGTTGCGCGCCAGCGCGCCGTCGAGATCGAACTCCTGCACCACGCGGCCCCGGTGATGGATACGCTTAAGGGGCTGGATTGCCAGCCCCTTGAGTAATGCCGCCGTCTCCTGGCGGCCGTGGGTTTCCACCACGCCCACCAGGATATCGAGGCCCTGCGCCCGCAGACGCTGGGCCTCCTGGAGCATGGCGTAGGTTTTCCCTACGCCTGCGCAGGCGCCGAAGAAGATTTTGAGTTTTCCGCGCGTCCGTCCCTGCGTCTGCTCCAGCAGGCGATCCGGGTCGGGGCGCATCGGCTCTTCGGTCATGGTTTTTCCTTACGGTTGCAGGGCGTCCAGCGCCATATTCAGTTGCAGCACATTCACGACCGGCTGGCCGAGGAAACCGGCGAGCGGTGCCTGGGTCGCCTCGCGGATAAGCCGTCCGACTTCCGCTTCAGAGATCCCGCGCGCCTGCGCCACGCGCGGCGCCTGCCAGAAGGCGGCGTCCGGCGTGATGCCGTAATCCAGACCGCTCGCGGAAGCTGTCACCAGCTCCACCGGCACCGCCGTGCGGGCGTCCGGGTTGGCGGCGCGCAGCGCGGCGACGCGCGCCTGCACCTGTTTATCCAGCTCCGGGTTACTGGCGGCGAGATTGCTGCCGCCGGAAGCCATTGGATTATAAGGCGCTTCGGCAGTGGCGGAAGGGCGGCCCTGGAAATATTTCGCCTCGCTGAACGCCTGGCCGATAAGGCGCGAGCCGCGCACCTCATCATTCTGGCGGATAAGCGAGCCTTGCGCCTGGTCGTTGAACCACCACTGGCCGAGCACGGTGGTCGCCAGCGGGTAGACGCCGCCGGTGATAAGCGTCAGGAAAATCAGTACTGCGAATGCAGGGCGTAACGTAGCCATAGCGACTCCTTTTAAACCAGACCAAACAGCGTTAACAGCAGGTCGATGAGCTTGATGCCGATAAACGGCACCACAAGACCGCCCAGACCGTAAATCCACAGGTTACGACGCAGCATCGCCGCCGCCGCGAGCGGCTTGTAGCTCACGCCTTTCAGCGCCAGCGGGATCAGAAAGACGATAATCAGCGCGTTAAAGATAACGGCGCTCAGAATGGCCGAAGCGGGCGAGTGCAGATGCATCACGTTCAGCGCGTTAAGCTGCGGGTAAGTCGCCGCGAACGCCGCCGGGATAATGGCGAAATATTTCGCCACGTCGTTGGCGATACTGAACGTCGTCAGCGAGCCACGCGTCATCAGCATCTGTTTGCCGATATGCACCACTTCGATAAGCTTGGTGGGGTTGGAGTCGAGATCGACCATGTTCCCCGCCTCTTTCGCCGCCTGGGTGCCGGAGTTCATCGCCACCGCCACGTCCGCCTGCGCCAGCGCCGGGGCGTCGTTGGTGCCATCGCCGGTCATCGCTACCAGCCGTCCTTCGGCCTGATACTGGCGGATCAGCGCCAGTTTGGCCTCCGGCGTCGCTTCGGAGAGAAAATCATCCACGCCCGCTTCGGCCGCGATGGCAGCGGCGGTCAGCCGGTTGTCGCCGGTGATCATCACCGTTTTGATGCCCATTTTGCGCAGCTGCGCGAAGCGCTCTTTAATGCCGCCTTTGACGATATCTTTCAGCGCGATAACGCCGAGCACCTGCGCGCCTTCGGCCACCACCAGCGGCGTGCCGCCGGTGCGCGCCACGCCTTCCACCAGCGTGTCCACTTGCGCCGGGAACTGGCCGCCGTTGGCTTCCACGTGGCGGCGAATGGCGTCCACCGAGCCTTTACGGATCATCCGGTTCTGGACGTTAATCCCGCTCATGCGCGTCTGGGCGGTAAAGGGCACAAACGTCGCCTGAAGACTCTGCACGTCGCGCTCGCGCAGGTTAAAGCGCTGTTTGGCGAGTACCACGATGCTGCGGCCTTCCGGCGTTTCGTCGGCAAGCGAGGCGAGCTGCGCGGCGTCCGCCAGCGTTTTTTCATCGACGCCCGGCGCGGGCAGGAACGCGGAGGCCTGACGGTTGCCGAGCGTGATGGTGCCGGTTTTATCAAGCAGCAGCACGTCCACATCGCCCGCCGCTTCTACCGCGCGCCCGCTGGTGGCTATCACGTTCGCGCCCAGCATCCGGCTCATGCCCGCCACGCCGATGGCGGAGAGCAGCCCGCCGATGGTCGTCGGGATGAGACACACCAGCAGCGCCACCAGCACCGTCACGCTGACCGGCGTGCCGCCGTACAGCGAGAACGGATAGAGGGTCGCGGTCGCCAGCAGGAAGACGATGGTGAGCGCCACCAGCAGAATGGTGAGCGCGATTTCGTTCGGCGTCTTACGGCGCTCGGCGCTCTCGACCATCGCAATCATGCGATCGAGGAACGTCTCGCCGGGGTTGACGCTGCACTGGATAACCAGCCAGTCGGAGAGAATGCGCGTGCCGCCGGTCACCGAGGCGAAATCGCCGCCCGATTCACGGATAACCGGCGCCGATTCGCCGGTAATGGCGCTCTCGTCAACCGACGCGCCGCCTTCGAGCACTTCGCCGTCGCACGGGATAATATCGCCGGCTTCCACCAGCACGATATCGCCTTTGCGCAGGTCGGTGGCGGGAACGTGATCCACCTGAGCGTCGTGGGTTGGCGCGCGCAGTTTACGGGCGAACGCGGTCTTTTTAACGCCCTTGAGGCTGTTGGCCTGGGCTTTGCTGCGGCCCTCGGCCAGCGCTTCGGCGAAATTCGCGAACAGCACCGTAAACCACAGCCACAGGCTGATTGCGCCGGTAAACAGCGCCTCGCCCGGGAGCTTTCCGGCGGCAATCGCCACGGCAATCAGCGTGGTCAGCAGGCTGCCGACCCAGACGATAAACATGACCGGGTTGCGCCACTGGGCGCGCGGACTCAGTTTTTTAAAAGAATCGATCAGCGCCTGACGAACCAGGGACGATTCGAACAGGGCCAGTTGCTTGCGACTCATGGATAGCGACTCCGCAATGGTCATTTCACAAGAGAAAGGTGTTCCGCGACCGGGCCTAAGGCGAGGGCGGGGATAAAGGTCAGGGCGCCGACCAGCAGCACCGTGCCCGTCAGCAGGCCGATAAACAGCGCGCCGTGAGTAGGCAGCGTGCCGGGGCTCGCGGGCTGGGCTTTTTTGGCGGCGAGCGACCCGGCAATCGCCATCACCGGCACAATCACCAGGAAGCGGCCAAACCACATGCAGAACGCCAGCAGCAGGTTCCAGAACGGCGTGTTGGCGCTAAGACCCCCGAAGGCGCTGCCGTTGTTATTGGCGGCCGAGGACACCGCATACAGCACTTCGCTAAACCCGTGGATGCCGGGGTTGAAAATGCCCGCGCGGCCCGCGTCGGTCATCAGCGCCAGCGCCGTGCCGATAAGCACCAGCGCAGGGGTGACCAGGATCGCCAGCGCGGTCATTTTCATTTCGCGCACGTCGATTTTTTTACCGAGGTATTCCGGCGTGCGGCCAATCATCAGCCCGGCGATAAACACGCCCAGCAGCACGAACAGCAGCATCCCGTACAGCCCGGATCCGACGCCGCCGAACACCACTTCGCCAATCTGCATCAGCCACATCGGCAGCATGCCGCCGAGCGCGGTGAAGGAGTCGTGCATGGCGTTGACCGCGCCGCATGAGGCCGCCGTGGTCACCACCGCGAACAGGCTGCTGGCGAGAATGCCAAAGCGGCTCTCTTTGCCTTCCATATTCACTGCGCTGTCGGCGCCGAGCGTCAGGAAGTGCGGGTTCCCCGCGGTTTCGGCCCACATCACCAGCGCCACGCAGACCACGAAAATCACCGTCATGGTCCACAGAATGGCGCGGCCCTGACGCGCGTCGCCCACCGCATCGCCGAAGGCGAAACAGAGCGCCGCCGGGATAATGAAAATCGCCAGCATCTGTACGAAATTCGTTAGCGCGGTCGGGTTTTCAAACGGGTGTGATGAGTTGGCGTTAAAGAAGCCGCCGCCGTTGGTGCCGAGCATCTTGATGGCTTCCTGCGAGGCGACCGGGCCCATCGGCAGCATCTGCCGCGCGCCTTCAAGCGTGGTGAACGGCTGATACGCCGAGTAGTTCTGGATAGCGCCTTGCTGAATAAAAAACAGGGCGATAATCAGCGAGAGCGGCACCAGCACCCACAGCGTCACGCGGGTGAGATCCTGCCAGGCGTTGCCGAGCGTGCTCGCCGACTGGCGCGCGAACGCGCGGATCAGCGCAAACGCCACGGCGATGCCGGTGGCGGCGGAGAGGAAGTTCTGCACCGCGAGGCCTGCCATCTGGCTGAAATAGCTCACGGTGCTTTCGCCCGCGTAAGCCTGCCAGTTGGTGTTAGCGACAAAGCTCACCGCCGTGTTCAGCGCCAGATGCCAGGAGAGGCCCGGTAACTGCTGCGGGTTAAACGGCAGGAAGCCCTGGCCCATCAGAATGGCGAACAGCACCACCAGCCCGAGCGTGTTGAAAACCAGAATCGCCAGCAGATAGCGTTTCCAGTCCATCTCTTCCTGACGAATGCCGAGCACGGCCCAGAGCATGCGCTCCACGCCGCCCACGCCCGGCAGGGGCTCGCCGTCGATAAGCCGGGCCAGCAGGGTGCCGAGCGGTCTGGCGAGCGCCATCAGTACCAGTAAAAAACTGGCGATAAGTAAAAATCCCGAGGCAGCCATCAGAACGCCTCCGCATTAATCAGGGCGTATACCAGATAGCCCAGCAACAGGAAAACCAGCACGATGCCGGTTAGCAGGCCTGCACTCACAATCCACCTCCATGGGGGTTTTTGGAATATGGGCAGAGGGTAGGGATTCAGGCGTAAAGGTTTCGCAAAAATCGCGAAGCGGGGTGTAAAAAAAATATAAAAATCACAAAAGACCCTGATTTAACTGCGGGTTAGTATTTTGTTAACCATTTTGTAACTTATTTACGGTATCAATTGTAAAGATGCTAAGAATTGGTCTTAAAAGGTGGTCGGATGAGTAGTAAAATTACAGGCAAACCGGTACAATTTTAACCAGCTCACAAAATTCACTTTCCGGCCTTGCGTGCCGGGCAATTTAAAAATGGGGGAGAAACCTATGTCTTTATATAAAAAATATCCTGCGCATCAGGTCTTCCTGCGTCGCGCGCTGGTGCTGGTGGCAGGCATTGTCGCTCTGCCCGTAATGCTGTTCTGGAAAGATCGCGCACGCTTTTACAGCTATCTGCATCGCGTGTGGTCGAAAACCAGCGATCAGCCGGTCTGGATGGCCCAGGCGGAACAAACCGCCAGCTATTTCTACTGATTCGCGCGCACCCTTAAAAACCGCTCACATTGAGCGGTTTTTTTATGCCTGCGCTACCTGCGCGCCGCTGCGTTTTTCGCAGTCATCAGACTGGTGTTAACAGGCCGCCTCTGGCTACACTGAGAGTGTATAAAAATGAGGATGGCCGAATGAGTATAAAAATCCCTGTTGGCATTAGCGCCTGTCTTTTAGGGGAAAATGTGCGTTTTGACGGCGGCCATAAACGGCTCGCCTTTGCGGTGGAAGAGCTGGCGCCCTGGGTGAAGTATGAGCCGGTCTGCCCCGAAATGGCGGTGGGCCTGCCGGTGCCGCGCCCGGCGCTGCGTCTGGTGAAAACCGACGACGGCCACCCTGCGCTGCGCTTTAGCGATAAACGCGAGGGCGATTTAACCGAGGAGATGACGGCCTTTTCCGAGGCGCGCGTCAGCCGTCTTGGTCATCTGTGCGGCTATATTGTCTGCGCCAAGTCGCCAAGCTGCGGCATGGAGCGCGTGCGCGTCTACGATGCGGACGGTAAAAATAACCGTAAAGCCGGTCGCGGCATCTACACCGATATTCTGATGAAAGCGCTGCCCTGGCTGCCGGTGGAAGAGGACGGACGCCTGTACGACCCGGCCATCCGCGAGAATTTCGTCGAGCGCATTTATACCCTGCATGAACTGCACGCGCTGCGCGCCGAAGGGTTAACGCGCGGTAATCTGATAGCCTTTCACAGCCGCTACAAACTGCTGCTGCTGGCGCATTCGCAGCCGCTCTATCGCGAGCTGGGGCGCTTTGTCGCCGCCATCGACAAGTGGGAGTCGCTGGATGCCTATTTCGAGGAGTACCGCCTGCGCCTGATGACGCTGCTGTCGGTACAGGCGACCCGCCGCAACCATACCAACGTACTGATGCATGTGCAGGGCTACTTCCGCGAGCAGCTCAACGGGCGTCAGCGTCAGGAGTTGTCCACGCTTATCGACCGCTACCGTCAGGGCACCCAGCCGCTGCTGGCGCCGGTGACGCTGCTTAAGCACTACATGGCGGAATTCCCTGACCCCTACCTTGATCAACAACGCTATTTCGAGCCTTACCCGGAAGCGCTGCGCCTGCGCTATGGCCGTTAAACAAGGAGTGTTATGACCACGCATCTGGTCTGGTTTCGCGCGGATTTGCGCGTTTTTGATAACCTGGCGCTCGCCGCCGCCTGCCGTGACCCCGACGCGCGGGTGATCGGTCTTTTCATCGCGACCCCGCAACAGTGGCGCGATCACACCCTCGCGCCGCGCCAGGCGGCGTTCATCTGGCAAAACCTTGAGGCGCTGCAGCAGGCGCTCGCGAAACGCGGCATCCCGCTTTTTACCCGCGAGGCCCCCGATTTCGCCGCCGCCGTGGAGACGCTCGCGACGTTTTGCGACGAGCATCAGGTCTCGGCGCTTTTTTACAACTACCAGTATGAGCTGAACGAGGCCCGGCGCGACGCGGCGATCGAGCGCCGGCTTGCTGAGCGCGTCGCCTGCCAGGGCTTTGATGACAGCGTGATGCTGCCGCCCGGAAGCATCGTGACCGGTAGCGGCGAGATGTATAAAGTTTTCACGCCGTACAGCCGGGCGTTTTTGCGCCGTCTCGGCGAAGGGCTGCCGCCATGCGTGAACGCGCCAAAACCGCGCGCGGGCGGTGCGCTAAGCGACGTGCCCGCGCTTGCCCCCTTTGATTACCCGTGCGAGACGCCGGACGCGCTGCTGTTCCCGGCGGGCGAGGAGGCCGCGCTGCAACGCCTGCGCGAGTTCTGCCAGACGGCGGCGGGCGACTACCCCGAAAAGCGCGATTTCCCGGCCATTCGCGGCACCAGTTTGCTTTCGCCCTATCTCGCCATCGGCGTGCTGTCGCCACGCCAGTGTCTGCATCGCCTGCTCGCCGAACACCCGCGCGCGCTGGAAGGCGGCAGCGGGGCGGTCTGGCTGAATGAGCTTATCTGGCGCGAGTTCTACCGTCATCTTATCGTCGCCTGGCCGCGCCTGTGCCGTCATCAGCCGTTTGTCGACTGGACGGCGCGGGTGGCGTGGCAGCAGAACGACACGCTGTTTGAGGCCTGGTGCGAGGGGCGCACGGGTTATCCGATCGTCGACGCCGCCATGCGTCAGATGAATGCGACCGGCTGGATGCATAACCGGCTGCGTATGATAACCGCCAGCTTTCTGGTCAAAGACTTACTGGTCGACTGGCGGCGCGGCGAACGCTATTTTATGTCGCAACTGATCGACGGCGATTTCGCGGCGAACAACGGCGGCTGGCAGTGGGCGGCCTCGACAGGCACCGACGCCGCGCCTTATTTCCGCATCTTCAACCCCACCACGCAGGGGCAGCGGTTTGACGCCGACGGCGATTTTATCCGCCGCTGGGTGCCGGAGCTGAGCCACATTCCCGGCAAGGCGGTGCATGAGCCGCATGACTGGGCGAAAAAGCATGGCGCGGCGCTGCGTTACCCGAAACCCATCGTCGACCATAAAAAAGCCCGCGTCGCCACGCTCGCGGCGTTTGAAGCGGCCCGCAAGGAATAGAGAGACCCTATGAAAAACAGCGAACTGGAACAACTGATTAACGACAAACTCAACAGCGCGACGTTCAGCGATTACGCGCCGAACGGGTTGCAGGTCGAAGGCCGCGACGAGGTGCGAAAAATCGTCACCGGCGTGACCGCAAGCCAGGCGCTGCTGGATGAAGCGGTGCGCCAGCAGGCGGACGCCGTGATTGTGCACCACGGCTATTTCTGGAAAGGCGAATCGCCGGTGGTGCGCGGCATGAAGCGCAACCGCCTGAAAACGCTGCTGACCCACGACATTAACCTCTACGGCTGGCACCTGCCGCTCGACGCGCACCCGCAGCTTGGCAATAACGTCCAACTGGCGCAGCTGCTCGGCATTGAAGTAAAAGGCGAAATCGAACCGCTGGTGCCGTGGGGCGAGCTTTCGATGGCGGTCTCTGGCCCGGAATTCGCCTCCTGGCTTGAGGCGCGTCTGGGGCGTCGTCCGCTGTGGTGCGGCGATACCGGCCCTGACCTTGTGAAACGCATCGCCTGGTGTACCGGCGGCGGCCAGAGCTTTATCGACAGCGCGGCGCGCTTCGGCGTCGATGCGTTTATCACCGGCGAAGTGTCGGAGCAGACCATTCACTCGGCGCGCGAGCAGGGGCTGCACTTTTACGCCGCCGGCCACCACGCCACCGAGCGCGGCGGCATTCGGGCGCTCAGCGAGTGGCTGAACGAAACCACCGATCTGGACGTGACCTTTATCGATATCCCGAACCCGGCTTAAACAACACAAGAGAGGAAAACGTGCAGCGAGCCCGTTGTTATCTGTTAGGCGAAAGCGCCGTGGTGCTGGAGCTGGAGCCGCCGGTGACGCTTGCCAGCCAGCAGCGCATCTGGGGGCTGGTGCAGCGTCTGGAGGCGGTGCCCGCCGTGGTGGAAGTCATTCCTGGCATGAATAACATTACCGTGATGCTGCGCGAGCCCGGCACAATGGCGCTGGACGCGATTGAGCGGCTACAGCGCTGGTGGGAGGAGAGCGAGGCTATTCTCCCCGACGCGCGACGTATTGAGATCCCTGTCGTCTACGGCGGCGACGGCGGGCCGGATCTGGCTGACGTGGCGCGCCACGCCGGGCTTAGCGAAAAGCAGGTGGTGGAGAAGCACTCGCAGGTGGATTATGTGGTCTATTTCATCGGCTTCCAGCCGGGCTTTCCCTATCTCGGCGGGCTCACGCCCGAGCTTGCCACGCCGCGTCGCGCCGAACCAAGGCTGTCGGTGCCCGCAGGCTCTGTGGGCATCGGCGGCAGTCAGACCGGCATTTATCCGCTGCCCACGCCTGGCGGCTGGCAGATAATCGGCCACACGCCGCTTGCGCTGTTTAACCCGCAGAAAAACCCGCCGGGCCTGCTCGCGCCCGGCGACACCGTGCGCTTTGTGCCGCAACCGGAGGGCGTATGCTGAAAATTATTCGCGCGGGCATGCACGCCTCGATTCAGGACGGCGGCCGCGTCGGGTTGCGCCAGTACGGCGTGAGCCAGTGCGGCGCGCTTGATGGCCCGTCGTTACAGATTGCCAACCTGCTGGTGGGCAACGATCCGAACGCGGCAGCGCTCGAAATCACGCTCGGCCAGTGCGTGGTGGAGTTCACCGAAGAGACCTGGTTTGCGCTCACCGGCGCGGGCTGCGATGCGACGCTCGATGAGCGCGCCGTCTGGACCGGCTGGCGGCTGCTGGCCCGCGCAGGGCAGCGCTTAACGCTTAAGCTGCCGCGCCGCGGCATGCGCAGCTATCTGGCGCTGGCGGGCGGCTTCAACGTGCCGGAGGTGATGGGCTCGCGCAGTACCGATATCAAAGTGGGCGTCGGCGGTTTTGAAGGGCGCCTGCTGCGCGATGGCGACGTCGTGCCGGTGAACCCGGCCACCCGCCACTTTCGCGAGGCGCGCGGCGTGAAGCAACTGCTGTGGGGGAACCGTATCCGCGCGCTGCCGGGGCCGGAGTATCACGAATTCAGCCACGCGGCGAAAGAGGCGTTCTGGCGCACGCCCTGGCAGTTAAGCCCGCAGAGCAACCGCATGGGCTACCGGCTGCATGGTCATGTGCTGGAGCGCACCACGGAGCGCGATCTGCTCTCGCACGGGCTGTTGCCTGGCGTGGTGCAGGTGCCGCCCGGCGGTCAGCCGATTGTGCTGATGAACGACGCCCAGACCACCGGCGGCTACCCGCGCATCGCCTGCGTTATCGACGCCGATCGCTATAACCTCGCGCAGCTGCGTCTGGGCGAGCCCATTCACTTTGTGCAGTGCTCCATCGAAGAGGCGCTGAAAGCGCGCAGCGATCGCGAGCGCTACCTGCAACAACTGGCATGGCGGCTGAACGATGAAGATTGATCTGAATGCCGATCTCGGCGAGGGCTGCGGCAACGACGCGCTACTGATGCCGCTGATTAGCTCGGCCAATATCGCCTGCGGGTTCCACGCGGGCGACGCGCAGACCATGCGCGAGAGCGTGCGGCTGGCGCTGGCGCACGGCGTGGCCATCGGCGCGCATCCGGGCTTTGCGGACCGCGAAAACTTCGGGCGCACGGCGATGCAGCTGCCGCCGGAGACCATTTACGCCGAGACGCTTTACCAGGTCGGCGCGCTCGCGGCCATTGCGCGCGCCGAGGGCGGCAGGCTCACGCACGTGAAACCGCACGGGATGCTGTATAACCAGGCGGCGAAAGACGCGGCGCTGGCGGACGCCATCGCCCGCGCGGTGAAGGATTTCGATGCCGCGCTGCTGCTGGTGGGGCTTGCCGGGAGCGAGCTGATTCGCGCAGGCGCGCGCCATCAGCTTGTCACGCGCGAAGAGGTATTCGCCGATCGCGGTTACCTGGCGGACGGCTCGCTTGTGCCGCGCAGCGAGCCGGGCGCGTTAATCGAGGATGACGACGAGGCGGAGTCGCGCACGCTCTCAATGGTGCTGGAGGGGCGAGTGCGAAGCCGGGAAGGGGCCTGGGCTGCGGTCAACGCCCAGACGGTCTGCCTGCACGGCGACGGCGCGCACGCGCTGGCGTTCGCGCGTCGGTTACGTGAGGCCTTTGACGCGCGCCAGATACCGATAAGCGCGTAACTTACAGCGATGCCGCCGCCCGCGCGGCGGTGTCGTAAAGCGAGGCAATGGTGCGCAGCAGCTGCGCCGTTTCGCCAATCGCGGCCCCCGGAATGCCGCTCTCCACCTGAATGGCGATAAGACACGCCTCGCGCACATCGCGGTATTTCATGCACAGCGCTTTGCCTTCTTCAGTGGTCGAAAAATAAAGCTCTTTTCCTACCTTTTCACTGGTCACATACCCGGCTTTCACCAGCTTTTTCAGCGCGTAGGTCACAATGTGCGTGTCTTCGACGTTCAGCACAAAGCAGATATCCGCCAGCTTTTTCTTGCGGTTGCGGTGGTTGACGTGATGCAGCAGCGACACGTCGAACGCGCCCATATCCGGCTCGCCTGCCGCCGTCATGCAGCGCACCATCCATTTGTTAAAAGCGTTGCTGGTCATGATCAGCGCGTATTCCAGCTCCGATAATTCGGCGCAGCGCTCCGATACCAGGTGGCGGGACGAGACGATGCGCCCGTCGGTGATGTCATCGTTACTCTTTGATGTCGCAGTTTTTTTCTGGCTCATCGCGTCCCTCTTCCTCCTGGGGATATTCACAAAAACTATAAAACGTAACCGACAAAATAAAAACATTTTATTGATAAATTGTTTACATGTTGTGACCGTTCAGATATAGCTTTTTGGTCAGGTTCTGCACGTTCACAGCGCCTGACAACACAACAACGTTCGCCGCAATGCCCACGCTTCGCCACCCCGGCGAATGACAAAAACAGCCTTCGGCGTACAACGCTCACTTTGGAAAGGGTAACAATGTATGGACGGTTCCTCTCTGTTGCCGCTCATCGGGATCCCGGTGGTGGTTCTCGGTTTTGCGCTGCGCTTTAACCCGCTGCTGGTCGTGGTGGTCGCCGGGCTGACGACAGGGCTCACGGTCGGTATGGATTTTGGCATGCTGCTGGAAACCTTTGGCGAAAAATTTGTTAACAGCCGTTCGCTCGCGACCTTCATTCTGATCCTGCCGGTGATTGGCCTGCTGGAGTATTACGGCCTGAAAGAGCGCGCCCAGGCGTGGGTGGCGAAAATCGCCAGCGCCACGTCAGCGCGAATTCTGATGCTCTATTTCGTGGTGCGCGAAGGCACCGCCGCGCTCGGGCTGATGTCGCTCGGCGGCCATGCCCAGACCGTACGTCCGCTGCTGGCGCCGATGGCTGAAGGCGCGGCGCTTAATGAATATGGCGAGCTGCCGCCACACATTCGCGACAAAATCAAAGCCCACGCCGCCGCGTGCGACAACATCGCCGTGTTCTTCGGCGAAGATATTTTTATCGCCTTCGGGGCGGTGCTGCTGATTGACGCCTTCCTGAAAGAGAACGGCATTGCGGGCATCGAGCCGCTGCATATCGGCCTTTGGGCCATCCCGACCGCCATCGCGGCGCTGATTATTCATATGGCGCGCCTGCTGCGACTCGACGCCAGCGTGCGCCGTGATGTGATGGCCTGGCGTGCGGAGCAGGGTAAACAGGAGGCGGCGCAATGAGCACGTTACTGACCATTAACCGCGTCTATTACCTGATTGGCTTTGTCGTGATGCTGCTGGTGGTGATGACGCTGCGCGATCGCGGCAACCCGAAGCGCTTTACCACCGCGCTATTCTGGTTTCTGTTCGGCGGTATTTTCCTCTTCGGCGATCTGATGGTGCAGGAGCTGGGCCGTTCGCTGGCCTACCGCATCATCGGCGGCGCGGTGATTGTGATAGCGCTGCTGGCGGGGTTTGGGCTGGTCGGGAAGGGGCACTATAAAATGTCTACCGAGGCGGAGCGCGAAGCGTCGTCGCAGCGCCTGGGCAACTGGCTGTTCCTGCCCGCGCTGCTGATCCCGGTGGTGACGGTCATCGGCACGCTGTTTTTAAAAGGCGTTTCGGTGGGCGGCGTGTTTCTGCTGGATCAAAAACAGCTGACGCTTGCCGCGCTGTGCGTCGCGTGCGTCGCGGCGCTGCTGGTCGGCTGGTGGCTGACGCGCGGCACGCCGCTCCATGCGGTCCGCCAGTCGCGCCGTCTGGTGGATACCATCGGCTGGGCGGTTATTTTGCCGCAGATGCTGGCGATGCTCGGCGGCGTGTTTGTCGTCGCCAATACCGGCACCGCGGTGCAGCAGGTGGTGAGCCTGTTTGTCGACCCGGAAAACCGCTTCCTGCTGGTGGTGATTTACTGCATCGGCATGGCGCTGTTTACGATGATCATGGGTAACGCGTTTGCGGCGTTCCCGGTGCTGAGCGCCGGTATCGCGCTGCCGCTGTTGATTAACCATCACCACGGCGACCCGGCGCCGCTGCTGGCTATCGGCATGTATGCCGGGTATTGCGGCACGCTGATGACGCCGATGGCGGCCAACTTCAACATCGTTCCCGCTGCGCTGCTGGAGCTGAAAGATAAGTATCAGGTGATAAAAATTCAGATCCCCACGGCGGTGACGCTGCTGGTGGTGAACGTTTTCCTGATGTATTTCATCGTGTTCCGCTAAGCGCGGCGCGGTTGCCTTCTAAGGAGCTGTTATGACACTGACGCTATCCCAGGCCGACGCCTTCGCCCGGATGCCTTTAACGTATCTGCGCCAGGAGTACCCGAACCACATCATGCATCTGATGAACGACGATGCCGATGCGCTGCCGCCGCGCGAACTGCACCCGATTTTTTACGGCTGCTTTGACTGGCACTCGGCGGTGCATGGTTACTGGCTGCTGCTGCGCTGCCTGCGACTTTACCCGACGCTGCCGTGCCGCGACGACATCATCGCGCTGTGTGATGAGCACATCACGCCCGCGAATGTCGCGCGCGAAGTCGCCTACTTTACCGCGCCGTTTCGCGCGTCGTTCGAGCGTCCGTATGGCTACGGCTGGCTGCTGGCGCTCGCTCAGGAGCTGAAGCAGTCGGCACTGCCGCAAGCCGCGCGCTGGCACGAAATACTTGAGCCGCTGACGCAGGATATCCGCGCGCGCCTTATCGATTATCTCAGCAAGCTGACCTACCCGATCCGCGTCGGCACGCACTACAACACGGCGTTTGCGCTGGCGCTCGGCCTCGATTACGCCCGCGCGCTGAATGACGGGGCGCTGGCGCGCGCCATTACCGAGGCGACCACGCGGTTTTATCAGGCCGATACGGCGTACCCGGCGCACTACGAGCCGGGCGGCGATGAGTATCTCTCCGGGGCGCTGACCGAGGCGCTGCTAATGAGCAAAACGGCGGAGCATTTCCCGGCGTGGTTCGACGCGTTCCTGCCGGATATCGGCGGCGTGGCGGCGCTGATGAACCCGGCGGTGGTGAGCGATCGCGCCGACCCGAAAATCGCGCATCTCGACGGGCTTAACTTAAGCCGCGCCTGGTGCATGAAGCATATCGCGGCGGCGCTGCCGGAACATCACGCCGCGCAGTCGCCGCTGAACGAGGCGGTGGCGCGCCATCTCGCGGCAAGCGTTGAGCATGTCGTCGGCAGTCACTACAGCGGCGGCCACTGGCTCGCGAGTTTCGCGCTGCTGGCGCTGGAATAACCTCTTCGACCGCCGCATTTGTGCGGCGGTTTTGTTTTCTCCCGGGTCTCGCTGCTACAGTTATCCTCAGGTTTTAATGATGTCACCTATAAGGATGCACGATGCCGGAAGGACCGGAGATCCGCCGCGCGGCGGACAAGCTTGAAGCGGCGGTGGCCGGTAAACCGCTGACCCACGTCTGGTTTGCTTTTCCTGAACTGAAAGCGTTTGAGGCGGCGCTGACGGGCGCGCGCGTCGAGCGCTTCGAAACCCGTGGCAAGGCGCTGCTGACGCATTTTTCCAACGGGCTGACGCTCTACAGCCATAACCAGCTGTACGGTGTCTGGCGGGTGGTGAAGGCGGGCGAAACGCCGCAGACCACGCGCAGTCTGCGGGTGCGGCTCGATACCCCCGATGCCGCGGTGCTGCTCTACAGCGCCTCGGAAATTGAAATGCTCGACGCCGACGGCGTGGCGGCGCACGCGTTTTTACAGCGCGTCGGGCCGGACGTGCTGGATCTGTCGCTGACGGTGGAACAGGTCAAAGAACGGCTGTTAAGCCCGCGCTTTCATCGCCGGCAGTTCAGCGGGCTGTTGCTCGATCAGGCGTTTCTCGCCGGGCTTGGCAACTATTTGCGGGTGGAGATCCTCTGGCAGGCGCAGCTTGCGCCGCGCCATAAAGCGTCAGCGCTGGACGACGCGCAGCTCGACGCGCTGGCCCGCGCCTGCCTTGATATTCCCCGGCTCTCCTACCAGACGCGCGGCCAGGCGGATGAGAACAAACACCACGGCGCGCTGTTTCGCTTCGAGGTGTTTCACCGCGCCGGGAAAAAATGCCGCCGGTGCGGGGGGATTATCGAAAAAACGACGCTGTCGTCGCGGCCGTTTTACTGGTGTCCGGGGTGTCAGGAGTGATGAGGCGTGGTGGGTGAGAGGGAAATGGTGGGTGCGGCTTCGCTTAACCACCCTACGAAGACTACAAAACGTTGACGTTAATGGTAGGGCGGGTAAGCGCAGCGCACCCGCCGGGCTGCTGAAACCGTCATAAAAAAACGCGCCAGAAGGCGCGTTTTTCAGATTAACCGCAGCGTTAAATTAACGTTTGGTCAGATCCGAGGTGAAATCACGCTGCTCGTAGCCGGTGTAGAGCTGACGCGGACGCGCGATTTTCATGCCTTCGCTGTGCATTTCGTTCCAGTGCGCAATCCAGCCCACGGTACGCGCCATCGCGAAGATAACGGTAAACATCGAGGACGGAATACCCATCGCTTTCAGGATGATACCGGAGTAGAAATCCACGTTCGGGTAGAGTTTCTTCTCGATGAAATACGGGTCGTTGAGCGCGATGTTTTCGAGCTCCATCGCCACTTCCAGCAGGTCATCTTTGGTCCCGAGCTCTTTCAGCACTTCGTGACAGGTTTCACGCATCACCGTGGCGCGCGGGTCATAGTTTTTGTAAACGCGATGACCGAAGCCCATCAGGCGGAAAGAGTCGTTTTTGTCTTTCGCGCGACGCACGAATTCCGGAATGTGCTCAACGGTGCTGATCTCTTCCAGCATCTTGAGCGCGGCTTCGTTCGCGCCGCCGTGTGCCGGTCCCCACAGGGAGGCGATACCTGCTGCGATACACGCGAACGGGTTCGCGCCGGAGGAGCCTGCGGTACGGACAGTCGACGTTGAGGCGTTCTGCTCATGATCCGCGTGCAGGATCAGAATGCGATCCATCGCGCGCTCCAGCACCGGGTTAACCTCGTAAGGCTCGCACGGGGTGGAGAACATCATATTCAGGAAGTTGCCGGAGTAAGAGAGGTCGTTACGCGGGTAAACAAACGGCTGGCCAATCGAATATTTGTAACACATCGCCGCCACGGTCGGCATTTTGGAGAGCAGGCGGAACGCCGCAATCTCACGGTGGCGCGGGTTATTGACGTCCAGCGAGTCGTGGTAGAACGCCGCCAGCGCGCCGGTCACGCCGCACAGCACCGCCATCGGATGGGAATCGCGACGGAAACCGTGGAACAGACGGGTGATCTGCTCGTGGATCATGGTGTGACGGGTGACGGTGGTTCTGAATTCGTCGTACTGCTCCTGAGTCGGTTTTTCGCCGTAGAGCAGGATGTAGCACACTTCGAGATAGTTGGACTCGGTGGCTAACTGATCAATAGGGAAACCGCGGTGCAGCAGGATACCTTCGTCACCATCAATAAAGGTGATTTTGGACTCGCAGGATGCGGTAGAGGTAAAGCCGGGGTCAAACGTGAAAACACCTTTAGAACCAAGACTACGGATATCGATTACATCCTGACCGAGCGTGCCTTTTAGCACATCCAGTTCAATAGCACCATCACCGTTATAGGTTAGGTTTGCTTTTTTATCAGCCATTTACGGTCTCCTTAGCGCCTGTTGCTTGCGACGGTTAACCGCCGATTTACCTCCAGCCAGCAGGGGGGACAGTTGCCAGTTTGTTGTGTGGCGCGCAGCTCTGTTTCAGAGGGGAAACCAGGGTACAGAGCGATGGGCGGCTTGCAGGCAACCATTCAAACCTGGGTGAAATAACAGTAAATCAGGGTGTTAGCCGTCAGTCTTTTTCAAACCTGATTATCACTAATACCTGGCTAAATTACTGCGGTCAATACCGGCACACTGTTACATAACTTATTCTCAGGTGAAAGCATGACCCCATAACTTTTGCGAATTATATGCATTTCCTGGTGATGTTTGTAACTAATTTGTTTAACATTTGTCAAATCAGATGATTAAAAATTAAAATAATGTTGTTATCGTGATCCTGGTCACTGTTCCGACCAAAAGCGGCCAAAGTATTTGTATGTTAATTGTAATGATATTGTGAACATCCTATACTGCCGCCAGGTCTCCGGAACACCTTGCAACCGCGAGCCACCCAGCGTAGTAACGCGTCATGCAGCCTTTGGAAGCGGTGATTTTGCATGACGCGGAGTTATAGAAAGATGACGCTGCTTGACCCGCCTGCAGACCGGAGGAAGGACACAATAAGAACAGCATGTGGGCGCATTCATGATAAAAAAGGTGAATAAACAACGACCTGTCAACCTGGATCTGACAACGATCCGGTTTCCTGTCACCGCGATCGCTTCTATCCTCCACCGCGTTTCCGGCGTGATTACCTTTGTCGCCGTCGGCATTCTGCTTTGGTTGTTAGGGCTGTCTCTCTCGTCTCAAGAAGGCTTTCTGACCGCGTCCAGCATCATGGACAGTTTCTTCGTTAAATTCATCATGTGGGGCATCCTCACCGCACTGGCGTATCACGTCGTCGGCGGCGTTCGCCATATGTTGATGGATTTCGGCTACCTTGAAGAAACCTTCGCAGCAGGCCAACGCTCCGCTAAGTTCGCTTTTATTATTACTGTCGTGCTTTCAATTCTCGCAGGAGTCCTCGTATGGTAAGCAACGCCTCCGCATTAGGACGCAATGGCGTACATGACTTTATCCTCGTTCGCGCCACCTCCATCGTCATGACGCTGTATATCATTTATATGATTGGCTTCTTCGCGATGAACGGCAACCTGACGTATGAAGTCTGGACAGGTTTCTTCTCCTCCACCTTCACCAAAGTGTTCACCCTGCTGACCCTGGTTTCGATTCTCGTCCATACGTGGATTGGGATGTGGCAGGTGCTGACCGACTACGTAAAACATCTGGCGCTGCGCCTCTTTTTGCAGCTGGCGATTGTCGTCGCTCTGGTGGTTTACGTGATTTATGGCTTTGTTGTGGTGTGGGGTGTGTAAATGAATTTGCCAGTCAGAGAATTTGATGCCGTTGTTATTGGCGCAGGCGGCGCAGGTATGCGCGCGGCGCTGCAGATTTCCCAGAGCGGCCAGACATGCGCGCTGCTCTCCAAGGTGTTCCCGACCCGTTCTCACACCGTTTCCGCTCAGGGCGGTATTACCGTTGCGCTTGGCAATTCCCATGAAGATAACTGGGAATGGCACATGTATGACACGGTAAAAGGTTCCGACTATATCGGCGACCAGGACGCGATTGAATATATGTGTAAAACCGGCCCGGAAGCGATTCTGGAGCTTGAGCACATGGGGCTACCGTTCTCCCGTCTTGATGACGGCCGTATCTATCAGCGCCCGTTCGGCGGCCAGTCGAAAAACTTCGGCGGCGAGCAGGCGGCGCGCACCGCAGCGGCGGCGGACCGTACCGGTCATGCGCTGCTGCACACGCTCTATCAGCAGAACCTCAAAAACCACACCACGATTTTCTCCGAGTGGTACGCGCTGGATCTGGTGAAAAACCAGGATGGCGCGGTGGTGGGATGTACTGCGCTGTGCATCGAAACCGGCGAAGTGGTTTACTTCAAAGCCCGCGCGACCGTGCTGGCGACCGGCGGCGCAGGCCGTATTTATCAGTCCACCACCAACGCCCACATTAACACCGGCGACGGTGTCGGCATGGCGCTGCGCGCCGGCGTGCCGGTGCAGGATATGGAAATGTGGCAGTTCCACCCGACCGGCATCGCCGGCGCGGGCGTACTGGTCACCGAAGGCTGCCGCGGTGAAGGCGGCTACCTGCTGAACAAACACGGCGAGCGCTTTATGGAGCGTTACGCGCCGAACGCGAAAGACCTCGCGGGTCGCGATGTGGTGGCGCGTTCCATCATGATCGAAATCCGTGAAGGCCGCGGCTGCGACGGTCCGTGGGGCCCGCACGCCAAGCTGAAGCTCGACCATCTGGGCAAAGAGGTTCTGGAATCCCGCCTGCCGGGTATTCTGGAGCTTTCCCGCACCTTCGCGCACGTCGACCCGGTCAAAGAGCCGATCCCGGTTATTCCGACCTGCCACTACATGATGGGCGGTATTCCGACCAAAGTGACCGGCCAGGCGCTGACCGTGAATGCGCAGGGCGAAGACGTGGTGATCCCGGGCCTGTTCGCCGTCGGCGAAATCGCCTGCGTGTCGGTACACGGCGCCAACCGTCTGGGCGGCAACTCGCTGCTTGACCTGGTGGTGTTTGGCCGTGCGGCGGGGCTGCATCTGCAGGAATCCATTGCCGAGCAGGGCCCGCTTCGCGACGCCAGCGACTCTGACGTGGAGCTCTCTCTGGAGCGCCTCAACCGCTGGAACACCAACCGCGACGGCGAAGACCCGGTCGAAATCCGCAAAGCGCTGCAGGAATGTATGCAGCATAACTTCTCGGTATTCCGCGAAGGCGACGCGATGGCCAAAGGGCTTGAGCAGCTGAAAGCCATCCGCGAGCGCCTGAAAAACGCGCGTCTTGACGATACCTCCAGCGAGTTCAACACCCAGCGGGTCGAGTGTCTGGAGCTGGATAACCTGATGGAAACCGCTTACGCCACGGCCGTATCGGCGAACTTCCGTACCGAGAGCCGCGGCGCGCATAGCCGCTTCGACTTCCCGGACCGCGACGACGAAAACTGGCTGTGCCACAGCCTCTACTTGCCGCAAACAGAGAGCATGACGCGTCGCGAAGTGAATATGCAGCCTAAGCTGCGCCCAGCTTTCCCGCCGAAAGTGCGTACTTATTAAGAGCGGAGCAATGTGATGAAACTCGAGTTTTCCATTTATCGCTATAACCCGGATGTCGACGACGCGCCGCGCATGCAGGATTACACCCTGGATCAGGAAGAAGGGCGCGACATGATGCTGCTCGACGCCCTGATGCTGCTGAAAGAAAAGGACCCGAGCCTCTCTTTCCGCCGCTCCTGCCGCGAAGGCGTGTGTGGCTCCGACGGCCTGAACATGAACGGTAAAAACGGTCTGGCCTGTATTACGCCGGTCTCAAGCTTAGGCGCGGGTAAGCAGAAAATCGTTATCCGTCCGCTGCCCGGTCTGCCGGTTATCCGCGACCTCGTAGTGGACATGGGGCAGTTCTACGCCCAATATGAGAAGATTAAACCTTACTTGTTGAATAATGGACACAATCCGCCGGCGCGCGAGCATTTGCAGATGCCGGAACAGCGCGAGAAGCTCGACGGGCTGTATGAGTGCATTCTCTGCGCCTGCTGCTCGACGTCGTGCCCGTCATTCTGGTGGAACCCGGATAAGTTCATTGGTCCGGCAGGGCTGCTGGCCGCGTATCGCTTCCTTATCGACAGCCGCGATACCGAAACCAACGAGCGCCTGGATGGCCTTAGCGACGCGTTCAGCGTGTTCCGTTGCCACAGCATCATGAACTGCGTGAGCGTTTGTCCGAAGGGGTTAAACCCGACGCGCGCCATCGGTCATATTAAGTCGATGCTGTTGCAGCGCAGCGCGTAAGCACGCGTTGTGGTTATGGTAGTGGCGGGTGCGCATACGCTTACCCGCCCTACAAAAAATGCCCCCTCCCTGAGGGGAGAGGGCAAAGCAGGAAACCTTTAAAAACCGCTACACAGTAGTACCAGTAATCGAGGCGTTCAGAGCGAGACAAGGCGGCAACTGAGCGCATCCCCAGGAGCATAGTGACCTATGTGACTGGGGTAAGCGAAGGCAGCCAACGATGTCGCAGCCTGAACGAAGAAGATTAATGGCAGTTTTTAAAGGTTCCTTCGCGGGCCCGCACTAAACAAGAGCTCGCAGGTGAACCCCGGCACGTACAACACTGTACGTGGTAGTTTCTACGGCGAAATAAGCAGACATGCTTAAGGGATCACGATGCAGAACGGCGCAATGAAAGCCTGGCTGGACTCTTCTTACCTCTCTGGCTCTAACCAGAGCTGGATAGAACAGCTCTATGAAGACTTCTTAACCGATCCTGATTCAGTGGACGCCCACTGGCGCTCTATGTTCCAGCAACTGCCTGGCACCGGCGCGAAACCGGATCAATTCCATTCAAAAACGCGTGATTATTTCCGTCGTCTGGCGAAGGATGCCTCACGTTACTCTTCCTCGATTTCCGACCCTGACACGAATGCGAAGCAGGTTAAAGTCCTGCAGCTTATTAACGCCTATCGCTTCCGTGGCCACCAGCACGCGAATCTCGATCCGCTTGGCCTGTGGCAGCAGGAGCGCGTCGCGGATCTGGACCCTGCGTTCCACGATCTGACCGAAGCCGATTTCCAGGAAACTTTTAACGTAGGCTCTTTCGCGCTCGGCAAAGAGACCATGAAGCTCGGCGATCTCATCGAGGCGCTTAAGCAGACTTACTGCGGCTCCATCGGCGCGGAATACATGCATATCACCTCGACCGAAGAGAAACGCTGGATCCAGCAGCGTATCGAATCAGTCACAGGCCACGCGGGCTTTAGCGCGGATGAGAAAAAACGCTTCCTGAGTGAGCTGACCGCAGCGGAAGGTCTGGAGCGCTATCTGGGCGCCAAATTCCCTGGCGCGAAACGCTTCTCGCTCGAAGGCGGCGATGCGTTAATCCCGATGCTTAAAGAGATGATTCGCCATGCCGGTAAGAGCGGCACGCGCGAAGTGGTGCTGGGTATGGCGCACCGCGGTCGTCTTAACGTCCTGATTAACGTGCTCGGTAAAAAACCGCAGGATCTGTTCGACGAATTCGCCGGTAAACATAAAGAGCATCTCGGCACCGGCGACGTGAAATACCACATGGGTTTCTCGTCCGATATTGAAACCGAAGGCGGCCTGGTGCACCTGGCGCTGGCGTTTAACCCGTCGCACCTGGAGATTGTCAGCCCGGTGGTTATTGGCTCCGTGCGCGCGCGTCTCGACCGTCTGGATGAACCGAGCAGCAACAAAGTGCTGCCGATCACCATTCACGGCGACGCCGCCGTCGCAGGGCAGGGCGTGGTTCAGGAAACCCTGAACATGTCCAAAGCGCGCGGGTACGAAGTCGGCGGTACGGTACGTATCGTTATCAACAATCAGGTGGGCTTTACGACGTCCAACCCGCTTGACGCCCGCTCCACCCCGTATTGCACCGACATCGGCAAAATGGTGATGGCGCCGATTTTCCACGTCAACGCGGACGATCCGGAAGCCGTGGCGTTTGTTACCCGTCTGGCGCTTGATTTCCGCAACACCTTCAAGCGCGACGTGTTTATCGACCTGGTGTGCTACCGCCGTCACGGCCATAACGAAGCCGACGAGCCGAGCGCGACCCAGCCGCTGATGTATCAGAAAATCAAAAAGCATCCGACCCCGCGCAAACTCTACGCTGACAAGCTGGAGCAGGAAGGCGTGGCGAAGCTTGAGGACGCGACCGAGATGGTCAACCTTTACCGCGACGCGCTGGATGCCGGCGAGTGCGTGGTGAAAGAGTGGCGTCCGATGAACATGCACTCCTTTACCTGGTCGCCGTATCTCAACCATGACTGGGATGAAAGCTACCCGAATAAAGTCGAGATGAAGCGCCTGCAGGAGCTGGCGAAGCGCATCAGCACCGTGCCGGACGGCATTGAGATGCAGTCGCGCGTGGCGAAAATTTACGGCGACCGTCAGCTGATGGCGAACGGCGAGAAACCGTTCGACTGGGGCGGGGCGGAAACGCTGGCCTACGCGACGCTGGTCGATGAAGGCATTCCGGTGCGTCTGTCCGGCGAAGACTCCGGTCGCGGTACGTTCTTCCACCGTCACGCGGTGGTGCATAACCAGACCAACGGGTCGACCTGGGTGCCGCTGCAACACATTCATAACGGCCAGGGGCAGTTTAAAGTCTGGGACTCCGTGCTCTCTGAAGAAGCGGTACTGGCGTTTGAATATGGCTATGCCACCGCAGAGCCGCGCACCCTGACCATCTGGGAAGCGCAGTTTGGCGATTTCGCCAACGGCGCGCAGGTCGTTATCGACCAGTTCATCAGCTCCGGCGAGCAGAAATGGGGCCGTATGTGCGGTCTGGTGATGCTGCTGCCGCACGGCTACGAAGGCCAGGGCCCTGAGCACTCCTCCGCGCGTCTGGAGCGTTATCTGCAGCTCTGCGCCGAGCAAAATATGCAGGTGTGCGTGCCGTCAACGCCTGCGCAGGTTTACCACATGCTGCGTCGTCAGGCGCTGCGCGGTATGCGTCGTCCGTTGATTGTCATGTCGCCAAAATCGCTGCTGCGCCACCCGCTGGCCGTGTCCACGCTGGATGAACTGGCGAACGGCGCGTTCCAGCCTGCTATCGGCGAAATCGATGACATCGATCCGCAAGGCGTGAAACGCGTCGTGCTCTGTTCTGGTAAGGTTTATTACGACCTGCTGGAACAGCGTCGTAAGAATGATCAGAAGGATGTGGCAATTGTCCGTATCGAACAGCTCTATCCGTTCCCGCACCACGCGTTGCAGGAAGCGCTGAAGCCGTTCGCGCACGTACATGATTTCGTCTGGTGCCAGGAAGAGCCGCTCAACCAGGGCGCCTGGTATTGCAGCCAGCACAACTTCCGTGAAGTGATTCCGTTTGGTTCTGCATTACGTTATGCAGGCCGCCCGGCCTCCGCCTCGCCTGCGGTAGGGTATATGTCCGTTCACCAGAAACAGCAACAAGATCTGGTTAATGACGCGCTGAACGTCAATTAATTAAAGGATAAATAATGAGTAGCGTAGATATTCTTGTTCCCGACCTGCCTGAATCCGTTGCTGACGCAACCGTGGCCACCTGGCACAAAAAGCCGGGCGACGCGGTAAAACGCGATGAAGTGCTGGTAGAAATCGAAACTGACAAAGTGGTACTGGAAGTACCGGCGTCGGCTGACGGCGTTCTGGATGCGGTACTGGAAGACGAGGGCAGCACCGTGACCTCTCGCCAGGTTCTGGGCCGTCTGAAAGAGGGCAACAGCGCAGGCAAAGAGAGCAGCGCCAAACCGGAAGAGAAAGCATCTACCCCGGCGCAGCGCCAGCAGGCGTCTCTCGAAGAACAAAATAACGACGCGCTGAGCCCGGCGATTCGCCGTCTGCTCGCCGAACACAACCTCGACGCGGCGGCCATTAAAGGCACCGGCGTAGGTGGCCGTCTGACCCGCGAAGACGTGGAAAAACATCTGGCGAAAGCGAACGGCAGCGACGCGGCGAAAGCGCCGGAACAAGCGGCCGCTGCTGCTGCGCCGCAACTCGGCGCCCGCAGCGAAAAACGCGTGCCGATGACGCGTCTGCGTAAGCGTGTCGCCGAGCGTCTGCTGGAGGCGAAAAACTCCACCGCGATGCTGACCACGTTCAACGAAGTAAACATGAAGCCGATTATGGATCTGCGTAAGCAGTACGGCGACGCCTTCGAAAAACGTCACGGCATCCGTCTGGGCTTTATGTCTTTCTACGTGAAAGCGGTCGTGGAAGCGCTGAAACGCTTCCCGGAAGTGAACGCGTCTATCGATGGCGACGACGTGGTGTATCACAACTACTTCGACGTCAGCATGGCGGTCTCCACGCCGCGCGGTCTGGTCACGCCGGTCCTGCGTGACGTTGACGTGCTGGGCATGGCCGACATCGAGAAAAAAATCAAAGAGCTGGCCGTGAAAGGCCGCGACGGCAAACTGACCGTGGAAGACCTGACCGGCGGTAACTTCACCATTACCAACGGCGGCGTTTTCGGCTCGCTGATGTCCACGCCAATCATCAACCCGCCGCAGAGCGCGATCCTTGGCATGCACGCCATTAAAGATCGCCCGATGGCGGTAGACGGCAAGGTTGAGATCCTGCCGATGATGTACCTGGCGCTTTCCTACGATCACCGCCTGATCGACGGCCGTGAATCCGTAGGTTTCCTGGTGACCATTAAAGAGTTGCTGGAAGATCCGACTCGTCTGCTGCTGGACGTGTAGTTTCAGAAGGGCGGCTCGTCCGCCCTCAGGTAGTGTTTATGGTCGCGCCGCGAGGCGCGGCAATTTCGAACTCCGAGCGTGAATGCGCTTTTTCTTGATGGACTGAAGAGATGAACTTACACGAATATCAGGCGAAACAGCTGTTTGCCAGATCAGGCTTACCGACGCCAGTGGGTTATGCCTGCTCAACCCCGCGTGAAGCAGAAGAAGCCGCCTCTAAAATCGGCTCCGGCCCGTGGGTGGTGAAATGCCAGGTTCACGCGGGCGGCCGCGGTAAAGCGGGCGGTGTAAAAGTCGTTAAGAGCAAAGAAGAGATTCGCGCCTTTGCCGAGCACTGGCTGGGCAAACGCCTGGTGACCTACCAAACTGACGCCAACGGTCAGCCGGTCAACCAGATCCTGGTGGAAGCCGCGACCGATATCGCGAAAGAACTCTACCTCGGCGCTGTGGTTGACCGTGGCACCCGTCGCGTGGTGTTTATGGCCTCGACCGAAGGCGGCGTGGAAATTGAAAAAGTGGCGGAAGAAACCCCGCACCTGATCCACAAAGTCTCTATCGATCCGCTGACCGGCCCGATGCCGTATCAGGGACGCGAGCTGGCCTTTAAACTGGGTCTTGAAGGGAAACTTATCCAGCAGTTCACCAAAGTGTTCATGGGTCTGGCCAACATTTTCCTGGAGCGCGACCTGGCGCTTATCGAAATCAACCCGCTGGTTATCACCTCTCAGGGCGACCTGATCTGCCTCGACGGCAAACTGGGCGCTGACGGCAACGCGCTGTTCCGCCAGCCGGATCTGCGTGAAATGCGCGACCAGTCTCAGGAAGACCCGCGCGAAGCACAGGCGGCGCAGTGGGAACTGAACTACGTGGCGCTGGATGGCAACATCGGTTGCATGGTAAACGGCGCGGGCCTCGCGATGGGCACCATGGATATCGTGAAGCTGCACGGCGGCGAGCCGGCGAACTTCCTGGACGTGGGCGGCGGCGCTACCAAAGAGCGCGTAACCGAAGCGTTCAAAATCATTCTGTCTGACGACAAAGTGAAAGCCGTTCTGGTTAACATCTTCGGCGGCATCGTGCGCTGCGACCTGATTGCCGACGGCATCATCGGCGCTGTGGCGGAAGTGGGCGTGAACGTGCCGGTGGTGGTGCGTCTGGAAGGCAACAATGCCGAGCTGGGCGCGAAGAAACTGGCCGACAGCGGCCTGAATATTATTGCAGCGAAAAGTCTGACGGATGCAGCTCAGCAGGTAGTTGCTGCTGTGGAGGGGAAATAATGTCCATTCTGATCGATAAAAACACCAAAGTTATCTGCCAGGGCTTTACCGGCAGCCAGGGGACATTCCACTCCGAACAGGCGATTGCCTACGGTACGCAGATGGTTGGCGGCGTTACGCCGGGCAAAGGCGGCACCACGCACCTCGGCCTGCCGGTGTTTAACACCGTGCGCGAAGCCGTAGAAGCGACCGGCGCGACCGCGTCTGTGATTTACGTACCGGCGCCGTTCTGCAAAGACTCCATCCTGGAAGCCATCGATGCAGGCATTAAGCTCATCATTACTATTACCGAAGGCATCCCGACGCTGGATATGCTGACCGTAAAAGTGAAGCTGGATGAAGCGGGCGTGCGCATGATTGGTCCGAACTGCCCGGGCGTTATCACCCCAGGCGAGTGCAAAATCGGCATCATGCCGGGCCACATTCATCAGCCAGGCCGCGTGGGGATCGTCTCCCGCTCCGGCACCCTGACCTATGAAGCGGTTAAGCAGACCACCGATTACGGCTTCGGCCAGTCCACCTGCGTGGGCATCGGCGGCGACCCGATCCCGGGTTCTAACTTCATCGACATCCTGAAACTGTTCCAGGAAGATCCGCAGACCGAAGCGATCGTGATGATCGGCGAGATCGGCGGTAGCGCGGAAGAAGAAGCGGCGGCGTACATTAAAGATCACGTCACCAAACCGGTGGTTGGCTACATCGCGGGCGTTACCGCGCCGAAAGGCAAGCGTATGGGCCACGCGGGCGCGATTATCGCGGGCGGCAAAGGCACGGCGGATGAGAAATTCGCTGCGCTGGAAGCGGCAGGCGTTAAAACCGTTCGCAGCCTGGCGGACATCGGCGACGCGCTGAAAACCATTCTGAACTAAACGTCTCGCCTCGTGGATGCGAGGTAAACACATCCAATAATAAGATTCGACATGGTTGGCTACCCGCAAGGGTAGCCTTTTTTATTGCCTGCGGCGGCGTCTGGGCGCGTTTGCGGGCGGCAATGTTCATTATGATGCTACACCCCTCCTGAAACGCCTGCCGGGCGCGCTTACGCGTCAGGCTTTACCCGACACGGCGCCGCCGACGAGCGCGCGTTACAGAAGCGCTGAGGGTAAGTGAGGGCATCACGCTTAAGAGATTTGCGCAGGTGACTTCATTTTCGCTATGTCGCCTGATGCGAATTTCACGGTTCCAACAGGACATGACGCTTTTCTGTCGTGCTGCAATAAGCGATAAGTTTTAAAAGTGAAATTAATAAGTAAATTAATTGTGAAATAAAAAGATATTTTTTGATCTAAGGAATTCAGATTCGCTGCCGATATTAACAAGGAAGTGTGATTAATATCTCGAATCGATCGCCAGAGAAATAACCCAGAGTTATTATTCGTTGCGCTTTGGTAACCCGATAGTCGTTAAAAAAATACTTATTGTTAACATTATTTTCACTTAACCCGTTCGGGGTGAAACATAATTAACAATGGGTATAAAAACTGATTTGAATCAAACTTTTTCAGTTGATAAAAAGCGTGAGAAAGCGCTAAATTGCGGTTGATCAATCTGGTCCTGGAGCGGCAATTTAGGTATAAATTGATCGCCATCGAAAAACGCAAATAACGGTATGTGCAAATCTGTTTATTATCTCTGGATTGCAGCGTAAAATATTTGCCGAATCAATTTGGATTTCTTTTAACTTATTTGTAACCTTTCGCCTTTACTTTTTCACAAATACACGCAGTGATTTAAGCGACGGCTAACGGGAGCAAATGTCATTGGTATTGGGGCATGCGTTGTGGCGCTTTTAAAAAACGCCACGCTCGAAGTCTTCATGCGAGGAGCAAGGAGTCAAGATGTTAGATATAGTCGAACTGTCGCGCTTACAGTTTGCCTTGACCGCGATGTACCACTTCCTTTTTGTGCCGCTGACGCTCGGTATGGCGTTCCTGCTGGCCATTATGGAAACGGTCTACGTCCTCTCTGGTAAACAAATCTATAAAGACATGACCAAGTTCTGGGGCAAGTTGTTTGGTATCAACTTCGCACTGGGCGTGGCGACCGGCCTGACCATGGAGTTCCAGTTCGGGACTAATTGGTCTTATTATTCCCACTATGTAGGCGATATCTTCGGTGCCCCGCTGGCTATCGAAGGCCTGATGGCGTTCTTCCTTGAATCGACCTTCGTCGGCCTGTTCTTCTTCGGCTGGGATCGTCTGAGCAAGGTGCAGCACATGGCCGTCACCTGGCTGGTGGCGCTGGGCTCTAACCTCTCCGCGCTGTGGATCCTGGTGGCGAACGGCTGGATGCAGAACCCGATCGCGTCCGATTTCAACTTCGAAACCATGCGTATGGAGATGGTGAGCTTCTCCGAACTGGTGCTGAACCCGGTAGCCCAGGTGAAATTCGTTCACACGGTGGCAGCGGGCTACTGCACCGGCGCGATGTTCATTCTGGGCATCAGCGCGTGGTACATGCTTAAAGGCCGCGACTTCGCTTTCGCCAAACGCTCTTTCGCTATCGCGGCGAGCTTCGGCATGGCTGCTGTGCTCTCCGTTATCGTGCTGGGTGATGAATCCGGTTACGAAATGGGCGACGTACAGAAAACCAAACTGGCCGCGATTGAAGCCGAATGGGAAACCCAGCCGGCGCCAGCCGCGTTTACGCTGTTTGGTATTCCGGATCAGCAGGGCCAGGAAAACCGCTTCGCGATCCAGATCCCTTACGCGCTCGGCATTATTGCGACCCGTTCCGTCGATACGCCGGTGATTGGCCTTAAAGATCTGCTGGTGCAGCACGAAGCGCGCATCCGTAACGGCATGAAAGCGTACGCGCTGCTCGAACAGCTGCGTTCCGGTTCAACCGATCAGGCGGTACGCGATGAATTTAACAGCGTGAAGAAAGACCTCGGTTACGGTCTGCTGCTTAAACGCTATACCGATAACGTCGCGGGCGCGACCGAAGCGCAGATCCAGAAAGCAACGCAGGATTCCATCCCGAGCGTGGCGCCGCTGTACTTCTCGTTCCGTATCATGGTGCTGTGCGGCATCCTGATGCTGCTGATTATCGGCGCGTCGTTCTGGACGGTGATTCGCAACCGTATCGGCGATAAAAAATGGCTCCTGCGCGCGGCGTTCTACGGCATTCCGCTGCCGTGGATTGCGGTGGAATCGGGCTGGTTTGTGGCGGAGTACGGTCGTCAGCCGTGGGCAATTGGTGAAGTGCTGCCGACCGCGGTGGCGCACTCTAATCTGTCTGCAGGCGACATCCTCTTCTCTATGGTGCTGATCTGCGGCCTGTACACGCTCTTCCTGGTGGCGGAACTGTTCCTGATGTTCAAGTTCGCCCGTCTGGGGCCGAGCAGCCTGAAAACCGGTCGCTATCACTTCGAGCAGTCCACCGTGGCTTCTCAGCCGGCACGCTAAGCGAGGAGATGTAAAATGATCGATTATGAAGTACTGCGTTTACTCTGGTGGCTGCTGGTTGGCATTCTGCTGATCGGTTTTGCGGTCACCGATGGCTTTGATATGGGGGTCGGCATGCTGACCCGCATCCTGGGGCGTACCGATACCGAGCGTCGCGTGATGATTAACTCCATCGCGCCGCACTGGGACGGCAACCAGGTGTGGCTCATCACTGCGGGTGGCGCGCTGTTCGCCGCCTGGCCGCTGGTGTATGCCGCGGCGTTCTCCGGCTTCTACGTGGCGATGATTCTGGTGCTGGCGTCGCTGTTCTTCCGTCCGGTGGGCTTTGACTACCGCTCCAAGATTGAAGACATGCGCTGGCGCAACATGTGGGACTGGGGCGTTTTCGCGGGCAGCTTCGTGCCGCCGCTGGTGATAGGTGTCGCGTTCGGCAATCTGCTGCAGGGCGTGCCATTCCACTTCGATAAATACCAGGGCATGTTCTACACCGGTAACTTCTTCCAGCTGCTGAACCCGTTTGGTCTGCTGGCAGGCGTGGTGAGCGTGGCGATGATCCTGACTCAGGGCGCGACCTATCTGCAAATGCGTACCACCGGCGAGCTGCACCTGCGCTCCCGTGCGACCGCGCAGATTTCCGCGCTGGTGATGATGGTCTGCTTCGTGCTGGCGGGCGTATGGGTGATGTATGGCATCGACGGTTATGTCGTGACGTCGGCCATCGATCCGCGTGCGGCTTCTAACCCAATGAATAAAGAAGTGGTTCGTCAGGCGGGCGCCTGGTTTGCTAACTTTAACAAGATGCCGGCGCTGTGGGTGATCCCTGCGCTGGGCGTGGCGCTGCCGCTGCTGACCGTGCTGGCGTCGCGTCTGGGTAAAGGCGCGTGGGCGTTCGTGTTCTCTTCACTGACGCTGGCGTGCGTTATCCTGACTGCCGGTATCGCTATGTTCCCGTTCATCATGCCGTCCAGCACGATGCTGAACGCCAGTCTGACGATGTGGGATGCGACCTCCAGCCAGCTGACGCTGACCGTGATGACCTATGTCGCCGCGGTGTTTGTGCCGACCATTTTGCTCTACACCACCTGGTGTTACTGGAAAATGTTTGGTCGCATCACCAAAGAACATATCGAAAGCAACACGCATTCTCTGTACTGATAAGGAGCTGACTATGTGGTATTTCGCCTGGATTCTCGGAACGCTTCTTGCCTGTGCTTTCGGGGTCATTACCGCCCTGGCGCTGGAGCACGTTGAAGCGACCAAAGCCGGTAACGTCGAGTCGTGATGAAACGCCTCATTACCGCGCTTTACGCGCTGATGGACAAGAGCCCGTTACGGGCTCTTTCCTTAATAATGGCGCTGGTGCTGGCGGGTTGCATGTTCTGGGACCCGTCGCGCTTTGCGGCGAAGACCAGCGGCCTTGAGATCTGGCAGGGGCTGTTTCTAATGTGGGCCGTCTGCGCCGGGGTTATACACGGTGTGGGGTTCCGCCCCCGAGCGGCGCACTGGCAGGGCATTTTCTGTCCGCTGATAGCGGATCTGGTAATGCTGGCCGGGCTGCTTTTTTTCTTCGCCTGAACAAGGTTTAACCTGCTTTTCTGTGGGCTTTTCGGAGCCCATAAATATTTACTCTCCGTTTACTTCTCCCCATTCCAAACCCACATTCACTTGCGTATAGTAGCAGCGTTTATTTGCATTACCGGGATGTAGAGTGAGCACAACGCTGTTTCGATGGCCGGTTCGTGTCTATTACGAAGACACCGACGCCGGTGGTGTGGTTTATCACGCCAGTTACGTCGCCTTTTATGAAAGAGCACGCACAGAGATGCTGCGCCACCACCACTTTAATCAGCAGGATTTACTGGCGGAGCGAGTAGCCTTTGTGGTTCGCAAGATGACGCTTGAGTATCTTGCGCCTGCCCGACTCGACGATATGCTCGAAGTCCAGACCGAAATTACCACGCTGCGTGGCACCTCCATGGTGTTCAGGCAACGGATTGTTAACGCGGAAAACCAGCTTCTCAACGAAGCCGAGGTGCTGATTGTCTGCGTTGATCCACTCTTAATGAAGCCTCGTGCGCTTCCCAAGTCTATTGTCGCGGAGTTCAAGCAGTGACTGACATGAATATCCTTGATTTGTTCCTGAAGGCAAGTCTTCTGGTCAAACTTATCATGTTGATTTTGATTGGTTTTTCAATCGCGTCCTGGGCCATCATCATTCAACGAACGCGCATTCTTAATGCTGCCTCGCGTGAAGCAGAAGCCTTCGAAGATAAATTCTGGTCGGGCATTGAGCTGTCTCGCCTGTATCAGGAGAGCCAGGGCCGTCGTGAAAACCTCTCCGGCTCCGAGCAGATCTTCTATGCCGGTTTTAAAGAGTTCGCTCGTTTGCATCGCGCCAACAGCCATGCGCCGGAAGCGATTGTCGAAGGGGCGTCGCGCGCGATGCGTATTTCGATGAATCGCGAACTCGAAACCCTTGAAAACCATATTCCGTTCCTCGGCACGGTTGGTTCGATAAGCCCATATATCGGTCTTTTCGGTACCGTGTGGGGGATCATGCACGCCTTTATCGCGCTCGGCGCGGTGAAACAGGCCACGCTGCAAATGGTCGCGCCAGGTATCGCCGAAGCGCTGATCGCCACCGCGATCGGCCTGTTTGCGGCTATCCCGGCGGTCATGGCGTATAACCGCCTGAACCAGCGCGTGAACAAGCTGGAGCTGAATTACGACAACTTTATGGAAGAGTTCACGGCTATCCTGCATCGTCAGGCTTTCAGCACCAGCACCAGCGAAAGCAACAAGGGGTAAGTCATGGCCAGAACACGTGGACGTGGTCGTCGTGATCTGAAATCTGAAATCAACATCGTTCCGCTGCTGGACGTGCTGCTGGTGCTGCTGCTGATTTTTATGGCGACGGCGCCCATCATCACCCAGAGCGTGGAAGTCGATTTGCCGGACGCCACGGATTCCCAGACCGTCAGCAGTAATGACAACCCGCCGGTGATCATTGAGGTCTCCGGCGTGGGCCAGTACAGCGTGGTGGTGGAGAAAGACCGTATGGACCAGTTGCCTGCAGAGCAGGTGGTGGCCGAGGCGCAGCGTCGCCTGCAGGAAAACCCGAAAACGGTCTTTTTAATCGGTGGCGCCAAAGACGTTCCTTACGACGAGATAATCAAAGCGCTGAACCTGTTGCATCAGGCAGGCGTGAAATCTGTCGGCTTAATGACGCAGCCTATCTGATCCACCCGCCTGACAGGGCTACAAGTTTTGGAAACCGAGAGTGGCAAAGGCAACCGAACAAAACGATAAGCTGAAACGCGCGATCATTATTTCAGTGGTGCTGCACCTGTTGCTGATTGCGCTGCTGATCTGGAGCTCGTTCGACGAGCATATCAATGAAGACGCTGCGGGCGGCGGCGGCGGTTCTGCTATTGACGCCGTCATGGTCGATCCCGGCGCGGTAGTGCAGCAATATAATCGCCAGCAGCAGCAACAGGCCAGCGCGAAACAGGCCGCCGAGCAGCGCGAGAAACAGGCGCAGCAGCAGGCCGAAGAACTGCGCGAGAAACAGGCGGCCGAACAGGAACGCCTGAAAAAACTTGAGCAGGAGCGTCTGGAAGCCCAGGAGAAAGCGCAGCAGCAGGCGGAGCAGCAGAAACAGGCTGAAGAAGCGGCGAAGCGCGCTCAGGAGCAGCAAAAACAGGCGGAAGAGGCGGCAGCCAAAGCCGCGGCGGATGCGAAAGCGAAAGCCGACGCTCAGGCGAAAGCGGCGGAAGAAGCCGCGAAGAAAGCCGCTGCCGACGCGCAGAAAAAAGCGCAGGAAGAGGCTGCGAAAGCGGCTGCTGCGGCGAAGAAAGCGCAGGAAGAAGCCGAGAAAAAAGCCGCTGCTGACGCCGCGAAGAAAGCCCAGCAGGACGCCGAGAAAAAAGCGGCCGCTGAGGCGGCGAAGAAAGCTGCCGCTGAAAAAGCGGCTGCAGAGAAAGCCGCCGCCGCAGAAAAAGCCGCTGCCGATAAAAAAGCGGCGGCGGAAAAAGCCGCTGCCGAGAAAGCCGCTGCTGAGAAAGCGGCCGCCGCTGAGAAGGCCGCCGCCGATAAGAAAGCGGCGGCGGATAAAGCGGCCAAAAAAGCTGCCGCCGCGAAAGCGGCTGCTGAAAAGGCCGCTGCTGCTGAAGGCGTTGACGATCTGCTGGGCGATCTCAGCTCAGGTAAGAATGCGCCGAAAACCGGTGGCGGGGCAAAAGGCAGTAATGCAGCGCCGGCGGGTAGCGGTAATAGTAAGAACAACGGTGCCAGCGGCGCTGAAATCAACGGCTACGCCTCGCAGATAAAGTCGGCGATCGAGAGCAAGTTCTATGATGCCTCGTCGTATTCGGGTAAAACCTGTACGCTGCGTATTAAACTGGCGCCGGATGGTTTACTGCTGGATATCCAGTCGGAAGGGGGCGATCCTGCGCTTTGCCAGGCAGCTATCTCCGCCGCCCGACAGGCTAAGATTCCTAAACCGCCGAGCCAGGCCGTTTATGAAGTCTTTAAAAACGCGCCGTTGCTTTTCAAACCGCAGTGATTTCCGGTAAAACCGGGCTTCACTGTCCGGGTTAAGCCGGCGTGCAATATGGTTGTCTATCTTTGAGTTTGTTAACATTCTGCTAAATTATCGAGGGCTTTGCGTCCAGATAAGGGAGATATGATGAAGCAGGCATTACGTTTAGCATTTAGTTTTCTGATGCTGTGGGCAGCCGTGCTGCACGCAGAAGTACGCATCGAGATAACCCAGGGGGTTGACTCGGCGCGTCCGATTGGTGTGGTGCCGTTCAAATGGGCGGGCCCGGGCGCCGCGCCTGAAGATATCGGCGGCATCGTGGCGGCGGATCTGCGCAACAGCGGTAAATTCAACCCGCTCGATCGCTCCCGTCTGCCGCAGCAGCCTGCTTCCGCTCAGGAAGTTCAGCCTGCGGCATGGTCAGCGCTTGGTATTGACGCGGTCGTGGTAGGGCAGGTGACGCCGAACGGCGACGGCAGCTATACCGTGGCGTATCAGCTGGTGGATACGGGCGGCGCGCCGGGCACCGTACTGGCGCAGAACTCCTACAAAGTGAACAAGCAGTGGCTGCGTTATGCAGGCCACACGGCAAGCGACGAAGTGTTTGAGAAGCTGACCGGTATCAAAGGCGCGTTCCGTACTCGTATCGCTTACGTGGTTCAGACCAACGGCGGCCAGTTCCCGTATGAGCTGCGCGTTTCTGACTACGACGGTTACAACCAGTTTGTCGTTCATCGCTCTCCGCAGCCGCTGATGTCTCCGGCCTGGTCGCCGGATGGCAGCAAACTTGCGTACGTTACGTTTGAAAGCGGTCGTTCCGCGCTGGTTATCCAGACACTGGCGAACGGCGCTGTGCGTCAGGTTGCGTCCTTCCCGCGTCACAACGGCGCTCCGGCGTTCTCGCCGGACGGCAGCAAGCTGGCTTTCGCGCTCTCTAAAACCGGCAGCCTGAACCTGTACGTGATGGATATTGGCTCAGGTCAGATCCGTCAGGTTACGGATGGTCGCAGCAACAACACCGAACCGACCTGGTATCCGGACAGCCAGACGCTGGCCTATACCTCTGACCAGGCGGGTCGTCCGCAGGTTTATAAAGTGAACGTCAACGGCGGCGCGCCGCAGCGCGTGACCTGGGAAGGTTCTCAGAACCAGGATGCTGACGTAAGCTCTGACGGTAAATTTATGGTGATGGTGAGCTCCAATGGCGGCGCTCAGAACATCGCTAAACTGGATCTGGTAACGGGTGGCGTACAGACGCTGTCGTCAACGTTCCTGGATGAAACGCCAAGTCTGGCACCTAACGGCACTATGGTTATCTACAGCTCTTCTCAGGGGATGGGATCCGTGCTGAACCTGGTTTCTACAGATGGGCGTTTCAAAGCGCGTCTTCCGGCAACTGATGGACAGGTAAAATCGCCTGCCTGGTCGCCGTATCTGTAATAATAATTAATTGATTACTAAAGGAATCAAAGAAATGCAACTGAACAAAGTGCTGAAAGGGCTGATGATCGCTCTGCCTGTTATGGCAATCGCGGCGTGTTCTTCTAACAAGAACGCCAGCAATGACCAGAGCGGCGAAGGCATGCTGGGTGCCGGCACTGGTATGAACGGCAACGGCGGCAACATGTCTTCTGAAGAGCAGGCGCGTCTGCAGATGCAGCAGCTGCAGCAGAACAACATCGTTTACTTCGATCTGGACAAGTACGACATCCGTTCTGACTTCGCTGCAATGCTGGACGCTCACGCTAACTTCCTGCGTAGCAACCCGTCTTACAAAGTGACCGTTGAAGGTCACGCGGATGAGCGCGGCACCCCGGAGTACAACATCTCCCTGGGCGAACGTCGTGCTAACGCCGTTAAGATGTACCTGCAGGGTAAAGGCGTTTCTGCTGACCAGATCTCCATCGTTTCTTACGGTAAAGAAAAACCTGCAGTACTGGGTCACGACGAAGCGGCATATGCCAAAAACCGTCGCGCCGTACTGGTTTACTAAGAGAATTGCATGATCAGTAACTTCAGACATCACCTGTTGGGTCTGTCGTTACTGGTTGGCGTAGCGGCCCCCTGGGCCGCTAATGCCCAGGCGCCAATCAGTGATGTCGGCTCAGGCTCGGTCGAAGACCGTGTCGTTCAACTCGAGCGTATTTCCAATGCTCACAGCCAGCTTTTAACCCAGCTTCAGCAGCAGCTCTCCGATAACCAGTCCGATATTGATGCCCTGCGCGGTCAGATTCAGGAAAATCAGTATCAGCTAAACCAGATTGTGGAACGTCAAAAGCAGATCCTGCTGCAGATGGACAGTCTGAGTAATGGCAATGGCAATGGCGGAGCGGCAGCGGCGCAGGATGGCGCGTCGGCGCAAACCGGCGCGGCACCTGCCGCACCGGACGCAGGCGCTTCAGCTCCTGCCGCCAGCGCGCCGACGCAGAGCGGGGATGCCAATACCGATTACAACGCAGCGATCGCGCTGGTGCAGGATAAATCCCGTCAGGATGAAGCCATCACCGCGTTTTCTAATTTCATTAAGCAATACCCGGATTCCACTTACCAGCCGAACGCGCATTACTGGCTCGGCCAGCTGAATTACAACAAAGGTAAGAAGGATGACGCGGCGTATTACTTCGCCTCGGTGGTGAAGAACTATCCCAAGTCACCGAAAGCGGCAGATGCGATGTTTAAGGTTGGCGTAATCATGCAGGATAAAGGCGATACCGCGAAAGCGAAGGCCGTTTATCAGCAGGTTGTCTCCAAATACCCGGGCACCGAAGGTGCAAAGCAGGCGCAAAAACGTCTCAATGCTATGTAATGCATGCGGCTTGACCAGATGCCGTATTATTTCTGGTCTTGCCGCATGAAACGTAAGCAGTTAAGTGATCTGCCTCGAAATTTTTGTTGCGTCAGAATCTTAAATCAGTAATATATGCCGCCGTTGCCACGGGATACGAAACAAACCTGTGGTAGCAAAAATGTGGGTCGTTAGCTCAGTTGGTAGAGCAGTTGACTTTTAATCAATTGGTCGCA
>Ga0157365_10000040_pt1 | contig 65215 bp, 61 predicted proteins | sample AttsexASBM3_FD_111478 | JGI IMG/M metagenome (GOLD analysis project Ga0157365, IMG submission 111478) | Fungus gardens microbial communities from leaf cutter ant in Ribeirão Preto, State of São Paulo, Brazil - Atta sexdens ASBM3 | ecosystem: Host-associated > Fungi > Mycelium > Unclassified ...
CACCTCCAGACCGCCGAAAGACACCGGCAGCACGTGGTCCGGTGTCATCTGGCGCGCAACCTCCACACCGGGCATTTCCCGCATGACCGGCACCGACGCGCCATCCATCGGGTCGGCACGCTCCGGCACCTCGGCCGCACGGGTCACGTACACCACGTGCGTGGCCATATTGCCCGCCAGATCCTCGGCCAATGCGGCCTGTGCGCGCACATCCATCCCCGCAATCCGCTTACGCAGGCGCGGGTCCGGCATCAGCAGTGCGGGGTCATAACGCGCGGGCTCCATCAGGCATGCCACAGCCAGTCCCGCCCGGTCCAGCAACGCAAACAACGCCGTAACGTCATAGGCCTGGTCACGCGGATTCAGCAGCAGATCATACAGACCCGCATCCCCGCCCTCGAAATGATCGCCGAAATTGCGGTTGCCATGCAGCCACGCCGTCTGAGGCAAATGACGCATCACGCGCCGCGCCACATCGATCCGCTCTGCCGGGGCTTCGTCTGCGGGTGCCAGTCGTGCGAGTGCGTCCTGCACCATATACACACCAGTGCGCCCATGCGGGGCGTAGACCATCAGCCCCATGCCGCCACCGGGCGCGAGTGCTGACACCAGCCCCGCCAACGCCGCATCGGGGTCCGGCAGATGGTGCAGGACCCCGCAGCAATCGATGTAATCGAACAGACCGAGTTCCAACGCCGCCAGTTCCAGCAGGGAACCTTCCACAAACCGCACGTTCGTCAGGCCGCGCGCTTCTGCCCGGGCGCACGCAATGGACAGCGCGTGGGCGGAGCGATCCAGCGCCACAATCTCCGCCGGTCGATCCTCCCGCGACAGTTGCGTCGCGAGCATGATCGTCGCGTCCCCGGTCCCGCACCCGGCAATCAGCACACGCAGCTTTTGCGACCGTGGGCGCGTCGCTCCGAACACCCAGTAATCGATCTCCCGCAGATGGCTCGGGCTGCCGATCAGCAGCCGCTTGGCCTCATCACGCGGGTCGCGCTCGGGATAAGGAAAGGCTTCGTATTGCGCCTTCAGGGCATCATCGGCGGTGTCGGTCATGCGCGCCTCTCAGCGTGGCAGCAGGCGTCCGCGCTGCCACGCTTCGGCAGCAGCCTCGGCTGTCAGGCCCTCGCGACGCATGGCGCAATCCAGCGCACTGATTACCTTCACGCCCAGCGTCAGTTCGTCCAGTTCGTCGATCATGTCCGAGTCCAGCGCGTCCCGCACCGCCCGGCTCAGCACGATCTGTGCGATCTGCTCGGCCCCCAGCGCGCCCTTCGGGTCGGCCAGCGTGACGATACGCCCGTCATGAAACAGGAAATTCGGCTGCGGCAATGGCAGCAACACCGCCTCCCCGCGCTCTACCACGCCGCTGGCATAGGCAAAGGCTTCTTCGTCCGGGCGAATGTTCAGGGTGAAGCCGCGCTCCGTCAGGCCATAGGCACCAACGGCGTTGCGGACCTGCGCCGCCATGCTTTCGGGCGTGACGATTTCAGCAGCAAAGACGTCCGTCGTGGCATCGGCAATGGAGGCAATGCTGGACGCGGCCTCTGGCACGCAGATGGTATAGAGCGGGCGGTAGAGCTGCCCCATCGCGATCAGATCGCCACCCAGTAGCGCGCTATCGACATCGGGGAACCAGCCGGCGACGAACATATCGATCTCGCCGGATTTCAGCTGCGCCACCATGTCGGCGTGCGAACCGCAGACGAAGTCCACCTCGGCATCGTTGGCTTCCAGCACGCGCGCCACGGCAGCAGCCGTCGCTTCATGCAGGATCGTGTCGGGGTAGCCTAGCGCGATCGTGGTCATTGCTCTCTCTTCAGACGCGGATGGAGCCGATGGGCATGTGACCCACCAGCGAAACCGCACTCAGACAGCACCAAGACGCGGTTGCCGCAACCCCCGGGTCGAGAATTGCGGCCTTTTGCTTACCAGATCTTCACGCGGTCTGCGGGCTTCAGATACAGGCTCTGCCCCGCTTTGACGTCCCACGCCTTGTACCAGGCATCGATATTGTGCATCGGGATATTCACGCGCGCACGCGGCGGGGAGTGCGGATCGACCACGATCAACTGCTTGGCCGTATCGTCGCGCAGTTTTTCACGCCAGACCTGCGCCCACCCGAGGAACACACGCTGATCCCCGCTCAGACCGTCGATCACCGGGGCGGGCTGACCATGCAGCGAGGCATGATAAGCATCCAGCGCCAGCGTCAGGCCGCCCAGATCGGCGATGTTCTCGCCCATCGTCAGCTTGCCGTTCACGTGCACGCCGGGCAGCACCTGAAACGCGTCATACTGCTTGCCAAACGCATCGGCCAGTTTCTGGAAGCGCGTCGCGTCTTCCTTGGTCCACCAGTCACGCAGACGGCCCTTCGAGTCGAACTTGCGCCCCTCATCATCGAAGGAGTGCGTCATTTCGTGCCCGATAACCCCGCCAATGGCGCCGTAATTGATCGCCGGGTCCGCCTTGGGGTTGAAGAAGGGCGGCTGCAGGATGGCCGCAGGGAACACTACTTCGTCGAAGTTGGGCATGTTGTAGGCATTGACCGTCTGGGGCGTCATGTCCCACTCGTCCCGATCCACCGGCTTGCCCAGATGGCCAACCCAGTAATTCCATTCGAACGCCACAGCGCGCTCGGCATTGCCATAGACATCGCCCGACTTGACCTCAAGCTTGGCGTAGTCGCGCCACTTGATGGGATATCCGATCTGCACCGTGAAGCCGTCCAGCTTGCGGATCGCCTCGTCCCGGGTGGCGGGGGCCATCCAGCTGTTGTTCTGCAGACGAATGCGGAACGCGGCCTTCAGTTCGTTGGTCAGATCGACCATCGCGGCCTTGCTGGCGGGCGGAAAATACCGCTCGACATAGACGCGACCGATCGCCCAGCCCATCGCACCACTGGTCGCAGTGACCGCACGCTTCCAGCGCGCCTGCAACTGTGGCTGCCCGGACAGGGTCTTGCCGTTGAATGCAAAGGAGGCATCGACGAACGCCTTGGGCAGATCGGATGCCGCGTTGTCGGCCAGATGGAACGCCAGCCATGCGCGCAACGTGCCGATGTCTGCTGCGCCGAGGATTTTTGCCTCGGCTTCGATCGCGCTGGGTTCGCCCACCACCAGAATACGCTTGGCAGGGTCGATTTCCGGAATCCCGGCAGATTTCAACCAGCCCGACCAGTCGAAGCCGGGTGCCTTGGCGTTGAGGTCCGCGACGCTCATCTGGTTGTAGGTTTTCTCGGGGTCACGCATCTGGTCGCGCGCCCAATGCACGGCGGCAATCTTCGTCTCAAGCGCGACGATGGCCGCGGCCTGTTTGGCGGCGTCTGCCCAGCCGATCAGCCCCAGCATCTGCGCGATATAAGCCTGATAGGCGGTCTTCTTGGCCGCGAACGAAGGCTTGGAATAATAATCCCGGTCCGGCAGGCCAAGGCCACCCTGGTCGAGATTGATCGCATAGACGCTCGGATCTTTTGCGTCGGGCTGGATCATCAGCGAAAATGGCGTGAACTGGAAATTGCGCTGCGCCGTACCGACAAGCGCCGCAAAGCTCCCGGCATCGGATACGGCATGAATAGCGGCCAGATCCCCCGCCAGCGGCGTCACGCCCAGCTTTTCGACCGCGTCCTCGTCCATGAACGACGCATAGAACGTGCCCAGCTTGTCTTCGATGGTCGTCGGAGTCGCCGTCGGATGCGCGGAGACTTCCTTCAGGATGGTCTGGACCCGCGTGCGCGACAGTTCGGCCAGTTCGTTGAACGGGCCCCAGGTCGAGCGGTCCGACGGAATGACGAGGTGATCCACGAACGTGCCGTTGGCGTAGGCAAAGAAATCGTTGCCCGGCTTGACGGTCGTGTTGCGCCCCGCAAGATCGAAGCCCCATGTGCCGAAAGTCGACGGGGCGGGCGCGGGCGTCGCGGCGGGCGGCGTATCCGCCATGGCGGCAGGTGCGGCAACCGAGGCCAGAAGAACGGCAACAAGGCCAGCAATGCGCCCTTGGCGGGGCGCGAACACGTCACGGGTCATGAATCCTCTTTTCGTTGATGGCGCGCCGCAGGGTGCGGCGCGCAAGGCTCAGTGCCGGTGGTGGGGGGACGACGTCTTGGCCGGCTGGCTGGTCGCAGTGAACGCAACGTCATAATCGAACGCCTGCACCGACGACAGCAACGGCAGCGCAAAGGCGCGGAACGCCATGTGGGCCGTGTCGAAGAAGCCTGGCTCCGTCACCACGGGGCGACCGATGAAGAAATTCCGGTCCCCTTCGGAGGCAAAGGTCAGAACGAAGCCCAGATCGTAGCCGCGAACCGTTGGCTCCCCACTGTTCTGCCATCCGCCCTCCATCGACACAATCAGCTTGCGTCCGTCCGCCCGACGCGCATCCTGCACCAGATGGGCGTAGCGCTGTAACACTTCCTCACGCTGCAGGAGGCTTACATCACGGCGGAAACGCATCAGCACGATGTGCTTGACCACGCCCGGGTGCCAGTCCGGCGCGGTGAACGTCGCAACGCCCACCTGATCCTTCAGGGTCTGCAACGCATGCAGGGCCGGGCTGGGCGGTTCGTCCGACGCGGGCGGCGGCGGGGACGATGCAATCGGAAGTGACCAGGGATCGGCGCTGGCCGGGCCGGCAACAGCGCACGCTGCCGCCAGCAGGACCGAAGCGGTCGCCATCATCTTTCTGGCGCAGAGGGGACGAAACATACCGTATTTCCTTCTACCAGAGGGCGCCGCGGGGTTGATCTGTCAGGCGACCGCGAGCTGCCGTTCGAACTTTTTCTGCCGTCGCTGCATCAGAGCATAAACACCGCGCGCCGCAAGTGACTGCAGACGCGAATGCGGCGTGAAGCCGATGGTCTTGAAGATCATGCTGGTCACGCGATTGACGTGACGCTGCTGATAAAAGCCCAGCGCGTGCACCATATAAAGCGCAATGCAGCGCTGGTGGTCATACGGCATGCCCGCGGGTTCGTTGGTCGTGTGATAGGCCGAAGCCAGTTCGTCGTCCTCGCTTTCGGTCACGCGGCCCAGAGCGATGCGCGTGCGCTGCCAGACGCCCAGCTTCTCCCGCCCCAGATAGCGGTGCATGTGGTCGTAAAACAGCTTGAAATGCCGGTATTCGTCGGCCGCGATCTGCTTGCAGATCGCCTTGAGCAACGGCTCCTCCGTCGCATCCGCCAGCGCGGTATAGAACGAGGACGTGCCCGTCTCGACCATGCAGCGCGCAATCAGCTCGCCCGTGCGGGACCCCCGGACCGAGGCATCGACATCCAGATCGATGTGATACGAATCGCGATAACGCTCGAACGCCGTCATGTAATCCCAGCTCGGGTCCGCCAGCATCGCCCACTTGCCCAAGGCGTCGCCATGCTGAACTTCCTCGACCGCCCAGTTGTCGGCAGCGGCCCGGAAGTCGGGATCGTCGACAAACACGTTCTTGAGATAGCGGGCGTAATCGACGCCATTACGCTCGACCACGGACGCCGCCTTGACCATCGGGATGAGCCTGGTGTCGACCCGCGCCGGGTCGAAACTGTCCCAGTCCATCTGCTCAATGCGCCAGTGTTTCATCGTATCCTGTCGTCTGCATGCAGGGGCACCGTAGCGCCCGTTTTCAGTGTCATAAAACTGGAACTATCGCGAAATGCGGCCCGGCGCCAGCCCGATGCGCCGACTGCCCGGGGATCGGATGCTTGCGGCGGCGCACCCTGTCGTGGCATGGAACTCTGCCTGCCGCCGACGCCCGTGCGTCATCCGGCACCCCTTATATCTGCCAAGTTCCACGGAGATCTCCCATGCCAGACGGCATTGCGCCCACGCTTTCGAACGCTTCTGCTCCGGCCGCGTTCCCCGTACGCAATGACTGGACGCGCGACGAAGTGGCCGCCCTGATTGCGCTGCCCTTCCCCGAGTTGATGTATCGCGCGCAGACCGTTCACCGCGCGAATTTCGACCCGACCGAGATCCAGATCTCTACCCTGCTGTCGATCAAGACCGGCGGCTGCCCCGAAGATTGCGCCTATTGCCCGCAGAGCGCCCTGCATGAAGACGGGGTGAAGGCCAGCCGCCTGATGGCCGTCGAGACCGTGCTGGCCGAGGCCCGCGCGGCCCGCGATGCCGGTGCGGCGCGCTTCTGCATGGGGGCTGCGTGGCGTTCGCCCAAGGATCGTGATCTGGACACCGTCTGCGCGATGATCGAGGGCGTGAAGCAGCTTGGCATGGAGACCTGCGTGACGCTGGGGATGCTGGATGCGGCCCAGACCGAGCGTCTGCGGGATGCGGGGCTGGACTATTACAACCATAACCTCGACACCTCGCCGGAATATTACGGCAAGATCATCACCACCCGCACCTATCAGGACCGGCTGGATACGCTGTCCAACGTGCGCGACGCGGGCATCAATGTCTGCTGCGGCGGCATTGTCGGCATGGGTGAAGACGAAAGCGACCGCGCCGGTCTGATCGCAACGCTGGCCAGCCTGCCCAAGCATCCGGAAAGCGTGCCGATCAACCTGCTGGTGCGCGTCGCCGGCACACCGCTGGCCGAGGCCGAGGCCGTCGATCCGATCACCTTCGTCCGCATCATCGCAGCCGCCCGCATCACCATGCCGGCAAGCCATGTGCGCCTTGCCGCGGGCCGCGAGAACATGACGGACGAAGCGCACGCGCTGTGCTTCCTCGCGGGGGCGAACTCGATCTTCTATGGCGAGAAGCTGCTGACCACGCCCAACCCGGCCGAACATCGCGACCGGCGCCTGCTGACCGATCTGGGCATCCGAACGGCCAGCAACGCACACTGAGTCTGGCGGGGCCGGTTTCCAGCCCCTCATCTGACGTCCACGTCCCGCCGTGCGCCAGACGAAATCACGAAAAGCCCGCGATCCTGAAATCAGGTCGCGGGCTTTCCTGTTTCCGTGCCCGCCTCCGGCAACGCCGGGGCGGTTACTCGAAGCCCGTCACGGCGTGCGGAACATAAGCCGCCTCAAGCTGCGCGATATCATCTGCACTCAGCGACACATCCAGCGCGGCGACGGCATCATCCAGATGATGCGGTTTGGACGCACCGATGATCGGGGCCGAGACTTCGGACTTGGCCAGCACCCACGCCAGCGCAACCTGCGCCATCGGCACACCCCGCGCTTTTGCAACATCGGCGACTGCCTCGATGACTTTCGTGTCCGCTGCTTCCGTGCCCGTGTAGAGTTTCTTGCTGACGGCATCGCTCTCGCTGCGGGCGGTCTGTTCGCCCGGCAGTCGCGTCAGCAGCCCCCGTGCCAGCGGACTCCACGGCATCAGACCAACACCCTGATCGCGGCAAAGCGGAATCATTTCACGCTCTTCTTCACGATAGATCAGGTTGAGGTAATTCTGCATGGTCACGAACTGCGTCCAACCATTTGCCCGCGCAATTTCCTGGGCTTTTGCAAACTGCCACGCATACATCGACGACGCCCCGATATAGCGCGCCTTGCCCGCCTTCACGACGTCGTGCAGCGCCTCCATCGTCTCCTCGATCGGGGTTGTGTAATCCCAGCGATGAATCTGATAGAGATCGACATAGTCCGTGCCCAGACGCGTCAGGCTCTTGTCGATTTCGTCCATGATCGCCTTGCGCGACAGCCCCTTGCGGTTCGGTCCGGCGGGTGCGCCTGCTGCTCCCTCGGGGAAAAAAACCTTCGTGGCGACCACGGTTTCGTCGCGGCGCACGAAATCCTTGAGAAATTTCCCAACAATAAGCTCCGACGTTCCAGCCGAATAGCTGTTGGCGGTGTCGAAGAAATTGATCCCCAGATCTGCGGCACGACGCAGGATCGGCAGGCTTTCCGCCTCACCCAGTGTCCACGCATGCGCGCCCGCATCGGGTTCACCAAAGGTCATGCACCCAAGGCATAGTTTCGATACATCGAGTCCGGTCTTGCCAAGTTTCACATAATCCACGATCGGTTCCTCCGTTGGGCGGCACCCTGTGGGCCCGCCGTCAATTCACATAAGACAGTCGCTGTTGGTCGTCTGCATCCGGGCCAGCGTCAGGCCGCCCGACTCAAGCTCTGCCCGGAGCAATGCCAGAAGCCCGGGAAAGCGCGCCTCCAGATCCGCGCGCCGCAGGGAACTTGTGCGACGATTGCCGTAGTCAACCTGATGAATAAGCCCCGCTTCACGCAGGACCCTGAAATGGTGGGTCAACGACGCCTTGGCGACGGGGAACCCAAAGGCTGAGCAATTGCGCTCCGCCCCATCTTCCAGCAGAGCCAGTCGCGCAATGACTTCACGCCGCAAAGGATCCGCAAGCGCCGTAAAAACGCTGCCCAAGGCGATCTCGTCCACAGGGGGGGCGGGAAGCAGCGTCACGATCGGCACTCCAAGGTATGGGGTAAGCCTTACCTAACGACGCGAATGGTATATGTAAAGCCATACCTATACGCTTTGACGCAGATCTGCGTTGCACAAGCGCGTGTGCAGCAAAAGCGCGAGCAGGCCCGAAGGCCACAGCACCCGGTCAGGACAACGGGTGTTGCCAGCTCTTGTAGACAAATTCGATGCTGTACCCGTCGGGATCAAAAATATTTGCCGCGTAATAACGCGGATCATAATGCAGACGCGCACCGGGCGCGCCGTTATCCAACGCCCCCGCCGCCATTGCAGCGTGATACGCAGCATCGACCTCCGCTTCGCTGTGGGCGAGGAAGCCGACATGCGCCGCCTTCGCGTCGACCGTGCCCGATCGCAACCAGAACCCCATGCGCCCCTTTGCTCCGAACCCCTTGAGGTCCGGGTGGCCCGGCGGTCCGTTCCTGCCGTCGAAATCATGGCGGTTCGTGATGCCCAACGGCGCAAGAGCCGCCGTGTAGAAAGCGATCGAGCGCTCCATATCGCTTACCGTCAGAAAAACATGGTCAAGCACTATGAACTCTCCTTCCCCGCGACGTTACCGCCTTACGCCGCAGGACCTTACGGCGTTACACCTTTACGATCAAAGGGCCACCCGTGACCTTGTCCAGACGCAATGCACCCTTCCACCGGTCGGTTCTCGGCTTCGTGTTCCTGTGGTTTTTTCTCGGGGGTATTGCTCATTTCGCCTTCACCGAAACGGAAATGGGAATCGTGCCGCCCCTGTTTCCGGCCCATCGGCTGCTGGTGCTGATCAGCGGCATGCTGGAACTGTTGGGCGCGTTTGGTTTGCTGATACGTCCGGCGCGCAGTGCAGCCGGGTGGGGCCTTATCCTGCTGACGGTCGCCGTCACGCCCGCCAATATCTACATGTGGCAGAATGCTGCCGCGTATCCGGGCATCCCGGAATGGCTGCTGCTGCTGCGGCTGCCGTTTCAGGCCGTGCTGATGCTGGCCATCTGGTGGGCTACGCGCCCGGTCAGCCGCAGGGTCTTTCAAACCACACGCTTCAGGCCCTGAAAGGGCCGGATCGGGGGGGGGCACGCCCCACACCCGATCCGCCGAGGGCGTCAGGCGGCGGGCGGATTCAACTGCGCGTCGATCTCCAGCGCCAGACGCGCCATCGTCACCGCGCCGTCCCGGCTGCCTGCCCCGCAGATAAAGCGCGCCGGGTGGGCAAAGACGGCATCCGCAACGCCCGATACCTCGGCCAAAGCAGTTTTTTCCAGGCCGCCCCACGCCTCGGGCAGCGACACGCGCTGGCCGAAATCACCACGCTTGGGGGGGATTGCCTTGACGTTCCACTGCTGCGGCCCGGCGGGGGAGACGACATAGACGACCGGCAATTCTTTTTCGAAAATCACCTTTTCGGTCGGCATCCCGGTGTCCATCACCAGAATACGCTTGTCCTCGGCCTGTTCATACGCGGCCATCACCCGGCTTGCGGCCTTCAGGCTGGCGCGCACGCGGTCGATCATGTTCACCAGATGCGATGCCACGGCGACCGCTGCATTGGCAAAGCCCTGCCCTTCACGCGCGCGGGCTTCGTCTGCGCCATACAGTTCCGCCGTGTCCCATGCCGGGCCGCACGCCCCGACAATATCGGCCAGCGACAGCTTGCCCATCTTGGCCACGCCATTGTCATCAAGGTCGATCGGCAGCACGAGCGAATGGTCGATCGCCTGCCAGATCGCGGTCAGCCCCGCGTCGTCCATCGGCGTGGTCAGGATATTGCGGATCGCGGCGATGCCGTAATCCTTCCACAAAAGGCCCGCCGCGCTATAGGGCGTGCCGTCCTCACGCAGCGGCTTGTCCTTCATGTGGTGGTCGTATCGCCCCTCCGCCGGGGTATAGCTGCCGCCCACATCGAACACGATGTCCGCCGCCTTGATGCGATCCGGCACGCGACTGCGCGTGAAATCCAGCCGATCCGTCGGGGCATTGCCCAGCACACGGCCGCGCAGATCACCCTGTGGTGCCAGCGCGTAATGCAGGATCACATAACCCAGCGTCTCATCGACATGAAAATTCCCCGAATGAGTCAGGGCTTTGACGGTCGTCGTGGTGTCAGTGAGACCGATGGGCGTGTGTTCGGACATGGAAAAAACCTGCTGATAGCCGGGACGGGCGTTCAAATCGTGCCCCTACATGCCGCACGGCGTGGGCTGAGACAACAGGCTTGCAGTGCAGGGTTGACGGCGTCCGCCCGTATAACGGCAAACGCATCAACAACGCGCGTGCCTTCATACCGACAGATCAGGCAGAGACGCGAGCGCGATCGATCCTGTGCCGAGCCACACCGATCCTTCCCGGCCAGATCTCCGTCACCCCAATGTCCGTGTCCCAAGCCACTTTACCTTCTCCGGATCGCGATGATCGAAGAAACTGCTGGCTTTCTGATCGAGCGCGGCAATCGCCGCCATGTCCGCTTCGTCCAGACTGAAGCCGTAAATCGCAAAGTTCTCAGCCATACGCTCTTTCCGGACAGACTTGGGAATCGCCACAATACCGCGCTGGTTCAGCCAACGCAGGACAACCTGGGCGATGGTCTTGCCGTGCTTGTCGGCAATCGATTGCAGCACAGCATTCGAAAACAGACCGTTTCGTCCCTCCGCAAACGGTCCCCATGCCTCCGCCTGAACGTCATATTGCTTCAGGATTTCAAGCGCGTCGTCCTGCTGATGGAAAGGATGCAGTTCGATCTGGTTGATTGCGGGCGTGATCTCGTTGTGAAGCACGAAATCCACCAACCGGTCAGGATAGAAATTGCTGACACCGATCGCCCGGATGCGCCCGGCAAGATGCAACTCCTCCATCGCCCGCCACGCGCCGTAGACGTCGCCGTATGGCTGATGGATCAGCCACAGATCGAGATAATCTGTCTGCAGCTTGTTCAACGAGCGCTCAAAAGCCGCTTTTGCCTTTTCATAGCTTGCATCTTCGATCCAGAGCTTCGTCGTCACGAACAACTCGCTACGGTCGATCCCGTGATTGCGGATCGCATGACCCACCGCCTCCTCGTTGCCATAGGAGGTTGCTGTATCCAGAAGCCGATAACCGACATCAATGGCGTCCCGGACACTGCGCTCACACTCGGCAGGGTCAGGCACCTGAAACACGCCGAAGCCAAGCGACGGCATCTGCACGCCGTTGTTCAGCGTCACAGACTGAATATTGGTTATCATCCCAGTTCTTTCTCCGTCAGCAGTTCAGCGATTGATAAGGTTTTGATGCGAGGCGGGATAACGCTCCCCCAGAAGCGTGATGCTGTTGAGGGCCTGCTTTATGCGGCTAAGGTCATCACGCGTCAGCGTGACGTCTGCTCCCCCCAGATTTTCCTCCAGGCGCTCGAGCTTGGTCGTACCCGGGATGGGGGCAATCCAGGGCTTCTGCGCCAGAAGCCATGCCAATGCGATCTGCGCCGGGGTGCAGGATTTTTCAGACGCAATGGTTTTTACAAGATCGACCAGCGCCTGGTTCGCAGCAAGCGCATCGGCCTGGAAGCGGGGCACCGTGCTCCGGAAATCATCTTTGGAGAACACGACCTTCGGGTCGAGCTTGCCCGTCAGAAAGCCTTTTCCCAACGGAGCGAATGGAACGAACCCGATGCCCAGTTCCTCAAGAAGCGGCAGGATTTCGGCTTCGGGCTCACGCCAGAACATGGAGTACTCACTCTGAAGTGCTGTCACGGGCTGCACGGCGTGAGCACGACGGATTGAATCAACGCCTGCTTCGGACATGCCGAAATGCTTGACCTTCCCTGCCTCGATCAGCTCCTTCACCGTCCCGGCGACGTCTTCCACCGGCACGTTCGGATCGACGCGATGCTGATAGAGAAGGTCGATCCTGTCGGTCCGCAAGCGGCTGAGGGCACCTTCAACGACCTGTCGGATACGTTCCGGGCGACTATCGAGACCTTGCGCGGGCACGCCGTTTACGAACCCGAACTTGGTTGCAATCACCACCTGATCACGAACCGGCTCAAGCGCTTCGCCGACTACGTCTTCATTGACGAGCGGCCCATAAGCTTCGGCGGTATCGAAAAACGTGACGCCACGTTCGTGTGCCGCGCGGATCAGTGCAACAGCATCCTTGCGATCCATGGCCGGCCCATAGCCATAGCTCAGCCCCATGCACCCGAACCCAAGTGCGGATACTTCCAGGCCGCTCCGACCCAATGTGCGTATGTGCATGATTCGTGATCCCGTTCCGTAGCCCCAGGACGATTGTCAGGGCTGTGAATGATCAGGACTATAAGCGCCGCCGCTTCAATCAATTAGACAGCATAAATCTCTTGGGTCTATGACTCTTGGTCATGAAACCTGAGGAAGGTCTGGCCACCATGCGACGTGAAGAACTTGGAAGTCTGGCGTTGTTCATGGCGGTTGCCGATGAAGGCAGCTTTACCAAGGCAGCGGGCAAACTTGGCATCTCCCAGTCTGCGCTCAGTCACTCTCTGCGGCGGCTTGAAGCAAAACTGGGCTTGCGCCTGCTGACACGAACCACTCGCAGTGTCGCATTGACCCTGGCTGGCGAACGTCTCATCGAAACATTGCGTCCTGCGCTGGAAGACATCGATCAGAGGCTTGCAGCACTGACCGAATTTCGGGACCGACCGGCTGGCACGGTCCGGATCACATCGAGTTCACACGCAGCCCGCACGGTGCTCTGGCCGGTCATTGATCGTCTTACGGCCGAAAATCCCGATATTCACGTTGAAATCAATGTCGAAGCCGGCCTCGTCGATATCGTCTCCGAACGTTATGACGCCGGGGTCAGGCTTGGAGAAAGACTGGAACAGGACATGATCGCCGCGCCGATCGGTCCGCGCTTGCGCATGGCCGCCGTCGCTTCACCGTCATATTTCAGCAAAAGGAAAATTCCTCAGACGCCTTACGATCTCGCTCATCATAATTGCATCAATCTTCGCCTGCCGACTTCAGGCGGGTTGTACGCGTGGGAATTTGAACGTGACGGGAGGGAGATCAGGGTCAAGACAGAGGGCCAACTGGTCTTCAACGATGTCACGCTCATTTTGGAAGCGACCCTTGCTGGCCACGGCATCGCCTTCATGCTTGAAGATCACGTCAAAAATCATCTCTCTGGCGGAACCCTGATGCGGGTTCTGGAGGAATGGTGCGATCCTTTTGACGGCTATTACCTGTATTATCCAAACCGCCGCCAGCCTTCTCCAGCGTTCAATCTGGTTCTGGATGCCCTGCGTTATCGAAAATGAAGCCGGTCGGGACGGGAAAACCAGCGCCCCGCTCCAGAGTAAAGAGCAAAAATCCAGAAATATAACCACTGTTTCCAAAAAAGATCGACCCGCGCGCGCTCCTCGACAGAGCTGTGCTTGGGTCACGCTGTACAGAAAGCCTTTCACAAGACCACGGTCGAACTTTTGCCCCGACAGACATACCGCTTCGCAGCATCAACGTTTCAGGCGCCCCACGATCAGGCCGGTGTGTCGCCGCCACGCGCCAGAAGCGGGGTGGGTTCCGGCTGCCCCTCGTAATATCCAGCCTCGCGCAGGAATCCGTGACGACCGAGGGCATCGACAACCAGCGCGCCACTATCCGGATAAGTGCAGACCTCAGCGGGCGGCTCCGCACCGATCGCGAGATAAACCAGATCGCCCGTGCTGTCGGGCGCCGCAGGATTGGCGATCTGATGCGCGATCCCCGTATCGGCAGGACAGGAAATGCAATCGCCCGGGCCAATCTCATGCACGCACTCGCCATAGCGAAACAAACCTCGACCTTCGAGCACAACGAAAATCTCGTCGGCCTGAAGATGCGTGTGCGCCGGGCACGCGCTGTGGCCGGGGGGCACCCGGACGGCCCCCATGCCAAGTCGGCCCATCCCGAAACGCCCAGGCCCGGCCTCCCGCATCGCCGGGGTCAGCGCGCGGCGGAAATGCGTCCAGGCGGCGGGCACGTTGGCCGGGATTTCCGGCACCGTGTGCATGTTGACGATCGTCGGCGCTTTCTCGGTCATGTCGTCCCCTCGTGTCCGCGTCGGATAACGCGGGCCGCTCGCCAAGGATCCACCACGTTCACATCTTGTGAACCCTGCTCCCGAACACGCGTGTCATCACATCTGCTGTTCGGGAATGCCTTGCATACCCCTCACCGGACCGGCACCGTGGCCCCCTCCGCCACGCCAGCACGCGCGAACCAGAGCGACGCCTGTGTGCCATCCCCCTGTGCCTTGGCCGCCTGTGCGGCACGCAGCCACAGGGCCTTTGCGCCATCCGGATCGAACGCGTCACGCGCACGCGCCGCAAGGGCAAGCGCGCGCGCCATTGCGGCATAATCCTGATGTGCACGGCGCAAATCGGCAGCACGCAATGCCCGCGCCTCGGCATCCCGGGGATCGCGCTGCACCGACAGAGCGTATAACGCCCCGATCTCCTGCGCATCCGCCTGCACCGTGGGGTCAGCATGGGCCTTGCGTGCCATCAGCGGCGAAACCCGGTTTTGCGCGTCCGTCACCAGATCGGGACGGCCGCCCTCGTCACCAATGTGCGCCAAAATCAGCGCCGCGCGTGGCAACAGCGCCTGTTGCGCCATGGCCGCCTGAAGATGCGGCACAGAATCCGGATCGCGCCCCAGCTTGTGCAGCGCCGCCCCTTCCAGCAAATCAAAAGACGGATCGGCAACCTGTCCGCGCGTTGCCAGCGCGGCACGCACCTGCGCCACGGTCGTCAGTGCGTCCTGCGGCTTCTTCTGCGCGATCTGCATCACGGCAAGGTTATAGCCCGCATCCCCCACGCCCTGCGCGTTGTCATGCGCCAGCGCCAGCGTGAAGGCCTTGCGATAATCGCCCACCGCCTCGTCCGCCTTGTTCTGGCTGGTCGCGTCGGCGCCCACTTGCAACGCCTGCTGCAAGGTCGGATCGACCGGTTCGTGCACAGCGCTGCCGCACGCGCCCAGCATCAGCAGCGCCGCCATGCCGCAGACCCGCCGCATCATGGCTGCACCTTTCCCGGCGGCAAGCGTGTCGCGGGCGCCTGCGCGCCTTTACCGCCGCCGCCCAGCAGCCACAGGCCGCGCAGTTGGTCGGTCAGCTTCCGCAGCGAGTCCGACATGGCCTGTGCTTCGGTAATCAGCGTCGGCAGTTCCGCCGCCGACTTCGCCAGATCTGCGGTCATGCCCGGCAGTTGCGGCGTGGCCTTCTTGACGTCCGCGCTCGCGGAACGCAGGTTGCTCATGGTGCCATCAGCCTTGGTCATCACCCCGGCCATCTGCTTTTCAATCGGTTGAAGCTGCGCGACCGTGGTGTCGAGAGTGGCAATCAGCGCCTCGGCCTGATGGATCAGCTTGTCGTCTTCCAGCAACTGCCCGACCGAGCCCTTGCCCTTGTGGATGTCCGTTACCGTAGTGTCCAGTTGCGCCATCATGTGATTGGCGTTGGCCAGAATCGGCAGTGTCTGGGCGCGGATATCGGAAACCGTCTTGGTAATCATGTCGGCAGGATTGGGCTCGACCGTCGCGTCCAGCGCGGCATAGCCCCAGTCCATGGCCGCCCCCTTGCCGCGCGAAATCTCGATATAGCTCGCGCCCGCCACGACGAAACGGCGGCGGATCACAGCGGTGCTGTCACGCCGGATGAAGGTCTTCAGGTCCGGATCGATGTCTGCAATCGCATACATGCCGCCATCGGCATTCAAGCGGATGCGGCGGATGCTGCCCGCACGAATACCCAGTGTTTCCACATCGTCACCCACCGCCAGACCCGCGACCCCGGATTCCGGCAGGATGATCCGCAAATGAGCCGGCGGCGTCAGCCAGTTTCGCAGGATACCCGCTTCGACCACCGCTGCACCCAGCACCAGCACAGCCAGCAGCACCAGCAGGCCGACCCATTCATCGGCATAACGAAGCCGGGAAAGCGGCCGGGACGACAGTTGGGAGCGCCAATGAAACATCAGGCCGATTTCCTCATTGCGAACAACCCTTCATCAATCAGATGCAGCGCATGGGTGAATAGCGATCGATAAGGGCGCCATTCCGCCATGCTCCGCACCAGCAATACCACCGCCGAGCCGTCATGCCGCACGCGGGTCACCTCATCGAGAAACGGCGTCATGATCTCATGTTCCGCACCCACTATCGGATTTTCCAGCAGCAGCAGGCGCGGCGATCCCAGAAAAGCCCGCACGCAGGCCGACCGCAACAAATCCCCCGCGGACAGCCGCGATGGCTGCGCGGTCGGCAGGCCCGGCAGACCGAACCCCTCGGCCAGCGCCACGGCTTCCTGCATCACCACCGCTTCCTTGCGCGTCGTGTGATAAAGCTGCGGCAGCAGGATATTGCCGTCCATCCCAAGGGCCTCAAGCCAGGCACCACGACGCGACACGCGCCCGATGCGACCCCGCATGGCGTCGGCCTGCAATTCGCCAAGTTCGCGCCAGTCGGCGCCCCGGCATCGTGCGGCACCCTGGGTCAGAGTCACCAGACCGCAGCACAGGTCGGCAAACATCGTCCCCCGCTCGGGATCGCGGCACGCAATCAGCGCGCAGTCACCGGGCATCAGACGCAGATCGTAGGGCGTGGGCGCAAAGCCCGTCTCATCAAAGGACGGGACCGCACCAACCAGTTCCAGTATGGGTTCCAGACCGGCCATCGTCAGAGGCTCAGACTGAACAGGATGGTCACGACCATGACCATCGTGATACCGCGCGAGAACGACCGTGGCAGCAGGGCCGAAACCCCTTCATGCGGCGCTGCGGTCAGCCCGGTCAGACAACTGCCCGCACCGACGAAAAAGCCGACAAGGATGAACTTCGCGGGAATGGTGATGAAATCCGACCCGGTCATGCTGGTCACCACATCGGTCAAAAAGCTCCAGACCGAACTGTTGATCGCGCCAGTCACCCGACTGGCGACATACCCCATCAACAGCGTGGTGACGGAAAACAGGATGCCAAGCGTGAACCCGCCGACCGTGAACGCCACCGCCCGCGGCAACAGCAACATCGAAAACGGGTCCAGCCCCATGGCCTGCATACCGCGCACCTGCCCGCTGGTCGTCATCAGCCCCAGTTCCGCCGTGGCCAGCATCCCGTTGCGTCCCAGCAGGATAATCCCCACCAGAATGGGTGCGACCTCCCGCACCAGCACACTCACCAGGATCGAGCCTGTCATCTGCGCGAGCCCGGCAAAGCCCAGCCAGTATACTGTCTGACTGACCACACCGATCCCCGCCAGCACCGCCGTGACCAGCGTCGCAATCAATCCCCCGGCCACGATTTCGCGCAGACAGCGGCGAAATTCCGCACGTACCGTGCGCCGCCAGCTGTGGGGACGCACCGACTCGCTCAGCACACCCCAGGCCACGCCAATGAACATCAGGGTGAACCGTAACTGCCCCCGCGTCGCACGCCCCACGCGACCGCAGAATTCAAGGCTCCACACCAGCACACGTGCCAGACGACGGGACCGCCGGTCGGAAGAGGCAGCGTTGCTGCTCACCGCTGCCCCACGAGCGTATAGGTGCGGCCCACACCAGTGCCGGGCGCAAAGAACGCACCGCGCGTGCGGAACAGATACCGATCGCGCAGGACCGAGAACACAGCCTCGGTCACCTGAATCGTGCCGTAGTCCGAGGCACCCTGCGCCATCCGTTCGGCAATGGCCATGGTGCGACCCCAGACGTTAAAGACCGGTGGCTCGGAACCCAGGTAACTGCCCAGCACAGGCCCCACGTCGACACCCACGCGAAAGATCGGATCGATATCAGCCTCGGACAGCATGACCAGCGCCGCTTCGCGCACCTTCAGCGCCGCATCAAGCATGCGTGCGGGTGCGCCTTCGTCGATCGTCTCGGAACATCCGGCGACGCACACCAGACGATGACCGACCACCTTGACCGAAAACAGCCCGCATTCCCGTGCAATCTCCTGCACACGCTGGGCCAGGCGGCCCACCACCTCGATCACAGCAGCGGACTCACGCGGCTCGGATATGGGGGGATTGACGAAGGAAATCACCATCACCGCGACGGCAGGAAACAGACCCTCGCGCAGTTCCGCATCCTCACGGGGGGGGATCAGGAACGCATCGCCAAATTGCAACAGCGGGGCGCCGGACGCCGATACCGGATCGGGGGTACCGCTTGCCTGCGGGCGCGCTTCGTCCTGACGCAACGCAAACCGCACCGCCGCGATACTGGCGATCAGATCGATGAACGGTGCCGCAACTGCCGCGCGCCCGGCTTCCTCCAGCACCACCAGGCCATGACTATTGTCGCTGCCGCGGAAGGGGTGGATGTGCACGGCCTCCGTCTCGTTCGCGTGCATGAACACGCGATGAAACGCCTGCGTGCGCGGATCGGCGCTGGCGCGCGCGACATCGAACGCGCCGCCTTCCAGAATCGCGTTGAAAAAAGCCTCCATCTCCACACGCGAATATTCAAAACCACCACTGTGCGCGTCCTGCGTCAGGTCGAACGAGTCCTCGCACACCAGCCGGTTCCCACCGTCACGCAACCGCCAAAGCGAGGCCCGCTGGGCGTGCGTGACGCGCGCCAGCACTTCGGACAGCACCAGCGGCTCCTCCGCCAGATCGAACAGCCCCGGGGCTGCTGCAATCTTGCCGAGCGCGTTTCTCTCTTCCTCGGCCAGCGCGCGCGCCGCGGTCAGCTTGCGGTTCACCCGTTCGGTCAGACGACCCTGACGCACCAGAAACCCCGCCAGCACGATCGTCAGCGCCACAATCACCAGCGAGAAAATGAAACTCTGCCGCCCACTGGCGCGCGCGAAACTGGCGAAATCAGCTTCGTTGGCCACCAGCATCAGCACCCAGTCGTCGCCCGGTTTGCCCAGCGCCGTCGTCACCGCGATATAGGTCGTGTCCTTGCGCGAGACGAGGCGCGTGCCATAGCCCTCCACCCGATACTGGTCCCAGGCACGCGACAGCATCGGGTGCTTCACGGGCGACGGCACCATTTTCTTCGGGTCCCATCCGGCCTCGTTCGCGACTTCGGTCATGATCCGCCCCGCCAGCAGATGGCCCTGTGCGTCCAGCACCAGCGCATGCCCGGATTTGCCGATCTTGATGGTCTCCAGAAACTGCGAAAGATTATTCAGCAGGATATTGACAGCAAAAACATGCTTGCGTCCGTCGGACCCGACATAAGACTGCGCCGTCGTCACCATCAGATTGTGCGTGTTGGCAAACACATAGGGTTGCGACCAGAAGATGCCGTCATGCGACATCGCCCCCTGAAACCACGGCTGAGCACGCACATCGAATGTTCCGGCATCGATCGTGTCGGTCTTCTGCACCTTGCCGGAGGGATCATATGTGACAACGGAGAATGTCCGCGACGTCGGCGTCGTGACGAAAGTCGAGATCGCGATGCTCCTGGGGGCGGTGCCGTGCCGGATCATCGAAATATGGCCGTCTTCGTCCGCCAGATAGAACGAATCGATCTGGGGAACCTGGGCCAGCATGCTCTCTGCGTGGGCACGGAAAACCGCATCGACAATTTCGGCGGGAACTTTCGACAGGGTCTGAGCATTGATCGCCGCACCACTCGCAGCGGGGTCGAGGTAATCCTTGACCTTCTGCGTCACGTAATCGCGCTGCACCTCCAGCAGGTCGCCCGACAGGCGCAGCGCCCCGGCGCGGCTCACCTCATACGACCGCCAGCTGACACCCGCGATGGTCAGCACCACCAGCAGCACGCCCCCGACCGGCACACCGACCTGCAACAGGAACCGCCTCAGACGCTGGCCGCCCTGCCGCCTTGGATCAATGAGCTGCTCGGATGGCAATACCGTCTCCTGTCGTTTGTTTCGTCCCCTTGAGCCGGGTCTTCACACTCACCGGTGGTCTTGGTCCGGGCGCAGCGGACACGGGATCGGCGCGCTGCATTTCCATTCTGGCCGGAACAGGCGGTGTCGTGTCAAATCGTAACGGCGACACCACCGTTCGATCAGGCCTCGTCAGACGCAGTCCAGATCGGATCTGTAACTTTTTTGAGAAACGCCGCGTGGGCCGCCAGTTCGGCCTCGGTCGCGACAACGCGGCGCGGCGTGCGCGGTCCCACCGGGGCATAGCGCACGGCAAAGGATTGTCCGTCCTCCCCGCCCGCAAAGCCGAGGCCGCGCTGGCGGCCGCCCATCAGTTCCAGATACACTTCCGCCAGCAAACGGCAGTCGAGCAGCGCGTTATGCGTCGTGCGTTCCGACAGATCGATGGAAAAGCGCCGGCACAGCGCATCGAGCGAATTCGGCAGGCCGGGAAACCGCGCTTTGGCGATTTCCAGCGTATCGACCATGCGCGTCAGCGGCACACCCGGCTTCCTGCAACGCCCCAGTTCATGATTGATAAAACCGAAATCGAAGCGCGCATTGTGCGCGATCAGCTCGCTTTCCCCGATAAAGGCCAGAAAACCTTCGGCCACTTCGGCAAATTTCGGCTTGCCAACCAGATCTTCGTTCGTCATGCCGTGCACGCGCGATGCCTCGGCCGGAATGTCGCGTTCGGGGTCGATCAACACATGATAATGCTGCCCCGTCGGCAGATCGTCGATCAGCTCAAGCGCTGCGATTTCGATGATCCGATCCCCGGTCGCAGGGTCGAGACCCGTCGTCTCGGTGTCGAAAAGGATAGAGCGTTTCATCGGAAATCCCGCTGCAAATTGCGCACCAAAGCCTGCACCTGTCGTCGTGTACACATCAACGCACACCCCGTGTCGATCACCACATCCGCATGCACCCGCTTGCGACGGTCGGGCATCTGGCGCGCGATGATCCGGTCGGCCTGAACCGCACTCATGCCACCCCGCCGCGCCACGCGCTGCCGCTGCACCCGGCGCGGGGCGGACACCACCACCACCAGATCGCACAGCCGGTCTGCCCCCGTCTCGATCAAAAGCGGAATATCCAGCACCGCCCAGCGCACGCCGCGCCTGCGGCACGCCGCCAGAAATCGCGCGCGCGCCTGCCGCACCATCGGGTGCAGGATCTGCTCCAGACCACGCATCAGGGCCGGATTGCCAATCACGGCTGCACGCAAAGCCGGCCTGTCGATCGTCTCCCCCTGCACGGCCTGCGGCACCAGCGCTGCAATCGCCGCAACCGCTCGGCCACCCGGCTTTTGCAATTCATGCACGGTGCGATCCGCATCGAACACCGGCAGCCCCCGGGCGCGCATCATCGCTGCCACAGTCGTCTTGCCCATGCCGATGCCCCCGGTCAGCCCCAGAACACGCATGGCCTCAGATCAGGCCCGCACCGGCCACACGCTCGACTTCCGCGTCGACTTCGGGATCGCGGCCGAACCAGTCGGCAAAGCCCGGACGCGCCTGATGCAGTAGCATCCCGAACCCGTCCACGATCCGCAGCCCATGCCCGCGCGCGGCGGCCAGGAACGGCGTGATGCGCGGCACATAGACCGCATCCGTGACGACCATCGTCCGCGGCGCGTGCGACAGGTCTGGCGCAAAAGCCTCGCTTCCGCCACCCTGCATGCCCTGGGAGGTCGTGTTGACCAGCAGCGCGCACCCGGCAATCGCGTCGCGCCAGTCTTCCCACGGCACACCCCCCCCCCCACCGAGCGAGGTCACCAGCGCCTCGGCCCGGCTTCGGGTTCGATTGGCAATCAGGACCTCAAGTCCCAGGTCCAGCAACGCCGCAACAACCGCACGCGCCGTGCCGCCCGCACCCAGCACAAGCGCCCGGCCCTGCAAGGTCACGCCGTGCGCGCGCAGATTTTCGACAAATCCCGAACCATCGGTCGACTGCCCACTGATCCGGCCATCCGGCAGGAACGTGACCGTATTCACCGAACCCGCACGCACCGCAGACCGCTGGTGCACATCGCACAGCGCAAACGCCTCCTCCTTGTGCGGGATCGTGACGTTCACCCCGGCAAAACCCGCCGCCTGCAAACCACGTATGGCCTCGGCCAGCCGTCCGGGCTGGACCGCCAGCGGCACATACGCGCCGTCGATCCCGTAACGACGCAGCCAGAAATTATGCAGCAGGGGCGAGCGGGAATGCGTCACCGGCCACCCGATCACCCCGGCAAGACGGGCGTGACCGGTCAGTATCTGCGCGGAGGAAACAGCCTGAATCATGGTGTGTGGTATATCTCCAGTGCGACCGGCAGCAGACGCGCCAGCCGGTCGGCCCATTCGGCCTGTCCCGCTGCATCGGCCACCAGATCCTGCCGAATCTCAAGCTCGACATAAGGCAGGCCACGCGGCTCGGCATGCTGGGGGACGGTGTAATCGGATTCGTCGCTCAGGACATACGGCTCGTTATCGCCGATAAAGGGCACGCCATCCGCCAACATCAGATCGCGCAGGATCAGCCCGAGGCGCGGGTCGCGGTTGTGCAAGACCGCCGCGTGCCACGGCCGGTCGAATTCCGCCATTCTCGGGGTAAAGCTGTGCAGGGCGATCAACGCCGTGGGCTGTCCGTTCGCCGCGCGCGTATCAAGCTCCTCGCGGATGCGCGCATGATAGGGGGCCAGAATTTCCGTCTCCCGCGCCAGACGGTCAGCAGGCGTGATCTCGTGATTTGCGGGAACCGGTGTGTTGTCACTGATCGGGGGAATGGACGTCGGATGACCCGGCGCGCGGTTACAGTCGATGACCAGCCGGGAGTAGACCTGCTCGATCAGAACGGTCCCCAGACGCTCGGCCAGCAGACGTCCCACACCGGCCATGCCGATATCCCACGCAATATGCCGGTCCCATTCCGGAGCAGGCACGCCCATATCCCCGAGCGCCGTCGGCACCCGACGGCCGCCGTGATCGCTGACCAGAACGAACGGGCTGGTACGCGACGTCCCGATCACGATCACCGGTGCAGGGTCCTGCGCGCCGAGCACACGGGAACCGCCGCTGAATTCGTCCAAAATCCTGTCCTCCCGCGCGACTACGATGCACGCATCCTATCGCGATCATGGGACAGAGGGAACCGCGCCGGGCGCAACACTGCGCAAGGCCAGATCCACACAGGAGGCGAAACAAACGGGTGGAAAACACGCCACAAAGCAGGCTTACGATCCCGATCCGCGCATTCAGGGATCGTTATGTGCAGACATTTTTCCGAAATTTGCCGCCTGGAGCGGAGACGGCAGCACGCTTGCACACCATGCCTCCTGAAGGCGGACGATCCTGTCCACGACATCCAGCAGTTCGCTGGAATCGAAAGGCTTCGAAAGCAGTTCCGCCTCGTCGAACGATTTCGGCAGCGACTCCCGCCCGTAGCCGCTGACGAACGCGAACGGAATGTTGGCGCGCGACAGGGACGCCGCAATCTCGTCAACCGGATGGCCGCCAAGATTGGCGTCCAGAAGCGCGGCATGAAACCGGTATTCCCCGATGAACGCCAAGGCCTCGGACACATCGGCCGCCGGCCCGATCACGTAGGCCCCCGCGTCTTCAAGCTGTGCGGCGATGTCCATCGCCAGCAGCGGTTCGTCCTCGACCACCAGAACGCGCTTGCCCTCCAGCGGACCGCGACGGGCCGAACCGACCGCCATCGGGGGCGCCGAGGCCGCAGACGATGCGCCTGCCGCGGCCCCGTTCGGCAATGTTTCGCCCATCGGCAGGGGGATTGAAATATCCCACCGCACGCTACCAGAATCCACCGACATCGTCGCGTCGCCGCCGCCACCGCGTGCGCTCGATTCAATCAGTCTCGTGCCGAATCCACGTCGAAAGGGCGCTGCCACGGACGGGCCGCGACGCTCCGCCCACGCAAGTTCAAGCCGTTCCCCAACAACGGACCAGCCGATCGTCACGACACCGTCGGGGTTCGACAAAGCACCGTATTTGATCGAATTCGTGCCGAGTTCGTGCAGGATCATCGCCATCTTCGGCACGATGGTGGCGTCGAGATAAACCTGCGGACCGGCAGCCCAAATCTGCGCCTCGTCCACCGCACCCAGTTTCATCTGATCCCGGACGATGTCGCGAATGTCCGTACCCTTCCACTCGTTCGTGCTCAACTGGGCATGAACACGTGACATGGACTGTATCCGGCCACCGAAACTCTCGACGAACTCCGCTGGCCTGTCAGCGTGACGCAGGGTCTGAAAGGCAATGGCCTGAACGTTCGCCAGCATGTTTTTCACGCGGTGGCTCAGTTCACCGCTCAGGGTGCGCTGCAGGTTTTCGCTGTCCCGAAGGGCCCGGCAGGTGCGCTCCAGTTCCTGCTCACGCGCGCGCAAGGCTTCGTCCGCGATGGTCCGCTCCAGCAAATCCGCCGCCTGACGGGCCACGATATCAAGCAGACGCAGATCACGCTGGGATGGCTGATGCGGCTTGCTCCAGTGGGTGGAGATCATTCCCAGCAGCGTACCGCCGCGCGACAAAAGCGGTGTGGTCTGGGCAGAGCGGATTCCCGCGCGCCGGAACGCCAGAAGATCCTCCGTCCCCGCGATGTCGTCCCAATCTTCAAAATCGGGAATAATTGCCCGCTGGCCGAACCTGAGCGCCATTGTGCAACTGCTGTGCGCTGCCGGGCTCACCCACTGCCAGAACCGCAATGCTTCAGGGGGAAGGCCGCGGTGGGCCAGAAGCTGCAACTCCCCCCCATGTCCCGAGGGATCGTCCTTGGGGCACAAAAGCTGCATCGTGCCGAACTGCGAACCCGTAATCGACACCGCAGCGTCGACGATCTTGCCATACAACTCGACCCGATCCTGCTCACCGATCAATGCGACACTTATCTCGTGCAGCAGATCGATATCAGCCAACGCGCCGTCTGAAGGCTTTGAGGCGACGACAGGGAGCGGCGACGGGTCGGCTTGGAGTAACGGCATGTTCGGTTCTCTGGTGACGAAAAACTCGCGCGAAACACGTCCAACGTGCCGCCCTCACGGCGGTTCCACCCTGTATACCAAAAGTAGCGCGCCTCACCAGCACGCCGATTGCGCGCTTGGGTGACCGCCCGCCGCCGCTTGCGGCGAATGGCTGTCAGGCCGTCAATCGCCGCAACTGCGCGATGGCATCCGGCGCCGCCCAGTCGATCGGGCCGCCATGGCGCGCCACTTCCTGACCTTTGGCGTCCACAACGAACGTGAAGGGCAGTTCCTCGACACCCAGCGCCGACATGACCGACGCTTTCGGGTCGAGATAACCCTGAAACGGCGTGATGTGGTGACGGGACATGAAGCCATGAACCGCCGTAGCGCCACCGTGATCGGCAGAGACAATCACCAGCGCGGGGTCCTGCGGCCCGAGCCTGGCCGAAAGAGCCGCCAGCTTCGGAAGTTCCAGCACGCATGGCGGGCACCACGTCGCCCAGACATGCACGACCACGCCCCGCCCCCGCCACTGCGACAACGGATGGGCCGCCCCCGCGTCGTCACTGAAGGTCAGGTCTGGCAGCGCCCTGGGTGCCTGGCGCGCGATGGCCGACAGGGACACGGGTTTTTCGTCGGCATCCTGCGCGCGGGAGGGTTTGCACCAGAACGGTGCGGCAAGTAGGGTGCCGCCAAGGATCAGGGCCCGTCTGCGGTCGATTGCAGGCACCTGAGAGGCGAAAGGATTTCTGTTCATCATGTCTTCTTCGGATCAGCTGTCCCCGGACACTAGCGCATCTGCATCGGCCACGGCCAACGCGCAGTGGGGAGGGCGTTTCGCCGGTGGTCCGTCAGCGATCATGCAGGATATCAACGCCTCGATCAGCTTCGACAAGGCACTGTGGCGTCAGGACATCGCGGGTTCACTGGCCCACGCGGCCATGCTGCACAAGGTCGGCATCCTGTCCGTCGACGATCTGGACGCCATCCGCAATGGCCTTCATGACATCGCAGCAGAAATCGAAGCCGGACGGTTCGAATTCAGCGAATCCCTCGAAGACATCCATATGAACATCGAGGCCCGCCTGTCCGAGCGGATCGGTGAAGCGGGCAAGCGCCTGCACACCGCCCGGTCCCGCAACGATCAGGTCGCGACCGATTTCCGCCTTTGGGTGCGTGACGCGATCGACGGACTGGACGGCCAGATCGCGGCCCTGATGCAGGCCCTCGCCAGTCGCGCACTCGGCCATGCCGACACGGCCATGCCGGGCTTCACCCATCTGCAGACGGCCCAGCCCGTGACGTTCGGCCACCATCTGATGGCCTACGTCGAAATGCTGTCGCGTGATCGCGGGCGCCTGTCCGATGCGCGCCGTCGCCTGAACGAATGTCCGCTCGGCTCCGCTGCGCTGGCCGGGACGTCCTTTCCGATCGACCGCCGCATGACGGCCGAGGCGCTCGGGTTCGACAGGCCGACAGCGAACTCGCTTGATGCCGTCTCGGACCGGGACTTCGCGCTGGAGTATCTTTCGGCCCTGACGATCATGGCGATGCATCTGTCGCGCCTGTCCGAAGAAATCGTGATCTGGTGTTCGGCACCGTTCAGCTTCATTCGCCTGTCGGACGCGTTTACGTCGGGGTCGTCCATCATGCCGCAAAAGCGCAACCCCGATGCCGCCGAACTGGTGCGCGCAAAAGTGGGACGCGTTGCCGGATCGCTGGTCGGGCTGCTGACGGTCATGAAGGGTCTGCCACTGGCCTATGCCAAGGACACGCAGGAAGACAAGGAACCGGTCTTCGACGCAACCGATGCGATGGTTCTCAGTCTTGCTGCCATGGACGGCATGATCCGCGATCTGACGGCAAACACCGACCGGATGCGCGAGTTTGCCGGATCTAGTTTCTCAACCGCAACGGATCTGGCCGACTGGCTGGTGCGTGTGCTGAAACTTCCTTTCCGCACCGCACACCATGTGACCGGGCGCATCGTCGGACGCGCAGAAGCACAAGGCATCGACATTTCCGAACTGACGCTGGCGGAGATGCAGGAAGAACATGCTGGCATCACGCAGGACATCTTCACTGTGCTGACCGTGGAATCGTCCCTCGCCTCCCGTGTCAGCGAGGGCGGCACGGCCCCCGGCAACGTCAGGGTGCAGGCTCAGGCATGGCTCAACCGACTTGCAGCATCCGGGAACACCGCACCATGACCATGGCTTCTGCCCGAATTTTGCTTTTGCTTGTGCTGCTCGGGGCTTTGGCTCCCGGTCTCTCCGCCTGCGGCAAGAAAGGCCCCCCGCACGCTCCGGGGCCGGCCAACCGCATCATTTATCCGGGAACATATCCGCCCGCCGACTGACGGGCAAAAAGTGCAGTCACGGGCGGCGCTTTTTCGTGCCGCTCCGGAACATCCTGACACAGGGGCCAAGATCGTGCTTTGCACGAACTCATTCGGGCGCATACACGTTTTTGAAAAGGCTAAGATCGGGACTGCGCCAATTCGTTTCAGAGCAACGAAGCGCGTTTTTCCGGCGCGCGGCCAGTCACCGGCGCCGTGAATACTTGAAACGCCGACATATCTGACTGCCGACGATTACCCTGTGCCTTTAAACTCAGACATCCTTCTTCAGGTTCGGGCTTGCCTTGAAGCGGACGGTCTTGCCTGCCTTGACCTTCACCGGCTCCTGCGTGCGCGGGTTCAGCGCCTTGCGGGCCTTGGTCTTGTGCACCGTGAACGTACCGAAAGACGGGAGCGTGAAACGGCCTTCCTTCTTCAGTTCCCCGACGATCGCGCCGATCAGATCCTCAGCAGCCTTGTTGGAAGCGACACCCGTGCAGTTGATCGAGTCCTGAATAACAGCAGCGATAAAAGCTTTGCTCATGTCCGTTCCGGTCAAATGTTGTTGGCGTTGAAACCGTAACAGCTTGAATAAGCCCCGTCACGGCGCGAAGCCCATTATTTTTCCGCATCGGATGCATTTTCCGATGCCATTGTTTGCTGAACATACCGCGAGTTTCTTGCAGAGCAGCCTACCGCACGGAAATCGTTGCAACTTCGTAAAAATCAAGACAAAGCCGAACCTACGCGATCAGGCCATCACAAAATTGTGCCGCCATCCCGCCAAGCCATTACATTTTTTCGGAAAAATATTGAGGAAACAAGACACTAGATACGTCCGCAAGTTCCTTTCGGAACTTGCGGAAACACGCACTTGTTTTCAGGCAACGCGACGCGACTGGCCCGGACGTCCGCCACGACCCTGACCGCCGCCGGGATGGCCACCGCCGCCAGAACGCTGCTGGCCGCCGCGACCACCGCCACCGCCACCGCCCTGATGACCGCCGCGACCACGACCGCCACCGCCCAGAACCGGAGGACGCATCGTGGAGTTTTGCGCTGCTTCAGAGTGGTAGGGATGATCGGTCACAACCGGAATGGGCTTGCCGATGGTCTTTTCGATATCACGCAGCCAGGCGCGCTGTTCGGAATCGCACAACGAAACCGCCCAGCCTTCACGGCCCGCACGCGCCGTACGGCCGATACGATGCACATAGCTTTCCGGCACGTTCGGCAGGTCGTAGTTGAAGACATGCGTGACGTCGTCGACGTCGATGCCGCGGGCCGCGATGTCGGTCGCGACCAGCACCTTGACCGCGCCGCTCCGGAAGCCGCTCATCGCCCGCTCGCGCGCACCCTGAGACTTGTTGCCGTGAATGGCTTCGGCGGTAATGCCGCTCTTGTTCAGGAACTCGGCCACTTTATTGGCTTCGTGCTTCATCAGCGTGAACACGACGGCGCGAACCACGGTCGGGCTTTCGACCAGCATCAGCGTCGCCGCTTTCTTGTCGGCACCTTCAACGAACATCACGGCCTGACGAATACGATCAACCGTGCTGGACGGCGGCGTCACCTGAACGGTTGCCGGATCACGCAGCAGCGAATGTGCCAGTTCTTCGATGCTCTTGGGCATGGTGGCCGAGAACAGCAGGGTCTGACGCTCGCGCGGCAGTTGCGCCACGATGCGGCGAATGTCGCGCACGAAGCCCATGTCCAGCATCCGGTCGGCTTCGTCGAGCACCAGGATTTCCAGCGTCGAGAGATCGACATGGCCCTGCCCGATCAGGTCGAGCAGACGACCCGGAGCGGCCACCAGCACGTCCACGCCACGGCGCATCGCATCGACCTGACGGCCCTGACCGACGCCGCCGAAGATCACCGCATGCGAAAGACGCATGTGCTTGGCATACGCGACAAAGCTCTCGTCGATCTGGGACGCCAGTTCGCGCGTCGGTGCCAGCACCAGAACGCGGGCACCCTTCGGGGGCGCGGGACGCTTGTGCGTCATCAGATGATGCAGGATCGGCAGCGCAAAAGCGGCCGTCTTGCCTGTACCGGTCTGCGCCAGTCCGAGCAGATCGCGCCCCTGAAGCAGATGGGGGATAGCGCCGGCCTGGATCGGCGTCGGCGTCGTATAGCCCTCGTCAGTCAGGGCACGCAGCAGCGGCTCGGCAAGCTTGAGATCGGCGAAAGTCGTCATGAAGGAGCGCCTCCTGGCGCGGTCGGGATCCCACAGTCAGACGCGCACACGCGATCGACCGGATCCAAAAAGGAAAAAGCGGGGGGAGCGGACGCCGTCCATGCGGAGTCCTGTGGGGCCAGCCTGTCGGTGGGGTGGGTGTCGTCGTTCCTGTCCGAAGCTTCATGCCGCGTCTGAAGCTCTGACCGAGATCACCAAGCGGGACGCGCGGTCCGTCCGTGCGGCGGCTTCTACTCTGTTCGGGCCAAACCCGCAACAACTTTCACAAATGGCTGATTTTCAGGCCCGGCGCAGCAGGAACAGCGCCTGCTCTCCGAACAGGTTGGCCAACCTGACCGAACGCCGCCACGGCGCGCGCTCGCCCACCTCGTCCACCGCCAGCCAGTCCTGAACCTTGTAATGCTCCGCCGCGCACAGATCGAAAAAGTCGCGGATCGTGCAGGGGTGAATGTTGGGCGTATCGTACCACGGCGTGTTCCACACCACCGTATTGGGCATCCGCCCCGTCGTGATCAGACGCAGGCGCAACTGCCAGTGCCCGAAATTCGGGAACGACACGATGGCATAACGCCCGATCCGCAGCATCTGGCGCAGCACTTCACGCGGGCGTTCGACCGCCTGAAGCGTGCGCTGCAACACCACGTAATCGAACGCGTTATCGGGGTAATTCGCCAGATCATGGTCGGCATCGCCATGCATCACCGGCAAGCCATGCGCGATCGACTGCGTGACCTGTCGCATGTCGATCTCGATGCCGCGCGCATCGCATCCACGATTGCGAAACAGATGATCGATCAGCGCGCCGTCGCCACTGCCCACATCCAGAACCCGCGTGCCGGGACGAATCATCTCGGCGATCAGCCGTTGGTCAAGACGCATGGTTCAGGCAATCCCCGCATGTTCGGCCGCACCGGAGAGAAAGCCCCGCACCGTCCGGTCGAGATCCGGCTCGTCCAGCAGGAACGCGTCGTGGCCCTTGTCACTCTCGATCTCGACAAAGGACACGTTCGCCGCCGCACTGTTCAGCGCACGCGCCAGCAGTCGCGCCTGCGACGTCGGAAACAGCCAGTCCGACGAAAAGGACACGATGCAGAAGCGGGTCTGCGTGCCCCGGAACGGCCCGGAAAAATCGCCGTCGCTGTCGACACCCATGTCGAAATAATCCATCGCGCGGGTGATCGTCAGATACGAATTGGCGTCGAAGCGTCGCACGAAGCTCGACCCCTGGTGGCGAAGATAGCTCTCCACCTCGAACATCTCACCGAACAGCGACGTGGGCGCCAGCGGGCTGAAAGGATCGCGGCGCACCTTGCGCCCGAACTTGCGGGTCAGCGCATCCTCGGACAGATACGTGATGTGCGCCATCATGCGCGCCACCGCCAGACCGCGCGCCGGGATCTGGTCATGTTCCCAATACCGGCCATTGTTCCAGTCAGGGTCGGCAAAGATTGCCTGCCGACTGACCTCGTTGAACGCGATGTTCTGGGCGGAATGGAACGGCGACGTCGCAATCGGCAACGCCGCGAACACCCGGTCGGGATAGGACGCCGCCCATTGCAGCACCTGCATCCCGCCCATCGACCCGCCAATGACCGCGAACAGCTTTTCGATGCCCAACTGTTCGAGCGCCTGCGCCTGCGCACGCACCATATCGGCAATGGTGATCGGCGGAAAATCGGTGCCCCAGGGCTCCGACGTCGCTGGAGCGACCCCTTCCACCGGCACCACCGGGCGTTCTGACCGCGGGCCGGTCGAGCCCATACAGCCACCCAACACGTTCATGCACACGACGTAATAACGATCGGTGTCGACCGGTCTGCCCGGTCCGACAAGGCGCGACCACCAGCCCGGCTTGCCGGTCAGCGGATGGGTCTCGGCAACATACTGGTCCCCGGTCAGGGCGTGACACACCAGAATGACGTTGTCGCGCGTGGGAGACAGCGTGCCATAGGTGCGATACGCGACCCGCACCGGCGCAAGCATAAACCCGCAGTCCAGAGCCAGCCCGGCCTCCAGCACCAGATGCTGGTGATCCGTCTCAAGGGTCGGGGAGGCACTGTCTGTCTGGCTCATCACTGCACTATCACGACGTCACGAAACCCGCGCCGGAAAGGGTGAGGGCGCGGCCCCTCCTATCGCACCTCGCGTGCTGCAACGCAACGCGAACACCCGAAAGGGGTGACGCCACACCGTTACGAATTGCGGCAAAAAAGTGAAAAAGCTATGGCATTTTGTCACAGTTGGTGTTCATGTTATGGAAATGGAAACATTTCGACTTAAATGACGTCGCCTCAGCTGCCCTTCGGTGCCCCGGACCCGGATGCTGTGCACGCGTTGCAGCAGACGCTGCTGATCCTCGGACATTCCGGCCTGTTCGACGTTCAGTTCTATCTGCGCGAAAACCCCGATCTGCGGGCCCTCGGCACGCGTCTTCTGGCCCACTATCACGAAAATGGCTGGCAGGAAGGGCGCAGACCCAACCCCTGCTTCGACCCGCTCTGGTACCGCGCCGAATATCCCGGCGTGATCGGCGACCCGCTTCTGCACTATATCCGCGAGGGGGAGGCACAGGGATTTCAACCCGTCGCATGGTTCAGTCCGGGCTGGTATCGCCAAACCTATGCGGTGCCGGATGGCATGATGCTGCTGGCGCACTACCTGCAGAACCGTCATCGCGGCGACGTCAGCCCGATGCCCGAATTCGACCCGACTTTTTACCTGTCCACATATCATGACGTGGCCGAGGCGGGGCTGGACCCTGCCGAACATTACATGATCCAGGGTTTCCGCGAGATCCGCAGACCGTTTCCCGGCTTCGATCCCCAGTTCTATCGCACCCGCTATCTGCGCGAGGCGCCGGACGAAAACCCGTTTCTGCATTATCTGGCAAACCGCACGAGAGCAGATGTCTTTCCCGCGATGCCTGTACACGAACATTCGATCCCGCGTGAGGTTGCACGGAACACCCGCCCCTCGACATTGTTTGAAAATCCTGTGCCGCTACCGGCCGGGGTGCGGCCCCGCGCCCGGATCCTGGCCTATTACCTGCCCCAGTTCCATACGATCGATGCCAACGATAACTGGTGGGGCAAGGGCTTTACCGAATGGACCAACGTGGCGCGTGGCCTGCCGCGTTTCGTGGGGCACTATCAGCCGCGCACGCCGCGCGACCTCGGGCATTACACGCTGGATGCCACCATCATGCAGCGCCAGATCGACCTCGCCCGCAACAGCGGGATCGAGGGGTTCGTTTTCTATTTCTACTGGTTCAATGGGCGCAGACTGCTGGAAAACCCGCTGGAAATACTTCTGGCGACGCCCGAACTGGATGTGCCTTTCTGCCTGATGTGGGCAAATGAAAACTGGACCCGCAGTTGGGACGGGTCCGATCAGGAAATCCTCGTCGCGCAGGATTACGGCGCGGCAGGCGACGAAGAGGCGCTGGCGGACTGTCTCGCCCGCTACATGGCTGATCCGCGCTATATTCGCGTGGCGGGCCGCCCTGTGCTGATGATTTATCGACCCGGCGCGATCCCGGACGCTGGCCCCTATCTTCGGCGGCTGCGGACAAGACTGACGCAGCACCTCGGCGTCGTGCCGGTGCTGATCATGGCGCAGGCCTTCAAGGACATGGACCCGCGGGCGTTCGATCTGGACGGCGCGATCGAATTCCCGCCGCACGGCATGGCGGACAGGATTCCGCAGATCAACGATCAACTGCACCTGCTGGACTCGGAATTTTCCGGTCAGGTGTTCGCTTACGAGGACGTGGTCGACCTCGCCCTGACCGCGCCGGAGCCGGAATTTCCCCTCATCCGCACGGCGTGTCCGTCGTGGGACAACGATGCTCGGCGCGAGGGTAAAGGGCTTGTCCTGCACGGCAGCACGCCGGCTCTCTATGAAAGATGGCTGTCGGGCCTGATCGATCAGGCACAAACCGCGCCCTTTCTGGGCGAGCCGATCGTATGCATCAACGCGTGGAACGAGTGGGCAGAAGGCGCCTATCTGGAGCCGGACCAGCATTTCGGCAGCGCCTATCTCAATGCCACCGCGCGCGCGGCCAGCAGATTTGACGCAAGTCTGAACCGGTCCAATCTGCTGCTGGTCGGGCATGATGCGTTTCCGGCCGGCGCGCAGATGCTGCTGCTGGCCATTGCCCGGGCACTGCACCGCCAGAACGGCTTCACCATCCATTTCGTGCTGCTGGATGGGGGCGCGCTGATGCCCGCCTATCGCGCGCTCGGGCCTGTCACGATCCTGCCCGAGGGGTCCGCAGAACGGCTCACCTGCCTGAAACAACTGGCAGCACAGAAGTTCCGGTCCGCCATCGTCAACAGCGCTGCAAGCAGCCCCATCGCGCTTGCGCTGCACGAAGCGGGGATCGACTTCACATTGCTGGTGCATGAACTGCCGGGGGTGCTGGGGCATTACCGACTTGAGCAGGCGTTCCTCGATGCCACCCAGACCGCCACTGCCGTGCTCTACCCCGCGCGCAGCGTGCAGCAGGCCATGCGGCATCTCGCCCATCCGCAGAGCCTGAGCCACATCGCGCCCCAAGGCCTTTACACGTCAGTCAGCTTCAATACCGCCGACCGGCGTTCGATCCGGCGATCTGGCGGGATCGACACGCAGGACCGGGTCGTCATCGGGATCGGTCACGCGGACATGCGCAAGGGGTTCGACCTGTTCCTGCATTTGTGGCGCCAACAGGACGTGCGGCCAAAACGCAGTGGCACGAAAACCCACTTCGTCTGGGTCGGTGCGCTTTCACCCATGCTGGCCGACCTGCTGAAGGACGATCTGACGGCAGCGCTTGCCAGCGGCACATTCCACATGCCGGGACATCTCGACAGCGTCGCGCCCTGGCTCAGCGCTGCGGATGCCTTCGCCCTGACCTCACGCGAAGACCCGTTCCCGTCCGTCGTGCTCGAAGCCCTTTCGGCCGGACTGCCGTGCGTCGCTTTCGAAAAGTCGGGCGGGATCCCCGATCTGCTGGCCCAGATCAACGCCAGCAATGGCGGACGCAGTGCGGCACCCCAGCATGCCTGCGTCCGGCAGGGCGATACGCCGGGCATGCTGCGTGCCCTGGTTCGGGCAGCGGACGCGACCCTGTCACGACGCAGCAGCAACCGTGCCGCAACCGCCCGCGCGATGGCCGCCCAGTTCGATTTTCCGACCTATGCCACACAGTTGGCCCAACGCGCGTGTCCTGCGCTGCGACAGATTTCCGTTGTGGTTCTGTCCTACAATTATGCCCGTTTTCTGCGGACGCGGCTGCTCTCGATCTTCTGCCAGTCCCACCCGGTGCTGGAAATCATCGTGCTGGACGATGCCTCGACTGACGAATCTGTCGCCGTGGCAACAGCCGTCGCGCATGAAGCCGGGCGCGACATCCGGATCGTGCGGGCCGAGAGCAACTCCGGCAACGTGTTCCACCAGTGGCGGGAGGCCACGCGTCTGGCGCGCGGCGACTGGATCTGGCTGGCCGAAGCCGACGACAGCGCCGAACCCGGTCTGCTGCCGGCCCTGACGGCCGCGCTGGATCGTGCGCCCAACGCCGTGATGGCATTCGCCGACTCCCGCGCCGTGGATGAACAGGATCACCCGGTCTTCGACAGCTACCAGCCATATTACCGGAATGCCGATGTGCCGTTACTGGCACAGGACGGCGTGCATGACGGCGCGGCCTTCGTCGAAGCCTGTCTGGAGGTCCGGAACCTGATCCTGAATGCCAGCAGCGCCCTGTTCCAGCGCGATGCACTCGCGGCCACGCTGGAGCGCCTTGGACCGGAAATCCTGCATTATCGCGCGGCCGGGGACTGGCGCCTCTATCTGGACCTGCTGTCGCAGCCGGACGTGCAGATCGCCTATGTCGCATCGCCGCAGAATATCCATCGCCGGCATGGCTCTTCAACGACCACCACAACCGATCACAGCCGCCAGCTTCAGGAAATCAGACGTATTCACGATCTGTTGGACGATGCCGCGTTGGCGCATGATGCTGCCCTTGCACCGACGGCGCGTTCATCACGGGCTGCACAGCGTGAAGCTTATCGAGATGAACTTCTGCGCCAGTTCAGCGCTTCCAACGACGACAGTGCCATCGCCGAACTCGGCTGATCGGCCAATGTCCTTGAGCGCCCGCCGAGCGGGCGCGAGATACGGGACGCGGTCTTCCGACCCGGACCCGACGAAGCGAAGGAATGATCATGTCGATCAACAAACACGCCGCAGCCCACTGGGAAGGCGGACTGAAAGACGGCAAGGGCACGATTTCGACCGAAAGCGGCGCGCTCGACGCCCGCCCCTATGGCTTCAACACACGTTTTGAGGGGGTGAAGGGCACCAACCCGGAAGAACTGATCGGTGCTGCTCACGCCGGTTGCTTCACGATGGCGCTGTCCATGATCCTGGGCAAAGCCAACCTCAAGGCCACGGCGCTCGACACGAAAGCCACCGTGACCCTCGATCAGGTCGATGGCGGGTTCGAGATCAGCAAGATCCACCTCGAGCTGACCGGTACCGTTCCCGGCGCCACACCGGAGCAGTTCGCTGAACTGACCGCAAAAGCCAAGGCCGGCTGCCCGGTGTCCAAACTGTTCAAGGCCGAGATCACGCTCGACGCAAAGCTCGCAGGTTAACAGGTCGGGCGCTGCCCGAACCTGGCAGGGACCTCTGGTCCCTGCACCGCCGCGACTTGATCAAAACAGCCCGGTGTCCAATGGAGCAACCCGCTGGCACCTTCAGCGCCGCGCCCCGGGACCACGTTCAGCCGTTCTGCGCGCGGTGCCGCAGCAGATGATCGGCCAAGACGCAGGCCATCATCGCCTCACCAACCGGAACGGCGCGAATACCGACGCACGGATCATGACGCCCCTTGGTCATGACATCCACATTCTCGCCTTCGCGACTGACTGATGCCACGGGCGTCAGAATGGAACTGGTCGGCTTGACGGCAAAACGCGCAACCACCGGCTGACCGGTCGAGATGCCACCCAGCACGCCCCCCGCATGGTTGGAGCCAAAGGACAGCACGCCACCGTCCATCCGCATGGCGTCGGCATTGTCCTCACCCGACAGGGTGGCCGCATCGAACCCGTCACCGATTTCCACGCCCTTGACGGCGTTGATGCTCATCAACGCGCTGGCCAGATCGGAATCCAGCTTGCCGTAAATCGGCGCACCCAGACCCGCGGGCACGCCCTCGGCGCGTATCTCGATCACTGCGCCGATGGAGGACCCGGCCTTGCGGATTTCGCCCAGATAGTCTTCCCACTGCGGCAACGTCGCCGCATCGGGGCAGAACAACGGGTTTTCGTTCACGATCGACCAGTCCCAGCGCGCCGGATCGATAGCGTGCACGCCGATACGGGTCAACGCGCCGCGGATCACCACATCGGGGCCAAGCACCTTGCGCGCGATCGCACCTGCCGCGACGCGGCACGCCGTCTCCCGCGCTGAGGAGCGACCGCCACCACGATAGTCCCGCACGCCATATTTCAGGTCATACGTGAGATCGGCGTGGCCGGGACGATAACGCGTGGCAATGTCACCGTAGTCGCGCGAACGCTGGTCGGTGTTTTCGATCAGGAGCGAGATCGGGGTCCCGGTCGTCATCCCCTCGAACACACCCGACAGGATTTTCACCCGATCGGGTTCCTGGCGTTGCGTAGTGAATTTGGATTGGCCGGGCCGACGGCGATCCAGCCACGGCTGAATGTCGGCTTCGGTCAGGGGAATGCGCGGCGGGCAACCATCGACAACGCAGCCGATGGCAGGCCCGTGGCTTTCGCCCCAGGTGGTGACCCGAAAAAGATGACCGAAGCTGTTGTGCGACATGACGGTGCCGATCAGTCCCCGGCGACCGAAATGTCCGGGGCATTCGGATTTTTCATGCCCACGATATGATAGCCGCTGTCGACGTGATGCACTTCACCCGTCACGCCACCCGAAAGGTCGGACAGCATATACAACCCCGCACCGCCGACTTCGTCGAGCGACACGTTACGCTCCAGCGGCGCGTTATACTGGTTCCACTTGAGGATATAGCGGAAGTCGCCAATGCCGCTGGCGGCCAGCGTCTTGATCGGGCCTGCCGAAATCGCGTTCACCCGGATCGCGTCGCGCCCCAGATCAGCCGCGATATAGCGCACGGAGGCTTCCAACGCCGCCTTGGCAATACCCATCACATTGTAGTGCGGCATCACGCGCTCGGCCCCGAGATAGGACAGCGTCAGCACCGATCCGCCGGGGTTCATCATCGCCGCCGCTCGCTTGGCAACTGCCACGAACGAATAGCAGGAGATGTCCATCGCAGTCAGGAACGCATCGCGGGGGGTGTCGACAAAACGGCCGCGCAGATACTGCTTGTCCGCCCAGCCGATGGCATGAACCACGAAGTCGATCTTGCCCCACTCTTTCTCGATCTGGGAAAAGGTCTCGTCGATGGCTTCGTCAGAGCTGACATCGCACGGCAGGACCAGGGTCGAGCCAACACTCTGCGCCAGGGGGGTCACGCGCTTGCCCAGCGCCTCGCCCTGATAGGTAAAGGCAAGTTCCCCGCCCTGCGCCGCAACGGCATTGGCGATCGCCCAGGCGATGGAGCGGTCATTGGCAACGCCCATGACGACGCCGCGCTTGCCCTTCATCAATGTGCCCTTGAGCGGAAGCGTTTTGGCCTCGTCCGACATTTCCAAGTCCCCCGACCCTGTAACTGGAAAAAACTGCGCCGTGGTCGCACAAGCCGCGCGCCCAAACAAGGGCAAAAGCATTGACCTCGAACAAAGCCACACGCAACGTCAAAGCGTTAGAGCATCAGGCGATGACCCTGTCGTGACCGCCTGACGTCGCGATACGCTAGAAGGAAGACCCCCATGACGACCGTCCCGCTTATCGATCTGAAGGACGATCCGTTCGACCTTTTCGGACGCTGGATGGCCGAGGCGACCGAAAAGGAACCCAACGATCCCAATGCCATGGCGCTGGCGACAGCCACGCCGGACGGCCACCCGTCGGTCCGCATGGTGCTGTTGAAGGACTGGGACCGGCACGGTTTTGTGTTCTACACCAACCTCGACAGCCGCAAAGGCGACGAGATCGCGGCGAACCCGAATGCCTCCGTGCTGTTTCACTGGAAAAGCCTGCGCCGGCAAATCCGCGTCGAAGGGGCGCTGAGCCCCGTCACCGTGGCCGAAGCCGACGCATATTTTGCCAGCCGCCGCCGCATCTCGCGCCTTGGCGCCATCGCATCGGATCAGTCGCGCCCCCTGCCCGACCGCGCGACCTTCGAGGCCCGCGTGGCCGATCTGGGCGCGCGTTACCCGGAGGAGGACAGCATCATCCCCCGGCCCGAGAACTGGTCAGGCTTCCGTATGACCCCCACGGCGATGGAGTTCTGGCAGGATTATCCGTTCCGCCTGCACGACCGGGCCGTCTGGCATTTCACCAGCGGCACCCCTCAGCAGGCGACCCGCCTCTATCCATAGGACGACATCCGCGCTTTCATCAGCGCAAACGCGTTGCACACACCGCGCCGACCAGAAATGGTGGGCACCACGAACAAGAACCCGACCCACGCTCCGTGTAAGAAGTCCAGGGAAACCCAGCGCATGAAACCCATCCAGAAGATCCTAATCCCGCTGAACGGCACGCCGAACGCGGATTCCGCCCTCGCCACCGGGCTGATTTTCGCAAAGCAGTTTGACGCCCACCTGCAGGCCATTCACGTGCAGGCCGACAGCCGCGAAGTGGCCCCGCTGGCTGGCGAAGGCCTGTCCGGCGCGATGGTCGAGGAAATGATGTCCGCAGCCGAACGTGAAAGTGCTCGCCGCGCGCAGAACGTGCGGACACGGTTCGAGTCGTTCGTGACCGAAACCGGCGTCACCGTCTGTGGCCACGCCGCCCCGTTCCCCGAGGGCGCCAGCGCAAGCTTCCAGATCCTGCCGGGCGCCGAGCACGACATGGTCACGTGGCGCGCACGCCTGTCGGATATGACGATCGTCCCGCACCCGGATTCCGGGGACGAGGTGTCGTCGTCGGAAACGCTGCATGCCGTGCTGTTCGATTCGGGCCGCCCGGTGATCATCGCGCCGCGCAAGGCCCCGGTCAGCGCGGGTCGCCGCCTGTGTATCGCGTGGAACGGCACAGCTGAATCCTCCGCCGCGCTGAAGGGCGTGCTGCCGTGGGCCGCTCAGGCCGATGCGGTGCGCGTGCTGTTCTCCCCGTCCTATCAGCGCCGCGGGCCTGAAGGGTTCGAGGTTGCCGAGTATCTGCGCGGGCACGGGATTGAGGCGGACGTCGTCCCGTTCAGCCCGATCAACGGCGAAGTCGGCGCGGGCCTGTTGCAGGCATCGCTGGAATTTGGCGCGGACATGCTCAGCATGGGTGCCTATTCACACTCGCGCCTGCGTCAGTTGATCCTGGGCGGTGTGACGCGTCACGTTCTGGAAAAAGCCGAAATCACGGTTTTGATGAGCCGTTAACGCATAGCAGCTATAATTACACCCAATGGTTCGTATAATTCCTTGAACCAACACCCGGAGCGGGTTATTTAACGGGCAGACACCAACCTGATCCTTCAGGAGGCTGCGCGTACCATGTCGGTCATTACCGCCGAAATCCGCTCCGGGCTCAACGCCGCTGCTTCGGACAGCGCCACGCTAATGCGTGAAGCACTGACTGGCGGCCTGCAGGGTTCGATCGCGCTGGTATCGTCGTTCGGCGCAGAATCGGCACTTTTGCTGGCTCTGGCCGCAGACGTCGACCCTGCCGTACCGGTCCTGTTCCTTGAAACAGGCCAGCATTTCCCCCAGACTCTGGCCTATCGTGACCATCTGGTTGCCCATCTCGGGCTGACTGACGTGCGAAACCTCGCGCCGTCCGCCCGCGCCCTGCATGATCGCGATCCGGAGGGGATGCTATGGGCGTTCGACCCGGACGCCTGCTGCGCGCTGCGCAAGGTCGAACCGCTGGACGAAGCTATTATCCCGTTTTCAGCGTGGATTAGCGGCCGCAAGCGCACACAGGCCATGACGCGTGCCGAACTGCCGATGATCGAGGCGACCGCCGACGGGCGTCTGAAGCTCAACCCGCTGGCTGACTGGACCCCGCGCGAGATTGACGCGGAGATCACGCGGCGCGGCCTGCCGCGTCATCCGCTGGTGGCCGAGGGGTATCGCTCGATCGGTTGTGCCCCGTGTACCCGCCCGGTGGCCGCAGGCGAAGACGCCCGCGCGGGTCGCTGGGCCAACATGAACAAGACCGAATGCGGGATTCACCGTACCCCGACCGGGATTCACCGTACCCCGACCCCGGTTTCCTGACCCTCTTCCCGAACTTCACGCGCAACGCCGTTGCGTTTCGTCACTGTCCGAAAGACTGGCCTTACGTTGGCCCTGCCACAGAAGAACCCATCATGACCCTTCATAATCCGGACCCCACAATGGACGACCTCGATCAGCTTGAAGCACAAAGCGTCTTCATCCTGCGTGAGGCCTATCGCACCCTGAAGCCACTCGCGATGCTGTGGTCGCTGGGCAAGGACTCGAACGTCATGGTCTGGCTGGCACGCAAGGCGTTCCTCGGCCGCGTGCCATTCCCGGTCATGCACGTCGATACCGAGAAAAAATTCCCGGAAATGTACGCCTTCCGCGAGGAATACACCAAGAAATGGAACCTCGATCTGCTGCTGGGCTATTGCCCGCCGGTCGAGGAGATCGATCCGTCCCTGCCGCCGGCTGCCCGCTCTGCCGCGCGCAAGACCGCCGGTCTGGCCGCGATGATCGAAAAGCACAAGCTGGCCGGTGTGATCGCCGGCATCCGTCGTGACGAACAGGCGACCCGCGCCAAGGAACGCGTGTTCTCTCCGCGTGGCGCAGCCCACAAGTGGGACGTCCGCAACCAGCCGCCCGAGTTCTGGGACCAGTACGCCACCCCGCATGAGGAGGGCATGCACGTCCGTGTCCATCCGCTGCTGGCATGGCGGGAGATCGACATCTGGCGCTATATCGAGCGCGAGGGTATCCCGCTGGTTGATCTGTATTTCGCCAAGAACGGAAAGCGTTACCGCTCGCTCGGCGATCAGGACATCACCAACCCGGTCGAGAGCAATGCCTCCACGATTGCCGAGGTGATCGCCGAACTGGAAACCAGCCGCACATCCGAACGCGCCGGTCGCGCCATGGACCACGAGTCCGAAGACGCGTTCGAGCGGCTTCGTGTCGCGGGCTATCTGTGATCGCGCCGGAAGGGATAACACCATGACTGACATTCAGCCCCTGCGCGCTGCCCCCACCCCGATCGTAATCGTCGGCCACGTCGACCACGGCAAATCCACCTTGATCGGGCGTCTGCTGCACGACACCGACAGCCTGCCCGAGGGCCGCGCCGCCCAGATCATCGAATCCAGCCGCAAGCGCGGTCTGCAAGTGGAATGGAGCTTCCTGCTCGACTCCCTGCAGATCGAGCGCGATCAGGGCGTGACCGTCGATTCCACCCGTATCCCCTTCCATCTGGGCGAGCGGCAGTTCGTGATCGTCGATGCGCCCGGCCACCGCCAGTTCCTGCGCAACATGATCACCGGTGCCGCCGACGCCGAGGCCGCGGTGCTGGTGATCGACGCGACCGAAGGTGCGCAGGACCAGACGCGTCGCCATGCGATGCTGCTCAAGCTGATCGGCATCCGCCACGTCATCGTGCTGATGAACAAGGTCGATCTGCTGAACTACGACCCGGCCAAGATCGCGGCGTGCGAGGAAGCAACTGGCGATCTGCTGGCACAGCTTGGCCTGAGTGCTGCACTGTTCGTCCCGGCCTCCGCCCGTGAGGGCGACAATATCGCCAGCCGTTCGGCCAAAATGCCGTGGTATGCGGGCCCGACCCTGACCGAGGCGCTGGACGCCGTGCCCTCGCCCTCCTCCCGCGCGGACCTGCCGTTCCGCATGCCGGTGCAGGACGTCTATCGCTTCGAGGACAAGCGTTATGTCGCCGGCCGGATCGAGCGCGGACGCATCAAGGTTGGCGATGCGCTGGTGATCGGCACGCACGGCACGGTCGCAACCGTCGCCGAGATCGCAAGCTGGCACACGGCCCCGCAGATTTCCGCCGTCGCCGGACAGTCTGTCGCACTTGTGCTGGAACCGGACGTGATCCCCGATCGCGGCGACCTGCTGCACCTGCCGACAGCGGCCCCCGTCCGGGCATCGCGCATCCGCACGCGTCTGTTCTGGCTGCGGCAGGAGCCCCTGCGCGTGGGCGAGAGCTTCCGCCTGCGCCTGTCCACTGCCGAGCATCAGGTCACGGTCGTCTCGATCGATTCGGTCGTGAAACTTGACGACCTGACGCATCAGCCCGCCACGGAAGTGCCGCCTGAGGGCTTTGCGGAAATCACGCTGGCCGCGGCGGAGAACATCCTGTTCGACGCCTTCCAGCCGGGCACGACGGACGGCCGCGGCGTGCTGGTCGACCGGCATCAGCGTATCGTCGGCGGCGCACCGCTGATCGGGCCGGCGGATATCGATGTCGGCACGACAGCGATCCACCCCAGCGCCAGCCCCGTCTCGGTGCAGGAACGTGCGCGGATGCGCGGCCATCATGGCGCGGTGTTCTGGCTGACCGGCCTGTCCGGTTCGGGCAAGACCACCGTGGCGCGTGGTGCGGAAAAAATCCTGTTCGGTGAAGGCATCGACGCTGTCGTGCTGGATGGCGACACATTGCGGGCGGGTCTGTGCTCCGACCTCGGGTTTTCCGACGCCGACCGGCGGGAGAACATCCGGCGCGCTGCCTCGGTCGCGCGGATCATGGCCGATGCCGGTCAGGTCGTGCTGGTCGCGCTGATTTCGCCCTATGCCGCCGACCGCGTCATGGCGCGCGAGATCGTGCAGGACGATTTCCACGAAGTCTTCGTGGATACCGATCAGGCCGTCTGCGAAGCACGCGATCCCAAGGGGCTGTATGCCGCCGCGCGTGCCGGTCGCATCACGGGCTTCACCGGGGTCGACGCCCCGTATGAGGCCCCGACGGCACCCGACCTGCATCTGACGACCGCAGGCAACACGCCGGACGATACGGCCCGTCGTCTGGCACGCCAGATCAATAACCTGGTGGTGTCGGGTGGAGCACTGCGACGCCGGTCCTGACGAGAACGGGATGCGCACTTCTGGCGCATCCCGGACCGTTCAGTCACCGCGCCCGACCGGAACCCGGAAGCCAGGACACCACGGACCCGCGCACGGGAAAGCATCGTGCGGTGGAACTTCCTTGTGTGTTTACAGTGACGTAGTACGTTGGGATCGCTTCGCATAACGTTATCCTGACGGGGCTCGACCATCCCCGATCGCACTGCCTGCGCCCCGGCGCAAAAACCGCTGCGACATCCCCTCCGCCCCATGCCAACATGGGGCACCCTTCCCCATTCCGGCACGAGGTGCAGGCCCATGCGTCATCTTCCTGTTCTGACCCGCCGTGGCACTTTGCTGGGCGCAGGCGCTGCGACCGTCGCAGCGTCCTTCGCCAGCATCGTGCGCCCCGCAGGCGCGGCCACCACCCTGCTGAATGTTTCGTACGACCCCACGCGAGAGCTCTATACCGACATCAACCGCACCTTTACCGGCGTGTGGGCCCGGGGGCATGGAGGGGCGATGGTCATGGTCCGCACCAGCAATGGTGGCTCCGGCGCGCAGGCGCGCTCCGTGCTGGAAGGACAGCCCGCAGACGTCGTGACGCTGGGTCTTGCATATGACATCGACGTGCTGGCCAAATCCGGTCTGCTGCCCGCGAACTGGCAGACGCGACTGCCGCATAATTCCACGCCGTTCACCAGCACGATCGTGTTTCTGGTCCGCAAGGGAAACCCCAAGCAGATCCACGACTGGCCGGACCTGATCCGCCCGGGTGTCGCCGTCATTACCCCGAACCCCAAGACCTCGGGCGGGGCGCGCTGGAACTTTCTTGCGGCCTATGGCTGGGCGCTGCGCCAGCCGGGCGGCACGCCGGATACCGCGCGCGCCTATCTGAAGAAACTGTTCGCGCAGGTGCCGGTGCTGGATACCGGCGCGCGCGGTGCCACCAACAGCTTCGTGCAGCGCCAGCTCGGCGACGTGTTGCTGGCGTGGGAGAACGAAGCCCTGCTGGCCGCACAGGAGATCGGGCCGGACGATTTCGACATCGTGCGCCCCAGCATCAGCATTCTGGCTGAACCCCCGGTCGCGCTGGTGGATCGCAACGCGACCGCCCACGGCACGACCGAGATCGCGACCGCCTATCTGAACTTCCTGTTCTCCCCCGAAGGACAGGAAATCGGCGCGCACCATTTCTTCCGCCCGGTGGATGCAATGGTCGCCGCGCGTCACACCGACCTGTTCAAGCCCCTGCCGATGTTCGACATCGCCAGCCTTGGCGGCTGGCAGACAGCGCAAAAGACGCATTTCGGTGATGGTGGCACCTTCGACCAGATCTACACCGGTCACTGAGATGGTGCGTCTGCGGGCACGCCGCGACCCCCTGCCGGGCCTGACGCTGGGTATCATTGTCACATCGCTCTGGCTCGGTGCGATTGTGGTGCTGCCGCTGCTTGCCCTTGTGCTGCGGCCCTGGCAGGCCGGTGTCGGGCCGATGCTGCACGCGCTGCATGACGGGCGCATGTTCGCTGCCCTCGGCGTCAGTTTCTCCAGCGCGGCAATTGCCGCTGCGCTGGACATCGTGCCGGGGTTGATCGTCGCGTGGGCGCTCGTGCGGGGCAACCTGCCGGGGCGCCGCGTCATCGACGGGCTGATCGACCTGCCGTTTGCGCTGCCGACGGCGGTGACCGGCATCACGATGGCCACACTCTATGCCCCGCACGGATGGCTTGGCGCGCCGCTGGCACATCTGGGGGTGCATGTCGCGTTCACGCAGCTGGGCATCATCGCGGCCTTGATGTTCGTCGGTCTGCCGTTCATCGTGCGGGCCATTGAACCGGTGCTGCGCGACCTGCCACCGGAAATTGAAGAGGCCGCCAGCACGCTGGGTGCGGGGTCGTTCCAGACACTGGTCCGCGTGCTGCTGCCGCCGCTTCTGCCGGCGCTGGTCACGGCATTCGGCCTCGCGTTCGCGCGGGGGGTGGGCGAATACGGTTCGGTCATCTTCATCGCGGGCAACCAGCCGTTCCGCACGGAAATCGCACCGCTGCTGATCGTGATCCGCCTGCAGGAATTCGATTACGAGGGAGCGAGCGCCATCGGTTTCATCCTGCTGGCGACCTCGCTGGTGGCGCTGCTGGGGATCGGCTGGCTGCGGCGTTCGCTCAGCTACGGCACCGCGCGGGAGAGCCTGGCATGAACCGCATCCCGCTCTGGATCGCGACCTATCTGATCGTGGCCGTCATCCTTGTGCTGCCGCCGCTGCTGGTCTTTGCCGAGGCACTGCGTCACGGGCTGTGGGCGGCACTGGCCACGCTGGGCGATCCGGATGCGCGCTCGGCCATCGTGCTGACCCTGCAGATGACCGTTGCCGCCGTCGCGCTGAACACTGTGGCGGGCGTTCTGGCTGCGTGGACGATTACCAAGTTCACCTTTCGCGGGCGCGGCCTGATGCTCGTGCTGATCGAGTTGCCGCTGAGTGTCTCGCCGGTGGTGGCGGGACTGGTGTGGCTGCTGCTGTTCGGCGCGCAGGGCTGGTGGGGCAACTGGCTGGACCGGATCGGCTATCGCGTGGTGTTCGCGCCGCCGGGCATCCTGCTGGCCACGCTGTTCGTCACGTTTCCCTATGTCGCACGTACGCTGATCCCGCTGATGCAGCATCAGGGCCGCGACGCGGAGGAGGCTGCCTCCCTGCTGGGTGCCAATCTGTGGCAGATCCTGATGCGCGTGACCCTGCCCGAGGCACGATGGGCACTGCTGTCGGGCGTGCTGCTGACCAGCGCGCGCGCGATGGGTGAGTTCGGGGCGGTTTCGGTCGTGTCGGGCCACATTCCGGGCCTGACGGAAACGATGCCCCTGCATATCGAGACACTGTATAACGGCTACCAGAGTGTGGCGGCCTTCACGATGGCCGCGACGCTGGCACTGATGGCGATGGCCATCGTGACCCTGCGTAGCCTTCTTCAACGCCACGAAGCCCCGGTCGGCCAGCCCATGACCGTCCGGACAGGAGCCACCGCATGAGCGTTCAAGCACTCGACATTCTGCGTCGCGCGCCGGGCCGCGAACGCCCGATCCTCGATCATGTGTCGGTCGAGATCGAGGACGGCGCATTCATCGCACTCGTCGGCCCCTCCGGCGCGGGCAAGACATCGCTGCTGCGGGTGATTGCAGGTCTGGACTCGCATGAAGGCGGTCAGGTGCTGATCGACGGGGTCCGCATGGACAACCGCCCCGCGCGCGACCGGCATGTGGGTTTCGTGTTCCAGAATTACGCGCTGTTCCGGCACATGACCGTCGCGGCAAACATCGCCTTTGGCCTGAAAGTGCTGCCGCGCGGCAAACGCCCGTCCAAGGCGGTGATCGCGGACAAGGTGCGGGAACTGCTGGACCTGATGCACCTGCCCGATCTGGCGGACGCCTATCCGCAGCGTCTTTCGGGCGGGCAGCGGCAGCGTGTGGCGCTGGCCCGCGCGCTGGCCACCGGGCCGGGGCTTCTGCTGCTGGACGAACCCTTCGGCGCGCTGGACCCGATGATCCGCAAGAGCATCCGCACATGGCTGCGCGAATTGCACGACCAGCTTGGACTGACGACCATCCTCGTCACCCACGACCATCAGGAGGCCGTCGACGTGGCCGACCGTCTGGTGGTGATGCGTGACGGCCAGATCGTGCAGACCGGCAGCGCCGAGCATCTGGATCGCCACCCGGCGTCGCCCTTCATCATGGATTTCATGGGCGATCTGCTGCGTTTTGGCGGCGTCGTGCGCGATGGCCGCTTCATCCCGGACGAAGCCGATCTGATGCCCCTCCCGCTCGACGCCCCGGACGGGCGGGCGGAGGCACTGATCCGCCCACACGAAATCCTGCCACGCCCGGGCCTCGGGCGGATCATGCTGACCCCGCGCCACACGCGCGGCGGCCTTGCAACCCTTAGCGCACACGTGGGCGATCGCGTGATCGAGATCGTGGTCCCGGCGGGCAGTGAACCGGAGACGCCGGTGCATGCTGCGCTGGACCTGACACAGGCACGGATTTTCCGGGGTGAAGAGCGCCTGGGTTCGCAGGTCGTCGCGTTGGATGACCTGCGCAACCATCGGTCCAACGGAACGATTTCATCCTGAACGGCGATTGATCACGCAATCGGGCCTATCGACGCCACAGTTTCGTGATTATTCTGCAATTCAGACTGAAATAACGATCGACAATCGTTTATTGTCGATGCAACGGCGCGAGGGGGGCCTCCGCCTTACGGGAAATGAGGGCGTCGTGGACGTTAGAAGCAACCGCCGCGAAGAAGGCGGCTCCAGTGTGATCACGGCCAACCGGCTGCTGGATGGCCGCACCGTATGGCTGGCCGCATCGGGCTGGGTCGAACACATCGCCGACGCCACCTGCATCCCGAATGACGAGATCGAGGTCCGGATCGAGACCACCCGCGCCACCCAGCAGGCGACCGGCGTGGTCGGTGTCTATGGCGTGCAGCTTCTGCCCGAAACCGCCAGCCCCGAGCCCAGGACCGCGCGCGAACGCATCCGTGCGTTCGGCCCCAGCGTCCATCCGGAATTTGCCTTCGTCACCCAGGAGGGTCAGCCCCAATGAGCGAGACCGCCACCCGCCCCAACCTGCCCGTCGGGCACTATAACTACGATCAGGTCGATCACGCCTTCCTGCGGGAACGCAACGACCAGTTCCGCGATCAGGTCGCACGCCGCATCTCCGGCGAACTGACCGAGGACGAATTCAAGCCGCTGCGCCTGATGAACGGCCTGTATCTGCAGCTTCACGCCTACATGCTGCGTGTTGCCGTCCCCTACGGCACGCTGGATGCGCGGCAGATGCGGATGCTGGCGCACATCGCCCGCACGTATGACCGTGACTACGGCCATTTCACCACGCGGCAGAACATCCAGTTCAACTGGATCAAGCTGGAAGACACACCCGAAATCCTCGAACAGCTTGCCACGGTCGAGATGCACGCCATCCAGACCAGCGGCAACTGCATCCGCAACGTGACGTCCGACGAATTCGCCGGCGCTGCGGCGGACGAACTGGTCGATCCGCGCGTGCATGCGGAAATCCTGCGCCAGTGGTCCACGCTGCACCCGGAATTCACCTTCCTGCCGCGCAAGTTCAAGATCGCGATTTCCGGCAGCCCGCAGGACCGCGTCGCCGCGCGCTTCCACGATATCGGTGTCGTCGCGCACCCGGTGCCGGGCGGCGGGGTGCGCTTTCAGGTGTTTGTCGGCGGCGGCATGGGCCGCACGCCGATCATCGGGGTTTCGATCCACGATCACCTGCCCGAAGAAGATTTGCTGGCGTATCTGGAAGCCATTCTGCGCGTCTACAACGCCTATGGCCGGCGCGATAATATCTACAAGGCGCGGATCAAAATTCTGGTGCAGGCCCTCGGCCCCGACACGTTCCGTGAAAAGGTCGAGGCCGAATTCGCCGCCATGGACCGCGCGCGCTACCGCCTGACGCCCGAAACGGTCGAGGCCATTCGCGCCCGCTTCGGTGTTCCGAGCTTCAACGCCCCGGACGACGCGGCAGAGCGTCTGGCCGCCGACCGCAAGGCCAGTCCGCTGTTCGATCGGTGGGTTCGCACCAACACCCACCCGCATCGCGCGCCGGGCTATATCTGCGTTGCGGTCTCGGTGAAGCCCTCGGGCGGGATTCCGGGCGATGCGACGTCCGCCCAGCTCGACACGCTGGCCGACATTGCCGAGCGTTTCAGCTTTGGCGAGGTCCGGATCACGCACATGCAGAACGTGGTGTTCGGCCATGTGCGTCAGGATGAACTCAAGGCCCTGTGGCAGGTATTGATCGATAACGGGCTGGCAACACCCAATCTCGGCCTGATCGGCGACATCATCGCCTGCCCGGGTCTGGATTATTGCGCGCTGGCCAATGCCCGCTCCATCCCCATCGCGCAGAAGATCAGCGCCCGCTTTGCCGACCCGACGCTTCAGGAGCAGATCGGCAAGATCAACATCAACATCTCCGGCTGCATCAATGCCTGCGGGCATCACCATGCGGGGCATATCGGCATTCTGGGCGTCGACAAGAAGGGCGAGGAATATTTCCAGATCACGCTGGGCGGGTCGGCGCACGAAGATGCGTCCATCGGGCAGATCATCGGTCCGGCCCTGCTGGAAGATGACGCGGTCGATGCGGTTGCCCATCTGATCGAGGCATATCTGACCCACCGGGAGGAGGGCGAACGCTTCCTTCACACCTATCGCCGCATGGGCGCGGCCATCTTCAAGGACAGCGTCTATGCCACTGCTTGAAAACGGCGTTTTCGTCGACGATTCCTGGAGCTTTGCCGTCGATGACGCGCCATTGGGTGATGGCGATGTGATCGTGCCGCTGGCGCGTCTGGACGAAGGACTGTCCCGCAGCGCCGGTCGCCTCGGCGTGGCGTTGCCGCCAGACGCAGACCCGGCAGAGCTGCGTGCCGCGCTGCCGAAAATTGCGCTGGTGGCCGTGACCTTTCCGATTTTCCGCGATGGTCGCGCCTTCACGCAGGCCCGCACCCTGCGCGAACATTTCAGCTTCGCGGGTGAAATTCGCGCAACCGGCAAGCCGCTGCCCGACCAGTACGAGTTCTTGCGCCGCTGTGGCGTGACCACTGTCGCGCTGGCAGACGGCACCGACATCGCCCCGTGGGCACGCGAGCACACGCGCTTCACCGTGGCGTATCAGCCGTCCGTCATCGGGGAAGCGCCGGAGGGGTTTGCGCTGCGGCGACGTTTGATGGGGTGAGGCGGTTGGGGGGAAGCAGAATCTCGGGGTTATCAGGAAAGAGATGACAAACATCAGCCATTTGCAGCGTTCACCCTCATGACGGCTACCTAAAAACCCAAGCCATTTTGAAGTGGTAGCGGGAATTTCCGTTCGCGCAGGATCCGATCGTTCGCGATCGTAGATAGCTGCTAAGCACATAAGCGCCCCAAATCCGCCGTTCAGCCCGATGTGGCGCGGATTTGAGCACTGCCTTCAGTGAGTCGACGACGCCGAATGGAGCAAGGGCAAAGAATGAAGCATCCTCGCTACCAGCAATGGCAGGAATAAAATGCAGTTATCAGCAACTGCACTCGCGACGAGTGAGCCCTTATTCGTGCAATTTGTAGATTGCATGCGGACAATCCGCGACTACCATTTTCAAGTCTTTGCAAAAAGGCCCGAAAAGAACTCGTATACCGAGACGCTGCGGGTGCTGAATCACTTTGAACAAGATCGGATTCGGGCAGCATATTGCCTCATCGTAAACGGGCTCGTCTGGGACGCGGAGGTCATAATCCGGGTCGTCTATGAGACGTTCGCGAAGGTGGCTTTCTTGGCAACTGCTTCTGAAGAGCAACGCGATGAATTGCTCGACGAATACTGGGAGTTGCTTGGCGCCGTCTACGACAGGCAGGGCGCCTTAAAGGCTGAGGCAAGCAAGCGCCTTTTTGATCGTGTTGGCAACAATGGCGGCTCTCGCGTAATGGCCGCGCTCTGCGATGGGCGCGTCTACAGGACCGCCCCGCTCGAAAGCAAGAGCTTCCGGAAGCAACTCGAGCAACGGTGGTCCTTCTCGGGAATACTTGAGGTGTTGAAAAAAATCAGGCTGGGCAACGCTCCCCTAGCTGGCATTGAGGCGCTTGCGCACAGCTATAGCATGTCCAGCCACTTTGCACACGCCAACTCCAGGGCACTTGACCTCTTAGAAGATCGCGCAACTCGGGGGAGCGACCTCCTTCTACTGGAGGTGGGGCATATTTGCCGAATGCTGAACGACATGATTTCGATTGCATCTTTCAGCCTGTTCCTGACTGAACGGTCGTGGGCCGGTGGCAACGAGATGCCAGAGCCGTTAGCGGCCGCCTCTCGGGCGATGTCGGACAGCACAAAGCCGTTCGAGACCGAGTTCGAGGCGTCTCAAGACGGCCTGTATAGCAACTGGCCGTTGAGAGAATAAGGCAGACACTGTCGCATCCTCGCCATAGTGCTTAGCTCGTGGAGGCCGCAAGATATGACAGGTATGTCTGAAACTCCCCATATAAGCGATGTCGGCCTTCAGGCAAGCGCCAAGCCAGCATTGGTCTTAGCCATGCTGGTGTAAGCAGACAATCCACGCCACCCAACACACTACTACCACCCCCTCTCCCACCACAGGGTTCCGCCCCACCCAAGGACATGCTACCCGGCAAACATGAGCCGCAGCGCCCCTGACCCAGCGCCCACCGCGCGCCCGACCCTGGGCCATCGCCTGACCGTGCGCCTCGTGCGCGGCTATCTGCGGCTTGTGCTGCGGACGACCCGCTGGCATTTCGACGTGCATCCCGATGCGGTCCCGCTGATGACCGGTGCGGACGGTCGCGGCGGGATCATTGCGTTCTGGCACGAATCCCTTGCCATCATCCCGGCCCTGCGTGCGCGTGCAGCCCGCATCAACCGTGCCCTGCGTGTTCATGTCATGATCAGCCGCAACCGCGACGGCCGCTTGATCACCGATATCGTCATGCCGTGGAACATGCTGACCATCGCGGGCTCCACCGCCAAACGCGGCAAGGACAAGGGCGGAGCCAAGGCCCTGCGGCAAGCGGTGGAGGCCGTGTCGGCGGGCGATCTGATCGCCATCACGCCGGACGGACCGTCCGGACCGGCGCATCGGGCGCATCCCGGCACCATGACGATCGCACGTCTGGCCAACGCCCCGGTCGTGCCGGTCGGCACGTCGTGCATCGGGGTGCGCGCGCCGTCCTGGGACCGGTTGCGGCTGCCGCTGCCGTGGGGTCGGGGGCGCATCGTCTGCGGGGCACCGCTGCCCCCCGACGCCGATAACGCGACACTCGAAAACGCGCTGAATGATGTGAGCGAGCGGGCGCAGCGGGATGATCCGTCCGTCCTCCATGCAGTGTGGGGGGGGATCGGGTGGGTGCTGGCACCATTCCTGATCGCGCTGGTGCATCGACGCCTCGCACGCGGCAAGGAAATTGCCGACCGACGGCTGGAGCGGATCGGCCTGTCGACGTTGCCCCGCCCCGACGGACGGCTGATCTGGCTGCACGGCGCAAGCGTGGGTGAGACGATGTCCCTGCTGCCGGTCATGCGCGCCATACTGGCACGCACGGATACCGTAACGATCCTGATGACGACTGCGACCGTCACCGCTGCCGATCTGGTGGCGCGGGAGGCCGCGCAGCATGACGGGCGATTGTTGCACCAGTTCATCCCCTTCGACGTGACCCGTTGGGTCACACGCTTTCTGCGTCACTGGCGTCCCGAAGCAGCAGTGTTCGTCGAGAGCGAGTTGTGGCCGACCATGATCCGCCAGGCCGCGCGACGGGGCGTGCGCCTTGGTCTGCTGAACGCCCGCATGTCCGAAAGATCGTGGCGCACATGGCGACGCGCGCCCGCGCTGGCGGCCCGCATCTTCAGGTCGTTCGACTGGATCGCGGCCCGCAGCCCCGAGGACGCACGACGCCTGCGCGATCTGGGGGCACAGCGGGTCGAGGAACATGGCGATCTGAAACAGGCTGCCCCGATGCTGGCTGCAGACCCGGTCGCACTCGAAACCATCGGTGCCGCGATCCGGGGTCGCCCGCTCTGGCTCGCCGCCTCCACCCATGAGGGCGAGGAGGGCGTCGTTGTCGAGGCCGCGCGCCTGGTGCGCCAAACCTATCCCACACTTCTGACGATCGTGGCACCGCGTCATCCCGAACGCGGGGCGGCGCTGGCTGCGGAGTTCGGCAACGCACCCCGGCGCGCACTCGGCCAGCTACCGGGGCCGGAGGACGCGGTCTGGATTTTCGATACATTGGGGGAGATGGGATTGGCCTATCGCCTGGGCGACATCGTGTTTCTCGGGAACTCCCTGCCCGTCAGTCAGGGCGGTGGCCATAATCCGTTCGAGCCGGCGCGCCTTGGGTGTGCTTTGGCCACGGGCTCGAAAACCGGCAACTTCAATGCTGTGTTTGCAGACTTTGGCACGGCGGTTGCCCGCACGGACGATGCCGCCTCGCTCGCAGCGTGGGTCCACGCGATGCTCGGCGACCCGGCCCTGCGCGCGGCGCAGAGTACCGATGCCCGCACGGTTACCGAACGACCGGACGACATCGTCCATCATTTCGCCACACGACTCTGCACAGTCTGAATTCATGCGTCACGCACCCAGCTTCTGGTCCGATTCACGGTCGCGCACGGCACCCCGCCTGCTGGCGCCGATCGAGCGCGTGGTCAGTGCGGTGGCAATCCGCCGCGCGCTGCGCCCGCGCTGGCACGCCAACGTGCCGGTCCTGTGCTGCGGCAATGCGACGGTCGGGGGCGCGGGCAAGACGACGGTCGCCATCGACATGGCCCAACGGCTGCTGGCGCGCGGACGCAACGTACATATCCTCACCCGTGGCTATGGCGGGACCGTGCGCGGGGTGACGCGGGTCGAACCGGGCCTCCACACCGCCCAGGCGGTGGGGGACGAGGCACTTCTGCTGGCTGCAACCGCCCCGACATGGGTCTCTGCCGACCGCGCCAGCAGCGCGCGCGCCGCCGTGGCCGATGGTGCGGACTGCCTGGTGCTGGATGATGGTTTCCAGAACCCGACACTGTTTCAGGATATGCCGCTGCTGGTGGTCGATGGCACCACCGGCTTCGGTAACGGCCATGTGCTGCCCGCAGGCCCCCTGCGCGAACCGCTGGAGCAGGCATTCATGCGCGCCCGGGCCGTCATCATGATCGGGCCGGACCGCCATCGCATCGCCAACCGTCTGCCATCGGACCTGCCGATGCTGCATGCGCGGTTACAGCCCGAGGGACGACTGCTTGATCTGGTTGGGCAGCAGGTGATCGCCTTTGCCGGAATTGGCCGTCCGACAAAATTTTTTGACTCCCTGCGTGAAGCAGGGATCGCACCGGTGCGGACAATCGCGTATCCCGATCACCATGCCTATACGAAGCGCGATCTCACCCTTCTCAACGGGTTGGCCCGGCAACGCGGCACGGTTCTGGTCACCACGCCGAAAGACGCGGTCCGCCTGCCTGACGACATCCGGGCAACCGTCAAAATCATCGGGACCAGCCTGAAATGGGAGTCCAATCGCGCAGCGGACATGCTGCTGGACTGCCTGCTGGGTCTTCCGGACAGTCCATAAAAACCCGCCGCGCCAGACTGGTCACGCGGCTTGAAGCGGCAGCCGCACAGGCAGCGTTGAAACTGCTGCGCGTACTCGGCCCCGTACGGGCATCGGATTTCGGGGGCTGGCTGACCCGCACCATCGGGCCACGCCTTTCGGCCTCCCGCATTGCCGACCGTAATCTGCAAATGGCCATGCCCCATCTTGATGCCGCTGCCCGCAGACGGGTAGTGCGCGAGGCTTGGGACAATCTGGGCCGCACGGCTGCTGAGTTGCCGCATCTGGCATCCCTTCAACAGGACACACCCCACGGTCCTGGCTGGGAAATCACCGGGGAAGAACACCTGATCACGCAATGCGCGCGCGGAGGACCGGTCGTCTTCGTGTCGGGCCATATCGGGAACTGGGAAATGTTGCCGCCTGCCGTGGCACGATACGGCCTGCCGTTTGCGCCGTTCTACCGCTCGGCTGACAACCCGATGGTCGACACAATGGTGCGCCGGTTGCGGTCCGAGGCGACGGGTGCCGAGGTGCCGATGTTCGCCAAGGGTGCACGCGGCGCACGTGGCGCCATTGCCCACGTGGCACGGGGTGGCCATCTGGGCGGCCTGATGGACCAGAAGATGAATGACGGGGTGGAGGCGCAATTCTTCGGCATGGCCGCCATGACCGCGCCTGCATTGGCGGCCATCGCGCTGAAATATGACTGCCCGGTCATCCCGGGATATGTGGTGCGCCTCGGCCCTGCCCGTTTACGCATCGTGGTCGAAGCGCCGTTAACCATTCCCGCCACCGGGGACCGGCACGATGACCAGTTGCACCTTATTCAAGCAATAAACGATCGGTTCCAAGTGTGGATCGAGTCAAATCCGGGCAGTTGGTTGTGGATGCACCGCCGCTGGCCTAGGCAATTGTATAAAAAATAGGCTTATTTCTGAAACGGTGTGTCAGAAACTATTGTTTTTTTGTCACATTGCCCGTTTTTTGGGACTTCAGCCCTGTGAGTCACGCATTTTAAATTTGGTGTTAGAAAAGGTCGCCGCTAACTTTTCCCTATCAAGTGAGCAACAGGGTAAAGAGATGTCGATGGCTATGCACTGCTCCGATTTCCGCTCAGGATCGAATGTCATCCCGCTCCGTATGAGCGTGCTGCCGCGCCACCGTGAGTACCTGATGCGCTGGCTTGACGCAGGCACGCGCATGGGTCTGTGCGATGCCGACGTGTGCCGCGACGAAGACACGGCGGCCGAGCAGATTCTGGTCTGGGTTCGGGAAAACGCCGATCCGGCCTATCTTGTTCGCCCCGAGGGCATGCGTTGGGTTCTGACCGACCACCTGCGCGACCATCGTCTCGGCACGTTCGAAAATCTCGAATCCGCTCTGCAGGCAATTCGTCCTGTCCTGCCGCTCGGCGCCATCGCGGCCGCCTGAGCCTCCCCTAGCGGGCGTATTTCTGCGCCCGCTTTTCCATAAAAATTCGCCGGGACCGCGATAGCGCGCAAACCCGGCACCCCGGTTTTCAGGTGCCGCTGTGCACCGGCGTGACGATGTGCGAACCGCCCGCGGACTGCACCTCGAACACCGCCAGACCGCGCTTCACGTGCCCGTCCGGCAGCAACGTGAACAGCCCGTCCACACCGGCAAAACCGTTGGCTTTGGTCAGGGCCTGGGCCTGATATGTGCCCGTTCCATCATTCAGCGCCCGTGCAAGCGCCGCCGCGTCATAAGACAGGTCGGCCAGCGGTGTGGGCATATGGTGATAGGCCGCCAGGAACTGCTGCACGAAGGTTTGACGTGCACGCGGATCGGGCGCCGCATACCACGCACCATTCAGCTTGCCGAGCTTGCTGGCAAATGCACTCCACAGACCCGGCCCGAGCACGCGCACTTGCGGCGCCGTGACCTGATCGGTGCGGAGAAAATCGATCAGACGCGCGAGATCCAGACCCGTATCGCCCAGCAACAGGGCATCGAACGGCGGCGCGTCCAGCTTGGTCGTCGCGGCATCCGTCGTGGGTGGTGCGTTTGCGGCAGGTGCCGGGACGGGTGCAGCAGCGGGAGGCGTCGCGTCGGCGCCGCCGGTCGGGTTGATAGCGGACGGGGCTTCCGGTGCGGGCTGTGCCGCCTGCGCCTTTGCGAGTCGCGCATCGAAATCACTCAGGGTCCCTATACCGGCCATCATGTTCTGCGAGTCGGACGTGTGGAAAACGATATTCGGCGCGGCCAGCCCATTACGCGCGCACGCTGCCTGCAATGCCGATGCCATCGCGCGACCCAGACCATTGTCCGGCAGGAACGCAGCAAAACGCTGGCGTCCCTCCGCCCGCGCCGCGTCGACCAGACGGTCGACCTGTGATTCGGGTGAAATGCCCATGGTCCAGACGCCGGGTCGCGCCTGTGTCGTATCGCTGGTGAACGACAGGACCGGCACATTGACCGCCATCGCCACCGGCGCCACCTGCGCCGTCCATCCACCGGTCAGCGGGCCAAGAAACAGTGCATCGCCGTTCCCTATTGCCGCCCGCGCCGCCTGATCCGCACCGCCGGGGCCAGCCGTGTCGCGCACGTCGAGTTCGGGGGAACCCGCAGCCCGCATCGCCAGACGTGCCCCGTCGAGCATTTCGGCGCCAAGATGCGCGTTTGCGCCACTCAGCGGCAGCAGCACGCCGATCCGTGTGGGACGCGGTCCCGCCTGCGCGGCCACTGGCGCGGGCGGTGGCCCTTCTTCCGAACAGGCAGAAAGCGCCAGCATTCCGCCCATCGCAGCAATCGCGGCCTTGCGCGCAGCGCCGCGCGGGGCGACACCTGATGCCTGCTCTTTCACCGGGTTTACGAATGTCCGAACACGCATCTGATCCTCGTCTCCTTTCGCTTGCCGGTCAGGGGCCGCATGAGCCACAGGACACGGATCCACAATCCGGGGCGCCCGAGGATCATGCCGACCCCCAGCCCCCCCTTGCACAGCATTCACCCCGTCATGCCGCGAAAGGTGCCCCGCGGCAACCGGACGGCGGTCCGGGACGGCTGACGTTGGTGGCAACGCCCATCGGCAACCTGTCGGACTTCAGTCCGCGGGCGGCCGAAGCCCTAACGCAGGCGGACGCAATTCTTTGCGAAGATACCCGCACGACGGCCAAACTTCTCATGGCCTATGGCATTTCTGCACGCACCGAGCCCCTGCACGACCATAACGAGACCCATCGCGCGCCGCAGATCGTCGAACGGCTGGTGCGCGGCGGCCGGATCGCCATCGTCTCGGACGCGGGCACGCCTTTGCTGTCCGACCCCGGCTATCGACTGGTGCGCGCAGCCATCGACGCGGGGATCGAGGTAACGTCGGTGCCGGGTGCCAACGCCGCCATCACCGCCCTGACACTGTCGGGTCTGCCGCCGCATCCGTTCATGTTCGTGGGCTTCCCACCACCCCGCGCCGCAGCCCGGACCGAAGGGTTCGCCCGGCTGCGCGCGGCCGAACAGGCCGGTCTGGCCGCAACGCTGATCTGGCACGAAGCACCGCACCGTCTGCTGGAAATGCTGGAGGATCTGGCGACCGTCTTCGGTGCGGACCGCCCCGCTGCCGTGGCGCGCGAACTGACAAAACGGTTCGAGGAAGTGCGGCGCGGCACGCTTGCCGAACTGGTCGTTTCATTCACCGAGACGCCGCCACGCGGTGAAATTACCGTCGTCTTGGGACCACCCGCCGCGGACGATAGCGGCGCCATGGACCTTGATGCGCATTTGCGGGCAGCACTCGCCACCCACAGCGTCAAGGACGCGGCGACACTGGTGGCGGGCATGGTCGCCCTGCCCCGCCGCACCGTCTATGCCCGGGCGCTGGAGCTGTCGCGTGAGGCACAGGATTGACGCCATGACGGCACCGCGCATCCGCATTGCCGCTGCCCTGATCGAAGACGGGCATGGACGCATGCTGCTGGTCCGCAAACAGGGGACGATCTGGTTCATGCAAGCAGGCGGCAAGATCGAGGCCGGCGAAAGCGCCATCGACGCCCTGCGTCGGGAACTGCGCGAGGAGATCGGCCTGAGTCTGGCGGATGACGATGCCGTCGCTTTGGGCTGCCATTGCGCTCCGGCGGCCAATGAACCCGACCACATCGTCGACGCCGAACTGTTTCACATTGTCGCCAATCCTGTCCCCGCGCCCGGTGCCGAAATTGCGGAGGCCATCTGGATCACCCCCACCCAGGCAGCAGACATGCCGCTTGCCCCACTGACGCGCGACCTTGTCATGCGGCTTTTGCGCGGTCGGCAAGGTCTTCCGCCGCAAGATGGGTCACACGAAACCCCTGTGCATATTTAAGGCCATATCCCAAGGCGCGATCAAAACCGATATGCGCGACCCAGATCCATCCAACACCCACCCCCAGCGGGTGATGCGTCCAGACACCCCACCCGATGCACCCGAGCGGAAGGCCATACCAATGGCCAACATTGTATAACGCTGCCCCGACCTTTTTCCCCGCACTGTACCCCACCATCGTGACATCGGGGACAAGAAAGAGGCCCACAAACACCCACCAACTCTTACCCAACCGGGCGTAACAGCCCACCGCAATTCCCAGCGCCAACAACGCCTCCAGACGCAAGAGGAGACGAGGCATCCCTCTGACCTGACCGAACATGATGCTTCTCCCTTCCAGAAGAAGGCAGACTGCATATTCCGAATTTGGATAGATATCCTCCATATTTATATATAATCATCCAAATATGAATGACATCGACTGGGGCCTTTGGCGTTCGTTTCTGGCCGTGGTCGAAGCGGGGTCCCTGTCCGCTGCGGCAACCCGCAGTGGAGCCACGCAACCGACACTCAGCCGCCATGTGCGCGAACTCGAACACAGGCTGGGTATGGCGCTGTTTACACGGTCGGCCAAAGGGCTTGAGCCGACTGAAGCCGCATTGCGCCTGATGCCCGACATTCTGGCGATGGGGGACGCCGCACAGGCCCTGAGGCTGAGGGTGCAGGGCCACACGCAAACCCTTCACGGGACGGTCCGCATCACCGCATCGGTGATTATGGCCAACCTGATATTGCCTCCTGTCCTCGTGGCGCTCCGCACCGCCGAACCGGAGATCCAGATTGAACTCGTTGCCTCAGATCGTGCACAAAATCTGCTGCGTCGCGATGCGGACATCGCCATTCGGATGTTCAACCCGACGCAAGACACCCTGATTGCGCGCAAATTGGGGGATGCGCCGATCAACCTGTTCGGCACCCGTAGCTATTTCCAGCAGCACGGCCCCATCAGGACAATCGACGACCTGAAGCATCACCACATCCTGGGATTTGACAGGAGCGAGACCATCATCGCAGCTTGCGCCGCCCGTGGACTGAACATGCGACGAGAGGATTTTCCCGTGCGCTGCGACGATCAGATGGTCTACTGGAACTTGCTGCTGGCAGGTGCGGGCCTTGGGTTTGCACAAACCCTGACGGCAAGACAGCACCCGAAACTTCAGGCCGTCGAACTGGATCTGCACCTGCCGCCAATGCCTGTCTGGCTGGTGATGCACGAGGCACTGCGGACACAGGCGCGTATCCGGCGCGTAGCCGATTTTCTGGCCGCAGCCCTGCGCGAGCGGCTTGGCAAACATGAATAGAAGCCATCGCGCCGTGGGTAACGGCTTCCATTCATAGTCTTCGGATACGAAATCACATTCCCTTTTGAACGTCGCCCGGATTTTTCTGTCCCGGAAGGCTTTACCCCCCGGCAAGACTCCGTCGCAGACGCGTCATTGCCGCGGGCAAAGCTCGTATCTTCAACACCCGCCCCGTCTCGTTATGCTCCTCGGACAGGACGCGTGCGCTTTCGTAAATCTCGCCGATCAGGGCCTGCTTGGCATAGGGCAGCACCAGAATGTCATCGACCATCTCGGCCTCGAAGAACGCGATGATGGTCTCGCGCAGGGCGCTGACGTCCTCAGGCATGTGGGCAGACAGCATGATCGCGTCGGGGTGACGTTCCATCAGCGCCGCACGACCGGCTGCATCCACCCGGTCCATCTTGTTCAGCACGAGGCGCGACGGGACGGTGTCAGCACCGATTTCACGCAACACGCTGCGGCTGACCTCCAACTGCGCTTCGTAGGTCGGGTCGGACGCATCGACCACGAACAACAGCAGAGAGGCTTCCAGAGCTTCGGACAAAGTGGACCGGAACGACGCCACCAGATCGTGCGGCAGTTGCTTGATGAAGCCAACCGTGTCGGACACCAGCACGCGCGGGCGGGTCTCAGGCTGTAACGTGCGGACGGTGGTGTCCAGCGTGGCGAACAGCTTGTCCTGAACCAGCACTTCACTGCCGGTCAGCGCGCGCATCAGCGACGATTTACCCGCGTTGGTATAGCCGACCAACGCCACGCGCAGCTGATCGCGACGGGCTGCACGGCGATGGTCGCTGTCGCGCTGCACCGCTTCCAGCTGGGTTTTCAGTTCGGCCAGGCGATCGCGGATCTTGCGGCGATCAAGTGCGAGATTGCTCTCGCCCGCGCCCGGCCCCTGCTGTCTGCCGCCGCCACCCGACGACTCGCGCAGTCGCGGCGCGACATATTTGAGCCGCGCCATCTCCACCTGCAATTTCGCTTCACGCGTGTTGGCATGGCGGTGGAAAATCTCGACGATGACACCAGTACGGTCCAACACCTGCGCGCCGGTGGCACGTTCGAGGTTGCGGATCTGGCTGGGTGAAAGCTCGTGATCGACGATCACGAAGTCCGGTTTGCGCGACGCGTCGGACGCGATTTCAGCGGGGTCCGGCGTCTGGGTCGCGCCTTCGAACCGGCGACGGGCTTTGGTCATCGGGGCTTTGGCCGCTGGTGCTATGACGCCGGTCCCGCCAGTCAATTCAGCCAGTTCTTCGAGCTTGCCAGCCCCCAGCAACGATGCAGCCCCGGTGCCCTCGCGCTTTTGCGAGACCGAGCCCACGACTTCGTAGCCCAGTGTCTTGACGAGCCGCCCGAGCTCTTCAAGGCTGGCTTCGTGGGCAATGTTATCGACATCGGGGGTTTGAATACCGACGAGTACGGCGAGCGGAATTGGGGCTTTGGTCTCCATCCCCGGCTTCATAGCACGAATATCGCCGATCCTTCATGCCCCCGGCGCAGCAGCCCTATCGCGGGGGAAAGAAGTTCAGATGCATGTTATACGGCTGCGTGAGGGGCTTTCCTTCACGATGTGCCGGGTAATACGTCGCGTGGGTTGCATACAGCAGTGCCGCTTGCCCGAACTCATCACGGTCGGCGTGCGTGACGTGGCAATCCTGCGCGTGCCCGCTTTCGTCAATGCTGCACGACACATCGGCACTGCCCCGCGCATGCGTTGCGTTCAAGGCTGACGGGTATTTGGGAGGTGGGCTGACATCCTGCATCACATGCGGGGGTATGATGGTGTGCGGCAGACGAAAGGTGGCGTTCAGCGTATAGTGGCTGGCAACCGTTCGCCCGTGATTCGTCCCCGGGACATAGAACGCGTGCGATGCGACATACAGTGCCTCGGTTCCGAATTCCGGCTGATCGGCCGAGACGATTTTGCAATCGTGCGGCTTGCCCTGCACATCGACCATGCAGGTTACATCGGCTTTTCCTTCGATCCACGCATCACGCAGCTTGTCGGGATAGATCATGGGCGGGCTGGCCGCTCGGATCATGTGCGGCTCTTCCGATGGGCCGATATGCACCAGCGCCAGAAGTTGACGTTGAACCCGTGGCGACAATAACGGCCAGACCACGAAATAATCCAGCGCCCCGATCCCCAACAGAGCCACGACAGTCAGAACCCATGGCCGCCGGTAAAAGGCGGGTCTTGTCCGCGTCGTATCGACTGCCACTGATATGCTCTCCGCGATACGCCACTTCGGGTCAGGTCATGAATGTTACAAACCTATACGAAATTGTTTCGATATAAAACCGGTGCGCGGGAAGCTTTCATACAAAAAGGCTGTCGAATTAACAGGAAAGTCCGCTGGCCAAACAAACCGGCCCGGCTTCTTCTGTTTCTGACCGCCCTCTTTACAGGCGATCACTGGTCGTCCGCTGGCGGCACGAACAAATCAGGCGTTACCGGCGCGCCGAGTTGCACGTCGAATAGATCGACATGCGTCTCGCGCCCCTGCGCGTCGATCACGCTCCAGGATTTCAGTGCCAGCGGACTGTCACTGAACGCCAGCGTCAGGCTGCCGTCGCCGGGGGACGCGGTGCGCACCAGCGTCACGCGCACAAAGCCACCCGAATGGTTGAACCCTGTGACCTGAACGTCGCCCGAGAATTTGACGCCCGGACGCAGCAGCAGGCCCAGCGGCGTGCGCTCCAGCGGGATGGTCGTGGTCTGGCCGAGTTCGCCGTCATGGAACACGACCTTGCCATCATTGGCGACCAGCAGCAGTTGGCTCGGCTTGGCGTATTCGAACCGCATGCGGCCGGGCCGGGCAAGCCACGCTGTGCCGGTGGTGCGCGCACCGTCCGGCGCGATCTGCTGGAAGCGCGCACGCAGGGTCGTCACCGCGTTCAGCGCGCCTTCGATCCTGTTAACCCATTGCTGGTCCGCAGGGCTGAGCGAGATGCCCTGGGCCTGCGCCATCGGCGCAACACCAGCGGATAATGGAAGGGCGAAAGCCGCGCTCAGAGCCAGAACGCGAAGGCGGGAAGATAAAGCGGGCATCATTCAGGTCCATACGTCTTCAGATAGGTCTCAAGCCGGGCGCAGGCTTCTTCCAGACGCTCCGGCCCGACGGCGAAGCAGAGGCGCATATACCCCTCCCCCTCCGGGCCGAAGGCGCGGCCCGGTGCCAGCCCCACACCTGCCCGATGCACCAGATTGCGGGCGAGAGTAAGGCTGTCGCGGCATCCGTCGATGCGGAAGAACGCATACATGCCGCCCTCCGCCCGCGGCACGCTGAGCCCGGGCACCGCGCCCAGCCGTTCGGCGGTGAAATCGCGGGCGGTGCGGTAATGTTCCACGACCTGCGCGATAAAGGGTTCGCCGTCGCGCAGTGCCGCAATGCCCGCCTCCTGCACGAAGGCGGGCGCGCAGGACATGACGAATTCGTTCATCGAGCCGAGTTTTTCCGCCATGCCGTCCGGCACCGTCAGCCAGCCCAGCCGCCAGCCGGTCATCGCCCAGGATTTCGAAAAGGAATTGACGGCAATCACCCGATCCTCGGGTGTTGCGATATCCAGAAAGGACGGCGCGACCTGACCCGGCGCAAACACCAGCCGGTCATAAACATCATCGGCCAGAATCCAGATCCCCAGACGACGGCAATGATCGAGGATCACCTGCTGTTCGGCGGCACTCAGCATCCAACCGGTCGGATTGCCGGGGGAATTGAGGATCACCATCCGCGTGTCCGGCGTCAGGGCGGCCAGAAGCTCGTCCAGGTCGATGCGCCACAGCCCGTCGACCAGTCGCAGGGACGGCCCCGTCACCTCGGCGTCGGACAGTTTCGGGATACCCGCCAGATTGGGCCATGTCGGGCGCGGCAACACCACCCGGTCTCCGGCCGAAAGCAGCGCGAGACAGGCCATGTTCAGACCATGGGTGCCCGACGATGTGACCATGATGCGATGCGGGTCCGACACATTGCGCCCCAGCCGCGCCTGATAGCTTGCCAGTTCGGCGCGCAGCGGGGGGATGCCCTCGTTGGCGGTATAGAACGTCTCGCCCCTGTCCAGCGCGTGTTTGGCGGCTTCGCAGATAAAGGCGGGCGTGACGGCATCGGGTTCGCCGAACCAGAGGCCGATCACGTCTTCCAGACCCGCACCCGATTTGGCGATGACCCGGATCAGCGATTCGTCGAGGTTATGAATCCCCGGCCGCGCGATGGGCGGGAACTGCGACGCGGCGTCGATGCTCGGACGGGACACGGACATACGCGGACTCCTGTGACGTGCGCGAACGCAGGATCGGATTCGGACGGCACCGGATCAGAATACGTGCAGCCGGGACGCGCAACCCCGCCAGCGGGATCGGCAGACCTGCACGCCCTTCGGAACGGGCGCCTTGCAGGTCCCGTACAGGCCGTTGGCTGACCTGCGGCAAGGCCGCGCCGATGACTGCGGCCGCCTTTACGACCGACCCAACGGCCCGATACGACTGCCAGTGATCGTTCTGTGACAGCCCGCCCTGCACGCGGCTGTCGCCAGGCCCCCGGCATGTGACGACCGGCGATACCTCAGTGCGCGTGTGGTGCGGTTCAGACTGCGGCTTCGGCAAAGATCGGGCGTACGTCGCCGCCCCAGACCGTGTTGAACCGCTCCAGCCAGCGC
>Ga0157365_10000041_pt1 | contig 65022 bp, 52 predicted proteins | sample AttsexASBM3_FD_111478 | JGI IMG/M metagenome (GOLD analysis project Ga0157365, IMG submission 111478) | Fungus gardens microbial communities from leaf cutter ant in Ribeirão Preto, State of São Paulo, Brazil - Atta sexdens ASBM3 | ecosystem: Host-associated > Fungi > Mycelium > Unclassified ...
CTGGTGGAACGCGGCGCTTATCTTGCGCGCGCGGCGGATTGCGTGGCGTGTCACACCGCGCCGGGCGGACAGGCTTTTGCTGGTGGACTGCGGATTGCGACCCCGCTTGGCACGATCATCTCCACCAACATCACCCCGTCGCGCAGCGGTAGCATCGGAGATTATTCCGAGACCGAGTTCGCCCACGCCGTGCGCGATGGCGTTCGCAAAGATGGCGCAAACCTGTATCCCGTCATGCCCTACACGGCATACAGCGCCATCACGGATGACGATATCAAGGCGCTGTATGCCTATTTTCATACGGCAGTGACACCGGTCGATCAGCCCGCGCCCCGCACGGCGCTGGCATTTCCGTTCAACATCCGCACGTCACTCGCGTTCTGGAACATCCTGTTCCGGTCCAGCCATCGCTATACCACTGATCCGGCGCACGACGCGGAATGGAACCGTGGTGCCTATCTGGCGAACGCGCTGGAGCATTGCGGCACCTGCCACACGCCGCGCAACCTGCTGATGGCCGAGAAAAGCGGCCAATCATTCGGGGGCGCCTCGCTAGGTGTGTGGTACGCGCCCAACATCACGCCCGCCAGATCGGGGATCGGCAGCTGGAGCGTCGACGATCTTGCGACCTATCTCGGGACCGGATCGAGCCCGACCGATGCCCAGGCCGGCGGCGAAATGCGTGAGGCCATCGACCATAGCCTAAGCCACCTGACGCCCTCCGATCTTCATGCTATCGCGACCTATGTTCACAGCATGACGCCGGTTGAAAACGGCGCGCCGGCAGCCGCTGTTCCAGGCCCCGAGTTGCCGAAAGACCCGCTCTTTTCCGGGCACGAGACGCACATCGACGCCATGAACGGGCGCGAACTGTTTCAGGCGTTCTGCGCCACCTGCCATCAGGCATTCGGGCAAGGCACCCGGAACGGTGGCCTGCCGTCTCTGGTCGGCAACACCGCACTGCGCGGACCGAACGCGGACAATGTGGCGGCATCCATCCTGCAGGGCATCTGGCCCGAGCCGCATGACGTGCAGGCAATGCCCGCTTTCGCAAAAAGCCTGACTGACGCACAGATTACCGAACTGACGAACACCGTCATGCAGGATTATGGAAAATCCGGCGTTCGCATCTCCGTGCAAAGGGTTCAGGAACTTCGCAACGGTGGCGCGGCATCCCCGCTGATCTTGCTGGCGCGTATCGGCATGGGGGTTGCAACCTTTATGATTTTGGTCGCCGCTCTCTTCATCTTTCTGCGCCGACGCCGTTAGACCATTGGCGGCCCGTGTCTCGGAACACGGGCCGCCAATACAGATCCAGACGACCCCAAAAACAAATCCGGCACTGCTTTGAAAGTGCTGCGGGAGACGCTCATCGTGAGATCCCTTTTTGCCGCGCCAGGCCATGCGCTGATGCTGAGCCTGTGTGCCCTTGCCCCCCTTGCGCTGGGTGCCCGCGCGGCGTCCGCCGCAACGGCGGTGACCGAAGCGTCATGCGACACACCCGACGGTTCGGGCGGAACGAAGTGCGGTGCCCACACGCCAGCCAGCATCCTTGCGCCCACGACATCGCCAGCCAAGGCTCGCGCCCTTGCAACGGACATGCGCGTGCCCCCGGAGCCGGTATCGGGGGGGTGGTTGAAATGGAATTACATGCTGGGCGACCTGGGCGGCCTGCGTAGCTATCTCGCCCGGCACGGCATCTCGCTGGTCGGGCACTATATGTCTGAACCCGACGGCAATGTGACCGGCGGCAGAACCCAGGATGCAAAATACACCCAGCAGGTCGACGTCGAGATCAAGGTCGATACGGCCAGGGCAATGGGGATCAAGGGCGGCGCGATCAAGGTCGTGCTGCTCAATCGTTCCGGCGCGACCTTGTCCAGTAGCGTAATCGGCAACTACCTCGTGACGCAGCAGCTTGCGGGGGCAGGTAACGACAATCGCCTGGGTGAAATGTCGTGGACGCAGTTGCTGGACGGCAAGCGGTGGTTGTTGCGCTTCGGATATTATCCGTTGGGCAACTATTTCGGCCACGAAGGCTACGGGTGCGATCTCATGAACCTCGCGTTCTGCGCGCACGCGATGACGCTGTCCTATGACAGTGGCTGGCGCAACAATCCCAAGGGCCAGTGGGGCCTTGAGGTGCGCCGCAACCTGCCCGAAGAAACCTATATCCAGACGGGCGTTTTTCAGGTCGACCCCTATAATGGTGGCCATGACAACGGCTTCAAGCTGACCATGAGCGGCAGCGGCGTGATCTTTCCGGTCGAGGTGGGCTGGGAGCCGACCAAGGCGCTGCATATGCTGGACGGTCATTACGGGGTCGGCGGTTATTTCGATACGACACGTGCCGCCGATGCACTCGACGATCGCTATAACCAGCCGGTCGCCTATAGCGGCAAGGCCTTCCGCGTCGATAACGGGCGCTGGGGCGTGTATGCGAATTTTGACCAGAAACTGATGAAGTTCGGCAACGACAACAAGCGTGGGCTGATCCTGACAGGGTCTATGGGATATAGCGATCCTTCGACCAAATCGGCGGTCTATCAGAACACGGCCACGGTCACGATGCTGGCGTTCGGCCCGTTTGCGAGCCGCCCGGACGATCTGATTTCCGTCGGCTGGGGCTATCTTCTGCCCAACCAGCGCGAACAGCTTTACACCGCGCAGGTCGATGCGAAAAAAGGACAAGCCTATCACAAGGCATCCGACGAACAGGTCTTTGAACTCGATTACGGCGCGGCGGTCACGCCGTGGCTCAATTTGCGGCCCAACCTGCAATATGTGCGCCACCCTTACGGTCTGACCGCAACCCCCAATGCCTTCGTCATCGGCGCCGACGTCAAGATTGTTCTCTGATCCTCAGATCATGCCGCGCTGGCGCAGGCTGAGCCACGCACCCTCGCCCACCACCATCATGTCGTGCAGCGTGGTGGCCAGTGCGGCCCCGCCCGAAGCCAGCGCCCGGGCCAGCGGCGCATCGGCGGTTGCCTGCTGATCCTGCGTGACGCCGGGCACCGCAACACGCACGCCAATCAGCGCCGTGGCGTGCAGCGCAAGTGCGCGGGCAAAGATCGCCTTGGTCTGGTCGTGCTGCCCCTGCGCCTCGACCACTTCATCGGCAATCAGGCGGTTGCGGTTGTCCAGAAACAGCACACGCAATTGCCCGGGCACCAGCACCGGCCGCTGGGCATCGAAATAGGCCAGCAGCAGATCCCAGTTTCCTAAGTGCAGCCGTTCGCGCGCTTCCGGTCCTGCCAGTCGTCGCGCGCCAAAGACCGGCAGACGGAGCGGTCGGATCGCACCTTCCGGCACGCCCGCTTCCACCAGCGCATCCCCCGGTGCGTGCAGCACGGCACTGAGCGAGCCGAAATGGTTGATCAGCGTCTTGGCCAGAGGCTTGGTGTCGCGACGCGGGATGCCGAAAAACAGCAGCATCTCCAGCACCTCATAGTCGGCGAGGCTGGCCGCACCGGCCCCCAGCACGCGATCGCGCATGCGGCCCCGATGCCCCTGCGGCCCGGCCCCGCGAAAGGCAGCGGTCTTTGTCGCGTCACTCATGCGTGCATCCTGCCCAAAGCACCCCGTCTTGACCAGTATGGGTGCGGATGCGGCTTGGACTGTCACGCCGGGAAGGTTATAGAACGAATCGTGACCGACCTTCTTACGCCCCCCTCGCCGCCGGATTATCTCAGCCGCCTGAACCCCGAACAACGGACGGCGATTGAGACGACCGAAGGCCCGCTACTGGTCCTCGCAGGTGCGGGTACTGGCAAGACGCGCGTGCTGACATCGCGCTTTGCCCATATCCTGCTGTCCGGTCGCGCACGTCCGAACCAGATCCTGGCTGTGACCTTCACCAACAAGGCCGCACGCGAAATGCGCGAGCGCGTGACCGCCCTGCTGGGGGAACCAGCCGAGGGGCTGTGGCTGGGCACATTCCATGCGCTGTGTGCCCGGATGCTGCGTCGTCACGCCGAGTATGTGGGCCTGACCAGCAGCTTTACCATTCTGGACACGGACGATCAGTTGCGACTGGTCAAGCAGGTGATGGAGCCCTTCCGCATCGACACCAAGCGATGGCCGCCACAAGGAATGCTGGGCGTCATCCAGCGCTGGAAGGATCGCGGTCTGATGCCGTCGCGCATCACCGGGGCGGAGGACAGCGATTTCGGCAATGGCCGCGCGCAGGAAGTCTATGCGGCGTATCAGGCCCGACTGGTGCAGCTCAACGCCTGCGATTTCGGCGACCTGATGCTGCATATCGTGGAAATCCTGCGGACACGCCCCGACGTTCTGGCGCAGTATCACCGCTATTTCCGGTATATTCTGGTCGACGAATATCAGGACACCAACACGATCCAGTATCTGTGGCTGCGTCTGCTCGCCAAGCGCGAGGGGGCTGCGTCCAACATCTGCTGCGTGGGGGACGACGACCAGTCGATCTATTCCTGGCGTGGGGCGGAGGTGGAGAACATCCTGCGCTTTGAACAGGATTTTCCCGGTGCCAAGGTCGTCAGGCTGGAACGCAATTACCGCTCGACCAAGCAGATCCTTGGCGCGGCGGCTGGCCTGATCGCGCACAACGAGGGACGACTGGGCAAGACCCTGCGCCCCGGTCGCGACGATGCGAACGGCGAGAACGTGCAGGTGATCGGCGTCTGGGATTCGGACGAGGAGGCCCGCATGGCGGGCAGCCTGATCGAGCAGATGCGCCGCGACAATCACAGCCTGGCCGAGATCGCGATCCTGATGCGCGCGGGCTTCCAGACCCGCGCGTTCGAGGAGCGGCTGATCACCCTTGGCATTCCCTACCGGGTGGTCGGGGGGCTGAGGTTCTATGAACGTGCTGAAATCCGCGATGTGCTGGCCTATCTGCGCGTCGCTGCCCAGCCTGCCGACGATCTGGCGTTCGAGCGGATCGTCAACCTTCCCCGACGCGGTGTCGGTCCCGCCGCCTTGCAGAAATTCCACGAGACCGCGCGTCAGCACGGCGTGCCGCTGAATGCCGCGGTGCAGATGCAACTCGACGACAAGACGCTCAAGGGCAAGACTGGCGACGCGATCCGCGTGTTGATGGCGGCGTTCGATACCTGCCGTGAGACGCTGGGCCGCGAAGGCCATGTGGTCGCGATCGAGGCGCTGCTGGAAGACAGTGGCTATTTGCCGATGTGGCGTGCCGATACATCCCCAGAGGCTCCGGGCCGGGTGGACAATATCAAGGAACTGCTGCGCGCGACGGCCGATTTCGCAACGCTGGGTGCGTTCCTCGAGCACGTATCGCTGGTAATGGACACGACCGAGGCCGCTGGCGACGATCGTGTCAGCCTGATGACGCTGCACGGTGCCAAGGGGCTGGAGTTCGACACCGTGTTCCTGCCCGGCTGGGAAGAAGGCGTGTTTCCCTCCCAGCGCACGCTGGACGAAGGCGGTCTGGCAGGGCTGGAGGAAGAGCGGCGCCTGGCTTATGTCGGCATCACCCGGGCGCGGCTGCGGGCGATCATCCTGCATGCCGCGAATCGCCGAATCTATGCCAACTGGCAATCCGCCATTCCCAGCCGCTTCATCGACGAACTGCCCGACGCGTATGTGACCGTCATCGGCCAGACCAAGGCGGAACGCACGCGCACGGCACAGGCATCGTCCCTGTTCGCGTCTGGCCCGATGGTGGCAAGACGCAGCAACCCGGCCACCGAAGGGCGATCGGGCAGTTGGGCGGTTTCCTCCCCGTCCAATCAATGCAATATCCCGTTGGGCGCGCGGGTGTTTCACCAGAAGTTCGGCTATGGCCTTGTTATCGGGGCCGACGGCGACCGGCTGGAGGTCAATTTCGAAAAGGCCGGGACCAAGCGCGTCATCGCAAGCTTTGTCGAACAGGTCACCTGAATGCCAGCCCCACGCCGCCACGCCACCGAACTCGAAACCATCTGGGTCACGGTCCCGGAAGCCGCGGTCGAAGCGTTCGAGAACGCGCTGGCAACAGTCTGCACGACGGTCGGCATGTTCGAGGCCGACGACGCCCAGATCGAATGGCGCATTGAGGGCGTCAAGGACATGGGCTATGCCGAACCGGAGCTTGCAGCGGCCCTGTCGGTTGCGCGTCTTGTCACGGGACTGGACGCCGAACTGCACCGCGCGAAGACCGAAGCGGAAGGCTGGCTGGCCCGTACCTACGAATCGTTCCCCGCGCAGGATATTGGCCAGCGTTTCACCATTCGCGGCACGCATCTGGAGGACGAACCCAAGGGCACACGCCTGACAATCACACTCGACGCGGGTGTGGCCTTCGGTTCGGGGGAGCATGGGTCCACGCGCGGATGCCTGCGCGCGCTGGAGATGATCGCGCATCGGCGGCCGCAGCGTATTCTGGATCTGGGCTGCGGTTCGGGCATTCTGGCAATGGGGGCCGCCGCGTTGCTGCGCCGCAAGGTCCTGGCCGTCGATATCGAGCCGTGGTCGGTCCGCGTTGCAGGATCAAACGCGCGCCTGAATGGTCTGGGTAATCTGCTTGATTGTCGCTTCGGCAACGGCTGGAAGACGGCGCGCATCCGCACCTGCGCCCCTTACGATCTGGTGTTTGCCAACATTCTGGCCCGTCCGCTGTGCCTGATGGCGCGCGATCTGGCGAACAATCTGGCCCCCGGCGGGACCGTCATTCTGGCCGGTCTGCTGGCGTCGCAGGTTCGCATGGTTGTTGCAGCGCACCAGCGGCAAGGGCTGGTGCTGGAACGCCGACTGTATGAGGGATACTGGGCGACGCTGATCCTGCGTAAGCCGTTTGCGCGCGTTGCCGTATGAAGGTTCGCGCCGCCAGCCCTACGGACCTGACCGCCATTCTGGCAATTACGAACCATGCCATAGCGACAACGACCGCATTGTGGACCGACGCGCCGCAAACCCTCGCGCAGCGGGGGGCATGGATGCAGGACCGGATCGCAGCCGGTTTTCCGGTCCTGGTTACCGTGGGCGATGACGACAGCGTGCTCGGGTTCGGGTCTTATGGGTCGTTCCGTGCGTTCGATGGATACCGGCATACCGTCGAGCACTCGGTCTATGTCGATGCGGCAGCGCAGCGGCGTGGCGTCGGGCGGATGCTGCTGGAAGCACTGATCGACCACGCGAGCCATGCCGGGCACCACGTCATGATCGGCGCCATCGCGGCGGACAATGCGGCTTCGATCGCCCTGCATCAGCAGCACGGTTTCGCGATGGGGCCCATCCTGCCCCAGGTTGGGCGAAAGTTCGACCGATGGCTCGACCTCGCGTTGATGTATCGTATGCTGCAACCCTAGACACCAGCCTGACAGAGGACCCCGCCATGCCCGATCTGACCCAGCGCCTTGCTGCCCTTCGGCGGTCTCTGGCAGCCCAGTCGTTCGATGGGTTCGTCCTGCCGCGCGGCGACGAATATCTGGGCGAATATGTCCCGGCGTGCTCCGAGCGGCTGGCGTGGCTGACGAATTTCACTGGCAGTGCCGGGCTGGCGGTGGTGCTGACCGAGCGGGCCGCCGTCTTTTCGGACGGTCGTTACACCACGCAACTTGAGGCCGAAGTCGACCCCGCTTTGTGGGAACGGCGCCATGTGACCAACGAGCCTCCGGCGGACTGGATCAAGCAGAACACTGCCGGTGGCGCGCGCATCGCATACGATCCCCGGATCATGAGTGCGACCATGCTGGAGCCGTTCCTGCGGGCCGACCTGAACATGGTGGCGCTGACCGGGAACCCGGTCGACCCCATCTGGAACGACCGCCCTGCCCCGCCACATGGCCCGGCGCAGGTGCATCCGCTTGCGTTCGCCGGCGTATCGAGCACGGACAAACGTGCGATGGTCGCCGCCGATCTGCGTGAACATGGCGATGATGCTGCCATTATTGGTGACTCATCCTCGGTCGCCTGGCTGCTGAACCTTCGTGGCACGGATGTGCCTTACACGCCGTTGCTGCTGGCTTTTGCGATCATCGACCAGACCGGGGGTGTGGACCTGTTCGTCGACGCCGACCGCCTCGACACTGCGGTGCTGGCACATCTGGGCGATGTGCGCGTGCATGCGCCCGAAACGCTTGCGGCGCATCTGGACCGTTTTTCCGGACAGACCGTGCGCGTCGATCCCTCCGCGACAGCACTGTGGTTTTCCCAGACACTGGTGCATCACGGTGCCATTGTCTCGGCACGGCAGGACCCCTGTCTGCTGCCCAAGGCACGCAAAAACCCGACCGAGATGGCGGGCGCGCGTGCCGCCCATCACAAGGACGCTGTGGCCATGTGCCGTTTCCTGTGCTGGCTGGACGCCAACGGGCACGGCATGCGGGAAACTGCGTTGTCGGACAAGCTCGACTGGTTTCGCGCGCAGGAACCGAGCTATCGCGGTGAGAGTTTTTCGGCGATTTCCGGCGCGGGGCCGAACGGCGCGATCATCCATTATCGCGCAAAACCCGGTGCGGACCGGACGCTGGCGGCGAACGAAGTCTATCTGATCGACAGCGGCGGCCAGTATCCCGAAGGCACCACCGACATCACCCGCACGGTCTGGAGCGGCCCCTCCAACCCGCCGCACGCTCTGTGTGAAGCCTATACACGGGTGCTGAAGGGCAATCTGGCACTTTCCCATGTCGTTTTTCCGGTCGGCACGACGGGGCACCGGCTGGATGTGCTGGCACGCGCCGCCCTGTGGCAGGTCGGGCTGGATTACGATCACGGCACCGGTCATGGCGTCGGCAGCTTTCTGTCGGTGCATGAGGGGCCGTGCAATATCTCATCGGTGCCGCGTCCCGTGCCGCTTGAGCCGGGGATGATCATCTCGAACGAGCCGGGATTTTATCGCCCCGGGGCCTTCGGCATGCGGCTTGAGACGCTGCAACTGGTGGTCGAGACGCAGATCGGGCGGGACGGGCGGCGGTTCCTCGGGTTCGAGACGTTGACCTTCGCGCCGTGGGATCGACGTTTGATCGACGTGACGCTGCTGACCGCGCAGGAGCTCCATGCGTTGAATAGCTATCATGCGCGCGTGGCGGAAATCGTGTTACCTTACCTCGATACCCAAGAAAAACAATGGATTATCGAGGTATGCGCGCCGCTCAGCGCCGGATAATGTGACCAGATCACGTCTTTGCGCCCAAGAAAGGGGCGCTTACGACGGATGCACGCCCACCCGAACCTCGGGCCGGGATCGAGCATGACGAACACCCCTGTGCGCAGGGCCACGCAAAGTCAGGAGACCCGATATGTCAGCCACCTCCAAAACCATTCCTGCCACCCTGATTGCTGGCGACGGCATCGGGCCCGAGATCATGGCTTCGGTCACCGAACTGCTTGATGTTCTGGACGCGCCGTTCGACTGGGACCCGCAGCGCGCCGGGATGGACGGTGTCGAGAATGCGGGCAATCCGCTGCCGGAAGCGACGCTCGCCTCCATCCGTCGCACCGGACTTGCGCTCAAGGGACCGCTGACCACGCCGGTCGGTGGTGGTTTCAAGTCCATCAACGTGACGCTTCGACAGGAATTCGGACTGTATGCAAATGTGCGCCCGACGCGCACCATCATCCCCGGTGGCCGCTTTGACGACATCGATATCGTGCTGTTCCGCGAAAACCTTGAAGGCTACTACGCGGCGATGGAGCACTACATTCCCGTCGATGGCGACCCGCAAGGCATGGCAATCTCCACGGGTTACAACACCCGCAAGGAATGTGCGCGCATCGTTCGTTACGCTTTTGAATACGCATTGAAGAACGGTCGCAAAAAGGTGACGCTGGTTCATAAGGCCAATATTCTCAAGCTGCTGACCGGCATCTTTCTTGATGAAGGCCGCAAGGTTGCGAAGGAATATGAAGGTCGCGTCGCGGTGGACGAGCGGATTGTCGATGCGTGTGCGATGCAACTGGTGACGAACCCGTGGCAGTATGACGTCATCGTCACGACCAATCTGTTCGGCGACATCCTGTCTGATCTGACAGCCGGGCTGGTCGGTGGCCTGGGCATGGCGCCGGGTGCGAATATCGGCCCTGATGCCGCGATTTTTGAGGCCGTTCACGGCTCCGCCCCGGACATTGCCGGACAGGACAAGGCCAATCCGCTGGCGCTGCTGCTGGCATCGGGCATGATGCTGCAGCATGTCGGGCGTCAGGATCTGGCCACCCGCCTGCAGACGGCGATCGACAAGGTGGTGAAGACCGATGGTATTCGCACACGCGATCTGGGCGGTTCGGTCGGCACGCGGGAACTGACGGCGGCTCTGAAGCAGGCATTGGTCTGATTTCAGGCTTTTCCACCTGTTTATTTTACGATTTCTAAAGAAATCGGGGCGAAAAGCAGTGCATGTCGATGCGCTGCTTTTTTCTTGTCCTGATGCTGGTCTGCAGCATCGTCAGCCTTGCTTCTGCCCAGAGCGCTGACGCGGCGCTGTGCGAGAACGCCGTGGCTCAGGCCGAGCGCGCCTGGCACATACCGATCCGTTTGCTGAGTGCGGTCAGCCGGGTCGAAAGCGGTCGTTATGACGAAGCCACACATAGCGTTCGCCCGTGGCCCTGGACGATCAACGCGGCGGGGCAAGGCTATTTCTATCCGTCACGCGACGCTGCGATATCTGCGGCGCGGCAGTTTCTGGCCCGTGGCATCCCGTCCATCGACGTTGGATGCATGCAGATCAATCTGCATTATCACGCCCACGCCTTTGCCTCGCTCGAACAGGCGTTCGATCCTGCGTTAAACGCCGGATATGCCGGGAATTTTCTGCAAAGCCTGTTTCACGATGCCGGTTCGTGGCAGCAGGCCGTTGGCCAGTATCATTCGATGACCCCCGATCTGGGCGGGGGATATGCAAGGCGCGTGATGGCCGTATGGCAGGGACAAAGTGCCGACGATCTGTATTCGACACCCACGCAACTTGATGCGGCAACACGGGTGCCGCATCCCTATCCGTTCAACCGTGCGTTCAGTGTGCCTGCGCGGGGGTTCGCGCCACGTGCCCGGATCATCAACCTCGACGGCAGCCGGGGGGCGAGTTTGGCATCGAGCAGTCAGGGGCGAACCCTGTCCGCCTATCGCTCCATGCCGACACGCCTGTCCGCAGCGCCGTTCCTGCGTCTGGCTGCGAACGCGCGGTGAGCGGCGGTCGGCCACCCACATTAGCCCTGTCCTGCACGTTCGGCATGACCTAACGTGGCGCCGTCCCAACAGAACAGGCAGACCGATGCGCTATAAACTCACGTTGATTGCCGCCCTCCTTGCCAGTGTGCAGGTTGCTCATGCCGCACCTCCTGCGATTGAGGCCGCCTTGTCGAGTTCCGACCGCCCAGACGCGGACCAGAAGCGCGACGCAGATCGCAAGCCCGCCGAACTTGCGACCTTTGCAAATGTGCAGCCCGGCATGACGGTTGCCGACATCGTTCCCGGTGGTGGTTACTTCACGCGTATTTTCAGCAACGTCGTGGGGCCGAAGGGTACCGTTTACGCAATGGTCCCGACAGAATTCGCAAAATATAAAAAACCCGGTCCAGACGCGATCAAGACGATCGCGGCAAGCCCGGACTTCAGCAACGTCAAGCGTGTCGAGGCATCCTTCACGTCTTTCAAATTCCCGAAACCGCTCGATCTTGCCTGGACTGACGACAATTACCACGACATTTACATCGCTGGTGCGGACAAGGCACTCGCGTTCGACCGGGACGTTTTCGCCGCGCTGAAGCCGGGCGGTCTGTTCGTTGTGGTGGATCATGTGGCTGCTGCGGGAACCAGTGCGACGGCCCCCTCGACCCTTCATCGCATCGATCCGGCGACCATCCGCACTCAGGTCGAATCCGTGGGCTTTGCGCTGGTGGACGAAAGCGATGTGCTGCGTAACAAGAATGACGATCACACTAAAAAGGTGTTCGACCCGTCCATTCGCGGAAAAACCGATCAGGTTGTTCTGAAGTTTCGCAAACCCGTCTGAAGCAGAGTAACCGACCGGGCGGCCGCAGACCATCGTCTGCGCAGGCCGCCCGGACCCGCCTCCGATAGTTTCGGTGTCTGTCAGCATACTACAGGAACACGCAAGCGCCGCACCGGAGGGCTTCCACACTGGTGTGGTCCACCTGTAATGGCTCTGCCAGATCCTTTGATGAGAGGAAGCTGTTTATGAGGCCGTCTGCCAACACATCGTCTGCGCCGGTTCCGGTCGTGAACATGCAGGGTGTCGGCAAGATTTTTGCGCGTAGCGGACAAGGCGTTGCGCCGACTGATCTGCACGTCGAGTCCGGTGAGTTCGTGACCATCATCGGGCCGTCAGGCTGTGGCAAAAGCACGCTGCTGCGTCTGGCGTGCAACCTCGTTCAGCCGGATCAGGGGACGGTCACATGGTGGGGCGCCGGTTTTGATGGCGTCGGACAGTCGGGCAAACGTCTGGCGCTTGTCCCGCAGGATGCAACGCTCATGCCATGGCGTTCGGTTGCGTCCAATATCCGGCTGCCGCTGGATCTGGAACGGCTGAATCCCGCACAGAGCGCCGTGCGTGTGGAACGCGCCCTGTCCCGCGTCGGGCTGAACCATGCTGCGCGACTTCGTCCAGCAGAATTGTCCGGCGGCATGAGGATGCGCGTTTCCATTGCCCGGGCTCTGGCCGTCGAGCCTGATCTGTTGCTGATGGACGAGCCCTTCGGCGCTCTGGACGAGTTGTCGCGCATCGCACTTGACGAGGAACTGGCGCGCCTGTGTTATCAAGATGGCCTGACAACGCTGTTTGTCACACACTCTATTGCCGAAGCGGCGTTCCTCTCGTCACGGGTGCTGGTCATGGCCGCTAATCCGGGCCGCATTCACGCAGAATATCGGATCGACCCGGCGCATGTGCGCGATGCGGCCTTTCGTCTGAGTGACCGGTTTTCCGGGATATGCCGTGACCTGACCCACCTTCTGAACAACGCGGCCGCGGCAACGTCGACGGTGGCACGATGACAGTAGCTGCACTGAAGGCTTCCTTCGGACCGATTCTGGTGTTTTTCATCATGATCGGGACTTGGGAGGGCGTGTGTCGTGTGTGGCATGTTCCCCCTTACATCATGCCCTCTCCTTTCGGCATCGCGGCGGCCCTCTGGCTGGATGGCGGGACACTGCTGCACGCTTTGGTCAGCACGATGCTGGTGACATTTTGCGCGCTGGGCCTTTCGGTCGTGCTGGGGGTTCTGATCGCGTTTGTTCTGGTGCAGAGTTCGGTCATCGAACGTGCCCTGATGCCGTATGTGATCGTCATGCAGGTCACGCCGATCGTTGCGATCGCCCCGTTGATTATCATTCTTGTGCACAACACCCGGGCGGCACTGATCCTATGTGCGACGATGATCGCGATCTTCCCCATAATCTCGAACACATTGCAGGGGTTGAAGAGCGTGGACGAGGGGTTGGCGGCCTATTTCCGGATGCACAAGGCGTCGCGTCTGCAAACCCTGCTGTTGCTCCGCCTGCCTTCTGCACTCCCTTTTTTCATGGCCGGCCTGCGCATATCGAGCGGTCTTGCCCTGGTTGGTGCGGTGGTTGCCGAATTCGTGGCAGGCACCGGCGGCAACAGCGCCGGGCTTGCTTACGAGATCCTCCAGTCGGGATTCCAGCTCAACATTCCGCGGATGTTTGCTGCGCTGTTTCTGATCACCGTTGCCGGGATCGGCCTGTTCGGCCTGATGGCGATCTTCGAGCGTGCGGCGACGCGTCGATGGTCTCCTTCGCGGCCATAGGGTCTTGACGAAATATTCTTTATTTTTAATGGTCATATTGGGACATTAAATTACAAGCCCATGACTGGAAGTGCGTGTCTTATCTGCCCCCACATCGGCGGTGTCACGTGTGTCCAGCCTTGACCTTGTCCGGCATTTGCGGGACTTCACTGGAAGCATTCCGGCTTGGCGACACAGATTGGCGCCCGGCCCTGACGTAGCAGAAAGAGCCCGACATGAGCGGCGATACGACATACGATTTCAAGGTGACACATTCCGCCAAGGCGATGCCGACGGCACAGCGGGAGGCCATTCTGGCCGACCCCGGCTTCGGCAAGGCGTTCACCGATCACATGGTCATTGTCGATTATAATGTGGACAAGGGCTGGTACAACCCGCGTGTCGTGCCTTACGGGCCGCTGTCGCTCGACCCTGCCACCTCGGTCCTGCACTACGCGCAGGAAATCTTCGAGGGCATGAAGGCCTATCGCAGCAGCGACAACAAGGTCCGCCTGTTCCGGCCTGATGCGAACGCGCAGCGCTTTCGTCTGTCGGCAGAGCGGATGGCGATGGCGCCCGTGCCCGACGACCTGTTCGTCGAGGCAGTCCGTCAGCTTGTGACCATCGACCGGGACTGGATCCCGACCGGCGAGGGACAGAGCCTGTATCTGCGCCCGTTCATGATTGCGAACGGGGTCTATCTCGGGGTCAAGCCGTCCAGTGATTATCTGTTTATGGTGATTGCCTCACCCGTTGGCTCGTATTTCAGCGGCAAGGCCGTCAATGTGTGGGTTTCGGAGACCTATTCCCGCGCGGCGACGGGTGGCACCGGGGCTGCGAAATGTGGCGGCAACTATGCCGCCGGGCTGCTGGCCCAGGCCGAGGCATCGGCGCATGCGTGCGACCAGGTGCTGTTCCTTGACGCGGCAGAGCGCCGCTGGGTCGAGGAAATGGGCGGCATGAATGTGTTCTTCGTCTACGACCACAACACGCTGGTCACGCCGCCACTCGGGACCATTCTGCCGGGTATCACCCGCGACGCGGTGATGACGCTTGCACGTGAGCGCGGCCTTGAAGTGCGCGAGGAGCCTGTCTCGATCGAGCAGGTCTATGCCGATGTGGCGAGTGGTGCTCTACGTGAAGCGTTTGCCTGCGGCACCGCCGCCGTGATCACGCCGATCGGGTCGTTCCGCCATCAGGGTGGCGTTTGCACGATTGGCGACGGTGGCAGCAACGGACCGGTGACGGGCGCGCTGCGTGAGGCGCTGGTCGGTATTCAGCGCGGGACGGATTCTGACCCGCACGGATGGGTGTGGCAGGTCGGCTGACGTCGGCATCTCACCACGTGTGCCGGTTTTCAGCCCGTGTCGCGGCGATGGTCGTGCTTTCGCTCGGGCTGAGCGGATGCCTTGCTCCGCCGTGCATGCAGCCCATGACGATGTCTTCGCCGCACGGCGGGTCTGCCACGGTGTTACTGGATCTTGTCTGGGCTCCGACAGCATCCGGTGGGCCGCCGCTGCTGGTCGAAGGGGTTGTGCCGTCACGGCCCGGCGATATATCGCGCACCGTGACGCAGGAACAGTGGTGGCAGGAGCGGTGTCGCGCATTGCCCACGCGATCCGCTGATGCGCCCGACGCCGGGTCGGGTATTCGACTGCTGACTGTTCAGCCGTTTCTCGATCGTGCAGCCGGACAGTCTGGCAACAGTGACTGGCAACGTGATGCCGCCTGTTTTGGGATAACTGCCAGTGACTATTTCTTGACTGCGCGCATGCTTTACGAATCCCTGGTCACCAGCGCGCATTACCAGATATTGCCGATGCAGGCTGGCAAGACAATCAGCAAGCAGATGCTGCTTGAGCAGTTGGGGGACTATGGTCGGGACGGTGCGGTGATCCTTCAATGCCACACCGACGCAGCCGGCCGCTCGGTCTTGCGCGAGCTTGTCTTTTCCATCGATCTTGCTTCGATTACCTGGTTTCCGGCACCTGTGTCCCTGAAGCATGCTGAAGGCGTGCAGGACACCTGTCCCGATACGTTTCTGATACCCGATCGCTAGGTTGCGCCTTTGCAGAATGGCGTAGCTGCCGGAATTTTCGGGGTCCGACCCGCTTTTCTCGGGCCGTCGCGATGTAATGGGCCACAGGACTGCGAATACCCTCTCGATTTTTGGTGAAAATCCTCTAAACGATCCCGCTCTTTAGGAGTTCGGGGGCGCATTATGAAGGTACAGTCGGCGGCAGATTACGTCAGCGACAATAGCGGCAAGCCCAAGCTGTGCCTCGGGATTGATTTCGGAACCACCAACAGCGTCGTGGTCATGGCAGACGTCGACGGCACTGCACGGCCGCTGATGCTGCGCTTCGAGGGCGCACCGTCCGCCGAGACATGCCGGACCCTGCTGTGTCTATGGAATGAGGAGCGCGGTGGCCGCGTCGATCTGCAGGAAGCGATCGGGCATGAGGCGATAGAAGCCTATCTCGACGATCCGTCGGAGAGCCGCCTCATCATGTCGATGAAGACGTATCTCGCGCAGGCGTCGTTCCGGGAAACCCGGATTTTCGGCCGGAGGATGACACTTGAATCGCTGGTTGCCCGCTTTCTGGCAGCCTTGATGCGCAAAGCCGGTATCGAACCGTCCGCCACCAGCGTGACCATCGGCCGTCCGGTTGCATTCGCCGGAGACAATGCCGACGATGCGCTGGGTGAAGAGCGGCTGCGCGCGAGCTTTCGCGCGGCCGGTTTTCCGAATATCCGGATTGCGCTGGAGCCCGAGGGGGCCGGCTGGCGGTTCATGCAGCGACTGGAGCGAGCCTCCACCGTGCTGGTTGGCGACTTCGGCGGCGGAACCAGCGATTTTTCAGTCATGCGCTTCGACCCGCATGCCGAACAGCGCGCGGTGACATTGGGACATGCAGGTGTGGGCATCGCCGGAGACCAGTTCGACTTCCGGATCATCGACAATGTCATTTCGCCCGAACTGGGGCGCGACACGACCTATCGCATCATGGGGGGAGAGGCCCTGCCCGTCCCGGCGGAATGGTATGCGAGCCTGTCGCGCTGGCACCGCCTGTCGCTGATGCGGACCCCGCAAACCCTTCGCAGTATCTACGATGTGGCCAAGACGGCGTCCGATCCGCAGCGCATTCTCAATCTGGCCCGGTTGATCGAGGATCAGGAGGGGCAGAACCTCTATCGCGCGGTTGGACGCGCCAAAAGCGATCTTTCGTCAAAGGACAGTGCGGTCCTGCGCTTCAAGCACCGTGACCTTCGTATAGAGCGCACAATTACCCGGGCGGAATTCGAGGCTTGGATTACTGCTGATCTGCGGCGCATTGACGCGGCGATCGATATTGCAATCCAGCGTGCCGGTGTCGACATATCGGCGATCGATCGGGTATTCCTGACCGGCGGCACGTCCTTTGTGCCTGCGGTCAGGGCACTGTTCGAGCGGCGTTTCGGCACAGAGCGCATCGATGCTGGTTCCGAGTTTGTATCCGTTGCCGAAGGCCTGGCACTGATGGAAGCCGGGCACGCCGAATAAGGCGGTCAACAGCACCGATGCCATCGCTTACATTTGAAGACTGAATATTATTTTACCTGCCTTCATGACCACAGAAACTTCGTCCAGTACCTGTGGTCATCGTGATATATATCAATAATTGGCATTACACATTTAAATATACTCAATGTGTTTTTGGCGAATTTACGTATTTGGCCGCCACTTATATCTTTGTCGCACGCAGATGGCCCTGTTCTTTGTTCTGCGCCTGATACTCTCTGCAACGAATGACGCTCGCGCGTGTTCTCCATACAGTATTCACTGCGAACGTCTGGTAGCCTGACGAAATTGCAGATATAGATAAGTAATCCGGACGCCGCAAAAATGTCAATAAAAAACAAACAAGTCATGGAAGATGTACAATGATAACCGGTGATTTGCTTATAAAAGGAAGCCGGTTCTCCCGCCCTCACCGGCATATCGTTGCAAATGCGCTGACGGGCGCGCCCCTTGACGGCGCCTTTTCAAGAGCGAGCGCGCAGGATGTGCGTCACGCCTGCCAGGCAGCCTCGGAGGCGTTCGAGGAGTTCCGGAACTCTCCGTTGATGGCGCGCGGCGACTTCCTGGAACGTGTGGCACAGGAACTTGAACTTGCCATGCCACGACTGTCACGACGCGCAAGTGAAGAGAGCGGCACGACAGTTGAGCAGATTCGTACAGAACTTATGAAGTGCTCCGCCCACTATCGGGCATTTGGCGAGTTTCTTCATAGAGCGCATTTTTCCCTGCCGAAGCGGAGTTCTCCTACCCACCGTTCATCGGAGCGCACGTGGATCAGAGAGCGCCAAGCGCCGCTGGGTCCCGTGGCGGTCTTCGGCGCCGATAGCTGCGTATTTGCGGCCGCATCCGTCACAGAAAATGCGGCGGCCGCGCTCGCTGCTGGCTGCACAGTTGTACTGCGCGCGCACCCCACCATGGCAGGCACCAGCGAGTTGTTCTTTCACGCAGTCCACCGCGCGCTTGTCGCATGCGGAATGCCAGCGGGCACATACTCCTTGATCGGCGGTGATGATCCGGCGATTGACGCCTGCCTGATTGGCGATAGTGCGATCTCCGCCGTCGCCTTCATCGGCACGCGCGAAGAACGGGAACGCATAACGGGATGGGCGACCAGACGTCCTACCCCTATCCCAGTATTTTCGGAAATGCGCGTTCAAAACCCGAACTTTCTGCTGCCCGGCTATCTCGGCAGAGACCCCCTGACCCTCGGCCGGTTGATGATCGGCTCCATTCGCGAAAGTGGCGCCCGTCCCAGCACCGTATCGAGTCTGCTGTTTGCAGCCGATATCGATGCACTCGAACCGTTTATCGAATCAGCACGCTCGGCCTTGCTGCAAGTGCCGGCGAAAAACTTTCGCTTGTCCCAGGACGCGCACGCCGGGTTTGAGCAACACGTTGCGAAACTTCTTGCCCTGCCCGGCGTGAGTTTAGCAGCGCGTGGAGACGAAAGCCTGAAAGATCGCTGCATCCCGGTTTTTCTGCTGACAGACGCCAAGACCTTTCTTGAAACGCCTGTCCTGCACGAAGAGATCGTCGGTCCGTGCTGCCTGATCGTGACATTTCAGAGCGCCGCCGAAATGCAGGCGCTTGCGCATGGTCTCGATGGCCAGAAGAGCGTGGGCGTCGAATTTCATGGCAACGAGGACGAACTGCTGGTGCGGGGTCTCATCCCTATTCTGGAGCGCAAGGCCGGCCGTATTCTCGCCAATCAGTGGCCCGGAACAGATCAGGATGACGACACATCAGTAGAGCAGTCAAACGGTGCGTCCATGTCCAGAGCGGCCGATCGGAACGAGACGGTCGAGCGGTATCTGCGTCCAGTCCCCTACAGCAACGTACCGGACTCGCTGTTGCCATAGCGGGCTGCGACGCTGCGATATCGGTCAGAAACTGTATCCCACCGTTCCGATGAACTGACGTGGGGCAATATATTGCTGACTTGTTTGATAACTGCCATACGGATCGGTAAAACGTGAGTTCACGCCGTCCACGTTGGCAAGATTGGTGCCTGCAAACGAAAGATACCATCTGGAACGGTTCGGTTTGTATTCCACAAAGGCATTGAACAGGAAATAGGCCGGGACATGATCGACGGCCGGGTTATCCAGAATCCGCGCGCTGTAACCGCCCCGATAAATATACTGTGCCCGCGTCGTGAGGGTACCACCCGGGACATTCCACAGATAAGACGCCGAGACAGAGGCCTGTACGTTCGGCATGCCCGGCGCCTGGTTGCCCTTCACATTTGGTGCCGCGGCCTCCACTGCCGCCCAGCACGCACTGCTGTAATATTGCGCGCCGTAGGCACAGGCACTTGAAGACGCATAGACCTGATTGGCAGTCGCCGCGTCGAGTGTGTGATAATTACTTGTGATACGGCTTTTCTCAAGTGTCAGGGAGCTGTCGATCCGTAGTCGTTCGTGCAGCGCCAGATAGGTACTTTCCATCTCGATTCCGTACAGATCGATTTTGGGCACGTTCGCCACCCCATAGGCATAGGGCACCGGATCATCGGCAATGAACTGCATGTGCTTGTATGTCGCGTAGAACGCGGAAAGATTGAAGATGACACGGCGATCAAACAGCGCGTTTTTGAACCCGACTTCGTAGTTCAGTATCCGTTCGGGATCGAAAGTCGGCGCAATGACCTTGGCTGACGAATTACCATTCACGCCGCCAGGCTTGTATCCCGTGGCCACGGAAACGTAGGCCATACTGGTAAGGCCGTGTTCCCTGCGGGCAATATCGTAATCCAACTCGACTTTCCATGTCGGGATTTTGGTGGAGCGGCTGTGATCGCTCGAACTGCCGCCGGTCGAAGCGAAGGTAATCCCGGCTGCACTATACTGGTCATAATTGAAGCGCGCGCCCGCTTTCAGATGCAGGCGGCTGGTGAGGGCATAGCCAAGATCGACAAACGGCTGAACTGCAACGCGCGTGGCCGTCACCTTGTTGCCATAGGTAAGATTGGCGGGTGGATCGGCGATCAGATTGCCCGGCACGATGAAATCGGGCCCGGCAATGCTCCCTGCCCCGCCGAATTCACTGATGTAGGAGTGCCCCCGTTGCCCCATCAGAAACAGCCCGACACTCCATTCAAGCGGCGCATGTGTTGTCGAGCGCAGCATGAAGGTCTGAGAGTAATTGTTCAGGGAGTTATCGTTTTTCGGCAGCACGTCATAACGGCCAAAAATGCTTTCTGACAGATGTGCGTTATCGTATTGTTGATGACCGTGCACATGCTGGGTAGCTGTGACGGACGTGAACTCGCCCCAGGCTGTCTTCCAATCAAGATTGAGATGATAAAACGTGGTCGTCAGCGAACTGCTTGCCGGATAATCTTGCGTAACGATGCGCGCATTGCCGGACGGATCAAGCACGTTGCGCTGTTCCGCGCCATGTGGGGTGGAATTATACCACTGCCCGGTCAAGGTCGCGCTGAAGTTGGTAGCCGGCTGCCATTTGACGGCCAGCTTACCTCCATTGTCCTGCGCGTCGTCCAGCCCGTAGCGGCCCAGCGTCGAGGAACGCGTGTGCGCGAATCCCGAATGGTTATAGGACTGAAACGACCCCCGCACGGCGAGCGTGTTCGACAGCGGCACGTTGAGTTCGGCACGCCCACGGGCCAGGTTGTAATTGCCGCCCGATGCCGCGACGCGTCCCGAGACCTTGTCGAACGTAGGCTCTGCGGTGGTGATGACGATCGCGCCACCGGGTGCGCTCTGGCCGTATTGCGTCGCCTGCGGGCCGCGATAAATGGCGATCGAGTCCAGATCGAAAAATGTCTGATCGAGCGAGACCGAGTTGGCGATATAGACGCCGTCGATATAGACGGCCACGCCGGTCGACGTCGTCAGGGTATTCTGCGCGGTCTGCATCCCGACGCCGCGGATTTGGATATTTGTCTGATAACCGGCAGTCTTGGCGATATTCAGTCCCGGCGCCATGCCGTTCATGCCCGACAAGCTTGTGACGTTGGAACGGTCAAGACTTTCCGCGCTGACCGTCGTTACTGATGTCGGGACCTTCTGGGCGTCAACCGTGCGGGATACGCCTGTCACCTGGATCGTCTCGGGTGCAGCGTGCGGGGATGCTTTGAAGGGTGCCTCGGTCTTGTCCGTGTCGGTCTGGGCGAGAGCGTGGCCCTGACTATCCAGCAGGACAAAAAGGGCCAAGGCACTGCTGCCCAGCAGCGCGCCGCGAAATAAAGAGCCCTGTCGCATGGAAATGTCTCGCACCGTAGTCATGTCCGCAGACATATAGGCGACGGCGCGAAGAAGGAAACATCGCGCGACCACCGATCAGGCTTTCCACCACAGAGCCAGAAAATAACATTCCGGTGTGGCAATCAGGTCACGGCAGTAGCGAATGAGGGCCGGTCCAGTCCCTCCTTGACGGCAGACTCGCCGGGACGGGTGCGCCTTGGAGCCTGTTTGCCCGTTACCTCTTCGTTGGATTTATGGTCATTTTGGCCTGAACTTCACGTCCGCAGTGTCTCTGCTTGCTTACCAGCCTTGGCGAGCGCCGGGGTCATCATTCGACCGGCCCGTTACCAGCATCAGCCAACCGCCACACGCAAACGAGTTGCTCTGACATGCGGATTGTCGGCGCCTACACTTACAGTTGTATCGATGACTGGGCGGTTTACTTAATTCACATGTGCGAACAGATTTGCGCCAACTGCCCGCATGAGTCCTTCTCGCCATATTAGTTGGTTTGCGCGTCCATCGGTGCTGCCGCAGCCCACGCAGAACTGCACCGCCGTAGCAGCTCGACAAAGGACAAGAACGATCGCGGGCGACTCTGATCCGAGTCCGGGATTATATCCGATTTTATGTGCAGCAGATGCGTTTCGCGGGTGCCAACGGCCGATAAAGCCAATTGAGATTTGAGCTATTTATATAAGGAAGTGGCGGAGAAGGTGGGATTCGAACCCACGGTACGCTCACACGCACGGCGGTTTTCAAGACCGCTGCCTTAAACCACTCGGCCACCTCTCCAGGACAGAAGATCTGGCTTCTGTTTCATGAGCGCTTGCGTTGCAACCGCCGTGAAACATGTGCTCGACTAACCGTCTGCGCCGCCTTTTGTGCCAGCAATAGGTCCTTCGTCAAGCTCTGACTCGCGTCCGGAAGAAAGATATCGTCGCCGCTCACTGTACCCAAGGGCCACTTACTGGTCGGGGTGTCGGAGTTGCCGTGAGTTGCCACTGAGCAGACCTTTGTCTCGAACTGCTTTGCCGTGGTAGGAACATACGCGCTACACGCGCGATGGCGGATACTGCGCGAAGGTCGATAGTCTTGGCCCCGTCCGAACAAACGGTGACATCAGGGTCGCCTCCGTGTCGTTACGAGAATGTGTGGTTACACCGAAATGCGCCAGTTTGGGAAAATGCGCCAGTTTGGGACGGCCTGTCGTGCTCAATGGGCCGGACAATGCGCGCGCGGTCTAGGCATCCCAAGTTGCAGTACCAACCGCATCAACCCGCAATACAGGACGCATTGGGCAGATCTCCGTCCGAAGCCACGTGCCCGCTTGCCGTAGGGGTTATTCAGGCAAGAACCGCGGCGAAACGGGGTAGCGTAGTTCTTCGGCGTCATCAGCTGCCTTGATGAGGCGCTCGGCCACATTTCGAGCAGACGCTGCATCAAGCTGAAACTCCGACCACCGGCGGTCATTTAACCGAACGTCGCCCTCCGCAGGTGGGAAGCTTACAAGAACTTCTCCATCTTCGGTTGCCCGAATATCCGGGAATAAGCGGTAAATCTTGGCCATAACTGCCATTAAAATTCTTGCTCCGATAGGCTAACGCAAAGGATCTAGCCGGGCATTGGTGGATCGTTCGAATTCACCAATCGACGCGGCTACGGACTACCTCAGCCAACGTTAGTTATAATTAGCCTAACACTATGGCGGGAATTGGTCACTTTTGTATCGTGCTGTGGCCGATAGACGAGTGCAGGTCCTTCAGAGAACGCTTAAACACTGCCCCGGATGTACGGACGTATACGGGGCGCCACGCGACGTATTGCGGGATCGGCTTGGCAGGCCCTCCCCCGGGTTGCCGAACAAGACTCGCGCTTTTCAATAGATCTTCAGACCGGGCATCTTGAGGGCAAGACACCGGCGATCCGGCAGGTCACCTGCAAAACCCTACTGGCCAACATACCACATCGCCACCCGTCCATAGAGTGACGCCACTGGACGGCCGGCGGAGACCTTACTGGCGCAAATCAGTCATACCTCACGCTCGGGCCGAGAGAATCAACAAATCCTGCATACAAGGCAAAAGGTCAGAAACATTGACATAAAGAACCGTCGCGATCTTCATAAGCAACTCGCCATCCGGCCTCATCAAGCCCAATTCAGCGAGCCTGAGACTGTTCGGAGACATCCCGGCAACAGCCTCAACGTACCCTCGACTGTAGCCTTTTACTTCTCTAAAGAATATAATTCTGCTGCCTATATAAGAAGAAACCAAACACTTAAGCTCGCAATCTCCAGATATATCGTATAATTTCTTTGATTTGTTTGTGTTAGTAACCATTTAAGGCCTCCTGAGGCCTTATTTATCACTACCCGCAAAACGCGCAATGGATTTTTATTGGGCATTGCGAAATAAAGCACTTAATAGGCTAAATAATTGCATACTAATTAATGGGTCCAGCGGTCTTTGTTCAAAACGGGAACTTATCATGTTCCTTATGTTCAAATGGTGGGGTTCAGAGTGCCATGTTGCCGCGACATGAAGCTCAAATGAGGTGGGCAAAGAACGTCAGCGACGCGTCCCTGATGTAACGCATGCAAAACAATCCTGCCTCCCCCGACGAAAAGGAATGGATCAAATACCACACATCACAAAGATTCACTGCCGACGGACTCTGTGCGTGTCCGTCACCCACTACTTGACGCGGCTCTCAGCCAGTTCCTCGGTAAGTCGCCGGCGTCGGACCCTGTTCGGATGGCTTGCGGTCTCCAAACCCAGTCGTCGCACCGCATTTGCGGATTTATCGGGAAATCAGTTCGGCGCCATCACGAGCCGGATTTTCCGTGAGACACGCGTTGCTTCGTTTTGAAAACCATACCCCGAACTTATTAGGCCGCCTATGGTGGCCTCATCGCGCCGTCGCAGCAATTTCCAAAGGCATAATCGACAGTGACCGATAAACTTCAGTCTTGAGCGGCTCATCGTGTCACTGGACATGTATCTACCCGGCAACGACATCCTGATACTCTGGATGGAGACGCCCAAACTTGACCAGGAATGAACAGGCAAGTTCCGCTTTCAGATTCTGCGATCGGAGAAACTCGAACACATCGAGCGCCAGGGATGTCGCAATGCCCTGCCCGGCAAAAGCAACAGGGACGGCTGTGTGGTCCAGGATCAGGCGGTCACCTGCGTCGCGATAGCTGATATAGGCGACGTTCTCGCCGTCCAGAGGGAACTCGAAGCGACGGCTGGTCACATCATGAAAAAGCCGGCTCATCAAGGCGCACTCTCTTACTCAGATTGTCTACAAAGTGTGAATGTCCATCTTGCTGTTTGAACATTCGCCTCCACACACAAAGCATAGGGCACGGATCGTGCTCAGCACGAAAAAAGGACTGCGGCCAGCCCTACATCCGCTTACTCTCCAGCGCTGCCGCAACCAATTGCCATCTGATATTCCCAAGAACAACATTATGCTGACCGTGACTTTCTGAAGGTAATGTGTTCCCGCCTGATGTGGCGATTTCGTGCCCACAATTGACGCACCGATAAATCCCGGCCAACGGAGCCGGATAACCGGGCGGGATAACATTTTCCAATGAAAACACGGGATCTTCATTTACTCGAAATGAGGACAAATCACTATATAATGGCATGACAATTCCGCGGTTCGAAGAAATTCAGAACATCATCTAGCAGGGATATTGGTCAAGGACTTCGCGTTTAATTGAAGCTGCAGATTGAGCACCGCACGAAAAAAATCTGATCTGTTGCATGTCGGTCGTGCCCCCCGTCAGTCTGAATCATGAAATTTTCGAATTCCATCAATACAAGGGATTTTCCCTCTACTCACTTGCGGTCCTAAAATATACATAACAGAAGAAAAAATTAAATTTCTATTTTTATTGATAAAATATAATTACTGCTTTTGTTTGGTTTGTATTTTACAAACTGTCGAGGCAGTGGTCAAAAGCAACGTTGCAACCAGCTTTAAACGAAAGACTCTCGTTCAACCTTGAGAGGTATTGAGCTTCCCGCAGGATCTGAGAGCCTGCTTGGAAAGTCTGGGAAGTGCGCTTCAAGCTCTGGATGTGGACCCCGGAGCAGAGAGGCCGCATGGCCGGGATCACCCGCAAGACGAAGCGTTATCTGTCTGACATGACGGACGAGGAATGGGAGCGCATCCCGCCCCTGATGCCCGAACCAGGGCGCACGGGGCGTCCGCGCGAGGTCGAATTCCGCGAGGTGATCAATGCGGTGCGCTATTTGGTCCGCTCGGGTTGCGGCTGGCGCATGCCGCCGATCCATTTTGGGCACTGTCGCATGGTCTATGGCTGGTTCAGGGAGTTGGCGCGACGGTTCCTGTTCCAGACAATCCACGACGTGGAACTGATGCTTGATCGGGAGCAATCGGGCCGCGACGCGAGTCCGTCGGTCGGGGTGATCGACAGCCAGAGCATCAAGGCCTCGCATGCGAAAACAAGGGGCTATGGTGCTGGCAAGAAAGTCGTCGGCTGAAGGCACCGCGTCGCCGTCGATACAGACGGACGCCTGCTGATGGTTAATCTGACACCCGCAGACATCTCCGACAGTGCTGGCGCACAGATAATCCTGGATACGATCCGCAAGCGTTGGCGCTGGGTGAAGCACCTGTTCGCGGACGGCGCCTATGACCGGATCCAACTGATGAGCAAGGCAGCTTATCTGGACTTTGTCGCCGAGGTTATCCGGCGCCGAGATCGGGCAAAAGGCTTTGAGGTTCTACCCCGTCGATGGGCGGAAGCAGCCAAGGTTCCGCCTGCAGTAGTAGGTGGAAGTCTGCTGACGGGGGTCGAGCGGACCTTCGGATGGATGACCCGTCGGCGGCGCCTCGTGCGTTATTACGAGCGCCGCATCGACGTCTCACACGCCATGGTTCTCGTCGCCATGCGCGCAAATCTGACCCGCAGAAACGCCCACCCGCAAGTTTCCAAACAGGCTCTAAGATCACCGCACTACATTGACCGGGATCACGCCGAACTCCGGATCGCCCGTCATTCACTGCCTTCAGCAGAAATTGAATTCATAGCACTTTGAACGTCTGTCTAACGCTATACACAGGAACTACTACAGTCCCGGAGCGCTATTACAGTACGTGTCTGTAAAGGAGATAGTGCCATGATGGTGATATGGGACTGCTCGGTAGTCACATTTCTGATGATAGCGTCGCTCGCGCTCTTGCGCTGGGGCAGATAATTCAAACCCTCCTACTGAACGAGGGGTGGATGCAGGGGCCTTGGAAAAGCGACTCTCCCTCCGCCGGCAGCATATACCCTTGGGGCAAATCTATCTGTCGGGGTTGTATCGATCGATCCGCAACCGTGCGCGGCGAAACGCGCTTTTGAGTGCCAGCCAGTGTGATTCAAAAATGGTCATGGTCAAATGACGCGCTAGGACACGGATGGTTTCGGGGCGCCTGAGCGAACCACCCGCCTAGTCCGGCATCGGAGCCGTTCTGAGCTGCCACCCCGATGCCCTATCCTGCAATGTAACAGACGGCAGAATAGCCTCGCGTCTCTGGTCGCATGAGATCGAGTGAGGCAACGCTATTCTCCGCAAATCCCAGACTCAACGGTCGAGGGGTAACGAACTGTGTCCGTATACGTCTGATTGGGTTGGTGTCCCACAACCGTCCTCCCCATCGTACCTTAACAAAAAAATAAGTCTGGAGATTTGCCCGGTGCGGATGGGCACTGTACTCCTTCTGTAACCGTATCGCGGCGCGAGGTCCTTCCGGGGCTCGGGGCGATGCATTGCCAACAAAGAGGGTTACACTTTGAACAGGCGTACATTTTACCTGCTGTCCTCAATTCCATGCGGCATCATGGCCGCGTCCCTTGGCGCGTCCGTCGCTCTGGCATCGCCCGGTGCCCAGCCACTGCCGCTGCCACCCGGCATGCCCGAAGCCCGGGACATCCCCTTCCCCGGCACCATCCACCTGACGGTCGACGCGACCGATCTTGCGCGTCACATCATGAGCGCGCACGAAACCATCCCCGTCCCGTCCGACATCGCGGACAAGGGCGGCGTGATGACCCTGCTCTATCCGATGTGGATTCCCGGCGACCACTCCCCGACCGGCAGCCTCGATCAGTTTGGTGGCCTCGTGGCGCATGCGAACGGCGCAATCGTCCCGTGGCTGCGCGATGCGGTGAAGGTCAGCGCCTTTCACGTGACCGTGCCAAAGGGCGCGCACACGCTCGATCTGGACTTTCAGTTCCTGTCACCTGTTTCGCCGGAAGAAGGCCGGGTCGTGATGACCCCTTCGATGCTGAACGTGCAGTGGAATCTGGTCTCGCTCTATCCGGCGGGTTATTTCACCCGTCAGATCAACGTCGTCACGCAACTCAAGCTGCCGGCGGGCTGGAAATACGGCACCGCTCTGCGTGCCGAGACGAACGGCGCAAATAACGAAATCACGTTTCGTCAGGTTACTTACAACAACCTCGTGGACTCGCCGCTCTATGCCGGAAAGTATTTCCGCAAGATCGACCTGGCGCCCGGATCGGACGTGCCGGTTGCGCTGAACATCGTGGCAGATCACCCGGACGAACTCGAAGCAACCGACGCACAGATCGCAGCGCACCGCGCACTGGTCGCGCAGGCAAACCTGCTGTTCGGCTCGCATCACTACGATCACTATGACTTCCTGCTTGCCTTGACCAAGGAACTTGGCGGGATCGGGCTGGAACATCACCAGTCGAGCGAAAACAGCGCCCCGCGCGGCTATTTTACCGAATGGGAGAAGACCTTCGCGGCGAACGATCTGCTGGCGCATGAATACACCCACTCGTGGAACGGCAAATTCCGCCGCCCCGATGGTCTGTGGGCCCCTAACTTCGATATCGCACAGCGCGGCACCGGCCTGTGGGTGTATGAGGGACAGACGCAATACTGGGGCTACGTACTCGCCGCCCGCGCGGGTCTGCTGACGAAAGAGCAGACGATGGAGGCCATCGCGATGGTCGCCGCCTCCTACGACGCGTCGAAGGGCCGGAACTGGCGTCCGCTGATCGACACAACCAACGATCCGGTCATCGCACAGCGTGCGCCGCAATCGTGGCGGAGCTGGCAGCGAAGCGAGGATTATTACTCCGAGGGACAGCTGATCTGGCTGGATGCTGACACGCTGATCCGTAGCAAGACGGACAACAAGAAGTCGCTCAACGATTTTGCCAAGCACTTCTTCGGTGTCGAAAATGGCAGCTATGTCACCAAGACTTACAGCTTCGATGACATCGTCCATAATCTGAACGATATCCTGCCCTACGACTGGGCATCGTTCCTGCATGAGCGTCTGGACAAGACCAACACCCACGCGCCGCTGGATGGTATCAAGCGTGGCGGCTACAAGCTGGTCTTTAACAACAAGCCGAACACGTGGGCCAAGTCCTACGAGTTTGACCGACATGTCAGCGATTTTGCGTTTTCTCTGGGTCTGGTCGTCAAGAAGGACGGAACCATCGCATCCGTTCAGTGGGGCAGCCCGGCATGGGCGGCAAGCCTGACCCGTGACCAGAAAATTGTCGCTGTGAACGGCGAGTCCTACGATGACGACGGTTTGACCCAAGCCATCAAGGATGCCGCCAAGGATCATGCGGCAACGATCGAACTGCTGCTGCAGGACCGCGACCATTACCACACGGTCAAACTCGACTATCACGGCGGCATTCGCATTCCGCATCTGGAGCGCGACGGCACCGCACCGGATCTGCTGAGCGACATCCTGACGCCGCTGAAGTAACAGCTCGCTTTTACCCGGCGGTCCGTCTCATCGGGTTGCCGGGTATATGTTCTGTAGAAATATCTTTCTGCACACGCGGGTTTTTCGCAAATCGGAGTGACTTACTCCCGACGAGAAACCCGCAACAGGTCGCGCAGAGTGATGCAAGGGCGGAACCATGTTCGCCTCCACACTGCCCATCAGCAGTTAGAAGGCGGCACCCCGCAAGCAAAACGAGTGCCTGACCTGAGGTTCAGGTCGGCACATTCGATTTTGTCATTTACGCTTTTTGAAAACTGGAGCGGGCGATGGGATTCGAACCCACGACCCCAACCTTGGCAAGGTTGTGCTCTACCCCTGAGCTACGCCCGCACTCCGTGAGGCGGGTTCTTAAAAGAGTTGAGACCGGCTGACAAGGGGCTGTGAAAGAAAACCGTCGCAATTCGACGCCCGATCATAATTTATCTTTTTATTTCAATATGATGTCCGTTGCCGATTGTTCTCCGCCGGTCGGCGGTCACGCGAATCGCAGAACGAATCGCCTTCCTTCCCATGCGTCGAACGTGCACTTATCAAGAGCAACGACGGACGGCGATCAGGCCAACGCAAGGGCCTGCTGCGCGCCATACCCTGCGGCATTTTCCAGTCCCAGCAGAAAGCGTTTGACCTCCAACCCACCGGCAAACCCGGTCAGGGCCCCAGACGCGCCGATAACGCGATGGCACGGCGCAATGATGGAGATCGGGTTGCGGCCATTGGCGGCCCCGACAGCCCGCACAGCGGTCGCATGACCGATCTGATGCGCGATCTGCCCATAACTTCTAACCTGTCCGTATGGGATCGTCAGAAGGGCCTGCCACACGGCCTTCTGAAACGGTGTCCCCTCAAACGACAGGGGCAGATCGAACCCCCTGCGCGCGCCGCGAAAATACTCGTCCAGTTGCCGCGCGGCCCTGGTCAGGACGGGATGATCGGTTGCCTCGGTCATTGCACCCAGGCGCACCCGATCCGGTTTGTCATTCTCCCACAGGATCGCGGACAGGCCCGCGTCATGACCGACCAGCTTCAGCGCCCCGACGGGCGAAGCCATGTAAGTATAATGCAGCGTCATGGAGAGTTCTGTCTCAGCCCCGTCTTGCAGACAGCCTGATTACCAGACTGGACGGACCGAAGGACAGTCCGATCTCTGGCCACGTAGCCATCACTTGCCGTGGGGACCAGGGACAACCGACGCCCGCAAGCGCCGAAGCAAGCCGAAAGCCACCCAAAGGGTGGTTTCCTACATGCTTGTTTTTTCCTGAGAAAAACTGGAGCGGGCGATGGGATTCGAACCCACGACCCCAACCTTGGCAAGGTTGTGCTCTACCCCTGAGCTACGCCCGCACTCCGTGAAACGGGTCTTTAAGCGAACCACCGGCGGCGCGCAAGAGTGATGACGTGACTTTTTTTCATACTGCGTCCCCGAACGGCGAAACTCCGCGCAAACCTTGCGCTCGGCGGCCCGTGGGACAATCTTACAGCCATCATGTCGTCGACGAATCAGGCCCCAGCCGGAAGCGTCGGCGCGCCAGCGCGATTACGGGAACCCGGTTCAATGGATTACATCATCGGTCAGTCGAAACCCGGCGGCCCTGCTCCGTCATTTGATTCAGGCGCACCGGCTGCTCCGCAGACATCCGGCATGATTTTGGACGTGACACAGGACACCTTCATGGAGGAGGTGCTGGAAGCCAGCCGCACCGTGCCCGTGCTTGTCGATTTCTGGGCTTCGTGGTGCGGTCCGTGCCGTCAGCTGACCCCCGTTCTGGAGAAGCTGGTCACGGCGGCAGGCGGTCGCCTGAAGCTGGCCAAGGTTGATATCGAACAGAACCGGGCCCTGACACAGCAACTGACCCAACTCGGCCTGCCGCTGCAATCGATTCCCGTGGTGGCAGCATTCTGGCAGGGCCAGATTCTCGACCTGTTCCAAGGCGCCCTGCCGGAGAGCGAAGTCCGCCGTTTTATCGAAGGCCTGCTGAAAGCCGCCGGAGGCGCGATGCCGATCGCCGACCTGCTCGCTCAGGCGCGCGCGGCGCTCGACGCCGATGCACCGGATCAGGCCGCGGCAACATTTGCTGCCATGCTGGAAATCGAGCCGGAAAACCCCGACGCCTGGGGCGGGCTGGTGCGCGCGCTGCTTGCCCTCGGTCATGACGAGGACGCCGAATCCGCTCTTGCCGATGTTCCCGCCAAAATCGCCACCCATCCCGAGATTACCGGTGCAAAAGCCGCGCTGGAACTGAAGCAGGAGGGACAACGCGCCAGCGCGGAAGCCGACTCGCTGCGCGCGCGCATTGCAGCAAACCCCGACGACTTCGAGGCACAGATCGCGCTGTCTGTCGCACTTAACGCCGCCGGGCAGCACGCTGAAGCTGCCGATACACTGATCGCCATCATCAAGCGTGACCGTGACTGGAACGAGGGAGCCGCCAAAGCCCAGCTGTTCCGATTCTTCGAGGCCTGGGGCAACGCCGACCCTGCCACCCTGCCCGCGCGCCGCAAGCTTTCCGCAATCCTGTTTTCGTAAAGACCGACATGACGCAAAGCGTCCCCCGATCGACACTCCCGAAATATCGGGACATGACACTGGCCGACATACCGCCCGAGATCGGATTGTTTCCGCTTGGCGGTGCGTTGATGTTGCCGCGCGGCAAATTGCCCCTGAACATCTTCGAACCGCGCTATCTGGCGCTGTTTCAGGATGCGCTGGCATCAAACCGGCTGGTCGGGATGGTGCAACCCCGGGACGATGACGACGAAACGGAATTATATCGCATCGGCTGCATCGGGCGGATCACGTCGTTCACGGAACGCAGCGACGGAACCTATGCCGTGACCCTGTCCGGCATTGCGCGGTTCAGATTGTTACGCGAAAGCGGCATCCAGGCGGGGTATCGTCTGGGACGGATCGATTGTTCGTCCTATGCAGATGACCTCATCGAACCCGATGTGCCGCAGTTCGACCGCACGCGCCTGATCGAGTCCTTGCGAAATTATTTCCAGTTGCGCGGTCTGAGCACGCGCTGGGCCCTGATCGAGCAGATGGAAGACGAAATGCTGCTGGTCACCCTGCCAATGATCTCGCCCTTCCCAAACGAGCAGAAGCAGTTGCTGCTGGAGGCCCGATCGCTTGACGACCGGGCGCGTGTGCTGTTGTCCATGCTCGAGGGCAATGACTCGCCCTGATCCGGAGACTCGCATCATGACCCAAGACGCTCAACTCGACCCTGCCCTGCTGGCTTTGCTGGTTTGCCCGATCACGAAGGGGCCGCTGCGATACGACCCGGCGGCGCAGGAATTGATCAGCGAAAAGGCCGGCCTTGCGTTCCCGGTGCGAGACGGCATCCCGATCATGCTGCCTGACGAGGCACGCGGACTGTAGTCAGTCGGCTGCCACGGTCTTTTTCGGGCCAGCGGTATCTTCCTTTGAATTTGCGACCACAGATCAGGGCACGTTGATAGCCGTCAGGGTATTGATGCTCATGAACTGTGGCGTTGCGCGTGCTCATTTGCGGCGCGCGCCGCATGGCATCGCGTCATCACCCGATTGGGGCGGCGCGCAGGCAGTGTAAGGCAGTCGCGTTGGTGTGATGTGCACGCCAGAGAGTGAGGCAGTAAGCATGGGTCAAACCCGCGTGCAGAATGTGCGCTAAAAATAAAAAGGGTAATGACCATGTCCGGGCTTCTCGACTGCTTTACTGTGATGTTTCTCTTTGGTGCCTCGTTCGCCGTTCTGCGCTGGGGCCGCTGACCCGGAAGCACTTTGCGGTCAGGGATGACGGCCCGTCCCGACCGCGTCGAAGCAGACAGATTTCGTAAGACGTTGCCTATGTCGGCAGACGCCGTGACTTTCTTCGAATGGAAAGACTGAACAGTCGCTTCGGGCTTTGGAGAAATATCTGTTGATATTCCCCGCTGTCGGTTTTCAACCTTCGCGCGACAGAAGTTAAAGTGATGTCCCACGGAAGGCAGGAACGATCACGTCGGGGAATGTCACTCCATTATATGACGCATCCCCGGCCCATAACGGGCGGCGGCACCCCATTTCCAACGAAAATACAGTCATGGTCGCCTTTGAAAGGATGCCGAGGCAATATGCGGGACCGCATCAATCAGCGCCTCTGTCGTGACCGCGGATCACCGCATTGCGGCTGCCTCACACCGATCACCGGGCGCTGACTGGCACAGCCAGACTGGCCGACCGTCAAATTCGGTATCAACTTTCCAGAGACGCTTATTGTGGGGTGGTCCCTCCGGGCTTCCTCGCCGTCGAAGCGGTTATTTAGGGTTTATCGCATGTCGATGAGCGCCCTTGCAGCCCGCGCAGAAACGCACGGGATGGGGTGCGGGTACCAGGGGAAAATTGGCACGGACCAAGACGACTCAGATCGTCTGATTACGCATTAAAGCGGCTCATGATGAACTGCCTGAACTATAATCAGATCAGCTATGTCGGTGTTTTATCGGGAGGTTTCAAGGAACGGATGGTGGGCGCAACAGGGATTGAACCTGTGACCCCTACCATGTCAAGGTAGTGCTCTACCGCTGAGCTATGCGCCCATCCGTTCCGTAAGGCGGCTTCTACCCGGCCTTTTCGCGGAGTGCAACCGGGCTTGGAAAAAAAATTTCAATTCAGCGACAAACGCCCGGAAACGCTGGCCTTTCTTGCACCCGACCTGCTGAAACGGCGTCCTTATGCCCCCGAATCACCGTCTGCAGCAGTTGATCCACATGGCGCACGCGCCTGGCCCACAGATTGCGATTCTTGAGCACCCGGACACTCATGCTACCCTGTCGCCCCTTTCCTGACCCCGGAGCGCAGCAGTTACCTTGGATCACCTGACGGTCCTTCCACCGTATCGAATCACAGAGGCCGCCACGGATGCGCTCCCTCTGATCGTGGCGTCTCCGCACGCCGGTCGCGATTACCCTGCCAGCTTCGTGCTCGCCTCCCGTCAGGACCCTCTGACGTTGCGCCGGAGCGAGGATTTTCTGGTCGACGAACTTTACGCAGATGCCCCCGCACGCGGCGCGACGCTGTTGGCGGCAACATTTCCCCGCTCCTTCTGCGACGTAAACCGGGAGCCCTGGGAACTTGACCCGTCCATGTTCTCCGATTCTCTGCCCGAGTGGTGCAACACCAGCAGCGCAAAGGTGAAGGCAGGTTTCGGCACGATCGCCCGGCTTGTCTCGACTGGCCTGCCGATCTACCGCAACAAACTCAGCTTCGATGAAGCGCGGAGCCGGATCGCGACATACTGGCAACCCTATCACGATGCGCTGGCCCAAAGGATTGCTCACACCGTAGACCGGCAGAGCCGGTGCATCATTATCGATGCCCATTCCATGCCCTCTCAGGCAGGTCCACGCATGCCGGATGTCGTGCTTGGCGACGCCTTTGGAACGGCCTGCCATCCGCAACTGACTTCGGCGGCTCACGCATTCTTCACGGGGCATGGCCTGACCGTCCAGCGCAACATTCCATACGCCGGAGGCTATGTGACACGCCATTACGGGCGTCCACGCTCCGGCAGCCACGTGCTTCAGGTGGAGATCAATCGCGCACTCTATATGAATGAGACCGCTCTGGCACCGCACTCAGGCTTCGGGGGCCTGCGGACCCTTCTGGCGAACTTCGTGACGCATGTCGGGCGCGTGAGCCACCTCCTGCCTTCGCAATAGGACACCCCTCCCGAGTGTGCCCAAGGAACCATTCACGGGAATGTTCAGTTAAGGACAGTATCGAAAGGAGTTTATCGATGCGTTTTTTTCTGACCCTGCTTCTTGCACTCTCCGTCTCCAGCGTCGCGCTGACCGCCTGCAAGCCTCATAAGAAGACTTTCGGCGAAAAGGTCCAGGACACTCTCGATCCACCCAAGGGGCCCGCCGAGCAGGCAGGCCGGACAGTCGATCGGGCAACTGGCAACTAACTTTTGCCAACTTTCTGAGGCACTGAGGGACGCAGATAACTGCGTCCCTCATTTTTTCCACCATGTCATTTCGATCCCGATTTGTGACATCGTGTGTATCGAAAATACATCCATCAGAACTTGCAGATACCGTTCAATCATAGATCAGTTACATTAGAACATAATGTTTTTATTTGTCAAACAGTCAATAAATCGACCTATATTTATTAAGCTGGAATTTTTAAAAATAGCAAAATCGAGACCCAGATTTGTTCGCCAATATCCGTTCTTTTGGTTTCTCCTATTTTTACGATCTTTTATTCATCAAATAAAAAACTACATTTATGATTTGAATGGTATTCCAATTGTCTACGCATTTTCAGATTTATTTACAAAAACTGACACAGTTTTGTGATTGTTAATATCCAAACATTATGTTAACTATTTTCTCACCCCACCCGAGCCAGCCATAGGGTTGCTCATGTGACGTGGAGTGAAGAGCATGCTGTCGCTACTGAATGATATGCGTGAGTCGTCGAAGCGCGATTGACTGTCTATCAGGCTACAGTTCTGGATCAGTAACATCGGCTTCTTTGAAATACATCTGTTTGACTAAACAAAACAAACATACGTCTACATTTTCAGCCTCCAATAAGGAGACGATTTCATGATGGAATGTATGCTCTCCAAAACAGGTGACACTACACCGCGTAAGCATTCGTGACGCTGCGTATTCTCGTCACGTCACTTTAACTTTTTAGCCGAACCCAAAAAGTTCCAGTCCACATTCTAGCAAGGATGGATAGTATCATGCCCACAACAGTGTACAGCACAGCAAACAATACGCCACCCGGTAACGGCACGGTCTATACTTACACTACCGCCAGCGGACTCACGCCTTCGTCCGTTGTGATTACGAACGGCTCCGGGATCAGCGGCTCTGGTGGAACACAGTACACCATCTCCGGCGCCACTGTGCAGACCACCACGACCACCACACCGATTGGGTCGCTGTTGGGCGGAACGTTCGTGCTGGTACCCGGCGCGACGGCCACCTACGACGTTGCTTCCACGATCCTGACGCCGCTGAACGTCTATATCGGTGGAACGGCTGCCATTAACCTGACGTCAGTGGCGGGGGCCACGCACATTTACGCCGATGGCGGCAATGTCACGCTGAGCACAACGCTGGCAGCGCTCGGCAACACCACGATTTCCATCTCGAACGGCGGCGTTTTCTCCAACGGGACCAGCCTTGCCACTGCGCTGAGCGGCTCGACGGTAACGTTCGCTGCGAATGGTGGCACGTTCATCGCGAACGCCGGTAGCACGCTGATCAATTTGTCCGGGACGGTGGCAATCACCAACTACAACCCGAACGCGGACGTTATCCAGTTTACCAATCTGGCTGGCACGGTCGAATCTTACATAATCTCCGGCACGGGTGCCAATACGACCATCAGCCTCTATTCCGGCGTAAATGGATCCGGGACAGTGCTCGCCAGCTACACCGTTACGCCATCGACGGCTGGCGCTGCGGCCCTGGTGGACGGCATTTATGCAAAAGGCGCTGGTCCGCTGGCTCTGTTCCAGAATGGTACGGTCACCGATGTCGGCACCTGCTTCCTGGCCGGTTCGATGATCGAGACGCCCGATGGCAGCGTTGCAGTCGAAGATATCCATGTCGGTGACAGCGTCGTTGCCTATGTGGACGGCGTTGCCGAAGTCCGCAACGTGATCTGGACAGGCACGAAGCACGTGACGGTCAACCCGTCTCTGGCTGCCGACGAAGCGGGTTACCCGGTTCGCATCCGTGAAAACGCGATTGCTGACGGCGTGCCGAACAAGGACCTGCTGGTCACGGCCGAGCACTGCCTGTTTGTCGATGGCAAGTTCGTTCCGGCCCGCATGCACGTCAACGGCAGCTCGATTGCCTATGACCGCTCGATCACGTCTTACGACTACTACCATGTCGAGACAGCCGATCATGCGGTGATCAAGGCGAACAATGTTCTGACCGAGAGCTATCTCGACACCGGCAACCGGGCCGAGATGCGTCAGGAAGGCAACGTGGTGCGTCTGGGCGGTTCGCCGGTCAAGACCTGGGAAAAAGACGGTGCAGCGCCGCTGTGCGTCGATCGTGCGATCGTCGAGCCGCTGTTCCAGCGTCTGGCAGCGCGCGCCGAAGCCCTCGGCCTGGAATCGGTCGAACCCGCTCCGGAACTGACGACGGACCCGAACCTGCATCTGGTCACCAAGACCGGCCGCGTTCTGCGCAAGACGCGTGATGCAAACGGCTTCGCGATGTTCATGATCCCGGCTGGCGTCGAAGACGTCTGGGTGGTGTCGCGTGCATCCCGCCCGTCGGACGTTGTCGGCCCTTTCCTCGACGATCGTCGTAATCTCGGCGTTCTGGTGGGTGATGTCGTGATGTTCGACTCTGGCACGTCCAAGCAGGTGGATAGCCACCTGACGACGGACCTCGAAGGCTGGAACAACCGTGAGCAGGGCAATGTCCGCTGGACCAGCGGCCGCGCCTATCTGGCCCTAGGTCGTCGCCGTCCCGACGCGATCGGTATGCTGGGTCTGAAGATCATGGCTGCCGGTCCCTATCTGGTCGAGACCGAAGTCGCAGCTGCTACGGTTGCCAACAGCGACGTCTGAGGCTTCCGATAACGGTATCAGGCTGACCGGGGTCAGCCTGAATCTCTCGGGGACGGCGCGCCAGACGGCGCGCCGTTTTCGTTTGCACCGAGACCTCATCAGCAATAAGCGAAAACGCCTGTCACGGACGAACAGAGCCCGTGCCGCGTGGGTCGGCTAAAGCGCTCGGCGCTCGGCTTCGGTCATATAATCGCGGGTGAAGGGTGCCGCGTCGATGCTGCGCGCAAGCTGGATCTGGAAATTCATATGCCCTTGCAAGCGAAATGCCAGTTCAGCACCGACGAGATATAGCTCGAACATCCGGCAGAAGCGCTGATCGTACATTGCGGCTATTTCCGCACGCCGCGCATCGAAACGCTCGCGCCAGAGCGCGATCGTCTTGGCATAATGAAGGCGCAGGATTTCGCAATCGGTAACCCACAACTCGGCCCGCTCGATGGCCGCGAACGTCTCGCTTAATGCCGGAGAATAACCGCCGGGGAAAATATACTTTGTCATCCACGGATTTGTCGAACCTGGCCCGTCACGACGACCGATCGAATGGATCAACGCAAGCCCGTCATCCTTAAGACAGGATTTGATCTTTTCAAAAAAGGTCTGAAAATGCCCGATCCCGACATGCTCGAACATGCCAACCGATACGATGCGGTCGTAACGACGGGAAATATCCCGATAATCGAGCATTTCGATCTTGACCCGATCCGACAGGCCCGCGTCGCGCACACGTGCTGTGGCCGTTTCCAGTTGCTGTGCAGATAACGTAATACCCGTGACACGCGCGCCGAAATCACGCGCCAGCGTCATGGCCATTCCACCCCAGCCGCACCCTATATCGAGAACTTCCAGATCTGGCCTGTCGAGTTTCAGCTTCGCAGCGATGTGAATCTTCTTGGCGCGCTGCGCCTCCTCAAGCGTCTCGGTGCCCGTGGCGAAATACGCGCAGGAATACTGCCAGTCCTCGTCCAGAAACAGCCGATAGAAGTCGTTGCCAAGATCATAGTGGTGGGCAACATTGCGGCGCGACGCGCGATGGGAATTGAACTGTGTCCATTGCCGCTGGGCATAGCGCGCGGCAGCGGCGACTTTTTCACCCATGTGGGTGTTGCCGCTCATGTTCAGCATCAGCAGCGACACAAGTTCGAACAGCGTGCAATCAAGCGGTTCGATATCGCCATCCATGAACGACTCACCGAACGCAAGGCCGGGATTGGTCACCAATCCTCGCTCGGCGACACTGGTCAGCAAACGCATCCCCGCGGTCGGCCCCTCCTCGGCACCGCCATAGGTCCGGAACGAGCCATCGGCGTATTCGACGCGAAGCCAACCCTTCGTGATCAAGCGTTTCAACACCGCATCGACCATGAAAGACATATCGCGCCTCCGTACGTTTTTCAGATTGACTTCAGAATGACGCAATCTTTTTAGGGGGTAAAGAGGCACCCAGGCACAAAAAAAGCCCGGGACGCTGGGTCCCGGGCTTCTTCACAGACTCTTGCGAGAAGAGGCTGAAATCAGGAAGCAGCTTCCTCAGACGCCTCGGTCGGCGCTTCGGTCGTCTCAGCTTCCTCGACTTCGGGCTCGTCCTCTTCAACGCCAGCGGCTTCGCCGCGGGCCTGACGCTCGGCCTCTTCGACCGAACGTGCGACGTTCACCGTCACGCTGATCGAAACTTCCGGGTGCAGGATGACGCGCGCCGTCACCAGACCCAGCATCTTGATCGGGCTTTCGAGCACAACCTGCTGACGGGTCACCGTCAGGCCGGCTGCCGTGGTCGCCTCGGCAATGTCACGGGTCGTCACGGAGCCGTAGAGGCTGCCGCTGTCACCTGCCTGGCGGATGATCGTCACCGACAGACCATGCATACGCTCGGAAAGGCGCTCGGCCTCCTCGCGACGCTTGATGTTGGTGGCTTCCAGCTGCGCGCGCTCACGCTCGAAGCGCTCGCGGTTGTTGGCATTGGCGCGGATGGCCTTACCCTGCGGAAGAAGGAAGTTACGGGCGAAACCCGGCTTCACCTTCACGAGGTCGCCCATCTGGCCGAGATGCTCGACGCGCTGAAGCAGAATCAGTTCAACTGCGGACATGACTGTGCCCTCCCTCAGCTAACAACGTAGGGCAGCAGCGCCATGAAGCGGGCGCGCTTGATGGCCTGGGCCAGCTCGCGCTGCTTCTTGGCCGACACGGCCGTAATGCGGCTTGGCACGATCTTGCCACGCTCGGACAGGAAACGGCTCAGCAGACGCACGTCCTTGTAGTCGATCTTCGGCGCGTTCGGGCCGGAGAACGGGCAGGACTTGCGACGACGATGGAACGGACGACGTGCGCCCACTGCAAGGCGACGGGCGGCCGGATTGATTTCGGTGCTATCGGACATCGGAATTATTCCCCTTCGCCAACAGGTGCATGCTCGTCACGAGCGCGGAACTCTTCGCGATCGTCGAAGCTACGACGGCCGCCAGCGCCACCACGGCCGCTCTCGAAGCGTCCAGCGGGCTTGGGACCACGGAAGCCACCGGGGCCACCACGTTCGCCACGATCTTCGCTCTTGCGCGTCAGGATCGGCGACGGGTTCTCGTCGATTTCTTCCACGCGCAGCGTGAGCACGCGCAGGATGTCTTCGTTGAGGCTCAGCTGACGCTCGACTTCATTGAGGGTCGCCGGGTTCGTATCAAGACCCAGAAGCATGTAATGCCCCTTGCGGTTCTTCTTGATGCGATACGCGAGCGTACGCAGGCCCCAATATTCGCGCTTGCGGATTGCGCCGCCATCAGCTTCGAGCAGGGTGTTGATTTCGTCGGCGACGGTCTCAACCTGCTGCTGTGTGACGTCGTTACGTGCAATAAGCACGGTTTCGTACAGTGGCATGGAAACTCCCTTCGGATTGCATCAACCCTACCGCCGTTCGAACCATTCCGAAGGCAGCGCCCCTTCCACGGAACACGGGTATAGCCGGCGCGATGCCACATCGCCCGGCAGGGAAGGACGGGTGTGAACCACATTTCCGCCCCTCACGCAAGAATAATCGTGCCTATATGGAGGCTTTAGTCAGATCCGCAGATGGTCGGGAATTCTCATGCCCAGTTCGTGCGGAATATCCCACACCTCGCGCACCACGCGCGTCGGACAAAATCCCGCAGCGACATAAGTGCCCAATGCACGGGGATGATCCGCCGTGCAGGTATTCACCCGCACGACAAACGGGTTGTAAGCCCACGCTTCGGCCAGCGCGCGCGCCAGGAACGGGCGCCCGAGACGATGCCCGACCGCTGACGGCATCAAACCGAAATATGCAAGATTGACGCTGCCGGGAATGCGGGCATCAAGCTCGAAAAATCCCGCGATCTCACCTTCATGGACAAGCAGATGGATCGAAATGCCGTCCGTTTGCAGCAGCAATGCCAGATCAGCGTCCGGCATCGTGCGCCGCAACCACCAGCAATAGTCGGCGCCGACACCGTCATAAAGCCTGCGATACAGCGCCACATCTGGCGCTTCCGCGCGCACCACCGCCCACCCCTCGGGCAAAGCCGGGGCCGGCGTGGCCGGTGGCACCAGCATCTCCAGAAACGTCACGTCGACCGCTATGCGGGTCGCTGGCGCAAGCCCGACCATCCAGCAGATCAGTTATCGTCGAGGAACGACCGCAGCTTGCGGCTGCGGCTCGGGTGCTTGAGCTTGCGAAGGGCCTTCGCCTCGATCTGACGGATACGCTCACGCGTGACGTTAAACTGCTGGCCGACTTCTTCCAGCGTGTGATCGGTATTCATGCCGATACCGAAGCGCATCCGCAACACGCGCTCCTCACGTGGCGTCAGCGACGCCAGAACGCGCGTCGTGGCCTCACGCAGGTTGGTCTGGATCGCAGCATCCAACGGAATAATCGCCGTCTTGTCCTCGATGAAGTCGCCCAGATGGCTGTCTTCCTCGTCGCCAATCGGCGTTTCGAGTGAAATCGGCTCCTTGGCGATCTTCAGGACCTTACGGACCTTTTCCAGCGGCATCCCCAGCTTTTCGGCCAGCTCTTCCGGCGCCGGCTCACGACCGATCTCATGCAGCATCTGGCGCGACGTGCGGACCAGCTTGTTGATCGTCTCAATCATGTGGACCGGAATACGGATCGTGCGCGCCTGATCCGCGATCGAGCGCGTGATCGCCTGACGAATCCACCAGGTGGCATAGGTCGAGAACTTGTAACCACGGCGATATTCGAACTTATCGACCGCCTTCATCAGGCCAATATTGCCTTCCTGAATCAGGTCAAGGAACTGCAGGCCCCGGTTCGTATATTTCTTGGCGATCGAGATCACGAGACGCAGGTTCGCCTCGATCATCTCTTTCTTGGCGCGCGCCGAGTCACGCTCACCACGCGAAACCGTGGCGTAAACGCGACGGAATTCGCTGACCGGCAGGCCGGTTTCACTGACCAGCTGCGACACGTTGCTCCGCAGTTCCAGCGTCGCATCCGTGTGACGGGCCACGAAGTTCTTCCACGCCTTGCCCGGGAGCGCCGACACAGTTTCGATCCAGTTGGGATCGAGTTCGTGGTTGCGGTATTTCAGCAGGAAGTCGTCGCGCGACACCTTGCAGCTTTCCGCCAGACGCAGCATGCGACCTTCATAGCCGTTAAGACGCTGGAAATAGCCCTTAAGCTGCTCCAACAGGTCGTCGATACGGGTATTGTGAAGATGAACCTGCTCCACAAGACGCACGAGTTCCTCGCGCAGCGCCTCGTAGTCCTGTTCGTCGTTGGTCGAAATCTGATCGCCGGACGCCAGCGTGCCGATACGGCTGGCCTGCATCGCCTGCAGACGCTCATACAGCGGCTCGATATCGTCGAAACGGGCCAGAATTTCCGGCTTCAGCTTCTCTTCCAAGGCCGACAGCGACAGGCCCGAACCCTCGGACTCCTCGGACTCCTCGTCCGTCGTCTCGGCAGCTTCGAAATTGTCAGCCTGTTCTTCGCCTTCGGTCGGTTCCGCGCCGGGCTCACCGCCCGCCTGCATCGCTTCGAGATCCACGATGTCACGCAGCAGCATCTCGCCTGCCTTGAGACGCTCGTGCCACGAAATGATGGCGCGCAGCGTCAGCGGGCTCTCGCACAGGCCACCGATCATTTCATCGCGGCCGGCCTCGATCCGTTTGGCAATCGCGATTTCACCTTCACGCGACAGCAGCTCGACCGAGCCCATTTCGCGCAGGTACATCCGAACCGGATCGTCGGTCCGGCCCAGGCTCTCGGTGTCGACGGTGGGGGTGGCGCTCTGCTGCTCCTCGCCTTCCGTCTCGGTCTCCGCCTCGGCGTCGCGCTCTTCACGCGGGGTGTCGCTGTCTTCGGTCTCTTCATTATCGACGACCTGGATGCCCATCTCGGACAGGACCGCCATCACGTCCTCGATCTGTTCGGAGGACATCTGGTCCTGCGGCAGAACGGCGTTCAGCTCGTCGAACGTGATGTATCCACGCTCCCGGCCTTTGGCGATCAGTCTCTTGACGGCACCAGATTGGGTATCAAGCAGATTGGTATCGCCATCCTGCTCAGCGGCATTTGTTTCCGTACCCGTCGCCGTCTTTGTCGCCATCTTCTGACTCAACCCCTGATCTGATACGCCGCCGCATCTCTGCCCCACACAATGCCCCGAGGCTTCGGATGGCCGTGCTCGCCATCCCGACCCCATGTGCAACCGGACATCGTTGGATCGAGTGCAGGTGGTCGATCCGACGCCCGAAGTCAAGACCTGACGTCTCCATAACCCCGATTAAGCCACCGGAAAACGCGATCCACTCTCCATTACGCGTCCGGGTCTATCTCCCCCCGTCGCAATGCCTCCAACGCCACAAGCCGGGCCTGAAGGCTGGCCCAAGCAGTGGCATCCAGCGCATCGATCGCCTGCGCATCCCGATAAACATCGGCCTGAAACCGTTCGAAATTCAGGAAACCGTAATAATGCCACCAGCGTTGCCGCGCCTCGACATCCATCATCCCGTCGGCATTCTTCCGCGCGCCGACCGGCAGGTGTGAATTGTCCCGGCACGCGCGCGCCGCTTCCGTCAGCCCGTGGTCGGCCAGCCACGGCTCGAGTTCCTGCCCGCTTTCGGCAAATTCCAGCAAAGCACCCCGCAACGCGTGCAGATCCTCTGGCAAATCCAACCGGCACCAGGCTTCCTCCACCTCAGGCAGAATATCCGGATTGGCCAGCAGGATGGCCGTCAGAATCCGCAGCCGCTCCCGCATGACCGCATCACCAGTGAAATTCGTGCGCGGCACCGCCAACGTGCTGTGCGTGGGCGGTGTTCGCTTGCCCGGCCTTTGGTTCCCGCGCCGGAAGTCGGTGAAAAACCGGTCCAGCAGCGCCGAGCGATATTCGGACGCCAGCTGGCGGTCCTCGATCAGGGCCGCCGCATCGATCAAACGCTGACGAAACGCCGCGCGTGCCTCCGGGGCGGCATCGGGCGTCGTGCCCTCGCGCACCAGATCGAACAGCGCCTGGCCGAGCGGACTGGCGCCATCCAGCATCTCGCGCATCGCGCCGGCGCCGTGCGCCCGGATCAGACTGTCCGGGTCTTCTCCCGGCGGGAGCACACAGAACCGCAGCGTGCGTTCGCCGGACACCATCGGCAGTCCAGTCTGTGCAGCCTTGCTCGCGGCCCGCTGTCCGGCCGCATCCCCATCGAAACACAGGATCGGATCTGGCGCGACACGCCACAAGGTCTCCAACTGCTCCGTCGTCAACGCTGTCCCCAAGGGGGCCACCGCGCCCGTGAACCCCGCCTGATGCAGGGCGATCACGTCCATATATCCCTCGACCACCATCAATGCGGGCGGCGCGACACCACGGTCGCGCGGGGCGCGGAGCGCGTTGCGGGCGCGGTCCAGCCCGAACAGGGTGCGACGCTTGGAGAACAGCGCGGTCTCTGGACCGTTAAGGTATTTCGGCTGGCCGTCACCCAGAATGCGGCCGCCGAATGACACCAAGCCACCGCGCCGGTCATGGATCGGAAACGTCACCCGGCCGAAAAACAACTCGCCCTTCGGATAGCCCCCCTCGTCAACCCGCATCAGTCCGGCCTGCGCCATCAGATCCGGCGTGACGCCGTGGCCACGCAACTCCTCCATCAGGCCGCCGCGACCGTCCCCGGACCACCCGAGGCCAAAATCCTCGATCGTGGCATCGCTCAGCCCCCGGCCCCGCAGATAGGCAAGCCCCGCCCGCCCCTCCGGCTGCCGGAGACGACGCCGCCACGAAGCCTGCACCAGTGCCAGAACATCGCCGAGCGACTTGTTGCGCTGCTGGATCTGACGGTCCTGCTCGGTCGGGCGCAGCACGTCGAGCCCGGCCTCTCCCGCCAATTGCTCGACAGCCTCCGGGAAGGATCGGCCCTCGGCCTGCATGACAAATGAAATGACGTCCCCATGTGCGCCGCAGCCAAAGCAATGGAAATGGTCGTCGTACACATAAAATGACGGCGTCTTCTCGCCGTGGAAGGGGCAGCACCCCTTCCAGTTACGGCCCGATCGGGCGAGCTTCGTCCGACGACCGATCACCGCGGTGATCGGGGTCCGGGCCCGTAGTTCATCTAAAAAAGCCGGATCGAGCGCCATCAGTTACACTTGGTCATATTATAGTACAGCTTACGAAAGACGAGCCTTGACCAGCGCATTGGCCCGGCCAAGATCCAGACTGGCACCGAAGCGGGCCTTCAGCGCTCCCATGACCTTGCCCATATCCTTCATCGAGGCCGCGCCGGTTTCCGTAACCGCATCGCCAACCGCCGCTTCAAGGGCTGCATCGTCCATCTCGGCCGGCAGATATGTCTTGATGACCGCAATCTCGGCATCTTCCTTATCGGCCAGTTCAGCGCGCTCCCCCTGACGATACATCGCAGCGGATTCGAGGCGTGATTTCACCATACCGCGCAGCACCGAGACTGCTTCGTCGTCGCTGACTGCGTCCGAGCCCTTGCCGCGTGCCGCAATGTCAGCGTCCTTGAGCTTGGCAATGATCATGCGAACGGCCGCCAGACGCGCGCTGTCGCCGGATTTCATTGCGGTCTTCATGTCGTCCATAAGACGGGCGCGCAGGGACATGGTCTTTCCTTCGGGCGAAGTGTGGGAAAAAATTTCCCACATCAAATTGTCACAACAAAGTGGGAAATTTCTTCCCACCCCAGAGAGAGGGTGTTAGGAGAAAGCGCATCAGCGGGCAAGCAATGCGCCGGAGATACATCAGTGCCTGAAACGATCGACTCCCTCATCGAAAAGCTCGGCGGTGCCGAGAGCGTGGCGAAACTGACCGGCGTGGGCCTTGAGGCCATTCGCAAGTGGCGGCAGTCGCGGGCCATCCCCGCAAAACACTGGCCGACCCTGATGCGCCATGCGGATCTTAGTATGGACGATCTTCAGCCCGTCACCGATAGCCAAATTCCGGAGAGCAGCATGCCGTCCTCCCCCTCCCTTCATGAAACGCCTGCGGGCGCGACCGCCGTCCTCGTCCTTGCTGACGGGACGATCCTGTGGGGACGCGGCTTCGGCGCACACACGCCGGGACATGATGGCCGCAATGTCGGTGAAATCTGCTTCTCCACCGGTCTGACCGGGTATCAGGAAACACTGACCGACCCTTCTTTCGCTGGACAGATTATTACCTTCACGTTCCCGCATATCGGCAATGTGGGCACCAACCAGACCGATGACGAGGCCCGCACGATTGCCGCCCGCGGACTGGTCGTGCGGCAGGATCTGACGGCACCCGCCAACTGGCGCGCCACCGGATCGCTCGATGGCTGGCTCAAGACACGCGGTGTGCCGGGCATCTGTGGCGTCGATACGCGCGCGCTGACCCTGCGCATCCGCGACGCCGGCCCGCAGAGCGCGCTCTTGTCGTTTCCGGCTGACGGCAAGTTCGATGTGGACGCGCTGGTGGCGCAGGCACGCGACTGGGCCGGGCTGGAAGGCATGGATTTGGCCAAGGACGTCACGTGCGGCCAGAGCTACCACTGGACGACCAGCACATGGACCTGGCCCGATATCGAAACCCCCGCACCGGCGCAAAAGCGCCGCGTCGTGGCCATCGATTACGGCGCGAAGAACAACATCCTGCGCTGCCTGACCGTTGCAGGGTGCGACGTGACAGTCGTTCCCGCCACCGCCACCGCTGATGACATCCTGCGCCATGCGCCTGAGGGCATCTTCCTGTCCAACGGCCCGGGCGACCCGGCCGCGACCGGCGTTTATGCCGTGCCGACCATTCGCGCGCTGCTGGATGCCGGGCTGCCGATCTTCGGGATCTGCCTCGGCCATCAATTGCTGGCACAGGCGCTGGGTGCCAAGACCTACAAGCTGCCGCGCGGCCATCGTGGGGCGAACCAGCCGGTGAAGGACCTGATGACCGGCAAGGTGGAAATCACCAGCCAGAATCACGGCTTTGCCGTTGACGAAGCCAGCCTGCCGCAGGGTGTGCGGATCACGCACACGTCGCTGTTCGATGGCTCGAACGAAGGCATCGCGTCCGAAACGCTGCCCGCCTTTTCCGTTCAGTATCACCCCGAAGCAAGCCCCGGCCCGTCGGACAGTTTCTATCTGTTCGAACGCTTCACCGCGATGATCGACCGCGTCCAGACGCAGCCCAAGGGCAGCGTCTCCGGTCTGTTCCACACTGCCTGATCTGAAAGCCCCGCCCCCATGCCCAAACGGACAGACATCAGCTCCATCCTGATCATCGGCGCCGGTCCCATCGTGATCGGTCAGGCGTGCGAATTCGACTATTCCGGCGCGCAGGCGTGCAAGGCGCTGCGCGAGGAAGGTTATCGCGTCATCCTCGTGAACTCGAACCCCGCGACGATCATGACCGACCCCGGTCTGGCCGACGCGACCTATATCGAGCCAATCACCCCGGACTTTGTCGAGCGCATCATCCTCAAGGAAAAGCCCGACGCGATCCTGCCCACGATGGGCGGCCAGACGGCGCTGAACACGGCCATGGCGCTGGACGCCTCGGGTTTCCTGAAAAAACATAATGTCGAGTTGATCGGCGCCGACGCCGAGGTGATCGACCGTGCCGAAGACCGGCAGAAATTCCGTGAAGCCATGGACGCGATCGGCATCGAAAGCCCGCGCAGCCTGATCGCACACACGATGGCCGAGGCGCGCGCAGCCCTGGCCGAAATCGGGCTGCCTGCGGTCATTCGTCCTTCCTTCACCATGGGTGGGTCGGGCGGCGGCATCGCCTACAACACCGAGGAATTCGACCAGATCGTCACCTCCGGCCTCGACGCCTCCCCCACGACCGAAGTGCTGGTCGAGGAATCGGTGCTCGGCTGGAAAGAGTTCGAGATGGAAGTGGTCCGCGACAAGGCGGATAACTGCATCATCGTCTGCTCGATCGAGAATATAGATCCGATGGGCGTGCACACGGGCGATTCCATCACTGTCGCCCCTGCCCTGACACTGACGGACAAGGAATACCAGCGGATGCGCGATGCCTCGCTGGCATGCCTGCGCGCCATCGGGGTGGAAACCGGCGGGTCGAACGTGCAGTTCGGCGTGAACCCCGTCGATGGCCGCATGGTGGTCATCGAGATGAACCCGCGCGTCTCGCGTTCGTCTGCGCTGGCGTCCAAGGCCACCGGCTTTCCGATCGCCAAGATCGCGGCCAAGCTGGCGGTGGGCTATACGCTGGACGAACTGTCCAACGACATCACCGGATCGACCCCGGCCTCCTTCGAGCCGACGATCGATTATGTCGTTGTGAAAATCCCGCGCTTCACGTTCGAGAAATTCCCCGGCACGCCGGCGCTGCTCTCTACCTCGATGAAGTCGGTGGGTGAAGCAATGTCCATCGGCGGATCGTTCGCAGAAGCCCTGCAGAAGGGCCTGCGCTCGATGGAAACCGGCCTGCATGGGCTGGACCCGGTGGAAATCCCCGGCGATGGTGGCCCGGACGCGTTTCGTGCCGCGCTGTCGCAGCCAAAGCCCGAGCGTATCCTGATGGCCGCACAGGCCCTGCGCGCTGGCCTGTCGGTCGAGGACATTGCCGAAGCCTGCCGGTTCGAGCCATGGTTCCTGCGCCAGCTGGAAGACATCGTAAACGCCGAGCGTGAGGTCGAGACCGCGGGTCTGCCCACTGACGCGCAGTCCATTCGTCGCCTGAAATCCATGGGTTTCTCCGACGTGCAACTCGCGCGTCTGTCCGGCACGCAGGCAGCAGAAATCGCCCGTCTGCGCGAGAGCGCCGGGGTGCTGCCGGTCTATAAGCGCATCGACACCTGCGCGGGCGAATTCGCGTCCGAAACGCCGTACATGTATTCGACCTACGGTGCAGGTTTCGGCCAGCCGGTTTGCGAAAGCCGCCCGACGGCGCGTGAGAAGATCGTGATCCTGGGTGGTGGCCCGAACCGTATCGGTCAGGGTATCGAGTTCGATTATTGCTGTGTCCATGCCGCTTACGCCCTGCGCGAAGCCGGGTTCGAGACGGTGATGGTCAACTGCAACCCCGAAACCGTCTCCACCGATTACGACACGTCCGACCGCCTGTATTTCGAACCCCTGACCGCAGAAGACGTCATCGCCCTGATCCGCAAGGAACAGTCAGGCGGCAAGGTGCGCGGCTGCATCGTGCAATATGGCGGCCAGACGCCGCTGAAGCTGAGCCATGCACTTGAAGCCGCCGGCATTCCGTTGCTCGGCACGCCAGCCGATGCCATCGACCGCGCCGAAGACCGGGAGCGGTTCCAGGCCCTGCTGCACAGCCTCGGGCTGCGCCAGCCGGAAAACGGCATCGCCCGCAGCGCTCAGGAAGCCGAGGATATTGCAGAGAAGATCGGCTATCCGGTTGTCATCCGCCCGTCCTATGTGCTTGGCGGCCGTGCGATGGAAATCGTATACGACCGCACCGCGCTCCAGCGTTACATGCGCGTGGCACTGCAACTGGCAGGGCCGGAAATCGCCTCCGGACCGGTCCTGATCGACCGCTATCTTGCCGATGCGATCGAGGCGGACGTGGACTGCATCGCGGACGGGACGGACGTTTATGTCGCGGGCGTGATGGAGCACATCGAGGAAGCCGGCATCCATTCCGGTGACAGCGCCTGCTCTCTCCCGCCCTACACCCTGTCTCCTGCCATCGTGACAGAACTCAAGGCGCAGACGGCGGCTATGGCGAGAGAACTCGGCATCGTCGGCCTGATGAACGTGCAATACGCCATCAAGGATCAGGACGTGTTCGTGCTGGAGGTCAATCCGCGCGCTTCCCGCACCGTCCCGTTCGTTGCCAAGGCAACGGGCATCCCGGTCGCCAAGATCGGCGCGCGTGTCATGGCCGGCGCTCCGTTGTCCGACTTCAAGCTCGACGGCGGGGCGATTGCACCGCATGTCGCCGTCAAGGAAGCGGTGTTTCCATTTAACCGTTTCCCGAACGTGGATACGATCCTCGGGCCGGAAATGCGTTCGACGGGCGAAGTCATGGGGCTCGATGCCTCCTTCGAGCGCGCGTTTGCAAAGGCACAGTTGGGTGCGGGCGTGAAGCTGCCAGCATCGGGATCGGTGCTGCTTTCGGTTCGCAGCGGGCACAAGAGCCAGATCGGCGCCTTGGGACGCAGGCTGGCCGAGATGGGGTTCACCATTCTGGCAACCCGTGGCACGGCAGCAAAACTGCGCGAGGCCGGGGTCGAGGTGCGTCAGGTCAGCAAGGTGCTGGAAGGGCGTCCACACTGCGTGGACGCGATTCGCTCCGGCGATGTGCAGATGGTGATCAACACCGCACAGGGCGCACAGTCGGTGGAGGACAGTTTCGACATCCGCCGTTCCGCACTGACGATGGGCATTCCGCACTTCACCACCATCGCCGGTGCGCGTGCCGCGATCTACGCGATTTCGGCAATGCGTGACGGAGTGCTTGAAGTCGCACCGCTTCAATCCTACTTTAGCGGATCGTTCTGAGCCGTTCCGGCCGGGTTCGTCTCCATGACGGGTCCGGCCGGAACGCCTTGGTGTGACTGTAACAACAGCTGGCCCCATGCTCTGCGGGGACCGGCGCCACGTTTCGCGGGGACCCGCTTTGCAGAAGATTCCGATGACCGCCAACGGCCTCGTGCGGCTGGAAGACGAACTCCGGCGCCTGAAGGGTGAGGATCGCCCGGCTGTGATTCGCGCGATTGCAGAGGCACGCAGCCACGGCGATCTGTCCGAAAACGCCGAATATCACGCCGCACGCGACAAGCAGTCCTTCATCGAGGGGCGCATCCTCGAACTTGAAGAGATCGTCTCGACGGCCGAAGTGATCGACCCGGCGTCCCTGTCCGGCGATCAGGTCAAGTTCGGCGCGAAGATCGAACTGATGGACGAGGAGTCCGAAAAGGAATCCCGTTACCAGATCGTTGGTATGCACGAAGCGGACATCAAGCAGGGCCTGCTGTCGATTTCCTCGCCGCTTGCCAAGTCGCTGATTGGCAAGAAGGTCGGGGACTCGGTCTCCGTGCCCGCCCCCGGCGGCGACCGGACCTATGAGATTCTGTCGGTCCTTTATAGCTGAGTGCCTTTTCCAGGGCCGGTAACACCACGTTCCGGTCCACCACCGGAGCGTAAGGCTCCCGACCAGAACGAGTTCCCATGCTGACGCTTGAGGATGTCCGCGCCGCAGCCGCGCGGATCGAGGGACGCGTGCTCCGCACGCCGACCCTGCCATCTCACTCCCTCTCCCGGGCGACAGGTGCGGACATTATTCTGAAGATGGACAATCTTCAGGCCGTCGGCTCGTTCAAGGAGCGCGGCGCCGCCAACAAGATCGCCCTGCTGAGTGCCGAGGAACGTGCCCGCGGTGTTGTGACCGTTTCGGCGGGCAACCACGCGCAGGGTGTGGCGCGCCACGCCAATCTGGCCGGGATCGACGCGGTGATCGTCATGCCGCGCTTCACCCCATCGGGCAAAGTGACACGCACCGCCGCCTGGGGCGCAAAGGTCGTGCTGGAGGGCGAGAACCTGGCCGAGGCCACGGCCTTTGCCAACGACCTGTGCGCGCGTGAAGGCCGCGTGTTCGTCCATCCCTTCGACGATCTGGCCGTGATGGCCGGTCAGGGCACGTTTGCACTGGAGCTGCTGGAGGATGCGGGGCCGCTGGACGCGCTCGTGATGCCGATCGGCGGTGGCGGGCTGCTGGCCGGCTGCGCTGTCGTGGCGCGTGCGCTGCGACCGGAAATCGAGATTATTGGTGTGCAGGTCGCGCCCTTTTCCTCATTGTCGGGTTTTCCTGGCCCCGAAAACATGCCCACCGGCGGTGCCACGATCGCCGAGGGCATTGCGGTCATGCAGATTGGTCGCCACCCCTATGCCTCGTTGCAGCAGACGATGGACCGGGTGATCGTCGTTTCGGAAACGGCGGTGGAAGACGCGATCACCCTGATGGCCGAAGGCGCCAAGGTGGTCAGTGAGGGCGCCGGTGCGTCCGCTCTGGCGGCGGTCATGTGCAACCCGGAGCTTTTCAAGGGCAAGCGCGTCGCCCTGCCCGTGACCGGCGGCAATATCGACAGCCGGATTCTGGCCAACACGTTGCTTCGCACGTTGCTGCGTGACGGGCGGTTGCTGCGGTTGCTGATGGAGATCCCGGATCGGCCCGGCATACTGGCCGATATCTCGACGAAGATCGGCCTTGCTGGGGGAAACATCATCGAGGTGATTCACCAGCGCCTGTTCACGGCACCTTCGGTGCAGGCGGCAGTGCTGGAAGTGGTGATAGAAGCCCGTGATCCGCAGCATTCCGCGATGATCGAAGCCGATCTGCGAAAATCCTACACCGTGCGTCGGGCCGACGCGGACGTTCGCCTCTAACGCGCGGCGTCAGGCAGACCCGTTCGCAGGGCCTGCCGCAATGCGGCCGGACATGCCGATATTATGGACCCGTCCGGCTATTGTCTCAGCGTGTGCCGAACAGCCTGTCCCCGGCATCGCCAAGGCCCGGACGGATATATCCGTGATCGTCCAGACGGTCGTCGATCGCGCAGGTCACGATGCGCACATCCGGATGAACGCTGCTGATGAAGGCAACCCCCTCGGGGGCAGCCAGCAGGCACACGAAGATGATGTTCTTGACGCCAGCTGCCTTCACCCGGTCGATGGCGGCTGCCGCGCTGTGCCCGGTGGCCAGCATCGGATCGACCAGAATGCAATCGCGCGTCGCCACGTCTTCGGGCAACTTCATGTAATATTCTTTGGCTTCGAGCGTCTCGTGGTCGCGCATCAGGCCGATATGGCCCACGCGCGCCGACGGCACGAGATCGAGCATCCCGTCCAGAATGCCGTTACCGGCACGCAGGATGGAGATAAAGCACAGCTTCTTCCCCGAAAGCAGGCGGCCGGTCATCCGGTCCAGCGGCGTCTGGATCTCCACCTCTTCCAGCGCGAGATCCCGCGTGGCTTCGTAGCAGATCAGCAGGCTGAGTTCCCGCGTCAGACGACGGAAGCCAGCCGTGGAGGTTTCCACCTGCCGCAGGCGGGTGAGCTTATGCTGGACCAGCGGGTGGTCCAGCACGACGACATTTGCGTGTGGCGACGACATAGACATTCCCGCTGTTTAACGCAGCACGCCCCCGCGCGCCACTGGCCTTCTGGACTTATTCCGCAGCTTTTGCGGGTTCGAAATCCAGCACGATCCCGTTGATGCAGTAACGCAGTCCAGTCGGACGCGGGCCATCAGGAAAGACGTGTCCCATATGGCCCTTGCAGTCCGCGCAGTGCACCTCGGTGCGGACCATGCCGTGAGTCCGGTCTTCGGTGACTTCGGTCGCATCGGGGATGGCGGCGTAAAAAGACGGCCAGCCGCAATGGCTCTCGAATTTCGTGCCGGATTCGAACAGGGCCTTGCCACAGCCAGCGCAGTGATAGGTGCCGGTGCGGGTTTCATGCAGCAGGGCACTGGTGCCCGGTCGCTCGGTGCCATGCTGACGCAGGACGTATTCCTGTTCGGGTGTCAGATTGCGAAGCGGGCCGCATCCCGATGGCGTGCAGAATTCGTCCATATCGGCTCTCCCTGTCAGGTGGCTCGTGTCGAGCCGCGATCCAGCACATGGCGCACAAGCCCCACCGGTTCAAGTCTGACAGCAAAAGCAAAGCCATTGGGGCGTTCGCAAATACGACAAATGGTGTCATGGTGCCCTGATGAAAGCGCCCCCAGGGTGCGCACGATGAACGCATGAGGTTCCCGATGCACGAGCACTTGTCCCCGAAACGACCTGTCATGCTGGTCATCCTTGATGGTTTTGGCTGGCGCGATGACGACAGCGACAATGCCGTCCGCATCGCCAACACCCCGCATTTCGATCGGCTCTGGCAGGAGGGGCCCCGTGCCTTCTTGAAGACCTGCGGCGAAGATGTGGGACTGCCCGAAGGCCAGATGGGCAATTCCGAAGTCGGGCATCTGAACATCGGCGCCGGCCGCGTCGTGATGCAGGAACTGCCACGCATCACGCGTGCCGCCCGTGACGGAAGTCTGGGCACCAACCCGCGTCTGCTGACGTTCATCGAAGCCTTGCGTGCCAGCGGCGGTACCGCCCACCTGATGGGCCTGGTGTCCAAGGGTGGCGTTCACGCCCATCAGGACCATGCCGTGGCACTGGCGAAAATTCTGCGCGATGCGGGTCTGCCGGTCACGTTCCACATCTTTACCGACGGGCGCGACACGCCGCCGAACTCGGGCCAGGACTTCGTGGCCGAACTGCTGGCGGCACTGCCGTCAGGGGTTACGATCGGCACCATTTCCGGGCGTTATTTTGCGATGGACCGCGACAATCGCTGGGAACGGGTGGAGCGCGTCTACGATGCCGTGACCCTCGGCGAAGGGCCGCGCGCCCTGTCCGCCCAGCAGGTCCTGAGCGACGCATATGCAGCCAACGTGACGGACGAATTCGTCCCCCCCACTGTTCTGGGCACCTATGCCGGCATGAAGGCTGGCGACGGGATCGTCTCGTTCAATTTCCGCGCCGATCGTATCCGCGAACTGCTCAACGCACTGGTCGAACCCGACTTCACCGGCTTCGCGCGCAAGGCGGTCCCGGCACTGGCTGCGACGGTCGGCATGACGCACTATTCCGACACGCTCGCGCAGCGCATCGGAATCCTGTTTCCCGCCCAGAGCCTCGACGATCTTCTGGGCGATGTCGTGTCGGCGGCGGGAAAGCGCCAGCTTCGCATGGCGGAGACGGAGAAATATCCGCACGTCACCTACTTCCTGAACGGCGGCCGCGAGGCGTTGCTGCCGGGTGAGGACCGCATCATGGTCCCCTCGCCCAAGGTTGCGACCTACGATCTGCAACCCGAAATGTCGGCACCCGAACTGACGCTGAAGGCGGTCGAGGCGATCAATAGCGGCATTTACGATCTGATCGTGCTGAATTTCGCCAACCCCGACATGGTCGGCCATACCGGCATCCTGTCCGCTGCCGTCAAGGCGGTTGAGGCGGTCGATATCGGTCTGGGCCAGATTATCGAAGCGATCCACCGTCAGCGCGGCGCGCTTCTGGTCACCGCCGACCACGGCAATTGCGAGTTGATGTGGGATAATGAGACACAAGGCCCCCACACGGCCCACACGCTGAACCTGGTGCCCGTGGTCATGAGCGGCGTGCGGGGCATCGGACTGAACGACGGCAGACTGGCGGATCTGGCCCCGACCCTGCTCGACCTGATGGGTCTCCGGCAGCCGGAACTGATGACCGGGCATTCGCTGCTGGGCGGCAAGAACTGACGCTTGCCACCACGCCATCCATGTTGAGCCGGCGCTGGCTGCCGGTTGTGGCGTTCGGAACCCTGGCTCTGGTCTCGAACGCGACAGCGCGCCCCACGCCCCACGCCCGTGGGCATACACGTCCGGTCTCGACACGCGCGGCTTTGGAAAAAGCCCGCGCCGCGCACGAGGATCTGGTCAAGCGTCAGTCTGACCAACGCGCCGCGCTACAAGCACGTCAAGCGGCCCGCGATCAGGCCGCAGCCACTGCACAGGCTGCGGCCGCACGCGCCGCCGCGCTGTCGCAGCAAAGTGTCGCGGCAAACGCGGAGCTTCAGCAGACAGAGCAGGACACGACCGATCTTTCGGACCGGATCACGGCCCTGCAAACTGAAAACACCACGCTGCAAACACAGATCGCGCAGGACGCAGCGGCCCTCTCGCCGTTTCTGCCGTTGGTCGAGCGCCTGTCGCTTTACCCTGCGGACACCCTGCTGGCCGCGCCTGTCGATCCGAAACGGGCGATCAGCGGGCTGATGCTGATGCGGGGGCTGTCGCTTTCGCTGGAAGCGCGAGCGGAGACCATGCGGGCGCGCCAGCACCGTCTCGAAGATGTTCGGACGGTTCTTCAGGCGCAAAATCAGCGTCTGGAGGCCCTGACAATTCGTCAGACCCAGCAGCGCGACGCCGTGGCCGAGCAGGCCCGGTCAGCACTCGCGGCACAGAAGGAATCGAACCGCGCCGCCCGCGCCGCGAGCAACGCCCTGCAGGAGGCGACCCGCCGCGCCGCGACCCTTCAGGATGCCATTGCCCATATCGAGTCTGCCGAATCCAGTCTTCAGGCAAGCCTGGAGAAAGAAGCCGCCCAAGCCGCCCGTGAACACCAGCAGTCACGCGCGCAGGCCGCGCACGACCGTGCCGCAGCACTTGATGCCGGCCCGGGTGTGGAGGCCCACGGTTCGGGCGGCACTGGCCCGGTGGCCGGGTCCGTCCGGACAGCCTGGGGGCAGAGCACGGAATCGGGGCCCGCATCTGGCATCACCTATGCCGCAGCCCCCGGTGCGAATGTGCGCGCCCCCTGCGCCGGTCGTGTCGATTTTGCAGGTTCGTTCCGGTCTTACGGGCAGATGGTGATACTGGATTGCGGCAAACATTATCGCTTTGTAATCGCCGGTCTGGGCTCGTTGGCCGTAGCATCGGGGCAGAGCCTGGCCAAAGGTGCGTCGCTCGGTGCGATGCCCGGCGGCGGCGACCATCCGGGTCTGTTTCTGCAGCTTCGCCACGGGCAGAATGCCGTCGATCCCGCACCTTTTCTGTGATGCGAGACAGCCGGTTTTCGACAGGCTCAGGACAGGTTAAGGTCGCCGTCCTTAGGGATATGGTAAGAACTTCGCGCCATGACTTGGTGCGGGGCGCTTCTACCGACAAACGGGGGGCTCGCGTCGATGCGCTTGCCCCGGTCAGGAGACGATAGGGTATGAAATTCCGTTCTGGCCTGCTGCTGGGAAGCGTTTTTTTCGCGGGTGTCATTGCAGGCCCCCAGATCGGCAGGATTATGGGTTCTCACCATTCCCTGACGACAAGCGCGCTGGCGCAGGCCGTGTCCACACCGGGCGGCACGACAAATCATGCCGAGACCTATCGCCTTCTGACGCTGTTCGGCAGCATTTTCGATCTGGTGCGTGCGAACTATGTGGAACCGGTTTCGGATCGCGACCTGATCACCAATGCCTTGAATGGCATGGTCAGCGGACTTGACCCGCACAGTTCCTACATGACCGAAAAGCAGTTCGCCGACATGCGGATCAAGACGTCCGGTTCGTTCGGCGGTCTGGGTCTGGAGGTTCAGGGCGAAGACGGACACATCAAGGTTGTCTCCCCGATCGACGGGACGCCCGCTGCGCGCGCCGGCATCAAGCCCGGCGACTACATCGTGGCGATCGACGGCAAGAATATCGACGGCACGCCGTTGAATGACGCAGTCGACAAGATGCGCGGCAAGCCGGGCACGCAGATCACCCTGACGCTGATCCGGGAGAAAGCACCCAAGCCACTGATCATGACCATGACGCGTGAGATCGTGCATGTGCAGGTCATCAAGTCGGCACTGTACGACCGTATCGGCTACATCCGCATTTCCGAATTCAACGAAGAAACCGATGCGGGCCTCAAGAAAGCCTATGCCGAGTTGAAACAGAAGTCTGGTGACAAACTTGCCGGTCTGATCATCGATCTTCGCAACGATCCCGGTGGTCTTCTGAACCAGGCCATCGATGTCAGCAGCGACTTCATCAAGGATGGTGAGGTTGTTTCGACCCGCGCGCGTCACGCTGCCGACAGCCAGCGCTGGGACGCTCACGGCACCGACATGACCAACGGCCTGCCGATCGTGGTGCTGACGAATGGCGGCACGGCATCGGCGTCTGAGATCGTTGCCGGTGCTCTGCAGGATCATCGCCGCGCGGTCGTTCTCGGTGAAAAATCATTCGGCAAAGGCTCGGTCCAGACCGTCATGCCGATCCCCGGCGACGGCGCGTTGCGCCTGACGACCGCGCGCTACTACACGCCGTCGGGTCGTTCGATTCAGGGACTCGGAATCACACCGGATATCCGTGTGCGCGAGACGGCCGAGGACCCGGCGTTCAGCATCCGCGAAGCAGATCTGGCACACATCATCTCCAACAGCGGTGGCAATCAGGCCAAGGCACCCCCGCGTGACGATCTGCCCGCCATCGCCAAAACCATCGCAGACGCGCCGCCCAAAGACTGGCCCGCTTTCGACCTGACCAAGCCGGAGACCGACTTCCAGTTGCAGCAGGGCCTGAAAGTCGTCCGCTCGATGGCTGGCCTGCCGCCGCCGGCCGAGGCTGCGCCGAAACCCACGAAAGACACGACCCATCCCTGAGGCACTTTCTATCAAGGCACCGCTATGGCGCCGCATTCCACCCTCCGGTCGTGCGCTTGTGTTCGCGTGGTCGGGGGTTGGGGTTGGGGCCATCACGGCAACAGCCATCGCGGCCATCTCGCATAACGCGCCCCGATCGGCCCACACTCTGACGGTGGCCGCCAGCCGTCCGAAGCCGACGATTGTCAACGACGACCTGCTGGAGACACTGCCGGGGGACCCCACGCACATGCTGCCGGTCGTCTCGCCTTCGGGGCAGACTGCGGCGGTGCGATATGCGGCACCCATGCCGCCCATTCCGGTCGGCACACCCACGATTTCCATCCTGATCGGCGGCTTTGGTTACGACGAAGCTCTGAGCCGCGATGCCATCTCCCGCCTGCCGGGTGCTGTCGACTTCGCGGCATCGCCCTACGTCGGGTCGATCACCGCGCTTGTTGCTCTGGCACGCGCGCATAAACACGAATTGTTCCTGTCCCTGCCTATGGAACCCGCTGAAGCATCACGCGACGACGAAGGGCCGGAGGCACTTGGTTTTGGGCGCAGTGTCGCACAAAATCAGGCGGCGCTGCGGTGGTCGCTTTCACGGCTGCGCCAATATGTCGGCGTGACCAACGCGATCGAAGGTCAATATGGCGGCGGTTTCGCACACACGCCGGACTTTGCACCAATTGCCCGGGAAATTGCGGCGCGCGGGCTGATTTATTTCGACGCTACCCCCTCTGATGCAGACAGCCACGACGTTGTGCGCGTCGACGCCAATGCAGGCCCGGGCGAAATCGACGCAGCGCTTGCAGAGACCGAGAAATCTGCGCGCACGCACGGACATGCCACCCTGATGGCCGGGGCACTGACGCCTGTTCTGCTGGATCATCTTTCGGCATGGTCACACACACGCGACACCGGCTCGATTGCCCTGGTGCCGGTCAGCCGCGCACTGCATCAGATCTTTGCCCCGAACCACACGACACATTCGCCGGAACCATCGTAATGACCGATCTGCTGCCCTATCGCCCGAATGTAGGTGCCGTGATTTTCAACGTGCAGGGCGAGGTACTGATCGCACGGCGATCCGACATGCCGGGGGCCGGAAGTCCGGGCGACGATGGCATCTGGCAGTTTCCACAAGGCGGAATTGACGAGAATGAAGATCCGCGTCAGGCGGTCTTGCGCGAAGTTCAGGAAGAAATCGGCACGACTGACGTGCAGATCATGTCGGAACATCCAGAGTGGCTCAGCTACGATCTGCCCCAGCATCTGATTGGCGTGGCCCTTGGTGGTCGGTACCGCGGTCAGACACAGAAATGGTTCGCACTGCGCTTTACTGGACGGGACGAAACCATCAGGCTCGACACTCACCTGCCGCCGGAATTCGATCGCTGGCAGTGGATGGCATTTGATCGAATTTTCGACCTCGATCTCGGTTTCAAGAAAGACCTTTACCGGACGCTGCACTTCGCTTTTGCAGGTCTGCGATAACGGTCTGCCTCAACACTACAGCGCCAGCGCCTGTGTCTTGACCAGTCGGGCATACAGTCCGTCCTGACGCATCAGGTCAGCATGCTTGCCACATTCGACCGCGCAACCTTCATGCATCACGATGATCAGGTCGGCTGACTGAACCGTCGAAAGCCGGTGGGCCACGACAATGGTGGTACGCCCCGCCCGCAACCGGGTCAGCGCCGCCTGAACCTTCGACTCACTCTCGCTGTCCAGCGCGCTGGTCGCCTCATCCAGCAGCAGCAGCCTCGGATCGCGCAGCAATGCGCGGGCCAGAGCCACGCGCTGACGTTGGCCACCGGACAGACGCTGCCCTCCGGGGCCGACCACGGTGTTGAAGCCATCCGGCAACGTCTCGATGAAATCTGCCGCCGCCGCCTGAGCTGCTGCCCTTACGTCCGCGTCCGAGGCACCGGGCTTTCCGACACGGATATTTTCAGCAACAGTGATGTCGAACAGCAACGTGTCCTGACTGACATATGCGATCGCGTCCCGCAGATCGGACAGCCGCACGTCGCGCAGGTCCACGCCATCCAGAATGATCCGCCCGCCACTAACATCGTGCAGACGCGGGATCAGCGACAGAGCGGTCGATTTGCCCGCGCCCGATGGTCCGACAAGCGCCACCGTGGTGCCTGGCGCTGCTTCGAAATCCAGACCACGCAGGCCGACGCGGCCATCACCATACCGGTACTCAACGTGTTCGAACGTCAGCTTGCCACCGCCCGGGGGCAGCGACAGCGCGCCGGAATGTTCGGCAATGGCGGGCGGAGTGTCGATGATGGAGAAAATCCGGACCAGTCCCGCAAGCCCCTCCTGCAACGCGGCGTTCAGAGAACCCAGTGCTCTCAACGGACGAGAGGCCGTCAGCAACGCGGTCACGAAACCGAAGAAGCTGCCCAACGTGGCCCCACCCATCGCCGCGCGCCATCCGGCAAAACCCAACACTGCCGCGACAGCTGCGCCGCCCAACACCTCAAGAACCGGATCGACACGGGCGCGCCCGATCGTAATCCGCAAAATCGCCTCATGCAGCAGATCGAACGATCGCTCCACGCGCCGACGTTCGATCTCTTCCAGTCGATAGACGCGCACCGTGCGCGCCTGGGCAAAGCTTTCGTTCAGCAGCGCTGCGGTCTCGCCGATCTGTTCCTGCATGCCGCCCGATGCCCGACGCACGCGCTTGCCCAGCTTCTGGATCGGCACGGCGGCCAACGGATACAGGACCGCGGCGATCAGGCTGAGTTCCCAATCCATATAGAACATCGATGCGACCAAACCGACCACCGTAACGACATCACCCAGCGAATTGACCGCGCGGATCATCGCCTCTCGGATCGAAACGGCGTCGGTTGTGAAACGGGCGGCCCACTGCGCCGGGGCCTCACGTTCGATGCTGTTCACGTCGGCGAGGACGAGGTGCCCGAACATCCGCTCCTGCAACCCGCGAATCACGACCAGAACCAGCCCTTGGACCGCGATTGTCTGCCCGTATTGCGAAGCAGCCTTGGCAGCCGTCACGATGACCACGAGCGCGGGGACCTGATACAGGATCCGTGGATCGTGGTCGGCAAACATGTCCAGCGCCCGCTGGATCACCAGCGGGTAGAGTGCGGTCAGACTTGCCATCAGGATGGTCAGCACGATCACGGACGTGATCCGTCCCCGATGCCGGGTTACCTCCTCACGCCACAACCGCCCCATGAGCGCACGTGTGGTATCTGCCGGGATGGTCTTGCGGGTCGATGAGAAGGGCGCATTCATGAGTGCGCGTTTAACAGGGGAAGCCGGTGCGGCGGAAGTGGGCAGTCGGCTTTAGGTTCCGGTAATCGTGCGCAGCACCGTCAGGCACGCTGCCTTGTCTGCGACGCAACCACCCGCCAGCCACCAGTCTTCCACGGCCCGAAGGGTCGCGCCGACCTGAACACCGGGTGCGACTCCGGCTTCTACCGCGTCTCGGCCGCTCAATGGAAAAACCGGGCGCTGGATATTGGACAGACGTGTTCGCAGGCCAGCCCAGTCCGCATCGACCTTGCAGCGCGCCTCCAGCAGCCAGCTTCGACGAACGAGGATATCGACCGGCACCCCGGCAAGCGCGCGCGCGATATCGTGGTCGGACATGTCCGGGGACAGGATTGGTGCCCGAGGCAAGGCTGCCAGCAGATCACGCTCCCGGCGCGACAGGCGAAGACGGGCAGAAAGACTGTCCGCATCTGTCACACTCAACGCGCCCAGTCGGAGGATCGGATCCGTCGGTGCTCCGCACTCCAGAAGCCGCAGGAACAGAGGGACATCCACCCCCACGGGCAGCAAGACGCCCAGAACGCCAGCCTGGTTCATCAGGGCGATCATGTCATCAGCGCGGGGGCCGGTCAGAATTCGTGAAAGTTCGGACCAGACGCGCTCGGCAGACAGCGGCTTCAGGCGGTCACTGGCCTGCGTGATGGCATGAAGAGCCGCTGCGTCAGGGGCGCCATGACCATACCGCCCGGTGAAACGAAAGAAGCGCAGGATACGCAGCGCGTCTTCCTCGATCCGCAGTGCGGCCTCCCCGACGAACCGCACGTCTCCTGTTGCGAGATCGCGCGCGCCGCCGAAATAGTCGTGAACGTGCCCGTCCCGGCCGCATGACATCGCGTTGATCGTGAAATCCCGGCGGGCAGCATCCTCCCGCCAATCGGTTGTCCAGGCAACCACGGCATGCCGCCCGTCGGTTTCCTCATCACGGCGCAGGGTCGTGATTTCGAAAGTCTGGCATTCGATGATGGCCGTCACGGTGCCGTGGGCGAGACCGGTGGGGACCGTCTTGATTCCGGCAGCCTGCAGGCGCGCCTGAACCCGGTCCGGGTCTTCAGGCGTTGCAAGATCGATATCGGCAATCGGGGCTCCGGCAAGCAGATCGCGCACAACCCCGCCGACCAGCCGCGCCTGCGGCAACGCATCCCACAGCCGCTCCAGACCCGGACTGCGCACCGAGGCGAGCGACACAGCCGTGGTCAAAAACCGTCTGCCGGCATGGCCGATAACGGGAAGAACCGGTTGCGACTCCAGACCCCCATGCAGGGACGCCCCTCGCACTGCCCGGGTTCAGCCAGGGCGGCAAGTTCGTAATAGACCGCGCGTGACAGGCGGGCCTCGATCGCAAATTCGCCCTCCCCGTCACGGACGTGAATATAGGGGACCGGGCCGGTGCCGCAGCCGTCACACGGGATTTTCCAGTCGACACGAATCGGATGATCCGGCCCTGCGCAGATCGTCTGATCGACATTGGTGCGAAAACTCAGCACCTGACTGCGTCCGTGCCCGCACCAGTCGAGTTCGACGGCCACAAAAGGCACGTCCTCCACCTCGATCGAACCATGTTCGATTGGCGTGTCGATCCAGTACGTACCCGCCGAATCGCGCGTCAGCACGGACGAGAACAGGCAGATCATCGGCTTTCGTCGCACGGGCGTGCCGCGATACAGCCACGTTCCGTCGCGCCGAATCAAAAACGGCAACGCACCGCATGTCTGCCGCGCGGTGCGCGCCTGAGCGGGTGTCTGGTCGGGAATGGCGCCCGCAGCAGACCGCAGGGTATCGGGACAGAGATACTGTGCCGCTGGTGGCTCGAAATCGTTACTCAAAGGCGTGTTCCGTCGCAGGATGAACGGCCGGGAAAGCACCAGAAAAAGCGCCATCACAGTCATACTCCCTCATATAAGGAGCATCCCCGGCTTGATGAAACCCCCGGACCTGTCACATTGGAGGAATGAGCACCACGACCGACAGTTTTCCGTACGAAACCGGCCTGCCCTCTGGCATGTCGCCCCCCGACACGCTTGCCGCACAGGCTGACCGTATCTCGGCACGTCTGCGGCTGATCCGCGCGGAGATCGCGCAGTCTGTGTTCGGTCAGGACGAGGTGATCGAGCGTATCCTGATTACCATTCTGGCCGGTGGACACGGGCTTCTGGTCGGGGCGCCGGGTCTGGGCAAGACGCTGCTGGTCACCACCACCGCCAAGGCGCTGGGGCTGGACTCGCGGCGGGTCCAGTTCACGCCGGACCTGATGCCGTCTGACATCACCGGCAGTGAAATCCTGGACGAAGACGCATCCGGCCACCGCAGCTTCCGCTTCGTACCGGGTCCGGCTTTCTGCCAGTTGCTGATGGCCGACGAAATCAACCGTGCCAGCCCCCGCACGCAATCCGCCCTGCTGCAGGCAATGCAGGAAAAGAACGTCGCCGTTGCGGGCGTCGATCGCCCCCTGCCGACGCCATTTCATGTGCTGGCCACCCAGAACCCGATCGAACAGGAAGGCACGTATCCGCTGCCGGAAGCCCAGCTCGACCGGTTCATGCTGCAGATCCCGCTCGATTTTCCGAGCGCTGACGCCGAACGCACCATGCTGATCGCCACCACCGGTGCCCGCCAGAACGAGACGGGCACGATCTTCACGCCGGATGCGTTGATCGAAGCCCAGATGCTGGTGCGCCAGTTGCCGGTGGGCGACGCGGTGCTCAACGCCATTGTCGCCCTCGTGCGCTCCGCCCGCCCCGAGACATCCACGCGCGACGACGTGCGACGCCATGTTGTCTGGGGCCCGGGACCACGTGCGGCGCAGGCCCTTATGCTGGCAACCCGCGCGCGCGCCCTTCTGGATGGCCGCCTCGCGCCGAGTCTGGACGATGTCGCGGCCCTCGCGCATCCGATTCTGGCGCACAGAATGGCCCTCAGCTTTGCCGCCCGCGCCGAGCAGGTGTCTCTGGCAGCGCTGATCGACTCTCTCCTCGCTGATCTGGGCTGATCCAGCCTCGTGGACGTGTTTCGCCGCCCGGGACGCATTTTCAGCCGAGGAAAGGATGCAAGCCGCGCGGCACGTGGCGCGGCGCGTTCCGATGATCGCGACGCAGCCATCCACGAAGCACGCGCGCTTGCAGCTCGCCTTCCGGCCCTTTCGATCGAGGCCCATCGCATCGCGTCTAATGTCGCCCTCGGCCTGCATGGCGCCCGGCGCTCCGGCGTGGGCGAGGAATTCTGGCAATACCGCCCCGCGATGCCCGGCGAGCCGACGGGGCGCATCGACTGGCGGCAA
>Ga0157365_10000042_pt1 | contig 64849 bp, 51 predicted proteins | sample AttsexASBM3_FD_111478 | JGI IMG/M metagenome (GOLD analysis project Ga0157365, IMG submission 111478) | Fungus gardens microbial communities from leaf cutter ant in Ribeirão Preto, State of São Paulo, Brazil - Atta sexdens ASBM3 | ecosystem: Host-associated > Fungi > Mycelium > Unclassified ...
GATAAAGAGGCCATTGCCGCGCTGCATGACCGCCAGCCGTACCAGTTGATTTCCTGGCGCGACGCGCCGCGCTCGCTCTCGTATCGCCGCTTTTTTGAAATCACCGGCCTTGCGGGCGTGCGCGTCGAAGATGACGCCGTATTTGATGACAGCCACCGGCTGATCCTCGACCTGGTGCATTCCGGCGCGGTGGACGGGCTGCGGGTGGATCACGTGGACGGGCTCGCCGATCCGAAAGCGTATCTGGAGCGGCTGCGCGAAAAAGCCGGGCCGGATTGCTATATCACCGTCGAGAAAATCCTCGGCAAAGGCGAGCAGATCCCGCAGGACTGGCCGATTTCCGGCACGACCGGCTATGAGTTTATCGCCGCGCTTTCGGATGTGCTGGTGGATGACGCGAAGCTCGACGATCTCAGTAAGGCGTACCACGACGTGGTCGGCCAGGAAGTGGATATGCGCGCCGAGCTGCGCGACGCCAAGCTGCTGATGGCTGACCGTAATTTTGAAGGCGAATTCACCACACTGCTGCGGCTCGCCACGGGCATCGCGCAGGCCGAAGGCGTCACGCTGGAGGAGCCGCTGCTGCGCGGCGCGCTGCGCGAGCTGCTGGTGGCGTTCCCGGTTTATCGCACCTACGGCACCGCGCAGGGACTGACGCCTGCCGACACCGCGCTGCTGCAGAAAATCGTGGCAAAAGTGCAGGCAAGCGAGCACGCGCCGGACCCGGCCGCGCTCGGGTTCCTCGCCGATGTGCTCTCGGGCACGCTTTCGCCCGCCTCGCAGGATGATGCCGCCACCTTCCGCACCCGTTTTCAGCAGCTGACCGGCCCGCTGATGGCCAAATCGGTGGAAGACACGCTGTTTTTCCGCCAGAACATGCAGCTCGCGCTGAACGAAGTGGGCGCCGAGCCGCTGCCGCGCACCTACTCGGCGGATCGCTTTCATAAAGAGATGAAACTGCGCCTGCAACATCAGCCGGACGCGCTTACCAGCACGTCCACCCATGACACCAAACGTGGCGAAGACGCCCGCGCCAGGCTCTATGCGCTGACCGAAGCGCCGCTGTTTTATGCAGAATGCGTCGCCCGCTGGCGTCAGCTCAACCAGACCAAAGTGGTGTTCCTGAACGACGGCACCGCGCCGAAGGGCGTCGATACCTGGATGCTCTATCAGGCGCTGGCGGGCGTCTGGCCCGCGACGCTGAAGCCGGATGATGAAGCCGGGCTGAAAGCGCTGGAAACGCGCTTCCTGGGGTTCGTCGAAAAAGCGCTGCGCGAAGCGAAACTGCGCACCGACTGGGCGGACACCAACGACGCCTATGAAAAAGCGGTGCTGGATTACGCCAGCCATATGCTGTCGCCGGACAATCACGATTTCCTGCACGATTTCCACGACGCGCTGCAACCGTTTATCCGCGCGGGCCTGGTCAACAGCCTCACCCAGACGGCGCTCAAGCTGACCGCGCCGGGCGTGCCGGACATCTATCAGGGCAGCGAAGCGCTCAACTTCAGCCTGGTCGACCCGGATAACCGCCGCGAGCCGGATTTTATCGCGCTCGACAGCATGCTGGCCCCGCAGGCGGATCTCGCCGCCACGTCGCAGGACTGGCTCAGCGGACGGCTGAAACAGCATCTCATCGCCCGCGTGCTGCGCCTGCGCCAGCAGAACCCGGCGCTGTTCCGCCACGGCGACTATCTGCCGCTGCACGCCGAAGGCGAGTTCGACAGTAATGTGATTGCCTATGCCCGTACCCACGGCGACGACGCGCTCATCGTCATCGCTCCGCGCCTGATGTTCACGGCGCTGTATGAAAGCGCGTCGCTGCCGGCGAGCGCCCGCTGGCACGACACGCATATCGCACTGCCGCCGGCGCTGGCTCAGCGTCGCTGGCGTAACGTACTGACCGGCGAGACGATAGCGCTGACCGATCAGATAAACCTGGAGACCGCCGACGGCTGTTCGTCCGTGATCCTGATAAACGACTGATTCCATGCAAATAAACATCATGAATCGTGGTAGTCCTGAAAATTTACTGCCTGGATGGAGAGGGAAATATGTCAAACGGTAAGGCTTTTGAAATCACGGCGGGATGCAGTTATCCCCTCGGCGCAAACTATGACGGCGAGGGGGTGAACTTCGCGATTTTCTCGGCGCATGCGGAGCGCGTCGAACTCTGCCTCTACGATCCGAGCGGCAAAAATGAAATCGCCCGCCTGACGCTGCCGGAATATACGCATGAAGTCTGGCACGGCTACGTGCCGGGCCTGCAACCGGGGGCGCTGTACGGCTATCGCGTATACGGGCCTTACGATCCGCAGAACGGTCACCGTTTTAACCCGAACAAGCTGCTGGTGGACCCGTATGCGCGCGAGCTTGCCGGAAATATCGAATGGAACGAGGCGCATTTTGCCTACGACCTGCTGCATGAAGATAAAGACCTGACGTTTGACGAGCGCGACAGCGCGCCCTATATGCCAAAGTGCCGCGTTATCGATCCGAATGAATTCGACTGGCAGGATAAGAACCGGCCTTCCATCGTCTGGCCGCACGCGGTGGTCTATGAGACGCATGTGAAAGGCTTCACCCAGCTTAACCCGGCCGTGCCGCCAGAGATGCGCGGCACCTATGACGGCATGGCGCACAAGGCGTCAGTGGATTACATCAAGAGCCTCGGCATCACCTCCGTCGAACTGCTGCCGGTACACTGGTTCCCGGACGATCAGCATCTGCTCGACAAGGGCCTGAAAAATTTCTGGGGCTATAACTCGCTGGGCTTCTTCGCGCCCGCGTCGCGCTATTTCGGCCCGCGCGGCATTCAGGGGTTCCGCGATATGGTGCGCGCCTATCATGACGCCGGTATCGAGGTGATTCTGGACGTGGTCTATAACCACACCGCCGAAGGGAACGAGCTTGGCCCGACGCTCTCGTTTAAAGGCATCGACAACTTCTCTTATTACCGCACCATGCCGGATCAGCACCGTTACTACATCAACGATACCGGTACCGGCAACACGGTGAACACTTCGCATCCGCGCGTGTTGCAGATGGTGATGGATTCCCTGCGTTACTGGGCGGAATCGATGCATATCGACGGTTTTCGCTTCGATCTCGGGACTATCCTCGGGCGCGAGCCGGAGGGCTTCGACCAGCGCGGCGGCTTCTTTGACGCCATCATGCAGGATCCGGTGCTCTCGAAGGTGAAGCTTATCGGCGAGCCGTGGGATATCGGCCCCGGCGGCTATCAGGTGGGCGGCTTCCCGCCGGGCTGGGCGGAGTGGAACGACAAATACCGCGATACGGTGCGCGAATACTGGAAGGGCGATAACGTCTCGACCGATTTCGCCGCGCGCCTGCTCGGCTCCGGCGACCTCTACGATCAACGCGGGCGCAGGCCGTGGGCGAGCGTCAACTTTATCACCGCGCACGACGGCTTCACGCTGAACGATCTGGTCTCCTACAACGACAAACACAACGAGGACAACGGCGAGGACAACAACGACGGCCATAACGATAACCGTTCGTACAATTACGGCGCGGAAGGGCCGACCGACGATGAAGGCATCAACGCGGTGCGCGAACGTCAGAAGCGCAACTTCCTCGCCACGCTCCTGTTCTCTCACGGTACGCCGATGCTGCTGGCGGGCGACGAGTTTGGCCGCAGCCAGATGGGCAATAATAACGGCTACTGTCAGGACAGCGAGATCTCGTGGGTACACTGGGAAAAGCTGCCGGAAAGCGCCGAAGCGCTGCGCGAATTTACCCGCCGGGTGATTGCGCTACGCGCGCAGCAGCCGCTGCTGCGCCGGGAAAACTGGCGCGACGGCATGGTTATTGAGTGGTTCAACGCAGGCGGCGGTTATCAGCAGCCGGAGCAGTGGGACGAGGGCTCGACGCTCGGCGTCTATATCGGCAGGCCGGATCTGGAAACCGAAGAGGGGATCTGGCATGACGTGCTGATGCTGTTCAACCCGTTTGAAGGCAACGTGCCGTTCCGCATTCCGCAGTTTGGCGAAGGCGGCTGGGTGCTGGAGCTGACGACCTCTGAGACCGCGAACGAAGGGATTGTTATCACCAAAGAGAAGGATTTCGAACTGGAAGGGCGCAGCATCGCGCTGTTCCGCCGTCCGTAACGCGTACCACCACACGCATCAACGGCGCAGGGCTCAGGCTCTGCGCCGTTTTTTATGGCGCGTTAAAATGCGACGTTCATACGCGCCATGATGGTCTGGGCGCGTGAGCCCCGGTCATCCAGCCCCAGCGTGCCCTGATAGGCGATGCCCGGCGTGACGCCGTTCGGCAGTTGCACATCAAGCCCGGCACCCAGCGACAGCGACTGACGGTTCTGTTCATACAGGGACATACGCCAGGTGTCATTGCCGACATCCGCGTAACCGACCCGCGCGCTGCCGGTGTCATTCATCAGACGCGAATACTCCACGCGGCTTTGCAGGCGCACCGCGCCCCAGGTCACCGGTACGCGGCGTTCGGCGCGCAGGCCCGCGCTACCTGTGACTTGCGAAAAGCGCTGCGGTGCGAAGGCGAGGTTATACATGCCCGCGTCCGATTCGGTGTAGCCCTCAAGGCGGGTCTGCGACACCTGCACGCGGCCATACGGCGAGACGAGACTCTGCGGCGTGCGGAATTCGTAGCCGGAGGCCAGCGCGCCGAAGAACTGGCGTCCGCCGCGGCTGCCGCGCGCGACGGCATCCGTTTCGCTCACGTCGCGTTTACTGTCGAAATCAAGACGACTGTAGCCCAGCAGCCCGTCGACGAACACGGCGTTCGGGTGATAGCTCGCGTACAGCGCCGTGCTCATCGACTGGCCATTGCTGCGGGTGCCGGTATCGCCGATATCGCTGACGTCGCGCCCGAAACCGAGGCCGACGCCAGCGGTAACGTCCGGCGTGAAACGGTAATCCACGCCGGTGCTGACGCCCACCAGCGTATGGCTTAAGCGCATCGTGCTGTCTTTATCTCGTCCGAAATCGACATAGCCGCCGGTCCACCAGGAGAGGCGCTGGCCCGGCGTCTGTGTGCCGAACGGCAGCGCGGGCGGCAGTCTGTCCTGCGCGTCCTGCTGCGCCTGCTGTTGCAGCGCCGCGTTCCAGAGATCGGTATCCAGCCCACGTTCCGCACGCGATGTCGGCAGCGCGAAGTGGACGCCGTTAAGGCTTGCGGGCACATCCTCGCTGCTGTGCAGCTGCTCCAGACGATCGCTGAAGTTGCGGATCTGCGCGCGGGCGAAGTTTTGCGCGGCCTGGTACTGCGCGCTGACGGTGCCCGCGACGTTAACGTCTTTCGAGGGATCGGGACGGGAGGCGATGGTAAGCGTAATGGTGGCAGGCGACGTGACGCCTGCGGCGCTTAACAGCACATAGCGCAGCGCGACCGTTCCGCTCGCCTGCGGCGCGGCGTTAAAGGTGAGCTGGTAATCTTCGCCGACCGCGTCAATGGCGGCGGTGCCCTGGCGTTTATCCGGCTGCGCCAGCAGACGCGCGCCGGTGAACGGGCCGCCGGAAGCGCCGCGCGTGAGCGAGACGCGGGTCACGCGCCCGGCAGACAGCGACGCGCTCTGATCCGCCGCCTGCGCGGCAGCGGCCTTGATCTGTAACGTGTAGGCGGCCTGTACCGCGACGCCGTTCGCGTCGGTGGCGGTTAACGTGAACGCGCTGCTGCCCGCGGTCGTCGGCGTACCCTTCAGGCTGCCGTCTGAGAAGGTCAGCCCGGCCGGAAGCGCGCCGCTCAGCTGCCAGCGGTACGGCGCCGTGCCGCCGCTCACCGCGAACGTCTGCGACCAGGCGCTGCCCGTGGTGCCAGCCGGGAGCGCGCCCGCGGCAGGGGTGACGGCGAGCGTCACGCCCGGCGTCACGGCTCCCACCACCAGCGTATAGCTGGCGGTCGCGGAAACGTTGCCCGCCTCCTTCACGGTGACGGAAAACGTAAAGCTGCCCGCGGTGGTCGGCGTGCCGGAAAGCGCGCCGGTGGCGGCGTTGAGCGTAATGCCCGCAGGCAGGCCGTGCGCGGTCCAGGTGTAAGGAGCGCTGCCGCCCGTGGCTGACAACGTCTGCGACCAGGCGCTGCCGGTTGTGGCGGGCGGGAGCGCGCCGCTGGCGGGGGTGACGGTGAGCGTCACGCCCGGCGTCACGGCTCCCACGACCAGCGTATAGCTGGCGGTCGCGGAAACGTTGCCCGCCTCTTTTGCGGTAACGGAAAACGTAAAGCTGCCCGCGGTAGTCGGCGTGCCGGAAAGCGCGCCGGTGGCGGGGTTAAGCGAAATGCCCGCAGGCAGGCCGTGCGCAGTCCAGGTGTAGGGAGCGCTGCCGCCCGTGGCTGACAGCGTTTGCGACCAGGCGCTGCCCATGGTGGCCGGCGGGAGCGCGCCGCTGGCGGGTGCGATAGTCACCGTCGTCGGTGCGACGATGGTGAGCGAGACCGTGGCATCCGCCGAATCGCCCGCGCTGTTGCTGGCGTGGTAAACAAAGCTGTCGCTGCCGGTATAGTCCGCGAGCGGCGTATAGGTGACGGACAGGCCGGAGACCACAACGACGCCATGCGAGGGCGGGGTGACAAGGCTGACTGAGGTCGCGGCTCCGCCGGAGAGCGCCAGCGTCACCGGGTTCGCGTTGCTGTTGGCCGCGACCTGCGCGGTGACATTGCCAGCCACCGGCCGCTGTTCGCTGCGCTGGACGATGACGTTATAGGTTTTCGGCGTGCCATCTTCGGCGGTGACGATGATCCCGATGTTATTGGCCCCCACGCTCAGGGTAATCGCCTGCGAGGCGGAGCCTGACGCGACCGGGCTGCCGTTGACGGTCACGGTAGCGGCGGCGTGGGCGGTGACGGGCGTCAGCGTGACGGAGGAAACCGCATAATCGACCGTGGCGTGGTAACTGGTGGTCGCCGCGCTAAAGGTCGGGGAGAGCGCGCCGCCGGAAAACGAGAGCCCGCTGAGGGTGGCATCGGAAGAGCGCGTGACGGCGGCGCTACAGGAGACAGTGACCGGGCTGATAAAGCCGTTTGCGGTCTTCACCGACATATAAAGCCCGCTGGCGGTGAGCTGCGCGCCCGTGAGCGAGGTGCTGAAGCTGCCGGCGTTGCCGTCTGAGCTGTAATGCACAAGGTAATGCTGTGAAAAGTCGCGGGAGTGCAGAAGGACCACATCGGCGGTCATCGGCGTGCCGCCCGCGCCCGCGCCGCTGTCGGTAAACGACACGGTCACGCTCTCATCGGCGTTAAACGCGCTGGCGTTGTAACTGCTGGTGCCCGCACTCACCGGGCTTGCGGCATTCAGCGCCGTACAGGCGGTGGAGAGCGCGCGGGCGGGAGAAACCGTCATCATGAACAGCACGACGAGAACAAAGCAAAAACCTACGGCCTTAAGCAGCCCTGAAACGCGACGCGCCATCATTCACCTGGTCTAAATTAGGACAGTATCTGGATTGTTACGCAGCGTAACATTCTGCGGGTAACGCTGATGGGCCGATATAAGCGGGTTTTCGGGGATAATTAGCGGCGTAGCGGCGAAGCGATTACTCCGCCGGGGTGTCTTTGGTCTTCTTGATGCGCGGATCGTCCGAGGGCACCGTAAACAGCGGCTGGTATTTCAGCCCGGTCACGGCGTTCTTTTCCTGAGCGGGCGTGCGGCTGAACGGCCAGTAGATCAGCAGATTGGAAATCAGTTCGAGCAGATAATGCATACACCCTCCGGCAGTAAATGGTGACTTCATCATACCGCAATACGGCGTTCACGGGTAATGCGCCACCGCGCTTGACCCATGACAAGGCGGCACGGCGGCGAGCCTTCTTATAATCACGCCCTCAATCCTTCACTGGTGTGATGACATGGCGTACCAACTTAATCTGAACTGGCCGGAATTTTTAGAAACATACTGGCAGAAAAAACCTGTGGTGCTGAAGCAGGCGTTTGCGAATTTTATCGACCCGATAACGCCGGACGAACTGGCGGGGCTCGCGATGGAGCCGGAAGTGGACAGCCGCCTCGTGAGCCACAGCAACGGCAAGTGGCACGCCAGCAATGGCCCGTTTGAACATTTCGACGGGCTCGGCGAGACCGGCTGGTCGCTGCTGGCGCAGGCGGTGAATCACTGGCATATGCCGTCTGCTGAGCTGGTGCGTCCCTTCCGCGTGCTGCCGGACTGGCGGCTGGACGATTTAATGATTTCGTTTTCCGTGCCGGGTGGCGGCGTGGGGCCGCATATCGATCAGTATGACGTGTTTATTATTCAGGGGATGGGCCGACGCCGCTGGCGCGTGGGCGATAAGCTGCCGATGCGTCAGTTCTGCCCGCATCCGGCGCTGCTGCATGTCGATCCCTTCGAGCCGATTATCGATGAAGACCTGGCGCCGGGCGATATTCTCTACATCCCGCCAGGTTTCCCGCACGACGGTTTTACCCATGAGACGGCGCTGAACTACTCCGTCGGCTTTCGCGGGCCGAATGGCCGCGATTTGATCAGCAGCTTTGCGGATTATGCGCTGGAAAACGATCTGGGCGGCGAGCACTACAGCGACCCGGATCTCACCTGTCGCGAGCATCCGGGCCGCGTGGAGGCGCATGAGCTCGAACGCCTGCGCGACATGATGCTGTCCATGATTAATCAGCCGGAGGATTTCAGGCAGTGGTTCGGTTCGTTTGTCACCACGCCGCGCCACGAGCTGGACATCGCCGCCGCCGAGCCGCCCTATACCGCGCAGGAAGTGTGCGACGCCCTGAAAGGCGGCGAAACGCTGTCGCGCCTGAGCGGGCTGCGGGTGCTGAACGTCGGCGGAAGCTTCTTCATTAACAGCGAACGGCTGGAAACTGTCGATCCGCGCGCGGCGGATGCGCTGTGCCGTTTTACCGAACTCGGGCAGCGTGAGCTTGGCGATGCGCTGGATAACCCGGCGTTTGTTGAAGAACTCACCGGGCTTGTGAATCAGGGCTACTGGTATTTCGACGAGTAATAATAATGACGGCTTTCGACGCTGACGAAAGCCGTTTTTAGCTATTAACGTCGCGTTGATTGATGACATTATCCCGCCAGCGATTACCGCGCCCGGGCCTTTATTCTGGCGCGTCTTCAGCACCGTTTATTAATGCGGGTGGCCGAGGCTAAACGCACTGTCAACCGCCGGGCGTTAAGCGTTTACTTTGCCATGCCCGGCATTATACTGCGGGAAAATTCCAGAGGAGATTTCACCCTGAACAGCGACACGCGATTTTATTAACCGGCAAACCCGCGATAACTCTCTCGCTGTTTGCCTTTCACGGCGGGCAGCAACGCACTTTTCTTCTGATTGCACCCCGAGCTTTTATTCCTGTTGTTATTAAGGAGTGCTAACCCATGCTTTTCTTTCATACGGCTCTGTTCCCTCCGCCTTTACGGTAATTCCTTTCTTTTAATTAACCCCGTTTAAGTACGCCTTTTTCTTTTTAAAGGTCAAATGGCGTGCGCCTTTGAAATTATGGTGGCGAGACGCGCCCGCGTTTCGTCACGCCTGAAATACAGGTGCCGGTATGGCAAAGCTCAGTCAAAAAAAACGTAACCTGGCCGCGAAAAATAAAGCGGACGTTTTCTGCATCGAAACGGCCTCCGCAGAGTGTGCGGAACAGACATTAGCGCGGCTGCAGAGCGATGCGAGAGGATTAACTGCGCAGGAGGCCTGCGCGCGTCTTAAAACCTGCGGCCCCAACGAGGTGGCGCATGACAACGCGCCGCCCGCGCTGGTGCAGTTGCTCCAGGCGTTTAACAATCCGTTTATTTATGTGCTGATGGCGCTGGCGCTCATCAGTTTTGTTACCGACTACGCGTATCCGCTGCGGGCCGGGCAGGAAACCGACCTGACCGGCGTGACTATCATCGTGACGATGGTGCTCCTGAGCGGCCTGCTGCGTTTCTGGCAGGAGTTTCGCACCAACAAGGCGGCGCAGGCGGTGAAGGCGATGGTGCGTGCCACCGCGACCGTGTTACGCCGTCCAGGCCTTGATGAGGAGAGTGAAAAACAGGTGATTGCGGTCGAGGCGCTGGTGCCGGGCGACATCGTGCTGCTCTCGGCAGGGGATCGGGTTCCGGCGGATCTGCGGCTGCTGGCATCGCGCGATCTCTTTATCAGTCAGGCGATACTGAGCGGCGAATCCCTGCCGGTGGAGAAATATGACATCACCGCTGAAGTTCAGTGCAAAGGCGCGTCGTCTGCGCAGCGCCCGGTGGCGGACGTGGATCTCCCCGACCGTAGCAATATCTGCCTCATGGGCACCAGCGTGGCGAGCGGCACCGCGCGCGGCGTCGTGGTGGCGACCGGCCCGCAAACCTGGCTGGGATCCCTTGCCCGATCCCTCGAAGGCCGCCCGCAGACCGCGTTTGATAAAGGCGTGAACAGCGTCAGCGGGCTGCTGATCCGCTTTATGCTGGTGATGGTGCCGGTGGTGCTGCTGATTAACGGCTTCACCAAAGGCGACTGGACAGACGCGACGTTTTTCGCGCTGGCGGTCGCCGTCGGGCTGACGCCGGAAATGCTGCCGATGATTGTCAGCTCGAATCTGGCGAAAGGCGCGATTGTGATGGCGCGTCGCAAGGTCATTGTGAAGCGTATTAACGCCATCCAGAACGTCGGGGCGATGGATGTCCTGTGTACCGATAAAACCGGCACGCTCACCCAGGATACTATCGCGCTCAAAGGGTATCTGGACGCTGAGGGCCGGGAGAGTCTCGCGGTGCTCTCGCTTGCCTGGCTTAACTGCGCCAGTCTGAGCGGCACAACCAACCTGATGGACAGGGCGGTGCTGGCGTGCGGGCAGGAAAAACTGCCAGCCGCCGGGCGCGCTGACGCTTTCAGCATTGACGAGCTGCCCTTTGATTTCGCGCGCCGTCGCGTCTCTGTGGTGGTGGAGCGCTATGGCGAGCGTCAGCAAACGCTTATCTGCAAAGGCGCGGTGGAGGAGATGCTCTCGGTCTCAGCGCATATCCGCAAAGGCGACGCCGTGTATGCGCTTGATGAGGCGCGCCGCGACGCGTTTGTGCGCTTAACCCGCGACTACCATGCCCGGGGCCTGCGGGTGCTGGTGGTCGCGACGCGGGTGCTCCCGGAAGCGGGCCTGCGCCAGCCGCTGAGTGAGGCTGACGAAAACGGGCTGATTATCGAAGGCGTGCTGACGTTTCTCGATCCGCCAAAAGAGAGCGCCGCGCACGCCATCGCCGCGCTTCAGGAGCATGGCGTAACGGTAAAAGTGCTGACCGGCGATCACCCGCTCGTGGCCGCCCGCATCTGCGAGCAGGTCGGCATCGATAATCGCGTCATGCTGACCGGCAATGAGATTGCGGCGATGGACGATGCGCGGCTCGCTGACGCGGTGCAGACGTGCGCAATCTTCGCGACGCTGACGCCGCTGCAAAAGTCGCGCATTCTGAAGGCGCTTCAGCGCAACGGGCACACGGTGGGGTTTCTCGGCGACGGCATTAACGATGCGCCGGCGCTGCACGACGCGGATGTGGGCATCTCCGTCGACAGCGCGGCGGATATCGCGAAGGAAGCGTCGGACATTATCCTGCTGGAAAAAGATCTGCGGGTGCTGGGGGAGGGCGTCATCACCGGGCGCGAGACGTTCGGCAATATCCTCAAATACCTGAACATGACCGCCAGCTCCAACTTCGGCAACGTCTTTTCGGTGCTGGTGGCGAGCGCGTTTTTGCCGTTTCTGCCGATGCTCGCTATCCATCTGCTGGTGCAGAATCTGATGTACGACATCTCGCAGCTCTCTCTGCCGTGGGATCGCATGGATAACGCGTTTTTGCGCCAGCCGCGTAAATGGGACGCGCCCAATATCCGGCGCTTTATGCTATGGATTGGCCCCACGTCCTCGCTGTTTGATATCGCGACCTTTGCGGTGATGTGGTTTGTCTTCGCGGCCAATACGCCCGCGATGCAGTCGCTGTTTCAGTCCGGCTGGTTTGTCGAAGGGCTGCTGTCACAGACGCTGGTGGTGCACATGCTGCGCACCCGTAAAATCCCGTTTATCCAGAGCCGCGCCGCGTTACCGGTGCTGGTGACGACGTTTATCGTGATGGCGGTGGGTGTGGCGATCCCGTTTTCGCCGCTCGGGCACTGGATTGGCCTGGTACCGCTGCCGCTGGCCTATTTTCCGTGGCTGGCCGGTATTCTGTTCGCCTATTGTGTGGTCGCACAGCTGATGAAACGGTTTTATATCCGCCGGTTCGGCCAGTGGTTCTGAGCGAAAATCTCTGCTGCAATACAAAGGGGCCGTCGCCCCTTTTTTACTTTCCTGCGCCGGGTCGCTGCGTTTATTTACGGTTTTTTCCCCGCTGGCTTCGAATTTACTGTCTGATTTCTATATGATGCGGCCCCTGTTGCGGCGCGGATCTCGCGCGTTGTTAACCGCCAGGGCCTGCCAGACGGGCATGACGTGTTCTTTAATTCACCAACTGTAAGTATAAAAAAATGACGATATCAACCACCACGGACAGCGGCCTGCCAGCCCGCACCGGCTGGACATTCAGAGACACGCTCTGGATGCTGGGCGTGTACGGCGCCACGGTTGGCGCAGGAACCCTCTTTCTTCCTGTCGAAATCGGCACGCGTGGCCCGCTGGTTTTTCTTCTTCTGCTGGTGCTGAGTTTGCCGCTCTCGCTGGTGCCGCATGTGCTTATCTGCCGCGTCTTTATGCGCGATAACCGCACCGATGACGATGCGCTGCCGCTGTTTGGCGCGTTTTTCGGCGCGAAGGGGCGCGACGCCATCCGGATTTTCTTCTGCGTCGCGCACTTCCCGGTGACGCTGGTTTACGCCATCTCACTGGTTAACGCGCTGACGGATTATCTTGTGAACCGTTTGCAGGTGGCCCACGTTAACCGGGCGCTGCTGGCGTTTATCGTGGTGGCGGCGCTCTTTCTGGTGCTGAGCAAAGGGCGCGATAAAGTGGTCAGCGCGATGGGCGCGCTGGCGCTGCCGTTTGCGCTGTCGCTGTTGCTGATCGCCATTATTCAGATCCCGGCCTGGCGCCTCTCGAACGTCACGATGCCGCTGATTCCTGCCGGAGAGCCCGCGGGCGAGGCGTTTAAAAATATCTGGCTGACGCTGCCGCTTATCTCATTTGCGCTCTGTTCCGCCCCGCTGATTGCGCCGCTGGCGTCGTACTATCGCGAAGAGGGCCACGGCGGCGAAGCGAAGTCGGTACGGGTGGTGCGCGTGGCCTATGCGCTGATTATCTTCAGCATTATTTTCTTCGTGCTGAGCTGCCTGCTGGCGAACCCGCCTGCGACGTTCATGCGAGCGAAAGCGGAAAACCTCAACATGCTTTCGGTGATGCAGAGTCAGGGTGGGCTGGATCTGCTGTTTACCCTCGCGCCGTTTATCGCGATGGTGGGGATGACCAAATCGTTTCTGGGGGTGTGCCTGCCGGTCGCGGAAACCATGACCACGCTGGCTGCGGGGCGCGGGGCACGCAAACAGGCGAAAACCGTCGCGTTTCTGGCGATGTTCGCGGTGACGTTCGCCGTGGTCTACGTCAATCCGGACGTCATCACGCTGATTGAAACCGTCTGCGGCCCGCTGACGGCCATCTTCCTGTTTTTGATCCCCGCGTACCTGATTTACACCCGCGACGCGCTGCGCGCCCTGCGCGGCCCTACCGCTCTCATGGTGGCGACCGGCGGTGCGCTGACCGTTTCTGCGCTGCTGTACAGTCTGTTCTGAGCATGACATCGGTTTAACACCGACCCCGCTCCGGCGGGGTTTTTAATGCCAGCAATCCACCGCCTTGCATTCAATGCGTTTCTGCTTTCATTCGGTGCCTGTGGTCTGCCGTATTAAAAGCGTCACCTGAATGCGCCTGAAAAAATAACCGGACAAATTACCTTTTTATCCGCGTCATGAATACTCAGGAAAATCTTAATTCAGCACTTCGCCGGAAACGGAATAACTTATTTATCGATAAATATTTCGGCAGTTGACGCCTTTAAGATTTTTGCCTATCTTCACGCTTAAACAAATGTTAGCAGCACTTAACTTTCAATTCCGCCCGGCGCTGTGGATGCCGCTCTCCTGCCAGGATTTAAACGTCCGTCAGGATATTCAGAAATAAAACGGGGTTTTAACAAGAAGCTATCAAAAACGTAACGCTCAGAAACTACGCGGAAAAGGCCGGGATGAAATATTGCCCCGGCTTCTGGTGCGGCGCGCCCGTAAACTGACGCCATTATTATTTTGTTGCCCCTTAAACCGCAGCGGATTAACGCCTTATTCAGCGATGAGTGAGGGCGGAATTATTACATTCGTAATTAAACGCTAAAGGAAAATAACATGACACAACCCACCCATCTGTTCACGATTGAGAGTCATCAGGACAGAAAAGCCTTCTATTCTCAGTTAAAAGAGCACGGCATTCATGCGAGCGATTTGATGAACATGCTCGCGGCAGGAAACATTCCTGACGTGCTCTACCGGGAATCAGAGATTTTATCTGCACTGGCGATTTTATCGTGCCGGAATACCAACAGCCTGGTGGTGTCCGGCAACGAAGGCGTCGGGAAATCCTGTTTTGTCCGTAATCTTTCCCGTTATCTGTTACAGGTTCAGCCAGACTGTCATCTGGCCGAAATAAATCTGGTGTCGTTGTCAGCAGGTAATACCAGTGCAGCGGAAATGGAAAAGAAACTGGCGCTGGCGACGGAGCTGGCCGCCCGGCATAAAGTGATCCTTTATCTGGACGGCACGCACGCCTTTGCCCATGAAAATGGCCAGCCGTCGCCCGGTATGCAGGTGCTGACGGCGCTTAAGCCGTATCTGATGACGCCGTTCCGCTGCATTATTTCCGCCCCCTGCGAGGCGATGGAACAGCTGAAAAATGACGCTGCGTATAAAAAACGTTTCCGCTTTATGACGCTTTGTTCCCTGAATGACACCCAAAAGAAAAATGTTATTTTAAATCGTTTCGGTAATACGCCTTTCATTGAAGACGCGCTGGCGCAATCCGGCGGTGAATCACGCGAACTGCACCAGTTAATTGAAAACATTGATTATCTGCAGGCTCTTGAGCGCGTTAAATCAAGGCTCGCGTTCACTGAATCCTGATCCGTTCCTGTGCGCATTACCGGCAAATTTTATGGCGGAACGTTACCCGTATCACATTACGCCTTAAGATTTAGCTTACGCCTTAAGTTTGCCTTAAGGTTGTGTCGGTAAGATAGCGGTAACAGGAAAAAGGCGCTTGTTGTCTGATATTCTGCTTACGGGCTGCCACGATGTCGGGTAGCCCGCTTTTTTTCCGTTCTGCGTAATATTCCCTTCCTGTTGATCTCATTCGATAAATCCGTCTCGTTAATCCTGTCCCGCCGTTAATAAAAAAAATTTAATTAAGGCAATGCATAAGACTTTCTGATGCGTTGCCGATAGAGAGCACAGATATCCTGCGTATTTGACGTAGTAGGGGAGAAGATAATGACGAGTAAGCTCTCTGCCGGAAGAAAGCTTAAAACCAAGACCCTGATGCTGTTATCCATTTTTGTGACGATAACCGCCGGGTTTAGCATTACGATGGGTTTATTGCTGTGGCAATCGATGTCGCAGCAGGAATACGTCGCGAAAAAACACCTTCAGCAGATAGCGCAGACGGAAGCCTTACAGGTGAGCCGTCGGCTGGACGCCGCGTTAACTGCTGCGCGTGATGTCGGCATCAGCGCCTGGGCGCTGCATGAATCCGGTCTGAAAGAGCGCAACGGACTGGAGCAGCTGCTGGTCAGCTTCCTGCGCGCCCATGATGATTTTTTATCGATGTCGCTCACCTTTGAGCCTGACGCGTTCGATGCGAACGACGCCGCTTTCGCAGGCCAGGCGGGGCAGGATCCGCACGGGCGCTACGCGCGGTATGTGGATCGCGACAGCGCAGGCAACCCGGCGCTGCATAACCTGGTGGATTATGAAACACCGGGAAGCGGCGATTATTACGTCCTGCCGCGCCAGCGCCAGAAAGATGTCATCATCGAACCCTATATCTATCCGTATAACGGCGTGGATGTGATGCTGACCTCGATTGCCGCGCCCATCGTGCGCGACGGGAAATTCCAGGGCTCGGTCACCGCCGATTTCTCGCTGGAAACCCTGCAGAAGCTGGTGGGCGCTATCAAACCCTGGGATGGCGTCGGTTATGCGCTGTTGCTTTCAGCAGACAATAAAGTGATCTCCGCGCCGGATAAATCAACGGTCGGCAAGCCGTATAAGGGCACCGTGACGGGCCGCGACGTGATCCGCTACGACGATCCGGTGCTCGGCGAACCGGCGTTTATCACCTGGAACACCATTAGCGTTGGCAACAGCGGCACGCCGTGGAAGCTCGCGGTGATAACGCCCGTGAGTGTGGTGATGGCCGAAGCCTGGCAGGGGCTGATTAACGCCATCATTCTGATGGTGCTGAGCATCGCGGTCGTGAGTCTGGTGGTGGCGCTGGTCTTTACCCGCAAAGTGGCGCGTCCGGTCGGCGGCGAACCGCTGGAAGCCTCAGAAATCGCGCTCTCCGTGGCGCACGGCAATCTCAGCAACACGATCCCGGTTCAGCGCGGCGATACCAGCAGTATTTTCTATGCGCTCAGCACCATGCAGTCGCAGTTGCGCGATATCGTGGGCGATATCAGCGACGCCAGCCACTCCGTGCGTGCCGGCAGCAGCGAAATCGCGAGCGGCAATACCGATCTGGCGTCGCGCACCGAAGAGCAGGCGGCGGCGATTGTCGAGACCGCGGCCAGCATGGAAGAGATTTCCGCGACCGTGAAAAACAACGCCGAAAGCGCCTCCCGTGCGATTGTGCTGACGGAAAAAGCGAAAGATATCGCAGGCCAGGGCGAAGCGCTGGTCGATAAAGTCGTGCGCGTAATGTCGCAGGTGGACGAGAGTTCGCAGAAAATCAGCGATATTACCAGCATTATCGACAGCATTGCCTTCCAGACTAACATTCTGGCGCTGAACGCCGCGGTGGAAGCCGCGCGCGCCGGTGAACAGGGGCGCGGCTTTGCGGTGGTGGCCGGTGAAGTGCGCACGCTGGCGAGCCGCAGCGCCAATGCGGCGAAGGAGATTTCGCAGCTGATAACGGAATCGACCGGGCGCGTGGGGCAGGGCGTCTCGCTGGTGAATGAAACCGGCGCCACGATGAAAGAGATCATCGAGGCGGTGACGAGCGTGCATCTGGCGATCAACGAGATCGTCCGGGCGCTCGACGAGCAGACCCGGGGCGTGGATCAGATAAGCGTGGCGGTAAACCAGATGGACAGCGTCACCCAGCAGAACGCCTCGCTGGTGCAGGAAGTCTCTGCGGCGGCGATGTCGCTGGAAGAACAGGCGAAGGCACTGGAGACCGCGCTGGCGTTTTTCAGTACGCGCCAGCAGCTCGCCTGATACACGACGGCGTTCATGGAGAGCCGCATAAGGGTTGCCTTATGCGGCTTTTTTATGCGCGACGGGCGGCAAGCCAGCTGCCGCACGGGAATGTCGACAGGCCGGTTGTCCGGCCTTTTTTAACCGTGCTAACGATCAGTAAGCGGTCACCGAGATCATACAGCCGAAATCCTGAGTGATTCGGTTGATGGTGCCGTCGATTTTCAGGCGCTGCCCATTATTCAGGGAATTCATATCCGGATAACCCCGGACAGAGACGGAATTGCTGCCGACTTTCAGCAGGAACAAATCTTCGCTGATGTAATTATTGTCATGCAGAGACACGATCCCTTCGGTAGTCATGCCCAGCCCGTTAAAGGTCTGGTTCGCGCGACCCGGGTTTTTACTGGCTTCGGCGCAAATCTGGCTGACAGTTTTATCCGTCTTCTGCATCGGCGTTTTCAGCCCTTTATTAAGGCTGGCAAGGCCAGAGTTTAAGGAGCTGAGCCCGTCATTTACCTGGGCGCAGCCAGAGAGAAGCAGGGCAGAAAGCAGTACGGCGTATCCAGTTTTCATATTTGTCACTCTTCGAAACTATATCCCATAAATATCAACCGGATGATAACAGATTCATTACGTTTATGGGGCGGAGTGCCTTTTTTGGTAGGGGCCCGGTGTTTTTGAAGAGCCAGACGCGCCGGTGAGCTGGCGCGCCGGGACAACATTACTGGTTATTACGCTGTTGCGCGCGCAGGAACGCGGGGCGGGCAAACGCGCGGTTGAGATAATCTTCACGCTGCTCACCGAGCGCGATACCGCAGAGCTTCGCCCACAGCAGGGTGTGTGTCATGAAAATATCCGCCAGCGTAAATTCCTCGCCCGCGATCCAGCCCGTGTGGTGCTCCGGTGTCGCCATCGCGACGGCCTGGGTCGCCCCGGCCCGAAAATAATCCAGCAGCGGCGCGACGCGCCGGTCTTCCGGTACAAAAACAAGCTGCCTGAGTAAATTCCATACCGGCGATTCCAGATCCGTTAAGGCGAAACTTATCCAGGAATTCACGACCGCACGGTGCGCCGGGTCAACCGGATACAGCGACGCGCCCGCGTATTTCTCGCAAAGATAGGTGCAGATAGCCAGCGTTTCGCAGATGGCGACCTCGCCATCTACCAGGAACGGCACTTTACCGCGCGGGTGCGGCGACACGACCGTCGGCGTCTCGCACAGAATATCGGCTTTAATGGCGTCGTAATCGACGCCCAGTTCTTCTAACGTCCACAGCACTCTGAGCGAGCGGCTTTTCGGGTAAGTGTAAACCAGCACGGGAGCATCTCCTGTTGGTATGGAAGGGGAAATCATGATGTGCCAGCCGCAGTATGCCCGAACCCGTGCAGGCATTCGACAGGGCGATGACGCGTTGTGTTTTACGGGCGTGGACTAGTTACAACATACATAAAGATAAAACCTGATCGTCCCGGCGGCCGCCAGGCCGTTCTGCAACGCGGGCGCCCCTTCCGTCCACGATGACGGCGTCGGTTTTATTCCTGAACCCACCGGGTGCGCAACCACCCATTGCCAGGCCGCCCGTGCCCGCCCGTAGGGCGGGTAAACCTGATTCGCTTTAATGTATGTTGTAACTACACCGCCAGTGCGGCCCTTTCAGGCCCGCAGGCCGGAGATACGGCCAGACTGCGTCTGCCCCACTCCGAAGGTGTAGAAAAACGCCGGTTTCGCTTCAGGGCAGGCTTCGCAGGGTAAAGGGGCCGTGATTTCCGGACGCCCCCTGCGCTTTTGCCTGAGCGGCACCGTCTCCCGGCGCAGCGGTAGCGCCACTTCAGAGAGATGCGATTTACACCGTTATGGCGCTTATCCATTTGCACACAAAGGGTAGGTCTTTATATAAATATCTTTAATGTTTTTGGAATCAGCGGCATACGAAAAACTGTGCTGTGCGACCTAACTTTTGGTCAGGAAGCTGCCGATACCCGTTGTGCTGGTTTGCGTTAAGCGCTGGCTTAATTCGGTTACAGGATGCATTCGAGGAAATTATCCATGTCCATTACACAACGGCTTATGCTGACGTTTTCATTACTTTCAGCTGCCCTGATAACGATGGTGATTGTGGCGGTTGTGGTGGTCAGCAACTTCCAGTCCCGCTTTCAGTACGTCCAGGAAAACACACTCCCGTCGGTGCTTGATATCGGCAAGATGGTCGACGGCAGCAATACCCTGGTTATCTGGCTCTATCGCCACCAGACCGCCACCGACGCGGCGCGTCAGGCGGAGGTCGAAAAAGAGATTGATGCGGTGATTAACCGAATCAATACGCAGAACCAGTACTATATGCAGCATGAGATTTCCAGCGATGAAGATCGTCGCATCAATGAAAATGCCTCATCGGTCATCCAGATGGTTCAGGCCCGGTTACCGGCTTTCCTTGAAAGCTCACGCGCGCATAACAGTGCAGCGGCGCTCGCGGCCTTACGCGATGAGAACGGCATCGGCGGCGCGGCGCGTGAACTGATAGCCCTGTACCAAAAACAACTTAAAGTTAACGAAGATGTCGGCAAAACGCTGCGCCAGGAAAACGACCGCTCTTACAGCCTGACGCTCTGGGGCCTGATTAGCTCCTCGGTCGCCGTTATCGCTATCCTGGGCTTCTTTACCCTCAAAACCATTTTCTCGATTCGTAACCAGCTGAACGGCATGCGCCATACGCTGGAAATGGCAAGCGAGCGCGTGGATCTGACGCTGCGCGCCGACGATTCGCGCAGTGATGAAATCGGGCTGACGGCCAAAGCGTATAACGCGCTGGCGGCGAATGTCGCCTCGTCGCTTGCCGCGGTGGAAGCTTCAGCGCAGTCGGTGAGCTCGGCATCCGGGCAGATTTCAGCCGGTAACGAAGATCTCTCTTCCCGCACGGAAGAACAGGCCGCTTCGCTGGAGCAGACCGCAGCCAGCATGTCTGAGCTGAGCGAAACCGTGCGCCAGACGGCCGAAAACACCCAGCTTGCAAGCCAGCTTGCGAAAAACGCCCGCGATATCTCTGAAGACAGCCAGTCGCGCGTCAACACCATGCTGAACACGATGGGCAGCATTCGTGAAAGCTCGGCGAAAATTACTGACATCATCGCGCTTATCGAAGGCATCGCCTTCCAGACCAATATCCTCGCGCTTAACGCGGCAGTGGAAGCAGCGCGCGCGGGCGAGCAGGGCAGAGGCTTTGCGGTCGTGGCAGGCGAGGTGAGAACGCTGGCGCAGCGCTCATCATCGTCCGCACGCGAAATCAAAGAGCTTATCGAGAACTCGATGCAGTTCGTCGAGGCGGGCTCGACCCAGGCGGAAGGCGTTGGCCAGAACATTGGCAAAATGACCGATGCCGTGCGTCAGGTAACCGACATCGTCGATGAAATCTCGGTGGCCGCGCAGGAACAGGCGCAGGGCATTAATCAGGTGCATCTGGCGGTCAACCAGATGGACGATGTGACCCAGCAGAACGCCGCGCTGGTTCAGCAGGCGTCGGCGGCCTCGCAGTCTCTGATGGAGCAGGCCGCGTCGCTGAATCAGCTGGTGGGCGCGTTTACTATCGCGGCGAAGGGCAAAAGCACCGCGCGCAATACGGCCGCCCCGGTGACCCCTATCAAAACGCTGCGTCCGGTGCCTGCCGCCGCGGCCGTTTCGGAAAACGACTGGCAGAGCTTCTGATGCCTGTGAAGGCGCGCCTGGGAAAAAAGCACCGCGCCGCCTTCACCATTAACGCCACGCCCGCTGCGCGCCATCCTGCCGCATCGGGCGTTTTTACTGGCGTGCGGTCAACGCGTTACCGGTCATCGAGCGTATGATCGACCACAATCCCCAGCGTCCTGCGGATCACCTCTCCCGTCGCCACATCTTTCGTGCCATCGAGTTCGACAATCAGTTGCTGAATGATAGTTTTATGCGTCAGCACAGCCCCGTCCGTCGACATACTTTTGACGATCCGTCCCAGCAGCGCGGCCTCCTGCGCCAGTCTTTCACCGGCACGGAGAAAATAGTCGCTGAGCGCAGTGTCAGGCAACGCGACCGGAATTGCAGTTTCAGATCTAATCGGGCTCATGGATAGTGCCTTCATGGTTAACAAACATGCTGTGTGGCATCAGTTCGCTACCGATGCGTGAAGGTTGTGCGTCAAAAGAAACCGCTGACTGCTGCACCGCCATTCTGAGGTCAGAACACCGGAGCAGAAAGACGCCCGGCACCTCAATAATGTGAAGTGAGAAATCTGTAATGAATAATTATGCGCTGCCAGACGTATACCAGGTAAATCTGTCGGGAGTGCTCCATCATGAATCGTCTTACGCTCGCTGTCACGCTGACTTTGATGTTTTTTTCATCATATATCCTTGCCGCCCCGGTGTCGTACACCATCCTGCCGTCGCGTACCACCGTCGCGCTCTCGTGGCAGGCTTTTGGCGGACTGTCGCAGGCGCAGATCCACGGCGCCAGCGGCAAAGTCACGCTTGATAGCGACAACCCTAAAAACAGTTATGTGAACGTCGTTATCCCGGTGTCATCGCTCACCGCGTCGAACGACTTACTGACGTATCAGATGAAAGGCCCGCTGTTCTTCGAGGCGTCCCGCTTTCGTGAAATTACGTTCAACAGCGACGGCATGACCGATGCCGGCAACGGGCATCTTCGCGTGTCGGGTACGCTGGTGGTGAAAGGTATCCGCCACCCGGTGACGCTGGATGTCGATACCGACAGCGCGGCATTCCTGCCGGTCACCCGCGCGCCGTTAGCACTGCACGCCTCTACGGCCATTTCCCGCTCCGCCTTTGATATGGGCGGCTTCACGGCGTTTGTCGATGACCGCGTACAGATTGACATCGCCATCGCGGCAACGCCCTGATAAGCCGACTCAGCGCGGCGGCGCGAGCAGATGGGTAAACTGACGCGCTGTTTTCTCGAGCAGCGCGGCCGGGTTCCGCCCGATAAAAACGAACTGATAACCGTGGCGACGCCACCACACCAGATTCATACCGTGACGCCGCTCTGACGCGATCGCCGTGTCGCCCGGTTTGTCTTCACGGGAGATACAGAGCGCCATCGGGCCATATTGCGCATGCAGCCAGGCTATCTGGGCGATGGGCTGGGCGTCGTAGCGCAACATGCGCACCATTTTAAGTTCGGCGTCCTGCAGCATCAGCTGCGCGGCCTCGACAGGCAGGCTGAGATCCTGCGCGGCGCGTTGCAGACCCCGCGCCAGCGCGGCGGGCGACGTGTCGGCATCCAGTAGCGTTTCGGCGCTGTAGAGCGACATATACTGCGCCTCGAGGTCACGAATTTTCTCACTGCCGTCAGGCAGCGTCGCGGCAGGACCGAGCCAGTAGCCGAACCCGGCGCCGAGCGTCAGAAACCCCACCGAGGCGGCAATCAGCGCGCGACGGCTGACGCCAGAAGCGCGAGGTTGCCGGGGCGTTGGGGCGGTCACCGCCTCCAGACGTTGCTGCATGCGTGAGAGCGGCGCGTCATCCAGCAGCGGCGCGAACGCCTGGCGGATGGCGTCGGTGTTGACCGACAGTTCCGCGACGCGCCCGGCAAGCGCGGCGTCCTGCGCCATCTGCGCCTGAAAGCGCTGCGCGTCGGCGTCGTTCATTTCGCCGTCGAGCCAGGCGACAATCGCCTCATCGCTCCAGGGCGGGGTAAAAGTTGCAGATTTCACACGCGTTTCTCCTGCGCGACAGCGGGCGCGGCCAGCATCCGGGACAGGCTGGCACGCGCCGTCGCCAGCCGGCTCAGCACGGTGCCGACGGGCACAGACAGCGTCTGCGCCGCCTCCTGACAGGTAAACCCTTCGACATACACCAGAAATACGGTATTGCGCTGCGCCTCCGGCAGCGCGCTGACGTGGCGCATCACTTTCTGAAAGTGCAGGCGCGTCTCATCCTGAGACTGCGTATCGGGCGCGGTAAGTTCATCGCTGTCGATAAACCCCTGTCCCTGACGCACACGGCGCGCGCGCAGATCCGACACCCACAGGGAGTGCAGGATAGCGAACAGCCAGCTGTCGATACGGGTACCGGGCAGGTACTGCGCGCTTTTTTCGAGCGCGCGCAAACAGGTCGCCTGTACCAGCTCCTCCGCGACATCGCGGTTACGTGAAAGCACCAGCCCGTAACGCCACAGACGGCTCAGATGGGCGGTGAGTTGCTGGTGTACATCACTGGTGGTGATTTTTTCTTTCCTCAGCGCAAACAGTCATTTTCTCTGCCCGCCGGTGGTGGCGCGGCCCGGCATCATACGCCGTAAGGTATCGTCTTTCAGCAGGTAATGGTGCACGAGGGCGGCAAGCGCATGGACGAAAACCAGCGCGATAATGGCCCAGGCGACCGCGTTATGCCACTCGCCAAAGTCATGCCGCAGCGCAGGGCTTACCTCGACCCAGCCGGAGAGATCCACCAGCCCGAAAAAGGTAAAGGGCTCGTGCTGGGCCCAGCGGAACAGAAAGCCCAGCACGATTTGTGCGGCTAACAGCCCGTACAGCGCGGCATGAACGCTACCGGCGAGAAGCCGCGTCGCAGGCGATCCCGCCGGTGCGGGCATCGCGCGCGAGGGCGAGCGTCTGCCGGTGAAGCGCCACGCCAGCCGTACCACGACGATAAGCGTCAGTAAAATCCCACAGGAAATATGCACGGCCTGCAGGCCTTTGCGCAGCGGCGTGCCGCGTTCAAGCCATTCCCAGACGTGCGCGCTGGCAAAAAGAAAAATAACGCAGGCCGCCGTAAGCCAGTGCAGCGAGAGCGTCAAACTATCGTAACGTTTACGCGTTACAGGAAGGTGCAGTTCAGCCATGATTCGTTCCGTCAGTCAGTGATTGACGGGTTAACGCGGCAACGGTGGTTTCTATTCGAAAAAAATTATTTTTTTCACCCCACGCGATCACGCGGGGTGCGGCAGGCTCAGAATGAGCGTTTATACGCTTAAAAGATTATCTGTTTAAGTCACTTCTTAGATTCAGGTGTTTATCGTTTCAGCCATGTGCGTTAAGGTGACTTAAGTAAGAACTTAACCGCATGAGGGTCGTATCTTGCCCTTGAATCGACAGGGAAAATAGCCAGATGAAGATAATCCTGATGCGCCATGGCAGGCCGTTGTTATCCCAAACGGGCGCGCTAAAAGCGTCTGATATGCGCGGCTGGATCGCGGATTACGATCGTGCGGATATTGGCAGCGACGCCCCGCCAGCAGCAAGTCGTGAACTGGCGGAACACGCCAGTGTGGTTATCAGCAGCGATTTATCCCGAGCCCTCTCCTCCCTGGCGGCGCTCGGTCGTCAACCTGCGCAAACCGATGCGTTATACCGTGAGGCGCATTTACCGGTCTTTCGTCTGGGCGGCCTGCGTTTGTCCCCGTTCACCTGGGCTGCGATTTTTCGTGGGTTATGGCTGTGCGGAATAGCGGGCGAGGTGGAACCACTGCGTGAGGCAAAGCGGCGCGCCATGGACGCCGCGGACAGCCTGATCAGGCTGTCATCAACGACTGACGATACGGTATTGCTGATGGGGCATGGCATTATGAACCGGCTTATTGCCGGCGCGCTGCGGGCAAAAGGCTGGCGAGAAACAGACAAACCCGGCAAGGGCTACTGGAGCGCGGGCGTATATCAGTCGCCCGGCTGACTGCGCGTCAGTAAGAGCTCATCACCTGGAAACGTTTATAAGAGCTGTACATCGCATAGCGGCCGATGCCGGGCACAGGAAAATGACCATACCAGGGGCTCAGCTGCCACTACGCGGTGAAATCACTGGTTTGCGCGACAGCATCAAGATAAATGGCGGAGACAAGCCCTGTGCGGTTAGCGCCGTGATCGCAGTGGATCAGAATCGGCCGCGCGGCTCACACGCGTACCATGCCGCGCTGGCGTTAGCGATATAGCGCCTGGACAGGCGCTGCTGCACAATGCCGCCTTCTGATAACATGTCCTCAACGTTAATGGCCCGGAGGTAGCAGCATGACCGTACAACACATCGTGATCATCGGCGCATCACGCGGTATTGGCCGCGGACTGGCAGAGGCCTTTGCCAGCGCCGGGGCGAACGTCATCGCCACGGTACGTCGCGAGAAGGGTAATGAGGACGCACACCCGCGCATCAGCACGCAAGTCGTTGATATGACGGATCCCGACAGCTGCGCGCGTCTTCAGGAGGCGCTCAGCACGGTGACCATCGACGCGCTGGTGGTCAATGCCGGGGTATTCGGGCCCGATCATCAGAGTGTGTCGCAAGTGACGGAAGAAGAGATCGCCTCGCTGTTTATGACCAATGCCGTCGCGCCGGTGCGTCTGGCGCAAGCGTTACTGCCACAGGTACGCGAGGGCGGCGTCATCGCGTTTATGTCATCCGCCACGGCGAGTTTCACCCATAACGACACCGGCGATATGGCGCTCTACCGCGCCAGTAAAAGCGCGCTGAACTCGCTGGCGCGCTCCTTCGCCGTGACGAAAGCGCTGCCCGCCAAACGCGGCGTGCTGTTGCTTCATCCCGGCTGGGTGCAGACCGACATGGGCGGGCAGCGCGCGCCGGTGACGGTCGCAGAGAGCGCCGCCGGGCTGCAAAACGTCATCAACGCCGCGCTCGATAACCCGCAATGCCGGTTTATCGACTACCAGGGGCAGGAGATTGCGCCGTAGGGGAAACGGGCTAACGTCCGGGAGCCCTTCAGGCTTTCCTGGCACCTCGGGGCGGCGAAAGCGATATCAGTTGACCGGCGATTTCCTCATCAAATGGCCGGTCGTGGCGACTCAGGCTTGAGAGCAAATCCTCCTGCCTCGGCTGGCCGAATGCCAGTCGGTACAATGCCAGCCCCTGTTTAAGCCGTTTGAGCTTGCCCACTTCGCGACTGTAAGGCAGCAATGGTATGCGACGCTCGACCCGTGCCGGGCCATTTTCAAAAATCCAGAACGGCACCAGATCTGACTGCGCTTGCGGCTTGTCCTGCGCTGCCAGCAAGAAGAGCCGCTGCCAGGGGTCGCCGTCCTTAAACCCTTTCAGGCTGGCGAGACCATAACAGTGCGCGACATTTTTTCTTACCGCATGCCCCTTGTAGCGATGCACGCGCCCTTCGCGCTGCTCCAGATCGACCGGATTCGCCGGTAAGTTCCAGTGCATGACGGCGTGGCACCAGGTATGAAAGTCCAGGCCTTCCTGACCTATTGATGTAGAAGCCAGCACAAACGGGCGAAACGGTGAGTTAAACGCATCGCGAACTCCTTCAGCACGCACCAGCGCGCTGTTGTGATCGTCGTGGATTTCACCAAAACGCAGCGCAAAACGACAGCGGGTCGAAAATTCGATACGTCTGAAAGCATCGCCTGAGGCCTCAAGCGCATCCAGCTGAATGCGGGAGGTGCGCAGCGACAGTACGGCATTGATCTGTGTAGCAATACTGTTTGCCTTGTCCTCCCCGGTGAACTCCTGAAGACCGGGTGCTTCACTAAGCGAATGCACATATTCATCCAGCATGGATTGCAGGTTGCCGTCGAGGCTATATTTCAGCGTCAGGCGCCAGTAGGTTTCCTCGCTTGCGCCGCGCAACATAGCGATCGTTTCCGGCATATTGAAAAGCGTTCTGAACCCGGCAGCGATTTTTGCCGCCCCTGAGAGCAAAGCCTCGTTATCGAATGGGGTTTGCGGGCACTGACGTTTCAGCGCGCGCAGCGCGCAGGTCCCAGGCCCGGCCAGCGCCAGCAGGGCCAGTACCAGTGCGAGATCGTCAGGCTGTGGCCCCAGGGTTATCTGCCCTTCGGCGGCTGCCGCCAGCTGTTCAAGATGCGCAGTGAAATGCGTCTCGTCTTCGTCGTCAGCAGACGAGAGCGACCGCCAGCCGTGCGGAGCTTTACACCAGGTGACAAGCCCGCTCTCAGCATCCAGAAGCGCGGGCGCCGCCCAGTACCAGCGCGGATCGGGTTTCCCTTGCTCGACCCCAGGCGGCAGCTTGCTTATCAACGTTGCACAAAGGGTTCGCGCCTTCTCCAGCATGCTATCAACGTCAGGCAGGCTGCTTTCGTCAGCGCAGGCAAGAGCGAGCGGGTCAACGGCCGCGGCGAGTGCGGGAGAGGGCATCATCCAGGCCATGACTGCCATACCGGTCAGACGTTCATCCGCACCGCTTCTGGCAAACCGCAAAAGAGGCTTAACCTTTTGATAAAGTTCGTTATGTGTTACCGGTGAATTCTCTGTCATGCGGCGTTCGGCCTCATAAGAACCGATGGCCGCGATAGCATCCGGAACCGCATTCCAGCACGAGAAAACCAGCGTCTTGGTCAACTCGCTTTTCCCCTCCCATACTCCGCCAGAGCGGTAATAAGGCAGCGAGGGCGGCATCCATAATAACTGCCAGAGCCCTTTATCAAGGGTATCTTCAAAGAGCCTGCGCATGCGCGGGTTACCCGGCTCAAGCTCCTGATAATCATTGAGCTGCTGTGGCGTCAGCCACTGGTCATCAGCTGCCATCAGCGCCGCGCGCAACGCTTGTGGGGGCGCATTGAGCAGCGGATCCAGCTTGTTACGCAACTCATAGCGTTTGAGAAAATTAAGCAAGCGAGGCGCCGATTTCCAGTATTCAACCAGATCGCCCGCCTCCACGCAGGCGGCTACCGCATCGACGGCAGCCATGTGGCGGAGATCGGCCGGATGCAGCGGCGCCATTCTGGCGACCTCAACCAACATTGAGTTGTGGTCACGCGTGTTCAAAACCCGCTCAGTGCGGCACATCACCTGGAGCAGCGCCTCTTCGAGCGCCGCTTTTTGCCCCTCCGGCGCACCGCTGTGAAGGGCCGCCCGATGCGCCGACAGCAGATTTTTCACGTTCTCTACTCGCGCCGGGTCGCGAAGCAAAAATGTCAGCGTGCGGAGAAAATCCGGGTAGTGATCGTCTGCGTCCGTTTCGCTATCCAGCGTAAACATTTTATAGGGCGTAGCGGAAAGCAGCAGGACGCGCACTTCAGGTTGTGCGAACAGCGCCGTGGCAAGAACCGCCGTATCATCGTCACTGTCAAGCAGGTGGCGAAAGCGCTGGAACTCATCAAGGATCACCAGATCGGGTTTTAGCGCGCGAAGACAAACCGAAGCGAGCTTTTGGCGTAGCTTGCCGATAAGGTCGATGCGCAGCCGGGTGTCGTCAGGATGGATCCTGTCGCGGTAACGCATGAAGCGTTCGCAACACTGCTTGAGTTGCGCATACAGGTCACCGTCATCCAGCACTTCCCGGCGAAATGCCTTACAAAGACCGTCATCCAGCGCATCCGCCTTTAACCCTTTAGCGAGCGCGCGCCATCGCGCTTTACCCATTCGCGCCTGAAGCAGATTCAACAGCCCGTTACGCAGTTGCGCGCGCCGCTCGCCCTGGCCCAGCGGCAGATCGTATAAAATCCGGTACAGAATGGCGCGCTCTTCGGCATGCCCTTCCCGGCTGATGGTGTGGTCGAAGGTTGTGCCCGACGTCAGGCTAATGAAATTCACGTTGTTGTTGCGAAGCGCCTTGACCTGTTTCGGCAGATAGGTAAGCCGTGTGGCAATAGAAAAACTTCCCGAACCGCTGATATTAAGCCGCTGGGTGTTCTGGGCCGCAATGGCGGCGCTGGAGCAGATGTAGATAATATCGACCCGCGCGTGGCTGTCCTGCAGATGCTCCAGCGTTCTGGCGATGACGCCGCGCGCAATCAGGGTCTTGCCAAGTCCAACTTCATCGGCGACCAGAAACCGCGAGGTTGGGGCGTCGCCGAACAGCCGCTCAAAAACATAATCGACAGTATTGCGCTGAAAATCTTTCAGGCCAGCCAGCGCGGACGTGGCGGAAAATCGGTTATCTGTCATCGGCTGCCTCTTTCATTGCGGTTTCAAATACGGTCCAGAGCGTGAGGAAGTCATCCGGGATCACCGCCGTCGGGTTGTCCTGCCTCAGTTCACGTACCAGTTTGCCGATCGCGTGCAGACGATCAGGGTAACGGCTCCAGGCGCGCGTCAGTTCTTCAAGCAGCGGAAATTCTTCACCGCTGGCAAGGCGGGCCAGCCATCCGGCAACGGCGCAGCGCTGCGCGGACAACATAAAAGCGGTATCTTCATTACCCAGCAACAACAGCAGATATCGCAAAAAGCCATCATGGTTATTAATCACGCTTTGCAGAATGGCGGCGTTACGCGCCTCGGGAATACCGGCTACGGACAGATTGAGCACAAACCGGACGCTAAGCGCCGGCTGCGCGGTAGTGATTTCAAAAGCGACCAGGCCAGTGACGGCGCGCAAAGAAAAAGCGCCGAGAGAAAAGGGGCCTTCAGCACCGTTCGTCGGCAGAGATAGCGCCTGCTCAGAAAAAACCGTGACCGGCCAGGCCCGCAGCGACGCGATCCGCTCCAGCACAGGAAGCTTGCCTTGAAGCGCTAACCGCCACAGGGCTTCATCATCCGTGGGTTCGCAGGCCAACGAGAGCGGCAGCGCCGCAAGGCAAGCGCGGGCGCATTCCAGCGCTTCGCTGGCAGCCAAACCTTCAGCATCGGCGGGCGGCAATTCTTCAGGCTGAAAATCGACAAGATATTCACCCAGCCCTTCCTCGCCAAGCAGCTGGTCGATTCCCCCGACGTCACGCAGCCGGCCCTTGAGTTCGACAAGAAATTCAATATTTTTCGCCGCGTTAAGCGCCGCGTTGGTGGCATTCGCAGAGCCAACGACCAGATGCGTGAAGCGGGAATAGTATTGCGTTTCAAAAAGATAGGCTTTGGCATGAAGACCACTTGCCAGACGAGCCGACGCGGTTTCCGACATGCGCTCCTCGCCATCGTCAGTTTCTGCGGCGTCGTCTAAATGCAGTGTCTGCGCAAACAGGCCGAGCGTTTCAGGTTTAAGCGCCGCCAGCGCCTCAGGACGCGAAATCAGCGCGCTGGCACAACGGGTTGTGTTCGCCAGATCCTGTAATGCATCATCCGAGCAAAAGGGTGAAATGACTGCCATGCGTAATGAATCGGGCGGCGTCCAGCGAAACGCTTTTACACCCGGCAGATAAAAGGCCAGTTCCCCGAAGCCGGCAGGCAGTTCCCACTCAACGCGATAAAGCTCATCGGCAAAGCGTTGTGCCTGCGTGATTTTTCCCGCCCCGATATCTCTGCTTGCAAGCTGAGGAAGCAGGCGCAGCAGATGCGCGAGCGGTTTATTAGCAGGCTGTTTTTTTCGCCCCACGGCGCCTTCAAGCTGCAAAGAGAGATCCCAGGAGCGATCGTTTGTCATGTTGCGCGTCAGCACCATAAGACGATAAAACCCCCTGTCCTGCTCAGGGCTGATAAACCGCAGCGCCCAGATTTTAGGGTGGAAAACGCCACCGCCTGGCGCCGAGACTTCAGTAATCATCGGCTCCAGAAAGCTGACCAGAGGGTTAGGGCGCATACTTTCTGGCAACAGGATCCGACCTCGCTGCACATATACCGTGATTCGGTCTGAATAGCGTCGCAACGCTTCAAGCACGGCCAGCGGGTCAGGTTCTGAAACGTCATCGGCCGCCAGCAGGGCAAGATATACGGGCGCCTCCAGCAGACAGGCAGGGTCCAGTGAAAAGGTGGTCGCTATTGCTTCATCGAAAATCATACCGGGCGGCGGCGTCAATGCCGACGTGTACAGGCTGCGGGCATTCGGGTTCAGCATACGTCCTCCCGGTTCATGCCCTGGTGCAAATCGTTAAGCAAACCACGCACGGTATGCCAGCGAAAAGCGAGCCGTCCTGTGCCTGAGTAACCGCGCCATTGCTCACGCGCACGCGAGCTCGCAAAGCGCGAGCGGGGGCCTTTCAGCTTTCTCTCCCGGTTTTCGATTAACGCGCGGGCGTCTTTATTCTGAAGCACGTCGGGCGAGCGGCAAATATGGTTTACCCACTGTTCGACGAAACGGCGCGTCTGCGGCGTTATCGTATGGTCGTCACGGTGCGTCAGCGTCCAGAACTGGTTGAGTGACCAGTTCTGAATATCCACCAGTGGCAGGCTGTCGCGCCAGTCGGCAAAGCTTGCACAATGCACATCGATAAGCGCCTCACGGTTAGCCTTTTCGGCAAGCTGAACGTTATACAACAGCGCCGCGCCATACATCACCTCCGAGAAAAGCCGGGCATGATGCAACAATGTCTGGTGCGCGGCGGGAAAACGCGCGAAATCCGGGTGTGCCCAGGGAAAGGCACTTTCCTGCTCGCCGCCCTGCAATGCCAGAAACGCCAGCAGACTGTCAGGGCAGGCAAGCTGTAAACGGTCGCGTATGAATTCCGCCTCATCACGCGTGAGGGCGAAGGTGACGTCATCAGGAAAACCTGCGGGTCTGTCGGGTAAGCGCGGGTGCCAGTTGAGGACACTTTCCAGACCGTTGTCGGCATCATCGTTGCGCGCTCTCGCCTGGCTTTGTTGATCGTTTAACCGGCCACGTAGCCGGTACGTTTCTTCGATACGCTGATGATATTGCTCCTGCGAAAACGGCGAAAGGCGGATGTGCCAGGCACCCAACCCGGCCCAGTAGACCGAGCTCGGCAGACGTTTAAGGCCTGCGCCCGCCGTTTTCCCGAACATCCCCTTATGATCGTCGGCCAGTTTGAGGCGCGCCACGAGCGCTCTTTCTGCTTTATCCGCCTCTTTAGCAAACTGCGCAGCGGGTATTTTGCGCTCTTCCAGACTGCGGTAAATCCAGGGAACAAAAAGCATGTAACGCAGCCGCGTCTGGATAGTACTGGTGCCGGGAAACAGCCTATCCGCCAGGCTGTCCCTTACCGCGCCAATGCCGAGTTCATCACGGCTCTCTTTTTCCTGAAAATGTGCGAGGATGCGAAGGGTACGCTCACGCGCCTGCGCGTCGCGGTCGATCCATGTGAGTGCTGAAACCATACCTGTCCCTGGTGTTTATGTGGGTAAATTTACCCCGCCGAGCATAACACTTTATCGAACAAAACCAGGATAAATCTCAGGGTATCTGAACACTCAAAGCCGAATTTTGCTGGCCGCGCGGCGCAGGCGGGCGTCGCCGCGGCGGTCATATTTTTGCGTGGTGGTGACGCTCGCGTGGCCCATCGCGTCGCGCACGGTAAGCAGATCTTCGCCGTTATCCAGCATCATGGAGGCGAACGTGCGGCGAAGATCGTGCGGCGCGCAGTCGTCTATCGCACATTCCGTCCGCCGCTGGCCGAGAATATGATAAACCGCCTGCGGGGTCAGGCGCTCAGACGTGACATCGTCACCGGCGCGAATGCGGGTGAACAGCGGACCGGGGCGATCGCCTCGCACGGTGTCGGTCCAGCATTGCAGGCGCTGCCAGACGGCGTCCGGCATAAACGCCAGCCGCTCTTTATTGCCTTTGCCGAGCACGCGTAACGCCTGGTCCGTCGCAAGAATACTCTCGTAATCGAGCCCAACCACTTCCGAGCGTCGCAGTCCGCAGCCGAGCATGACCGCCAGCATAGCGGCGTCGCGCGGGCCTTTGCAGCTTCTATCCTGCTCGCAGCGAGCAAACAGCGCGCGCACTTCGTCCGTCGAGAGCGCGCGGCCACGCGTGAGTCGGCTGCCGCGCACGGCGCGCACGGCCAGGATCTGCTGGTAGCTGTCGGTATCCATCAGCTTCATCATCCAGGCTTCGCGGGCGGTGCCTTTGAGCGCCGAGAGATAGGTATTGATGGTCGCGGGGGCGCGCCCCGACGCCGAGAGCATCTCCAGCAACCCCTGTATATGATGACGCCGCAGGCTGCCCCACGGGCAGTGCTGCAACGTCTTTGCGCCGAGCATTCCGGCGACAATCTGTAAAAACGAGCGCATCGTCTGGCGGCTGGTCGCCGAAGGCAGGCTGATGAGGTAGGCCATCGCCGGATTGAGCGTGCGCGCCTGCCCGCCGATAGCAAGCGCGTCGCCGGTCTCCCGTGCCAGCGGGCCAGGCAACAGATTGTCCTCATACAGTTCAGTCATGCACACCCCAGAAGGAAAGCGAAAAAGGTGAGAGCGTCTCGTAAAAAGTAGCGAGATTATCCCCCGCGCGTTGCGTAGCGGTAAAGCTACTTTTTCAAAGGTACATTTTAATAAGTAGCAAAATTTTGGCAGCGCAGCGGGAGGAGAAGAGGCGCAACCGGCGAAACAGCCGACATCGGATTTTACTATGACGCGCGGGCGCTGCGCCCGTGGTAGCGTGTAACGGCAGGCGGATTTTTCACCGCTGCGGCACGCCCCTTCTTAATGACGTTTTGATTCGCCCGGCGCGGGTAACGCGCGATGGGATACTTTTCGCGGCGTAAAATATTATTAAACGCAGGCTAAACAAAGCGGCGTTTAATAAAGATGCATCTGTAATATATTTTCATGTATGATATACAGTCAGAATTAAAATAGTCATATCATCAGGAAGGTTATAGTCAAAATGACCGTAGCATTGATCGTCTTTTTAGTCGTTATTATCGCCTATGCATTTTATAAGCATACCGCGATGGTAAAATCACGCACGCTGCCATCGCGCGGCGGAAAGCGTCGATAAGCATTCCCTGCTCACACTCTCCGGAAGCGTTCTCAGGGCCGAGAACGCTTCCGCTCTCATGAAAAACCCCTTTTTATTTCAATCCGTTAAGCGAACAAATTTTAGCCGCATTGTCTAAATAGCTAACTGCTTTTATCTGCATCACTTTTATTCCCGTTATTTAAAACGCAGTTTTATCCTTTATTGAAATGGATATTTGACCCTCTTATTTAAGCAAATATGGAGATATTGTCAGGGAAGTATCAATAAATGTAAGCGCTTTGACGGTGACTAAAATAATGAAAAAAGACGCATTAAAGTATGAGACCGGTTACAGAAACCAAGAAAATTCTTAAGCGTTGCTTATATTATTTTTGTGTCTTTTTGAGCGGCGGATAAAAAATACCCTGGCCATGACGAAAAAACGGCGGCAGGCCGATGAGCCCGACGCCGTCACTGCGCTTTAGCGGAGGGATGCGCCATTGCTGGCGATCACCGCTTTATACCAGGCAAAGCTTTTCTTGCGACGACGGGCGAGCGTGCCGCTGCCGTCATCGTGGCGGTCGACATAGATAAAGCCGTAACGCTTGGAGAGCTCCGCTTTTGACGCGCTGACCAGATCAATCGGCCCCCAGCTGGTGTAGCCCATCACCTCCACGCCATCGTCAATCGCCTCGCGGACCTGCACCAGATGATCGTTAAGATAATCGATGCGGTAGTCGTCATTGATGCTGCCGTCGGCCTCCACGCGGTCTTTCGCGCCCAGCCCATTTTCAACGATAAACAGCGGCTTCTGATAGCGATCCCACAGCACGTTAAGCAGCGTGCGCAGTCCCACCGGGTCGATTTGCCATCCCCACTCAGAGCTTTGCAGATGCGGGTTCGGCACCATATTCAGAATGTTGCCGCGCGCCTGCTGATTCAGCGCCTCATCGGTGGTGACGCAGCCGGTCATGTAGTAGCTGAAGGAGATAAAATCGACGGTAGAGCGCAGCGCTGCGCGATCCTCTTCGGTAATGTTCAGAGTGATATGGTTGTCGCGGAACCAGCGCAGCATGTAGCCTGGGTAAGCGCCGCGGCACTGGACATCGCCGAAGAACTGCCAGGTGCGGTTCTCCTGGAGCGCGGCGAAGACGTCGTCGGGTTTGCAGCTGAGCGGGTACATCAGGCCGCCGAGCAGCATGTTGCCGATTTTCGCATCCGGGATTATCTCGTGACACGCCTTCACCGCCAGCGCGCTCGCCACCAGCTGATGATGGATAGCCTGATAAATCTGCGCCTGCGAACTGTCCTCCGGCAGGCCGACGCCGGTCATCGGCGCATGCAGCGACATATTAATTTCGTTAAAGGTCAGCCACCGTTTGACCTTGTGCTGATAACGGGTAAACACGGTGCGCGCATAGCGCTCAAAAAAGGCTATCGTCTCGCGGTTACCCCAGCCGCCGTACTGCGTGACCAGCCCCCAGGGCATCTCATAATGTGACAACGTCACAAGTGGCGTGATGTTATGCGCCGCCAGCTCGTCAAACAGCCTGTCGTAGAAGGCGAGGCCCGCGTTGTTGGGTTCGCGCTCGTCGCCGTTGGGAAAGATGCGCGTCCAGGCGATGGAAACGCGCAGGCAACTGAACCCCATTTCGGCAAACAGCGCGATATCTTCCGGGTAGCGGTGATAGAAATCGATCGCCACATCTTTAATGCCGCTGTCGCCGGGCACGCGCTCCACCACCGGGCCTAAGATGCCTTGAGGCTGGACGTCAGACGTCGACAGGCCTTTACCGGCCGTCAGGTACGCGCCTTCGACCTGGTTTGCGGCGATAGCGCCGCCCCATAAAAAGCCGTCAGGGAAAGTTTTCATGATGTTCTCCTTTGATTAAGCCGGTTCAGCGGTCAGCAGCGGCATACCGGCGGTGATGGCCGTCGCCGCGACCGTAGTGACCGTGCGATAGCTGTCACTGTTGCTGATAATAATCGGGGTGGTTAAATCATAGCCTGCATCAATGATGGCCTGCCGATCGAACTCAATCAGCACGTCGCCGGGCTGCACGCGATCCCCCACGCTGACGCGTGCGGTAAACCGCTGGCCGTCAAGCTTCACGGTGTCGATACCGACATGGATCAGGAGCTCCATACCATTGTCGCCCTGCAGGCCAATGGCGTGACGCGTCGCGAACAGCGACGCCACGACGCCCGCAAACGGGGCGCGCACCTGGTTGTCGGAAGGAATGATGGCCGCGCCCTGGCCCAGCAGGCCGCTTGCGAAGGTCGGGTCCGGGACGTTTTCCAGCGCCAGCACGGTGCCGCTCAGCGGTGCCAGGGCCGCGTTCTCCGGCACAGGTTGCGGGGCGCGGGCGGCGGTGTTCTCGCGGGGCGGCAGCCCGGCGACAAGCGTTAAGCCGCAGGCAAGCACCAGCGCCACCAGCGTGCCGAGCACGCCGCCCCAGAGCGTCGCGTCGATGCCGCCGGGCGGGATCATCTGCGCCAGCGTAAAGATGCTGGCAAAACCGAAAGAGTAAACGTGGGCGCTGCTGAAGCCGACAATCGCGCCGCCGACCGCGCCCGCCAAGCAGCCGAAAATAAACGGACGTCGCAGCGGCAGGTTGACGCCATAAACCGCAGGCTCGGTAATACCGAAAATTCCGGCGGTGACCGCCGAGCCCGCCAGCGTTCTCTGGCGCGCATCGCGGGCTCGCAGAAAGACCGCCAGCGCGGCGCCGACCTGACCCATGATCGCCGGCAGCAGCATCGGCAGCAGGGAATCCTGGCCCAGCACGGCGAGGTTATTGACCATCAGCGGCACCAGCCCCCAGTGCAGGCCGAAAATCACGCAGACCTGCCAGAGCGCGCCCGCTGCAGCACCCGCCAGCCACGGCGCGAAGGCATACATAAACTGATAGCCATGCGCCAGCATCTGGCTAAGCCAGGTCGCGACCGGGCCGATAAGCAGAAACGTCAGCGGCACCGTCACGCCCAGACAGAGCAGCGGCGTGAAGAAATTTTTGATGGAGGAGGGCAGCCGCCGGTTCCCCTGTTTTTCGAGCCAGCAGCTCACCCACGCCGCGAAAATAATCGGGATCACCGATGCGCTGTAGTTAAACCAGATAACCGGCACGCCGAGAAACGTATCCGTCAGCGCGCCGGCCTGCTGGCTTGCCTGAAAGGCCGCGATCATGGTCGGGTGCGTCAGCGCGCCGCCGATGGTCATCGTAATAAACGGGTTGCCGCCAAACTTTTTCCCGGCGGTGTAGCCCAGCACCAGCGGAAAGAAAAAGAAGAGCGCGTCGCTCGCGGCGAACCAGATTTTATAGGTCGCGCTGTGGGTGTTCAGCCAGCCGCAGACCACCGCAATCGCCAGCAGCCCTTTGAGGATACCCGACGCCGCCAGCACGCCGATAAAGGGCGTGAAGATCCCGGAAACGACATCAATCAGACGCGCAAGCAGCGAACCGCGCGGCGCGTCCTCGGGCGCTGATGGTGCATCCTCCGCGATGCCAGTTTCGCGGCACACCGCCAGCCAGACATCATGCACGTGATTGCCAATCACCACCTGAAACTGACCACCGCTCTCGACGACCATGATCACGCCCGGATTCGTCTTCAGCCCCTCCGCGTCCGCCTTATGATTATCCTTAAGCCTGAAGCGCAGACGCGTGGCGCAATGGATGACGCTACTGACATTCTCCTTCCCACCGACGCGGGCGAGAATATCCTGTGCTAATGCCTGATATTCCATTCCGTTTTCCTTCAATGCGTTAACTGAGTTTTAAAAATAAAAAAACCCGAGAACCGCTCCCCGTTAACCGGGAAGCCGCGCTCAGGTTTTGCCTGCCAGAGGCAGTCACAATCCATCTTTAATGGCCCGCAGGCCGGGGCTTAACGCCCTTCTTTTCGTACCCGCTCGATATGGATAGCGAGGAACATCATTTCTTCCGCCGTCAGCTCGCGCTGATAGCTTTTACTGAGATAACTGGAAATCTTCTGCGCACAGCGCCAGGCCTGCGGATAGTTATCTTTCACCGCCGAGTGGAGCGAGAGGTCGTCATCCTCCACCACGGTGCGGGTTAACATGCGCTGGGCGAAAAACTTCAGATGAGTGACAAAACGCTGATAGCTCAGCGACTCCTCATCGTATTCCAGCTGAAGCTGGTATTTCACCAGTTGCAGGATCTCCTGCATCACGCGGGTAACGTGCATCACCTCGGGCATTTCGCTGTTAAGCTGCGCCGTCACCAGATGCAGCGCGATAAACCCGGCTTCATCCTCCGGCAGCGCGACGTCCAGCCGTCGGGCAATCATGGCGCGGGCTTCCTGACCCAGCGCGAACTCCTTCGGGTAGAGCCGTTTTATCTCCCACAGCAGCACGTTTGTGATAGCCAGGCCCTTTTTCTGGCGCTCAATCGCGTAGTGGCAGTGGTCAGTCAGCGTCACATACAGGCTGTCCTGGAGGCGACCCAGACGTTCGGCGGCCAGCGCGATGATGCGATCGCAGGTGGTCATCACCTCCAGCGGGATCTGATCCAGCAGCTCGCCCAGGCGGCGCACCAGTTCGTCGCTTTGCAGCGCGAACACCTTTTCAATGCGGGAGGTATCCAGCTCGTCGCCCACGCGTCGCTGGAAGGCCAGGCCGCGGCCCATCACGACCTGTTCGCGCCCGTGCGCATCCAGCACAAAGACGGCATTGTTATTCAGTATCTTGGCGATCTTCATCCGAACCCCGGAAACAAAAAAACCTGACCTCCGGCGAACGCCAGAAATCAGGTTTTGCCTGCCGCAGCAGTGACAATCCAGTCATTGCACCTTAGCACTTTTATTCACCGGCTCAATATATCCTCCTGAAAAACGTGAGCCAGCGCGGGTTTTACGCTCTGGGCGGATAAAAGCGGCACAGCACCGCCATCGCCAGCGCGCTGCACAGCGGAAAGACCGCCAGCAGGAGCCACGGCACCGCCGCCTGCGGCGCGGGCGTCAGCGCGTTATCCAGCGCATCGCCAAGCAGGACGTTGCCGGTCAGCACCGCCACGCCGCCCATCGAGGCCAGCGCGCCGTAATGCGCGCCCAGGTTACGATTAGCCGCGAAGCGGGGCACGAGATCCATTCCCACCGGCACGATGATCATCTGGCCAAGCGTCAGCAGCGTCACCATACAGGCGGCGGGCACGAGCCGCAGCACGCCCTGGGGCGGGGTGAAGGGCGCGAACAGCGCCACGCTGATAAACGACGCGCCGAGCAGCCCGAAACCGAGCGGCAGCATCCGCGCGGCCCCGAAGCGGCGCGCCACGCGCGCCAGCGGAAACTGCAATACGATAATCAGCAGCGAGGCGAGGATAAACAGCGGGCCAAGCGACGCATCGCTGCTGCCCGAGCGGCGCAGCTCCACCGGCAGCGCCAGATAGAGCTGGTTATAGCTAAACAGATAGGCGCTGTAGGCGAGGATAAACGCCACAAAACGCGGCTGGCGGAACGTCTGCCACCACGGCACGATTTGCAGCGGCCCGTCGCGATGCGGCGTGCGGGGCAGCAGAATAAACAGCACGATAAGCGCCGCGATAAACACGCCCGCGCCCGCCAGCGCCATCAGCCTGAAGCCAAACCCCGCCATCAGCGAGCCGAGCACCGGCCCCAGCACCGCGCCGAGCTCGCCGCAGACCGCAAACAGCGCGAACCATTCAGCACGGCTGCGCTTGCCCTCGGCTTCGCTTCGCGTTCCGGCCTGCGCCAGCAGAGATTCGATCGACGGCGAGAACAGCGCACCGCCGACGCCGGTCAGGCATGCGCCGAGCACCACTTCCCACAGCGAGCCGCCGAGCGCCAGCAGCAGATAGCCGGTGATACGCACCACGCAGCCGCACAGAATAATCGCGCGTGCGCCGTAGCGGTCGGCCAGCGCTCCGCCCAGTAAAAACATACCCTGCTGCGAGAACGTACGCAGCCCGATAATCGTGCCGATAAGCCCGCCGGAGAGCAGCATATCGTCACGCAGATAGATAGCCAGAAACGGCACCACGGCATAAAAGCCGATGTTAAACACCAGCTGGCTGGCGGAAAGTAAATAAGGCGAGGTATGCCTGGCGGCGTGAGGTGCATCAGTGGACATGAAAACCGCATAACTGTTCAGAAAAGTGAGGGCTCTCATAAAACATATTTGCGCGGTCTTTGGCAACGTCAGGCGCAGAAAAGGGCGGTAAAACCCGACATTGACAACCCCCGGACGCCCCGGTATAAGACCTCGGCCTAAGAATGATTTTCATTTACATAATACAAATTCTAATTTATGCCCACCGTGACGATTTCAGGCCGTTACGCGGCGGTAAAGCGACTTTTTAAGGTTGATGTTGATGAATGTTTTAGTGAAAAAAGCCCTGGCGCTTGGCTTATTCTGCGCCGCCTCGCTGCCCGCGCTGGCTACGCAGTATCCGCTGACGATGGACAACTGCGGCATGAAAGTGACCTTTACCAAAGCGCCGGAGCGCGTAGTAGCGCTCGGGCAGAACACCGCTGAAATCATGCTGCTGCTGGGCCTCGAAGATAAAATGGCCGCCAGCGCCTTCTGGCCGACCAAAGTGCTGCCGCAGCTTGCGAAACAGAACGAGAAAGTGAAACTGCTGACGGTTGAGATCCCGACGCTTGAGTCGATCCTCGCACAAAACCCGGATTTTGTCGCAGCCCAGCTCCCGCTGCTGCTCGGCCCGGACAGTAAAGTCGCCAAACGTGAAGATTTCACGGCGGTCGGCGTGAACACTTATCTGTCGCCCGGTGTCTGCACCACCACCAAAAACACCGGCGATATCTACGGCAGCCGCAAACAGCTGTGGGACATGACGCAGCTCTATAAAGAAATTAACGACCTGGCGACCATTTTCAACGTCGGGGCGCGCGGCGAGGCGCTGACCAACACCTTTAAAGCGCGTGAAGCCGCCCTGAAAGAAAAATTCGGCAAGGGGCATAAAAACCTCTCTTATCTCTTCTGGTTCTCCAGCGCATCGCCGTCCGCTGACGCCTATGTCGGGGGTAAGAACGGCGCGTCGGGTTATATCGCCCATCTGCTGGGCGGGCATAACGCCGTCACCTCGGAAAGCGAATGGCCGACCTTAAACTGGGAGAGCATTATCGCCGCCAACCCGGATGTGATCGTGGTCTCCAGCCTCGACCGCAACCGCTGGGCGCTGGATAACGCCGAAGAGAAAATCAAATTCCTGAAAAGCGATCCGGCGGTCAGCCAGCTCGACGCCGTGAAAAAAGGCCATATCGTGGTAATGGACGGTCAGGCGATGAATCCGACCATTCGCACGCTGTACGGGGCTGAGCAGGTGGCCGCGCAGCTTGAGAAGCTCGGGCTCAACTGATGGCAGGGTCGTCTTTAACGGTGGTCAACCGGCTGCCGGCGCTGATCCTGCTGGCGCTGTCGGTCGTCGTGCTCGCGCTGGTCATCGCGCTGAGCGTGGGCATCGGCGAGCTTTCCATTCCGCTGCAAACCACGTTCGCGGCGGTCACCAACAAACTGGGGCTGACCGCCGTACCGCTTAACCGCATTCATGAGACGGTTATCTGGGATTTTCGTCTCAGCCGGGCGCTGGTGGCCGCCTGTAGCGGCGCGGGCCTCGCCATCTGCGGCGCGGTGTTGCAGAGCCTGCTGAAAAACGCGCTGGCGGAGCCTTACGTGCTCGGCGTTTCCGCCGGGGCGTCCACCGGCGCGGTAGCGGTGGTGGTGCTCGGAATAGGCAGCGGGGCGGTGTCGCTTTCGGCTGGCGCGTTTACCGGCGCGTTCGCCGCTTTTGCCTTTGTCGCGCTGCTCACCAATGGCGCGCGCGGCGGCAACGAACGCACCATTCTGGCGGGCGTCGCCGCCTCCCAGCTCTTTAACGCCATTACGGCCTATACCATCAGCACCGCCGCCAGCGCCCAGCAGGCGCGCGACGTGATGTTCTGGCTGCTTGGCAGCTTCAGCGGCGTGCGCTGGCCGGAGTTTCAGCTGGTGCTCGCCGTGGTGGCGGTGGGGCTGGTAGTCTGCCTGTATCACGCCAAAGCGCTGGACGCCTTTACCTTTGGCGATGATGCCGCCGCCTCGCTCGGCATTCCGGTAGGTTACGTGCGGCTGATCCTCTTCGGGGTCACGGCGCTGATGACCGCCGCTATCGTCAGCATGGCAGGCTCGATTGGCTTTGTCGGGCTGGTCGTGCCGCACGTGATGCGCTATTTCTTCGGGCCGCTGCATCGCCGCCTGCTGGTCGCCTGTGCAATGACGGGCGCGATTCTGATGGTGCTGGCGGATATCGCCTCGCGCACGCTTATCGCCCCGCAGAGCCTGCCGGTGGGCGTGGTGACCGCGCTGGTCGGCGTGCCGTTCTTTGCGGTTATTCTGTATCGCTCAAGGAGATTTTCATGAGCATCCGCGCGGAAAACATCAGCTGGTCGGCAGGGAAAAAGCGCATCGTCAATGAGGTGTCCCTGAGCGTGCCGACCGGGCAGACGCTCGGGCTGCTCGGCCCGAATGGCTCCGGGAAATCGTCACTGCTGCGTATTCTCGCGGGACTGCGCCGCCCGGACGCCGGGCGAGTGCTGCTGGACGACACGGATATCGCGACGCTTTCCCGCAAAAAGCTGGCGCAGCGCGTGGCGTTCGTTGAACAGCACGCGATGACCGATGCCAATATCCTTGTGCGCGACGTGGTGAAGCTTGGGCGCATTCCGCACCACTCGCCGCTCTCGCCCTGGACGCACCAGGATGACGAGATTGTGCGCCAGGCGCTGACGCGCGTGGACATGCTCACGCGCAGCGATGAAGGGTGGCAGCACCTGTCCGGCGGCGAGCGCCAGCGGGTGCATATTGCCCGCGCGCTGGCGCAGTCGCCCGGCGAGATTTTGCTTGATGAGCCGACCAATCATCTCGATATCCATCATCAGATGCACCTGATGCGGCTTATCAGCGAACTGCCCGTCACCAGCATTGTGGCGCTGCACGATCTCAACCACGCCGCGATGTTCTGCGACGCGCTTATCGTCATGCAGCACGGGCAGGTGGTGGCGAGCGGCACGCCGGACGAGGTGCTGACGGAAGCGATGCTGCGCGAGGTGTTTAAGGTCGATGCGCGCATCGAGATCTCACCGCATCACGGCAAAAAGCACATTCACTTTCTGTAATAAGCACCGGTAACGTAAAACGGCCCCGTAATGGGGCCGTTTTGTTTTCGCTGCGCTGAGTGGCGCGCCGGGCGTTACTCGTTGCCCCACTGATTCAGGAAATTCGCAATCTCATCGATGCGCGTTTCATCGATACCCGCTTCGCGGGCCATCTCCTGCTGCGCGTCTTCGCTGATCTCTTCGTTATTCATCAGGCGGGTGATAAGCAACTCAAAGTAATGCGCCAGGCGGTCGCGCTCGGCGTCATCCACGGGCTTTTCCGCTTCCGTCGCGTACTCATCGGCGATGTCATAAAACTTAATCGGGATCTCTTTGCTCATAAGGCGTTCCTGAAGTGGTATTTGAGCCAGCGGCTACAGGGGTTTTGTGGAAAGGATAGTACCATTCTTCACAGACGGCAGAAGGGTAAAAAACCCCGAAAGGCAAAGGCGCGGGGGCGCGTAGTGTCCGTTCGCATCCGTTATTTAACATAAGATAGATTACACGAACCAGGCAGCGCCGGTCTCAGCGCCCGCACTTGCGCGCTGTTCATAACATTCGCCACTCAAATACGATACACTTGCGCCACTTTTATGGCATTACGACAGCCGCTGGCGAGCCTGAAACCAGCGTTATCGCCTGCGGCAAAAAGCGTTATCTGGAGTGTGACATGCTGGAAAAACTGCGTACCCCGGAAGGAAAAAAATTCCTGACGGCATTAGCGATTATTTTTATCACCGTGCTGACGGTGGTCTCCCGCGTGACGTTTGAGGGCGTCGAGGAGCAATACAACCTGCCGATGGAAAAATGGAGCCATTCGATGTTCATCATGCAGGGCGCGTGGGTGCTTATCTACAGCTGTCCCTTCTCGTTTATTATCTCTCTTCCTTTCGCGTTCTACTTTTTAGGCCCGAAAGACGATCGCGGTTAGCCTGACGACGCGGCGGCCGTTGAGCGAGGAATAAGGATTGATCATGAAAAAAAGGCTGATGGCCTGCGCTCTGTTCGCAAGCCTGAGCGTGCAGGCGCAAAACCATGACCTGCCAGCGCCGGTAAAAGCGCTGGAAAAACAGGGTATCACCATTATTAAGCCCTTTACCGCGCCCGGCGGCGTTGAGGGCTGGCTCGGTAAATATCAGGACACCGGCGTGACTATCTACCTGACGCCGGATAAAAAACATGCCATCTCAGGCTATATGTACGATGAGAAAGGCAACAATCTCAGCGAGAAAATCATTAACGATGAGATTTATATCCCGGCGGGCCGTGAGATGTGGCAAACGCTGACAAAGGCGGCAGGGATTAACGAGGGCAGCGACCAGGCGGGCTGCCCGGTGGTGGTGTTCGCCGATCCGTTCTGCCCTTATTGCCATACGTTCTGGCAGCAGGCGCAGCCTTTGCTGAAGGAAAAGCGCATCAGCCTGAAAACCTTGCTGGTCGGCGTGCTGCGCCCGGACAGCGGGCGTTACGCCGCTGCCGTGCTGGCATCGGACAACCCGGCGAGTGCCTGGCAGACGCTGCAGGCTTCAAACGGCAAAAACAAACCGACGCTGCCGGAGAAAACCTCGCAGGCGGCCTTCAAACAGATCCAGCACAACCAGTCACTGATGGACCAGCTGGGCGCTAACGGCACGCCCGCCATTTACTATCTGAATAAAGATAAGGCGTTGCAGCAGATCGTCGGGCTGCCGAACGCCGAACAGATGGCGCGGCTTGCGGCCTGCGAATAAAAAAGGCCCACCGGTGCGGATGGCCCTTTTGGCGCGCTGGCGTTAATTCGTTATTTGTCACCGGGCGGCGCGAGCGTCAGGCGGTTGTTGCTGGCTTCGATGACCCTGGGCGCGTCAGGATCCAGTTCATCGCGCGAGAGCACCACACGCCAGGTATCCCGGGCCTCATCAGGCGCCATAAACATGGCCGCGACCGCCACATAGCGCGCGGCCTCCTCCAGGGGAATATCCAGCGTCAGCGCCTCGCCCGGACGCAGCCGGAGATCTTTTTCATCGACGAGATCCGCGTTGAGCGCCTGGCTGTCATCGGCAAACAGCGACGGGTAATCGGTGCTGTCGAACGCCTTACGGTCCTTCAACTGATAAATACGCACCACCGTCGCGAGCGACGCCCCGCTGGCGTTGTTGTTGACGCCTTCCCGCGCCCGGAGATCCAGATGCAGGGTTTTCACCTGCTTATAAAAAAGCGACTGCGTCACGGAGGCTGCGCCATCCGTCACCTTTTGCGTCAGTCCGCAACCCGTTGACGCCGCGGCTATCAGCAGCACGGCAGAGAATTTACCAGCGGTAATCGCCATCTTCATCGACCTCCCTTCGGTGAATGTTTTCACGAACCCGCGCCCAGCGGCCCAGGTGAATGGTTATCATCCAGTCACTGCGCTGCGCGCTATTGCTCAGCGGCTTCAGCACCGCGGTGCGGCCAATCTGCGCCGCGCCCTCCTGCCTGCAGCAAAGCCGGGCATCCGATAAGAGATGTCGGGCCACGCGCAGCTGTAACCGCACATCAAGATGAGAGCCGGGATAAATGTGCAGCAACGCCAGCCGATCGCGATACAGCTCCCCATTCGGCAGCCAGCCTTTCACTTCCTCCACCGACGCCGTGGTGAGACGCAGCAAAACCTGACCGTTAACATCGGTGGCACAGGCCCCCATCACTGGCCGGTGCTTCAGGCTGACAGGCTGGCGCAGGCTCATCCTGACAGGCTCCCGCAGCGGAATACGACAGCGGTCATGATGAAAAATCTCCGCCCGCGTATGCGGCGCAAGGAGTCTGACCAGCGCTGTCATTCCTTCTGCCGTGCGTCCCGGCAGCATCATCACGGGCAGGAGCGCCAGGCACCGTGACAGCGGCGTACCGACCGTGGTCGCGCATCCTTTAATACCAAGCCCCACCAGCCCGAGCAGATATTGCGAGGTCTTATCCACCCCACCCGCCTGAAAGGTGGCGGGGTAAGAATATTTGCGCCAGATCCGGTAATACTGGGTGATCAGCCGGTGGTTAAAGATATCGAGAAAATCCCGCGTGGCTTCATGGCCTTCCCGGCGCTGCGCGATATCGTTGATATAGGGCGTCGGCAACGGCGACTCCACGCCGTAGAGCCCCATAAAGGTGACCCGGATCGTCGGCGGCAGATGCGGATGCTCTGGCGTTTCAACACCGCGAATTTCGCTGGTCGCAAAGCCCATGCCTGGATGTGGACGAAAACGCACGGGCTCATGGCGCACCTGCCAGCCGCTGCCAGGTACGCCCGCGCCAGGGTGATGTAGCGGGCGTGATCGGTATCGCGGAACGCCTTCCACTTGATGTACTCCGCGCGATCGAAGTAATTAACGATATCCTTGATGGCCGCCACCTCTTCCATGCTCTCTTTCAGGAAGAACGCCGGGCCGGCCGCGCCGATAAACGGCATGTGCGCCGCCGCCGAGACCTTCGAAATCGTGCGCAGCAGCGCGATATCCTGCGCGCTCGCGTCAAACTCATACGCGGAAATCACCGCGCCCACCGGCTCGCCGCCGGGGGTGTCATATTCCGCCGTGTAGGTGTGCCAGTAGAGGCCGCTCTGGACGATTTCCGGCGCGTCCTCGAAATCCTGGCGCAAATCTTCTTTGGCGATATCCAGAATTTCGGTGCGCACGTTCTGCCGGTAATCGGTGCGGTCCACCAGATGCTTCAGGCCGCGCCACAGCGATTCCACCTTCTGGAACTCCGGGTGGTGCATCACCGCGTCGAGCTGGCGGCTGATTTGCCAGTCCAGGTCGGCGATGTGGTGATCGAGCAGCGTTTTATCGAGCCGGTCGACCTGCTGGCCGGCGCGCTTCAGGCGCTCAAGGAAAACCTGCACCGCGGCGGTCACGCGCTCGCCGGCGGAGGCGTCGGCCAGGCTCTGGCTGTCCTGCCAGGCGTCGATATCGCCCAGGGACGTGACCGGCTCCAGGTTAATTTTGTCAAACAGCGAGGCGTACACGCTGCCGGTGGTGTCGCGCGCCGGTGCGTTACCGGCGGCAGAAGAAGGGGTATTCTGAACAGACATCAGCATTTCTCTCGTTGATCCGTATTACCCGGTCCGCCTCAGGCGTGTTTCGGGGCCAGGGCCGCCAGTTCCGCGCGCAGGTCTTCACTCAGCGCCGGATCCTTAAGAATGGTTTCCAGCTCTTTGCGGAAGGTGGCGTTATCGAGAAGATTCGATATACGTTATTTCAATATATGGCTGTACCGGAGAGCTTAACGCCATGCCGCGCCGGGTCTGGCATTCCGGGAGCAAAACGCCTGCGCCGCTGGCGGGCGCAGGATCAGAAAGCGTTAAAGATTTTCCTCATAAAGCGTCGTTTCCCGGATGGTTTCCAGCGCCTGGCGCAGCGTGTCCAGATGAAGTGAACCGAGCGCGAGCCGTATGGCGTGCGGAATATGCGGCGAGGTGCTGAAAGGCGCGGCGGTGGAGACGGAAATCTTCTTTTGCAGCAATTTTTGCGCCACCTGCTCGGCCCGCACGCCTTCCGCCAGCGGCAGCCAGAGGAAATAAGAGGACGGGTGGCTCACCACCGGCAGCGGGCTCAGCGCCTCCCGGGCGATGCGCTGACGCGCCCTGGCATCGCGCCGCTTCAGCGCCTCGAACCGCGCCACCGTCCCGTCGCGCAGCCAGTTGCAGACCAGCGTGGCCATCATCGCCGGGGTGTTCCATGTGGTCGCGCGAATGGTGCGCTCGAACGCGCCGAGAAAGCGCGGCGGGCAGACCACCGCCCCGACGCGCAGGCCCGTCGCGATGTTTTTTGAAAAACCGGTCACGTAGACCGTTCGTTCGGGTGCCAGCATCGCGAGCGGCTGCGGCGCGGGTTTTACCAGCCAGGCGTAAGGCGCATCCTCAATCAGCAGCAGATCAAAGCGCCGGGCGAGCGTTACCAGCGCCCCGCGCTGGCGCATGGTCAGTACCCAGCCCAGCGGATTGTGCAGCGTGGGCATGGTGTAAAGAGCCCGTATATGGCGTTTTGCGCAGAGCGCTTCGAGCGCCGCGAGATCCGGCCCCAGCGGCGTGACCGGCACGGCCACCAGCTCAATGTGATACATGTTGGCGACCACCTTAAAGCCCGGATAGGTCAGCGCGTCCACCGCCACCACGTCGCCGGGCCGCAGCAGGCTCATCACCGTAACGGCGAGCCCGTGCTGCGCGCCATTCACCACCAGCACATTTTCCGGCGCGGCGTTAAGCCCGGCGCCCGCGAGCCAGGCGGCGATCGCATCGCGATCTTTCGGGCGTCCGGCGTGCGGCTGATAGCGCAGCAGCGCCTCGATATCGCCGCCCGAAGCAAGCTGGCGCAGGGCGTCGCGCAGCAGCTCCGCCTGACCGGGCAGCGAAGGGTAGTTAAAGCTCAGATCCAGCGCGTCCGCCGCCACGGCGTGCTGGTCTATCCCAAGCCCCGGCGGCAGCGCGATATCGCGTACAAAGGTGCCCCGCCCCGTCTCGCCGCTCACCAGCCCCATCGCCTCCAGCTCGGCGTAGACACGCGTCGCGGTCGCAAGAGACACATGGTGCTCCGAGGCCAGCCGCCGGTGCGTCGGCAGCTGCGCGCCTGCCGCCAGCTCACCGCCGCGGATCGCCGCGGCATAACGATCGACCAGGGTTTTGTAGCGCGCTTTCATCGCAATGTATCCATGACAATATTTTGATTGTCCTGAATCTAGCGCTCTACTATGGACGGCGTCAATGTCGGGCGGTTAGCCGCTTATCTTCTTCAGGAGAGTCATATGGAAAACCCGTCACACCGGAGCGCATGGTCAGGCTGGCTGAATGGTCTGCTGGGCGTCATTATCTTTAGCGGCTCGCTGCCCGCGACGCGCATCGCCGTTCTCGATTTCTCGCCCTTTTTTCTGACGTTCGCCCGCGCCTCCATCGCCGGGGCGCTGGCGTTATTGCTGGTGGCGCTGCGCCGGGAGACGCGTCCTGATGGCCGTCAGATGCTGTCGCTGGCGGTCGTCTGCGCAGGCGTCGTGGTGGGTTTTCCGCTTCTCACCGCGATGGCGCTACAGCACGTCACCTCGGCGCACTCGATGGTGTTTATCGGCCTGCTGCCGCTCGCGACGGCGCTGTTTGGCGTGCTGCGCGGCGGTGAACGCCCTCGCCCGGCCTTCTGGCTGTTCTCGATCGCGGGCAGCCTGCTGGTGGCCGGGTTTGCGCTTACGGGCGATGTCACCGTCTCGTTGCAGGGCGATCTGCTGATGCTCGCCGCCGTCACGCTGTGCGGTTTAGGGTATGCCGAAGGCGCGGCGCTCTCGCGCCAGCTTGGCGGGTGGCAGGTGATAGGCTGGGCGTTGATCCTGGCGCTGCCGATGATGCTCGCGGCCGCCTGGCTCACGCAGCCCGTCACCTTTCACGCCGTCGCGCCTGCCGCCTGGCTTTCGCTCGGCTATGTCTCGCTGTTCAGTATGCTGATAGGTTTTGTCTTCTGGTACAAAGGGCTCGCCACCGGCGGCATCGCCGCGGTTGGTCAGCTTCAGCTTTTGCAGCCGTTTCTGGGGCTCGCCCTGGCCGCCACGCTGCTTCATGAGCATGTCACCCCGCAGATGCTGGCCATCACGCTTGGGGTTATTCTCTGTGTGGCGGGATCAAAAAAATTCGCGCGCTGACTCCCGGCGCCTTCGCATAAGGATGAATCATGTTTACTGGTCTTAGCGCATTTCCACTGACGCCGCTCGTCAACGGGCAGGTGGATGAAACCACATTTGTATCGCTTATTGAAACGCTGGCAGCGGCGCGCGTGGATTCTGTAGCCGCGCTCGGCTCGACCGGCAGCCACGCTTATCTTTCGCGCGAGCAGCGGGCCCGCGTCACCACGCTTGCGGTGCAGGCCGCAGGCGATATCCCGGTGATCACCAGCATCGGCGCGCTGCGCCTGGAAGAGATGCTGGATATTGCAGACGATGCCCAGCGCGCGGGCGTTAGTGGCCTGCTGCTCGCGCCGCTTTCTTATCAGCCGCTCAGCCAGGAAGAGGCCTACCGGCTTTATGAGCGGGTGGCCCGCGCCGTGTCGGTGCCGCTGTGCATTTATGATAATCCGGCCACCACCGGTTTCACCTTTACCCCTGAGCTGTTGCAGGCGGTGGCGCGCCTGCCGAATGTGGGCTCGGTTAAGCGCAGCCCGTCCGGCACAACCCTGGCGCAGATGAGAGAAGAGATTGCGGCGCTGCGGCGTGATATCCCCGCCACGGTGACGATTGGCGCAAGCGCCGATCCTAAAGCCATCAGCGCGTTGCTGGCGGGTGCGGACACCTGGTACTCCGTAGTGGCCGGGCTCTGGCCGCACGACAGCCGGGCGCTGGCGCAAGCGGCGTTAAGCGGCGACGAGGCGAGAACCGCCGCGCTGAATGCGGCGTTCGAACCCCTGTGGGCGTTGTTTCGCCATCACGGCGGGTTGCGGGTGATTGCCGCCGCGGCGGAGCTTACCGGGCGGGTCGCCGCCCCCTGCCTGCCGGAGCCGCTGCTGAGCCTGCAGGGCGACGCGCGGGCGCAGCTGCAACGCGTGCTGGCAGAGCGGGACTATCGCTAAGGGGAAAAAAATGCCCCGTCGGGCGGGGTTTATACCGCCGTCGGGGATAACAGATAACGAAACCATGAGGCTGCGGCACCGGCGTGCCGCAAGTGCAGCGCTACAACCGGCTTGCGATATTCTGCAAAATGGTCATCTCTTCCTGAGAAAACTGCTTAGTGCCGCCGCGCAGCGTATCGAGCGTGATGTGCCACGGATTGCCACGACTGATAACCACTTTTGAGCGGATATCATAGTGCTGCGTCGCAAAATCCTCAGTGAGGAGCTTTTCCACTGGCGACAAATCGGCATAGACCGTTGAGCCGCCAGGCCCTGCCGCGAAGCGGGCCGGGTGCGAGGCAAGACCGGATTCAAGCTGTGTTTTCGCCTTCGCCGGATCTTTCACTACCTTGTTATTGGTCTCTTCGAAAAACTTATTCACTTTATTACGCACTTTCACGGCTTTTTTGACGGTTTCCAGAAAGCGTTTGTTATTCGCCGTCTGTCTGTCCGACAACGTATTGCGCAGGAGCACCAGTACCCCGCCCACGACGCCGCAAACACCCCCTGCGGCCAGGAATGCGGTGCGCACGCCCAGCGAGGAAGCCGCGTTTGCCGCGGCGCTACCGGATGTGACCGTTGCGGCGACACCGGCGGACGCGCCAAACATCCCGCCGATCCCTGTGATAATTTTACCGGCAAAATCATAGCTGATTTTAGTGGCTTCATTATAAATGTTGCCCCCGCGCCCGCCCATGCGAGGAACGCGGGTATTATACCGGTCGAAAAACTGGCGGTTATTCTGGATAGTATTATTTGTCCCGGAATTAAGTAATCCCATTTCCAGATCGCGCCCGCCGTTATTGATGCCAACAGGTCGGGAGCTGGCCAGTAATTGCTCATAGCTATACATCACGCTGCGTTCTTCAGCATTTTCAAACTGATACAGCATGTCATCATCGAGTTCATTCACGAAGTCGATAATGGTATGTATTTCTTGTTCATTAAAGTGGGACCGATCGGAAAGAAGGGCATTTATCATGGAGTTAATTTCTGCCATCTTGCCACTCCTTTTTTATCAGAGTTCTTTATTCTGTTTAATATCCCAGCCCGCTTTAGTTTCAGCGCCTTTGGTACCCTGGTTCGACTGTTCCCAGTAATGGAAGTTAACTTTCGCCGCCTGGAAGTAATAATTCACCAGCACGGTATCGGTCTGCCCTACGCCGGTAAATTCGGTGCGGGTCACCAGTACATCTTCTAGCACGACTTTGGAATATTCCACCTGCTGGCCACCGGCTTTACACACGGAAAGCTCGACTTTATTGACGTGCTTGCCGCTGGCGCAGAATTTAAGAATGGCAGGCGTGCCTTTATCCACAATGGCCTGCACGGCTAAATCCTGAAAGTTAACTTTACCGGCACCACCGCCACCGCCTACCGACATATTTCCCGGCTGCGCGGCGCCCCAGTTAAAAGAAAGCACGTCGATCCAGTTGGAATGATTAGCGTCTTTGGATTCGCCGGTAACGCCTTCCACTTTCAGGAACATATCAATAGCCATGTAATACTCCTTGTTATCAGATAGCAGGTGAGAATAAGCAGTGCCCGCAGGCAAATAATTCGGGTTCACTGTAAATTTATTCAAAACGCTTAACAATACTGGCCTGGAAATTAAGACGAATCTCATTCGAATTATTTCCGCGTATATCCTGTATTTGTTTCATTTTTATTGCGAGAGCATTAATCCCCTGAGGAATTGAATGTGGCGCAGGTCACAAAAAAGCGCGTCGTTATGATGCTAAAACGCAAAATGAAATTAATTAACATTAATAAGAAAAAAATATCACAAGGTCTCGCGCTGCGTTTTCTCACGAAGAAAGCGTTATAAAACAAACTGCTTTTATCATCACCTTTTCCTCTGAAAAAAACCGAACCTGCGATTAATCTTAAATTCCGTTTTCGTTAGAAAATGAAGTATTCACGATGTTATTCGTTTCTCGCAAAAATATCGCGGCATTTATGAAGAACACCGGTTTTCACCCTGTATCGCCTCCCCCCAGAAAAGGGGGGTAACGGCAGACAGGCCTAAAGGGCATGGATAGCGCGCCGATAAGCTTCCTGATGCAATTTCAACCGGAAGGAGTTCGGAAAATGACCTCGATAGTACCCGCCGCGCAGGATCCCTTCGCAGCCAGCAGTGATTATTACGCCAGAAAAAAGAGCCCTGACAGCATTGCCATCACGTCTGAAGGCGTAGAGAACGTGCGCTCGGGCAAAAATACCGCCGTCACGAAGAGTAAAGAAGAGCAGGCAGCGGATCTGCAAAACATGCTGGCGCAACGCCGCGCGACGCTGGAAAAACAGGCCACCGCCAGCGTACCCGGCATTGTAATGCACAGCGAAATCTCGGATAACTTTGCCGGGTTTGCTGAGCTTTCCAGTCTGTCCGGGCTGGATATGGGAACGCTGCTCTCTGAAGCGCTGAACGCGCCTGACAGCTCTGCGAACACAGCCACGTCTGATATGGATCTCGCCATGAAACAGGCGAAGCTGAACTATATCGTCAGCAACTACGTGCCGCAGGAGAATCAGGCGAAAGCGCAGACGATGGTGTCTGACTGGCTGTCAAAACAATCGGCGGGCCAGGATGACGAGATGAAGACGATGACGAAGGCGTTTATCGACATCGCAAAACAGACCGGCGACATGGCAAGCGTGAAGCAGTACGAAAATCAGCTGAGCCAGCTGGACGCCGGGAAGCATGAATCCCAGACCCGCCGCGCCGAAACGCTGGCCATTACGTCGCAGACGTCCACCCCCTCCGCCTGGTTTGCCGGCTTTGCCAGCAAGGTCAATGAGAGCCAGGATCCCGCCTCCGTGAAGCAACTTGAAAAAGCGCATATCGACGCGCTGAAATCACAGTGGGATCTGTTCCTCGCACGCGCAGGGAACGTCAACCGCTAAGCACGCTGACCGCCAGGCCTTGTTGCGCTGGCGGTCAACCACGCGCTACCGCTACGCCGCGTTACTCTTCTCCACCGCTATCGTATTCGGCAAACTGAATGCCTGATTGCGCCCCCGGTTTTTCGCCAGATAAAGCGCCGTATCCGCACCGCGGATCAGCGCGCTGAACGCATCTTCTCGCCCGCCGCCTTTCACCGTATGACACCCCGCGCTGATGGTGACTATCTGCTCCGCAAGCTCGGTCGACGGGTGCGGCAGGTGTTTCTCGCGAACCATCATCACCGCGCGCTGCGCGAGCGCCAGCGCCTCTTCGGCTGAAGTGTCCGGCAGCACAATCGCAAACTCTTCTCCGCCATAGCGCGCCACCAGATCGCTTGTGCGCAGCGTCACCATCTGCAGGGTATTGCCGATGAGCCGCAGACAGGCATCGCCCGCGGCATGGCCGCGGCTGTCGTTGTAGCGCTTGAAGAAATCGATATCGAGCATAATCAGCGAGACCGGGCTGCCTGAGCCTGCGGACGCTTCCAGAACCTGCGCAAGCGTGGTATCGAACTTACGGCGGTTGGCGAGGCCCGTCAGGCTGTCGGCCATGGCCATCGATTTAAAGGTCTGGTTCGCTTTCAGCAGCTCGTCGCGCAGCTGCTTGAGCTCCTGCTGATCGCGGATGCTGCCGCGCACCTTGCGAAATACCACGGAGCTGAAAATCAGAAAACCAATCAGCAGCATCAGGCTGGATAACATGCCCGGCAGATTATTGCGCAGCCAGTGCATACGCACTTCCGCGCGGTCATAGCCTGCCACGACCACCAGCGGCAGTCTTTCCGTGCGGGCGAAACCAAATACCCTTTCGACATGATCAAGCGCGGCAACCCAGGTGCCCGTACCGCGATCGGCGCGGATAAGCTCACGGGTAAAGAGCGGGCTGTTGGAAATGTTCAGGTCGATTCTCGCTTTATCGTAAGGACGCACGCAGAGCACCGAGCCATCGGTCAGCAGCAGCGCCAGCATGTCGCGAGGGCCGAGCTCAAAATAGCTGTAGAAGCGCCGGAAATATTCAAGGCGGATAGTCGCCACCACCACGCCTGCAAACCCGCCGCTGAGATCGTTCACCCGCATCGACACCGGAATGACCAGTTCATCCGAGCCGAGGCTTTTAATGACGCGCCCGATATGAATGCCCGTCTGGCGGTTTTCATAATGGAAGCGGAAATAGTCGTTGTGCGTGACGTCACTGGGGATACCGGCTATCCCGGACGATGAGCCTCTGATAACGCCCTGGGCGTTATAAAAATAGAGCCCGTCGAGCAGCGGCTGGCGCCCTTTCAGCCTGACGAGAAAACTGTGATAGGTCGTCGACTGCCCGGTGGCGACGGCGGCGCGCACGTCATCGAGCGTCTGTCCCACCGCCATAAAGGTGTCTTCCGCCTGCCGCACCTGGGCGACCGAGAGGTTGACCGCTTTATTGGCGGCCTGCGCGATTTCATCATCCCAGGAGTGTAAAAATACCAGTACGTTCGTGCCGATCCCGCCCACCAGGAGGAACAGGATTAAGACAGCCAGACTTCGGCCAAGCGATGTGCTTAACCCAAGACGGAAGGAAATATACTGCCTGAGCGTCACGGAACGGTTTCCCCGGAAATGACTAACGTTGTTTCAGGGGTTATCGGTCTTCCCGGTCGTTTCTGGAGGGCCTGACACGTGACTGGTGACAATAATTTAACAGCAGAATAGCGTTAACGGTAACATCGCCCTGCGCGCTTAACGCGCCGGCGTGCCCTGGTGAAAAATAAGCTGCCAGCGGTCATCACCCACGCACACCCAGTGCGACGAACGCCACGCCGGGCGACTGCCGTCGGACGCTGACGTGCGGTAGCGCAGAATAACGACGTCTGGGGTGACCGGCAGCAGCGTAAAGCCTGCGCTGACGATAGCCGCCGCGTCGGTTTCGTGAGTCAGCGCGTCAATCGTCTCACGGCGGTTAACCAGCGTCCCGGAGCGGGTTATCTCGCAAAAGTGCGGATGCAGAATAGCCTCAAGCCAGGCCGGATCGTGCCGTTGCGCGCCATGCAGGCTGCATTCGAGCGCGGTGAGTCGTTTCAGTAACATTGCGCCTCTTTTAATCATCGGACTGAATAAGCGCTATTCAGTACCTTATTTGGGGTTATGCCTCAATGCGCTTAAGGCGTATTATTCCCTTGAACAGCAATCGTTTCGTTGAATTTTATAACGACAATAAGGATACAAAAATGTCGATGGTTTTTTGTCGCGGGTGCGGGAAAGAGATTCATGAATCAGCAAAAGCCTGTCCGCAGTGCGGCGCGACGCAGGTCACCGCCGGAAGTAAAAACCGGATCAGCGCGGCGCTACTCGCCTTTTTCCTCGGCGGTATCGGGGTACACAAATTTTATTTAGGGAAAGTGGGTCAGGGTTTCTTATATCTGATTTTTTTCTGGACCTTTATTCCGGCAATTATCTCGTTTGTCGAATTCATCATCTATCTGTGCGATACCGACGAAAACTTCGCGCGCAAATATGGCTGATACTCGCTGACCGCCGCGCCATTCCCTGCGCCGGGCCGCGGCGGAATGGCGCTGGCGCCCCGCATCGTTATTCTCTTGCACGACGGTTTTAACCGCTGAAAAAATTCCCGCGTCAATGCTACCCTCACACCTGCAGCGTTCGGCTTCATTCAGGTAAAGGTAATGAATAAAAAAGAGTTTGTAACTCAGGATTTACTCAGCAAAATTTACCAGGACACCACGCCTGGCCCGCGCAAGCTCTCGCCGGAGCGACAACTTGCCGAAGAGTACGGCGTATCGCGCTTTACCATCCGCCAGGCGCTGGAAAAGCTCGTCAGCATTGGCGTGGTGCGCATTGTTCAGGGGTCGGGCGCGTGGATAACCGAGCAGGCGCGCACTAATCCGCTGGTCTATAACTCGATAACCGAAAAGCGCTTTGATCAAATTCGCTACCGGATGCTGAGCCTGCATAAAAAGCGCCCGGACCGCGCCGCGCAGCAGATTTTCGGCATCGATGAAGAGAGCTTTATCTGGCACTTCTGCCGCCTGCGCTTTGTCGACGATGCGCCGGTGCAGCTGGAAATTTCCAGCCTGCCGGTCGCGGATTTCCCGGATCTCAATCAGCAGGCTATCGAACACTCCATCCAGCAATATGTGCTGAGCAAAGGGCTGACGATTTCCCATCTGCTCACCACCTACCGCGCCGTGAGCGTGAGCCGCGAACAGGCGGCGTTACTGGGCTGCAAGAAAGGCAGCCCGGCGATGCATATTCATAATCGCGGTATTATGGAGGGTGGGCGCGTGTTCGAGGTGAGCGATATTATTGATATCAACTATACCTGCACCTACGTCATCCCCTATAACCGCGACACGTTAACCCGTCGTCAGAATCAGGGCGTATGAAGGGTGCCGTCCGGCAGGCGGCTTTGGGTCCATTCATGGGGCCGATAGACCACCGGATGCGCCCGCGCCAGCTCGTCAATAAACCCGACGCCAATCCCGGCGTTCACCGGCGGATAGATAAACCCGTTTTTCACTTCCGGCGCGCCGGGAAACACATTATCCGTCATGGCGGAGCGCGGGATGAACTCCTGAATGGCCGCGTTATGCAGATGAATATTCAGGTGGGTATTCACCGCCACGCCAATCGGCGTCATGTCGCCAGGGCCATGCCAGGCAAGCCGCACGCCAAACGCCTGACACAGATGCGCCAGCTTAAGCGCGGGCGTGATGCCGCCGATTTGCGAGACGTGGCAGCGAATGAAATCGATACGGCGGTTAACGATAAGATCGTGCCACTCCGCCGGGTTATTAAAAAGCTCGCCCATCGCCAGCGGCACACAGCTCTGCTGGCGCACCTGCTCAAGCCAGGCGCTTTGCTGGGGCGGTAAAATATCTTCAATAAAGTACGGCTGATAAGGCTCAAGCTGCTTCGCCAACTGCACGGCCTGCTGCGGGAATAACCGTTCGTGAACGTCGTGCAGAAGCTGTAACTGCCAGCCATATTTCTCGCGCAGGGCGCGGAACATCTCAACGGTATTGCTCATGTACTCGTGCTGATCGAACCAGGCGCCGGGCGTCGGGTTTTCCGGGGCGTGCAGGCGTGATGGCGTGCCGCCGTAAAAACCGAGCTGGCAGCGGATATGCCGATACCCCTGTGCGATAAGCGCGTCCACCGAGGTGAAGAGGGCTTCCAGCGTGTCGCCGCTGGCGTGGCTGTATGCCGGGATCGCGTCGCGCGATTTTCCGCCCAACAGCTGATACAGCGGCATTCCGGCAAGCTGGCTTTTGATATCCCACAGCGCCATATCGACGCCCGCTACCGCGTTATTCATCACCGGGCCGTTACGCCAGTAGGCGTTGACGTTCATCATTTGCCACAAATCTTCGATGTTGTTCGCATCACGGCCGGTCAGCAGCGGCTTCAGGTATTCCTCGACCAGCGTTTGAACCGCCAGCGGACGCTGCTGGAACGTCGCGCAGCCGTGGCCCGTCACGCCCTGGTCGGTCGTCACGCGCACCGTCACCAGATTATGTCTGTCCGGGCGGGTAATAAAACACTCGATATTTTTGATAATCACAGGCGTCACGAAATAACTCCTTTGCGGCACTGTGGAAAGAGAATGCCAAATATCATCACCCTAAAAATATTAACGGGTAAACCCTTTTTTCGATTATTTATTTTGGTCAGTTATATCGCCATAAAACAATTAAAAAACCATACCAATTTTCACTTACCTCATCTTTCAATGCCTTACAGAAAGGAACTTGTGAGCCACATCATCTTTTATTGGTTTGTTTTGTCGCCAGGGTTTAATTATCCTTCAGGGCAACACGATAACGATAACCTACGGCAGGAGTCTTTATGGGGACGCAAGAAGCCATCAATCATATTATTCGTCTGGTCGGCGGCCAGGCGAATATTAATAAAGTCTGGCACTGCATGACGCGGCTGCGGTTTGATTTAATTGATGACCAGAAAGTTAACCAGAATGAGATAAAAAAACTGCCCGGCGTGCTGGGCGCGCAGCTGCAAAGCGACCAGTTCCAGGTCATCATCGGGCCTAAAGTCAGCCACTGGTATGAGCAAATGCTAAACGCGCTGGGCACCGGTAACGCCGCCTCTCCCGCCGCGACCAAAAGCCGTAAGGGCCTGATTTCGCTGTTTATGGATACCGTCTCCGGCGTGTTTGGCCCGATTGTTCCGGCGATTGCGGGCGCGGGCATGATCAAAGGGCTGCTGGCCGGTTTGATTGCGCTTAAGGTGGTGTCGGCGAAAAGCGATACCGTGGTGATTATCGATTTGATCGCAAGCGGCGTGTTCTATTTCCTGCCGTTTTTCCTCGCGGTGTCAGCGGCAAAAATTTTTAAAGTGAATGAATATCTGGCGGCGGCCGTCGCGGCCTGCCTGATGTATCCCTCGCTGATTGAGGCCGCCAAAGCGCTCGCCGCGCATCAGGACGGGGCCGTCAGCGCATTCTGGCTGCTCAATGCCATTCCCGTGTCGGTCTTCAACTATTCGGCAAGCGTCATTCCGGTGATTTTCTCCATCCTGGCCCTGAGCTACATCCATCGCTGGGTGGACAGCATCATGCCGGACGTGCTGAAAACGGTGTTTACCCCCACGCTGACGCTGTTTATCGGCGCGCTGGCCGCGCTGGTGGTGATAGGCCCGATCGGCATCTGGTTAGGTAAAGGGCTGGCGCTGTTTATTGAAGGACTGTTCAGCGTGTCGGCGAGTTTCGCCGGACTGATTGTCGGCGCGATCCGCCCGGTCGCCGTGCTGACCGGCATGCACCACGCCATGACGCCGATTGCGCTGCAAAACTTCAGCGATCGCGGCTATGACATGCTGATGCCGATGATGTTTATGGCCAATATGGCGATCGCGGGCTCCACGTTCGCTATCTGGCGTCTGAGTAAAGATCGTCATGAGCGCACCGTGACGCTGTCTGCGGCGATCTCCGCGCTGCTGGGCATTACCGAACCGGCGCTGTTCGGCGTGCTGACGCGCTACAAAAAAGCGTTTATTTCCGCGACCATCGCCAGTTCGCTTGCCTCGGCGTTTATCGCCTTCTTCGGCGTGCGGCTGTACGGCTACATTCTCTCAAGCATCTTCAGTCTGCCCGCCTATATCGGCCCGTATTTTATCTTTGCGCTGGCGGGCGTCGCGATGGCGCTGGTTATCTCCTTCGTCTTAACCACCCTGCTGGTGGGGAAAGAGCAGGTCGGACAGCCATAGCGCGACTTCCCGTCCACACGGTTATCCATCCTGCAAAGGGCGTTGAAAAACGCCCTTTTTCGTTTTCTTCGCCCTTTTACCGTCGCGCTTGAGTACCGCCGCAGGACAAGGTATCATGCCTCAATTGTTATATTATAACATAACAAAGGGCGTGCGATGAATACTGTACCGGACATTCTGCATATCGCCGGGCTGACGCTGCGCTCGCGCGATCACGGGGTGATTCTGAACGATCTCAACTTCGCTGTGGGTAAAGGTGAAAAGCTGGCGGTCGTCGGGCCAAACGGCAGCGGTAAATCCACGCTGCTGCGCCTGCTTATTCGCGACGCGACGCCAGACGCGGGGCTGATTTTGCTGGAAGGGCGGCCGCTTGAGGCGTTCTCGCCGACAGAGCGCGCCCGGAAAATCGCGTATCTCGCCCAGAATGACGCGCCGGATCCGCGCCTCACGCTCGAAGAGTATGTCGCGCTCGGACGCACGCCGTATGCGGCCTGCGCAGACGCGCCGCGTATTGTTGATGAGGTGATAGAAGAAATCGGGCTCGCCGCGCTGCGCCAGCGCCTGCTGGGCACGCTTTCCGGCGGCCAGCGGCAACGGGCGGCGCTCGCAAGGGCGCTTGCGCAGGCGCCGGCCCTGCTTCTGCTGGATGAGCCAACCAATCATCTCGATCCGCCCGCACGGGCAGCGCTGCTGTCGCTCGTGAAAAGCAAAGGCATTACGGTCATCGCGGTACTGCACGATCTCGCCGCGATTGATGATTTCGCCGATCGGGTGCTGGTGCTGCATCACGGCGAGCAGGTGACCTGCGCCACGCCGGATATCGCCCTGCAAACGCCCACCCTGTTCCCGGTGTTTGGCATGCGGAGTTTCAGCGTCCGGCATCCGCTGGACGGTCGTTCACTGCGTATTTTTGACGTTCCCCGTTGCGCTTAACAGGTCAGCCAATGAAAAAACCGTTATTACTCTGTTTCCCGCTGCTGGCGGCGCTGCCCGCCGTCGCCGCAGATTTCCCGGTCACCGTAGAGAGCTGCGGCCAGACGCTGACGTTTACCCGCGCGCCAGAGCGCGCCGTCATTAATGACATCAACATGGCAGAAATGGCCTTCGCGCTGGATTTACAGGACCGGATTATCGGCCTGACGGGCATCACCGGCTGGTACAAGCTGACGCCCGATTTCAAAAAGGCGATGGGAAACATCCCCGAACTGGCGCCAAAGTACCCGTCGCTCGACACGCTGGTGGCGGCGAAGCCGGATCTTTTTTTCGCGGGCTGGAATTACGGCATGAAAGTGGGCGGCGACGTGACGCCGCAAACCCTCGCGCCGTTCGGCATCCGCACGTTTGTCCTGAGCGAGAGCTGCGCGCAGGTGAACGCCAGGCCCGCCAGAGCGACGATGGACCTGCTCTGGCACGACGAACTGGCGCTCGGGAAAATTTTCGGCAAACGCCGCGAAGCGCAGGCGCTGGTGGACGGCTGGAAGCAGCGGCTGGCGCACATTCCCGCGCGGCCTGCGGGAAAGTTGCCGCTGCGCGTGTTCGTTTATGACTCCGGCGAGGAGAAGCCTTTTACCAGCGGACGCTACGCGATGCCGACCGCCATCATTGAGGCCGCAGGCGGCGTGAACGCGCTCGATACGCTGAAGGCCAGCTGGACGACAACCTCATGGGAAACCGTCGCGGCCAGCGCCCCGGATTTTATTATTCTGCTCGATTACCAGAACGGTGCGGGGGCCGATGCGCTGCAACGTGTTCTTGAGGCGCACCCGCTGATGAAAAAGACGCCCGCCGTACGCCAGCACCGTTATCTGAAGCTGCAATACGCCGAGCTGACGCCGGGGCCCGCCAACGTTCGCGCGGTAGAAAAACTGGCGCAGGCGATGTACGGCGCGGCCCGACATGAATGATCGTACCCGGCGGTTTGCGCTCACCGTCATTATCGCCCTGGGGCTCCTGCTGACGCTGATGCTCTGGAGCCTGTGCCAGGGCGCGGTGCCCCTCGACTGGCGGGACGTCGCAGGCGCGTTACGGCTCGCCCCGTGGCCGGTCTCTGACATCACCGCGACCATCGTGACGCAGCTGCGTCTGCCGCGCGCGCTGCTCGCCGCGCTTACCGGCGCGGGCCTTGCCATGACGGGCGCGCTGCTGCAAACCACCAGCCGCAATGAGCTGGCCGATCCCTTTCTCTTTGGCCTCTCCTCCGGCGCGTCGGCGGGCGCGGTGCTGGTCATCACCCGTTTCGGCGATGCGCTCGGCGCTTTTACGCTGCCGCTGGCGGCATTTGCCGGTGGGCTGCTTTCCGCGTTTGCCGTCCTGCTGCTGTTTCGCGCCGACCGCCTGCGGCGCGCCGGGCAGCTGATCGTCTGCGGGCTGGCGGTGTCGTTTCTTTTCAGCGCGCTCACCAGCTATTTGATTTTTTCCGGCGATCAGCGCGCCGCCAGTTCGGCGCTCTTCTGGTCGCTCGGCGGGCTGGGGCTGGCGCGCTGGGAGAATCTGCCGGTGGCCGCGCTCAGCGTCGGGCTGCTGCTCGGCTTCACCGCCTGGCGCGCGTCCGCGCTCGACGGCCTGCTGGCGGGGGAACAGACGGCGCATTCGATGGGCATTGATGTCTCGCGGCTGCGCACCGCGACATTCCTCTGCTGCGCGCTGGCGACCGCCCTGCTGGTGTCGCTGACGGGCGTGATTGGATTTATCGGGCTGATGGTGCCGCACCTGGCGCGGCGGGTCGCGGGCGTACGCCACGCGCGGGTGATACCGCTGTGCGCCCTGCTGGGGGCGGTGCTGTTGTGCGGTGGCGATATGCTGAGCCGCAGCCTGATTGCGGATCAGGAGTTGCCGGTGGGGATCATCACTGCGGGGCTGGGGGGCTTTTTTATTCTCTCTTTATTACTGCGCGGCGGGCGATAACCCTGCGCCGGCCGCCTGGCCCGCGCAGGGTTATCACATTACAGCGATTTCAGGAACGCCAGCAGGTCGTCGTTCAGCTGATCCTGATGCGTCACGGCGAAGCCGTGCGGCGCGTTGTCGTACACTTTCAGTTCGGCGTTGCTGATAATCTCCGCCGCCACTTTGCCGGTGGATTCAAACGGCACCACCTGGTCGTTGCTGCCGTGAATGACCAGCGCCGGCACATCCACTTTTTGCAGGTCGCCACGGAAGTCGGTTTCCGAAAACGCGGTAACGCAGTCGATGGTACCTTTCAGCGACGCCAGCAGCGCGATATTCAGCGTCTGGGTCAGCACGCCTTCAGAGACGGTCTGGCCCGCATTGGTACCGTAGAACGGCGCGGCGAAATCGCTGATGAACTGCGCGCGGTCTTTGCGCAGGCCGTCGCGGATCCCGTCAAAGGTGGAGAGATCCACGCCCTGGCTGTAATCGCCGATTTTACCGAACACCGGCGTCACCGCGCCGAGCAGCACCAGCGCCGCGACGCGCGAGGTGCCATAGTTGCCGATATAGCGCGCCACATCGCCGCCGCCCATCGAGAAGCCCACCAGCGTCACGTCCTTCAGATCCAGCGCTTCAATCAAATCGTTGATATCAGAAGCAAACGTATCGTAGTTGTAGCCATTCCACGGCTGATCGGAACGCCCGAAGCCGCGGCGGTCAAACGCAATGGCGCGATAGCCGCGCTCCGCCAGGAAATTCATCTGGCTGTCCCACATGTCCGCATCCAGCGGCCAGCCGTGACTGAACAGCACCGGTTTGCCTGTGCCCCAGTCTTTGTAATAGATCTGCGTGCCGTCCTGCGTCTTGATAGTGCTCATCCGTCATTCCTCTTTTAGCGATGGTCCAGGGTTAAATAAGTATAGTGTTTACATTACGGTGCGATGAAATAGCGCGCGGCAGGGCTTGCTTCGCCCCGGTGGAACGCCTGCACGCGGCTCTGGATCAGGAGATCGTTCACCGTATGGCGCTCCTGCTGGCGCAGATGTTCAATCCAGGTGCCGATAACAAAGGATTCGATAAACACGCCAGGACGCTGAATATCTTCATAGACCGACCAGCTGAGCGCGCCGCCGCGCTGGCGCACCCGGCGGATCTCCTGGATGCAGACCACGAAGTCATACACGTCGTCCGGGTCAATCTGGTATTCATACATCACCATCACCGGACCGCGCTCGTGAGAGATATCCAGCGACGGCGCGCGGCTGTCGATATCGCGGATCTCAAGGTTCAGATCAGGGTCTTTATTCAGCTTCCAGCGGCGCGCCGTCAGGCTCGCCAGCAGCAGACCGACCGTCGCGACGCACAGCGCCGACGCGATGCCAGAATGCGACGCCAGCTGTCCCCAGAGGGCGCTGCCCGCCGTCATCGCGCCGAAAAAGAACGTCAGATAAACCGCCAGCGCCCGCGCTTTCACCCACTTGGCCGCGCTGCGCTGCGCGCCCATGTTGAGCGTCGAGAGCACCGCAATCCAGGCGAAACCGGTCAGAAACAGAAAGGCGTTCAGCAGCCAGAGATGCCGGATAAACGCCAGCGCCAGCAGGCTGACCGCGAACATCGCGCTGTTTATCGCCATCAGGCGGTCCGGGTCGAAGCGCTTACGCAGACGCGGCAGCACCACCGCACCGCAGACGGCACCGATACCGATGCACGCCAGCATGATCCCGTAGCCGCCAGGCCCGAGGCCGAGCTCGCGACGGGCAACCAGCGGCAGCAGCGCCCAGCCCGCGCTTGCGAACGTGAAAAACGCCACGGTGCGCACCAGCACATTGCGCAATACCGGCGCAGCATGAACATAACGCAGACCGGCGCGCACCGCCGGGAAGAAATGCTCCGGCGGCAGGCGCTGGATCGTCGGCGGCGTCTTCCAGCGCAAGAGCACCCACGCCACGCCGAGCACCGACAGCGCGTTCAGCGCAAACACCACCCAGGGCCCGGCGAAAGAGAGCACCAGACCGCCCAGCGCCGGGCCGATGGCGCGGCTGATATTAATACCGAGCGAGTTAAGCGCGACGGCGGGCGCCAGTTCCTGTTTTTCAACGAGATCCGGCACGATAGCCTGGAACGGCGGCGAGCTCATCGCCGCCCCCGTACTTAACAGAAACGCCGCCACCAGCAGCACGCCGGGCGTCACCAGTCCGGCGGCTGACAGCAGCGTCAGGCCCGC